>Ga0181525_10002822_pt1 | contig 13982 bp, 17 predicted proteins | sample PEATcosm2014_Bin_48_FD_121100 | JGI IMG/M metagenome (GOLD analysis project Ga0181525, IMG submission 121100) | Peatland microbial communities from MTU Mesocosm Facility, Houghton, MI, USA - PEATcosm2014_Bin06_10_metaG | ecosystem: Environmental > Terrestrial > Soil > Wetlands > Peat | place...
TATCGAATCCGATGGCGGCTCGCAGAATGACTGAACTCGCGTTCGGAAGCGACAAACTCTATAATCTTTGGCGTCAAGGTCCAGACGCGATCAAGGCTCTCAATAAAGAAGCCGATAGAAATTCAGTCATCAACCAAAAGATGCTTGCTCAGGGCAAGCTCATGGACCAACAGCTCACAAAAATCTATTTCATCTTCAGAAAATTTGGGCTTGAAATCGGATCAAAAGTAATGCCGCACGTGATGAAGCTCGTCGGTGAATTCACTAAATGGTTCAATGCCAACAAAAAAATGATCGCGTCCGGAATCAACGGATTTTTGGACGCCCTGGCAAATGCTCTTGAAGCCGTATTCGATAGCGCTGTAGCGATTGCAAAAGCCCTCGGACCAGTGATCGATATGCTCGGCGGAACTCAGAACGCCGTAAAACTCTTGCTAGCCGCGTTCATCGCGTTCAAAGCATTCAGTGTAACTGCCTCTTTCGTGGAGATGGGAATTTCGATTTTTAAGGTTTTAGGACCGCTCCTTCAACTCGGAAACGTACTCGGAGGAATAGGCCAGGCATTCAAGGCTTTCAGTCTGATCGAAGGTGTCGCTGACATATTGCCTGCTCTCACTCTTTTCGGTGAAGGTGCTCTTGCAGCGTTGGCTCCGCTGCTTCCTGTTATGGCTGCCATAGCAGTGGCGGGAGTAGCCATCCACGACATCATGACGATTCTAAGCGGTGGAAGCTTCAAAGACACCTGGACCGGAAAAGGCTGGGAAAAAGTCAAACAAGGTGTCGGATGGGCGGGCGATAAGCTCAAGGGTCTAAACTTTGCTGGCGCTGTTCCCTACGGACAGGTTGCACCTGCGGGCGCTGCGGCGACATCGGGCGCAGCCGGTCCTACGATTCAGCAAGAAAATAACCACACAAACAATGTGACTGTCATGCTTCCGCCAGGCGCGAAGGCTGCGGATGTGACGCCTGCCGTCGCCAAAGGAATGTCAGACGTAAATGAACAAAATAATCGATTTGCACTGGCGAACGCCCAAAGGATCAAAACACAATAATGGCGATCTCACCTGGTTCAATTCTAAGCGGCATCGGTCAAGTCTTAGGACGAACGATCCTCATGCAAACGACTACCGCAACAGGGATACCTCAGCCTCTTGCCGTTCTCGACATCGTGAAAGATGAAAGCGTTGATTACGACGCCGATGTAACTGAACATCCTGTTGAAACTGGTCCTGAGGTCAGCGATCACATTCAGATTTTGAACCCGACGATCAGGTTGAAGGGCACGATCTCGAATACTCCTCTTGATCTTTCAGTCGCAATCGCAAATATCGCAGCCGGTGGACTCGCTGCGATCTCAAGCTCTCAGGCAAGATCAAATCTTCTCAATTCAGCTCTTTCTCAAGGAGTTGGGATTGTCGGAGCTGCACTCCAAGGAAATGCTGGGAATATTGGAGCAAACGCTCTTGCTGGATCAGTGGATGCGATTTCCAGAACGATTCTTTTCTACGCTTTTCAGGACAAGACGCCTTTCACTTTGATCACAAAAAGGAAGACATTTAATAACGTCGTGATCAAAAAGCTTAGATTTCCTCGCACGGAAGATACTGGATACGCTCTTGATTTCGAGATGGACATCAAACAATTGACGATAGTGAGCACTCAGAAAGTTTTAAAAAATCAGACTTCAGAAGACGTGATCAGCGGAGCCGTCTCATCGACGAATCTAGGAAGTCAGTCAACTCAACTCGCAAGCGCTCAGGTTCAAAGCGCCGTGAAAGATTCCCCGTTCTCTTTGGTTCCGGGAGTCGCTTCTAAATCTCCGGGGTTCTTCTAATGGCACTGCAAGAAATCCCAACAGACAATACTGGCCTGCCTTCTTACGAGGAAGCGATCGTTCTCGATGGAACTCAGTACATCATCGCTCTTTATTTCAATCCCAGAATCAATGACGGTGAGGGGAAATGGTTTTTGACTCTCGCCGATCAAAACAGAAATATGCTCGTTGCTCCTGTCCCCATCACTGTGAACTGGCCTTTGGTCGATCGATTCATCGATTTGGTCGAACTTCCTGGTACGATCTTTGCGTTTGATACGAGCGGAAACAATGAAGACCCTGGACAATTTGATCTCGGGAGTCGCGTCAGGCTTTATTATCTTGAGGCGAATTCGACATGAGCGGCGGTCAACTTTTTGGCAGGAATGTGAAAGTCAGGGTCTACGCGACCGTTTTTACCGAGGACAACGTCTTTGGTCTTCCTGTTCCTCAGATCAGCTACAACAGCGGTTACACCGAATTTTATTCTGTTCAAGACGACGGAACGCCTGGATTTCGCATCCGAGGAAAAATCACTCAGGTCATGCCGACCGTCGCTTTCAATACGAATCAGATCACGCTTTCCATCTATAACTTGGGTCCAAATTCCCGATCGATTATTCAGTCCAAAGTAGGAACCCAGATCGAAATCTTCGCAGGGTACGGAAGCAATCCCATCAAGATCGGCTCGGGAAATATTCTATGGGCAAGAACTCACAAAGAAGGTCCGGATTACATCACGGACATCATCGCCGGGGACTCTCAAACGGCTCTGATCAATGGCACGATGAATACGAGTTTTAAGGGCGCTACAACCTATTCTCAGGTAATCGACGCAATTTTGGCGTCGCTGGCAAACCAAGGGATCGCACAAGGAAAAATCAGCGGGATTCCCGAGGGAGGCTACAACAATGGAATTGTGCTGGTTCGTAGTCCGCTGACTGAGCTTTTCGATATTTGCCAAAAGCTCAGCCTCTACGTCAACGTAGTTGATGGACTTGTGAATATTTTCCCAGTCGGAAGCAGCAACGGATCGCCTATTGTCGAAGTTTCGGAATCGACAGGTATGATCGGGATTCCAGAGGTTCAGCCTCCCGGCGTGATCGGACCTCAAGACCCTACTGCGCTCTTGGCTGCAAGTCAGCAAAACAATATCACTTTCACTTCGCTGCTTCGACCCGAGCTTTCTCTGGGTCAGACGGTAAGCGTAATCAGCAAATTCATCAAGGGTCAGTACATCATCGCAAGTGTAATCAAGGATTTCGATTCGTGGGAGGGACCGTTTTTTTCAAAATGTGAAGCCTTCATCCACAAGATGCAGGCATCATGAAGAGTCTATCCACTTACAAACCGAGTATTTCTGACATCGTTCGAGCGATCGTAGATTCGGTCTTGGTTGATCTCAATGTCTGTTTGCCCGCCAAAATCGTGGCTTATGACAAAGAAACTCAATACGCGGACGTTCAAATTCAGATCATGCAAACATTCACTGATGGCTCTGCGGTTTTGCCTCCGGTGATTCCGAATGTGCCAGTGAAGCATCCTCGCGCACGCGGGGGAGCGACTTTCATCCACATGCCTCTTCAACCCGGCGATGACGTGACGCTTGTGTTTTCTCAGAGGTCTCTTGATAACTGGAAAAGCCAGGGCGGTGCAACAAATCCTCAAGACATCAGGAAGCATCACATCACAGATGCCTACGCGTTGATCGGCGGATCGGCAATGCCTGACTCTTTTTCTCCGAAGACAAGCGACGCAATAGAGATCGTGAATGGGGAATCTTTCATCAACGTATTCCCTGACGGCACATTCAACATTTCAAATGGGACAAACGATCTGATACAGTTAGTTCAAGAAGGCTTTCAAACTTTGAGTGAGGACACGACCAACACGTTGATCGGACCTCAACCATTAAACTCGTTTGAGACTTACGCGGAAATCGCGGAAAAAGTCCAGACGTTAGAGGCACAGTAACGTGGCGCTGAATCCTACACCGATCGGAAAGGCGATTGCAGATTATCTCTATAGCGCTCGCATGTCGGGTCAGCCGCCTCAGTCACTTCCGGAGCTTGAAACGATTTGGGAAAACATCATGACTTTGATCTATAACGACATCAAAGAAAACATGGACGTTTTGCCCGTCGGGAGTCCTGCTACTGGCGGACCTGGCCTTGAGAGCGCTCCATCGATTCCTGGCGAAGTGACCTCGGGTTCAGGCTCGGGCGGAACTACAGTCACGACGGCGAGCGAGCCTATTATCGGAACCGGGAGCGTGCAATGAACGATCTCGCAATGAACCTAGAGACCAACGATTTGGACATCGTGAATGGCGATCTCTATCTCGCGACAGGTTCAGATGGCATCGCACAAGACTTGCAGCAAACGCTTCAATTCTGGCTCGGAGAATGGTTTCTTGATACGACTTTCGGGATTCCGTTCAAACAGCAAATCCTGATTAAAAATCCGAACATCGACATCGTCCAGGCGGATATCATCAATGCGGCGGCTGGCGTCTCTGGCGTTACCCAGATACTTGACGTTTCTTTCAACTACTCGAACACAAATCGCACTTTCTCGGTTTCTATGGTAGCTCAAACAAGTAACGGACAATCTGTCGAAGTTCAAGCCCAGATCACCTTGCCGGTGAACGCTACGATCGAAGGGACTGTGTACCCATGAGTGGAAATACTGGTTTCGGAATTACAGAGCAAGGTTTCGTGATGCCGCAGTTGACGGACATCCAGACTGACATCAACCAAGCTTTGCAAGCTGAATTCGGAGCTGGAATTAATCTCGAACCAGAGTCTTTCTTTGGTCAAATTTCTGGCATCATGGCAGAGCGGCTTGCTCTCGTGTGGCAGGCCATGCAGGACGTTTACAACTCTCAGACTCCCGACACAGCGTTCGGCGCGTCGCTTGATAACGTGGGCGCGTTACGAGGGATTCCACGGCTTCAAGCGTCTCCCTCTGTTATCAATAATGTGAAGCTTTTCGGAACGAATGGAACTTCCACTCCTGCCGGGACTCAATTTTCTGTTTTGAATTCTCCGACAAGTATTTTCGCTCTCAATAATACGACCGTTTTAGGACCTGGCCAGAGCTGCATTCAGACGATCATGTTCTCTACCGTTCCTACGAGCGGTCAATGGGAGCTTGGAATCAACGGAAGCGGAACGGTTGAGCTTGCCTACAACGTCACGGCTTCTCAGCTTCAATCGGCGATTCAGTCTCTTAATTATTGCCAAGGCTGTACTGTCACCGGAAATTTCACGTCAGGCTTCACCGTTACATTCAACGGCGCTGGCACTGGCGGATTCATGGTTCAGCCTCAATTTACTGTTCTTCAGAATACTCTGATGAATTCCGTTCCAGCTGCGGTGACGATTGCGACAGCGATCACGCAAGCGGGTATCGATCAAGCTTCCGTCACCGTAACTGCAACAGCCGATGGTCCAGTGATCGCAAACGCTGGCACTCTGACTGTGATCGTGACTCCGGTCTCAGGACTGACCAATGTTCTCAATATTCAGGACGCTGTTCTTGGAAGACTTGTTGAAACCGACAACGCTTACCGTACTCGCATGGCTGACGAGCTTCAGATCGCAGGTGCCGGAACGGTTGAGGCGATCAGATCGAGACTTCTCGCTACGCCTGGCGTGACTTCAGCTCTAGTCTACGAAAACGTCGAAGATATTCCTGATATCAATGGAAGACCTCCGCACAGCTTTGAAGCCGTTGTCAATGGAGGGACTGATGCCGATGTCGCTGAGACTATATGGCTTGCAAAGCCAGCCGGAATCGAGACCTACGGATCAGATTCTTACGTGATCACCGATTCTCAAGGCCAGCCTCACACGATTAATTTTTCTCGTCCAAGTGTGATCGATATCTACATCATCGCAAATCTTCTAGTGAATCTGAGTTTCCCTGCAAACGGTGCAGTGCTGATTCAAGAAATTTTTACGAACTACATCAATGGGCTTGGACAGGGAGTCAACGTCATCACAGACCCGTATCTGATCGCTCAGCTCGCGTCGATTCCAGGAATCGATGGCGTGACTCTTTTCCTTGGAACGGCTCCAGACCCGGTGTCATCTGACAATATTATTATCGAGGCATTCCAGGTCGCTTTCACACAAACCAATTTCATCGTCGTGAATACGACGCCGGGATGATGATCGATGTTTGTTGAGATTATAAATCACGTTCAGCAAGGTCTCGCCAGGCTGGTCACTCAGTACCAGCAATCGCCGAATATACAGAGCCTTCTGACCGCGTTCATCGAGCAGGTTCAGGAAATCGAAGATTCTCTCGAAGACATGAACAATCTTCGGTACATCAACGATGCATTCGGGCAACAGCTCGACAACCTTGGACAGATCGTAGGGATTGCTCGTCCTCCGGGAGCGAGTGACGCGACGTATCGAAATTTGATCTTAAGCCAGATCAAGATCAACACGTCGCAGGGTCAGCCCGAGCAAGTGATCCAGCTTTTTTTGCTTTTAACTCAAGCTCCTTTCGTGATTCTTTACGAGGGCGGAAATGCCGACATCGTTTTAGAGTCGTCGTACCAGGTTCCTAATCAGGCAATGGCTGATGAACTGATCACGCTCTTGAGCCAAGCGACTCCCGCTGGCGTGAGAGTTGATGAGATCGTCTCTTTTGATCCTGCAATGGCCTTTGCTTACGATGGAAATTTGCCAGGATTCGGCTACGATGATGGAAGTCAAACCGTTGGCGGAAAATATCCGTTCACTTGGCAGTTCATCGGTGGAGGCTTTGCTTACGATGGAGATGACCCGTCTGGACTTGGATACGGAAGCTTGCAAGACCCGCTGGCGGGCGGAGCATATTTAACATAGAGTAGAGGGAAGAAACAAAATGCCAACACCTACACAGCCAGGCGTATTACCGATTTGGACGCAAGGAAATACCGGCGTCAGAACGCAGCCGACCAACGGCGAGCAGTTCGCTGGTTTCGTCCCAAACTTTAGACCGCCTGCTTCTTGGCATAACTGGCTGTTCGGGATCATGTCGGACTGGATCGCATGGCTGAACTATATCACGGAAAATCCCTCGGCATTTACCGTGAGCAATGTGGGCCATCACGTTGCAACTTCGACAACCCTTCAAGGTCAGCTCGATCAACTCGACGCAGCTCTTTCGTCGATGGGTCTCTATAACGAAATTCCGACTGGGAATGTAGACGGAACAAATGCTACTTTTTATTTGACCCAAGCTCCGATCAATCCTCAATCTGTTATTGCTTTCACTGATGGCTTGGATTCTGAGCCATCAGAATTCACCGTTCAACAAATCTCAGGACAATGGGCTGTAGTTTTCGGCGCAGGATCAATTCCTCAAGTCGGTCAAAAGCCTGCCGTTGTCTACATGACGGGTTCATCTGGCGTCGGCGTTGGAGGCGGTGTCGCCGCTATTCAAAACGAACCGGGCGGAGTCGGCGTCTTTTACATGAACGATGTCAACATCGCGGTTTTAAAATCGCTGATCGCTGGCACGAACATGGACATCGTCGATAATGGCGATGGTACGATTACTCTTTCATCGACTGGCGGTGGAGGCGGATCAATTGAAACTCACGGGACCGGAGCCGCTCCTGTCTCAATCGATCCTACAGTCGGGATCGTTCCCACGTCCGCGAGCGAACAAGTTTGGTGGATCAAACCACTCTCTGGTTCGGGCGGCGTTCCAATTACAGCAAGCCCAGCAATTGCAGCCGGGACATCGATAGGTCAAAGACTCAAATTAAAATCAGTTGCGTCTGCGAACTATCTTGTGATTCCAAACGGATCGGGTACTGATATGAACGGGCCGATCAACATGGGAACTTTCGCCCAAGCCATTGACTACACTTGGGACGGAACAAACTGGTCTGAAGACTCAAGGAGGGTCTAAAATGAAATCGTTAATTATTTTCTTATCGTTTGCACTGACTACCAGCGCTTGGGCGGCGGGAAATACGCTCAAGCAAATTGACAACATCCAAAACTCGACGGGAGGAAGCTCTCTTTCTGTTCCGGGGACTGGGACAACTCTCGTTACTGATTCCAACACTGTTACGCTGACCAACAAAAGCATTTCAGGAAGTCAGATCACGAGCGGAACTGTTGCCGTTGGACAAGGCGGAACTGGCGCATCAAGCTTCACTTCAAATGGGATTTTGTATGGGAATACAACCTCTCCTCTGCAAGTAACCGCAGCCGGAACTCAATATCAAAGCTTGCAAGCCGGATCAGGTGGAGTGCCAGCGTTTGACGCAATTCATTTGAATCAATCGGCAGCTATCACTGGGACTTTGCCTGTTGGAAATGGCGGTACAGGTCAGTCTTCGCTCACGGTTCACGGCGTAGTGATCGGGAATTCCACATCAGGAGTAAATGTCACGTCTGCCGGTACTGCCGGACAAGTCCTGACCTCGAATGGTCCGAGCGCTGATCCGACCTATCAGGCCGTTCCTATGACAACTCCTTCTTTGAACGGAGGCTCTGCATCTCCTCAATCCGTTACGGCTGCGGGCGGCGTGAGCTTGAGTAGCATTGGTTATTTCAACTATGCGTGGCTTGTCGGTTCTCCGGGAGCTGTGACTGTGACTGCGACTCCAAGCGTGACGGCTTGCACTGCGGATGGGCAAGAATTGAAACTCATCGGTACGAGCAACACGAATACCGTCAAGCTTCAAGATGAGGCTTCTCTCGCTGGCTCTAAGCTGAGATTGAACGGTCCAGTGACTCTTGGTCTCTATCAAGATGTGACGTTCCATTGCGACGTGACTCTTGGCGACTGGGTTGAAGATAATCGCAACTACTAAGTCTGAGGCGGTCACATGAAACGGATCAGAGAGACAATCTGGCTTCTTTTGTTCGCAGCCAGTGCTTTTGCTGGCGGAACAACTAGTAAGCAGATTGATACGATCACAAATTCATCCGGGGGGAGCGCACTCTCCGTTCCCTCCTCTGGATCAACGCTCAGCACGGATTCCAATACACTCACTTTGACGAATAAAACCCTGTCGAGCACGACCAACGTGATCGGCGGCGTGACGATGACGCTCGGGAGCGATGCGACTGGCGATATCTATTATCGGAATTCGGGCGGAGTTCTGACTCGGCTTGCCATTGGTTCGACAAACCAAGTTTTGACGGTTGCCGCAGGATTGCCATCATGGGCCGCATCATCATCTGGCACGTGGGCGCAGGAAGATGTCGGTGGATGCAACGGATCGACGACAGGATTTACTCTTGCAAACACGCCGACTTCGAGTCTTGGTGTCAGTCTTTATTTAAGCGGCTTGATTCTTCGCCAGGGTTCGGGCAAGGATTACACTATATCGGGATCGAGCATAACGCTCGCAACGGCTTGCGCAAATGGGCAAAACCTGTATGCGGTTTACACGCATTGATGTTAGGATAGAGGGACAAACTATGAGAAAATTTACTGCCTTACTGACGATCATCACACTCCTTGCTTCAATGACTCCTGAGGTCTTTGCAAAGGGGAAAATTCAAAACGAAGATGTCAAATCAGTCTCCGATATTCAAAGCTCGAATGGGACGATCACTGGAAATCTGAGCACTGCGAGTGCCTGTATCACTTCGGTTTCTTTTGCATCTGGTTCGGCTTACGCAAATCTCGGAGTGGGTCAGTACGTTTACGACTCTACGACACCGGCAAACATCAATTCAGGCGTAACGATCGCAGGTCTCCCTGGAACGTGTTCGGCGGGTCAAATCCAGATGTCGGCGAACGCCGCAGGAACCGCGACGGGTGACACGATCACCTTCGGCGGACAACTTTCCCAGCTTATCAACGACTCGAAGATTTACGTCTCCGCGAACGGAATCAACAAACAGTTGTCGTCCGCGATCACCGCAGGACTCATCGGCGGCTCCGGCGGATCGAGCGTCAATATGCTCATCGGCTCTGACAACGCCGGGTTCGAACAAGGAACCTCCGGCTGGACCGCATCGGGCGGAACTTTCGTCGGAATCACGAGCGGCTACCTGTTCGGCTCTGAATCCGGTCAGTGGACCGCGACCGCATCGAGCCAAACCCTTTACTCGAATCTGAAAACAATTCCGGTCGGCTTGCAGGGTCAAAACTGTATGGGCGCGATCTCCTACAGCTACGGAACTGGAAGCTCGAACGATTATTCTCTCGTCGTGTCGAACGGATCGACCGTTGTTGCTTCTCAGAAGCTCCCGGTTACGGTCGGCGCACAGACCGCCTCTGTCTCGTTCGTCTGTCCTTCTTCGGGTTCGCTCGAAGTCGGACTTCAATCGAACGTCGCAAGCCCGAACGCGATCATTGTAGACGGTCCCGCTTTCAACGCGGGTCAGGTTCTTCTTGGATCAAACGCGCTTGTTAACCAGGTCAGTCAGGCGCAGCTCTGGGGAACGGTTTCCATCTCTGCCACGTCACAGTCGAGCATCACGAGCACAACGAGTTATCAAAATTTCCCCGCCTATTCATCCGGTTATTCCTGTACCGCGACTGGCAACGCATCTTGTCCGGGTACAAATATTCAAGCCATCACGTTCTCAAGTCTTCCTCCTGGGGAGTACGCCGTTGAAATGGATGGGGCAATGTACATTGCTGAGGCGAACGTCGCCACGTACTGGAGATTTAACGATGGAACGAACGTCACGAGAGAGCAGTCTTACGTAGTGCCGGCGTCAAACACGAACTTCAGCGCCATGACTCTGTTGAAGCAGAGCATCAACTACACGACTCCCCAGTCCAACATCACGATTCAACCTCAAGCGAAGACTTCAAGTGGCTCTAATCCGATCACTCTCGGCTCGTCTGTGGCTGGACAACCGATAGTCATTCGAGTTTATTATTTTCCTGCTCAGTCTCAGCTTGCGGTCTCATCGAATACTACTCCAGCGAGTTGGAGCGGTTATACTTCCGGCGCAACGTGGACTACGACAAGTACTACTTTCAACACCGGAACGGTCAGCGGAACCCCTACCGTTACCGCTCGTCAGAACAGAAACTTCGGAACTGTCAGTCAGGCGTCGAGCAATGTACCTGGAATTACTTTTACTCCTCCCGCATCTGGACGATATATGGTTTGCGGATCTGTCGCTATGTATCAGACGACATCCGATCACAATGCTTATTTCGAACTCTACGACGCGACAAACTCTATCCAATTGAATACGGCCTTCTGGAGTGCACCCAATTCCTCGGGGGGTAATACCGGAGCTACTAGCACTATTTGCGGAATTCTTAATCTTTCTTCTACTGCATCTGAAACGGTTGAGTTTCAGATGGCTAGTGATAGTGGCAGTTCTACGTCTGGAATCTCTACCGGTGGCGGCTCGATTGTCAATCCGATCGAATGGCAGATTTTTGGATTGGATCAATCTTTCCCTGCACCAAATCTAGTCGGAAGCGTGACGAGTCAAAGCACCGGTGCTGAACATATCGAGCGGGCTTATATTGCAAACAGCGGTTCTTGCTCAATTACATCACAAAGCGGTAGCTGGATATCTTCCGTTTCTCATCCTGGGACTGGACGATGTACTTTGAATTTTTCCGCAAGCGAATGGTCCGCCGCTCCTTCATGTGTTGTTTCTCAAGATGCGGGGTCTGCGTCTGTCGGTAGAGAGGCGATCTTCTCTGTAACGCCGACTACTTCAACCACTGAGGTTTTCACAACAAATAGCGCTCCGGCTGCAGCAGACTTTCCATTTATGATCATTTGTATGGGTCCTCACTGACCGGAGGTTCTGATGTTCAAGGCACGGATGTCCTCGGACTCAATTCAATTTGGGATTTTGATGGTTTCAGGGATCATGATGATCGGCGGTTTTTGGGGATACTGCGAAGCGCATTTTGCAACCGCCGACACCGTGAAAGATGTCAAGGTTCGAGTTGACAAATTCGATGATTTGCCCGCAGATATAGCTGTGATGAAAAACGAGATTCATGAGATCAATAAAAAACTTGATCGGATGAATCAATAAAAGGAGATAGAAAATGTTCGCACAAAAATACCCTGCATTCGCAGCCCTTCTCGCACTTGTAGGAGCGGTCGCACAAGACGCCGCCGTTCAAGGTGAAACCGTTCTTCAGAAGCTCGAAGCTTCGATCAATCTGGTTCCTCAGGCTCTTGCTTTTTTCCCGCAAGTTTCAGCTCTCAGTTCTGAACTGGCAGCTTTGAAGGCATCGCCTGCCGATATGGAAGCCGCTGCCGAAGCACTCGTGACCGACCTTGCGTTCTCAAGCGCAAAAGCAAAAGCGATCATCGCTGCCGCTTTCCCGCTTGCCGAAAGCCTTGTCGGACTCGTTCCTCAAGTTCAAGCATTGCTTGCTGCGATTTAAGTGAAACTGCCTTGGTGGATGCGCTCCTCGACCATTCAGGTCGGAGTGATCGCAATCGTGATCTGCTTTCTTCCTCCGGTTCGTCGAGCCATCCACGAGGCTGAGTTTCAGTTTGTTCAATTTCAAGCGCTCTTTCACATTGTCCTCAGATTCAAAACCGAGGAGCGTCCGGTGAAGTTGAGCGAGGAGAATAAGTCATGAAGTTATGGAAAATTTTTGCTGTGATGGGATTGATCTTAGTCGCGTGCTCGACACTCCCCTATCAAGATGACACTGGATTTTTGGTTTCAGCTCAAGCGAATTCTCCTGAATTTCCGGTCTATATCGGAGGCTCAGTTTGCAAAGACATGGACGGAAATCCTGGGCTTTGCTCAAAGCGGATCAAGTCCACTGATGATGTGAAGATTCATTTCGACGCTCAAAGCTACTCATACAATCTCACCGTTTCTTGCACGAATCCGATCGTAGTTCCGTCGGTATCGGTCGCTGAAAATCAAGCCTATGATCTTGTGATCCCGAACGCTGAATTTTCTGGTCCAGGACTTCTCAGCTTTGTCTGCATCGGAGAGGTTTTTCCACAAGACAGAACGCAGCCTCTTTCGGCAAAGTTTGAGGTCAGGATCGTCGTCACAGACGCTTCTTATCAGGCGCGTGAAGCGGTTTACATTGCAAAAGATACGGGCGGAGGCAATACTCTCGTTTTGGGCGAGTACGCCAGAGATGCTTGGGTTTTCGATAACGGAAAATGGTCAAAGCACTCGAAGGACACTCAGGTATCGATCAAGGGTGATCCGACGCAGGTTCAAGCCTATAGCGGAAGCTACCAGATGCGTTTCAACTACTTCAACATGTCGGGACCGGTGCAGTAATGGCTTACCAGTGGGACTACTCAAAAAACATTCCAAGCGGTCTCACTGTCGCTCAGCTTGACAACATCGCAAACACGGTGTTCAACCCTGCGGCAAATACGAATGTCTTCTCTCGTATCCTGTCCTGTATTTTACTCGCTGCGGCAGTAGGTTATGTCATCGCACGAGATAAGATCGTGTCCTCGATGCAACAGCTTGCCATGCAGCAATATCAGGCCGGTCAAACCCAAGGAAATCAGGGAGAGGTTAATAATCAAAATCCTCCGGGAGCGGTCACTTGAATCAAGACGGCATCCAGCTTCTTGAGTTCTTTGAGGGCAATAAGCTCGAAGCCTATCAGGATTCCGGTGGAGTCTGGACAATCGGCAGAGGTCACACTGAGGGCGTTTCGCCCGGAATGGTGATCACCCAAGATCAGTCTGACTCGTTTTTTTTAGAAGACCGTCAAAAAACTGAGGGCTGCGTCGGAAGCATTGTCTCGAAATCGATCAACGAGAACCAGTTTGCAGCCGCCGTGTGCTTCGCTTTTAACGTCAAAAACTGGATGGGCACTCCGCTGTTTCAGTTCCTCGCTCAAGGAAACTTTGAGGCTGCAAAAGCTCACTGGCTGCTCTATGATCACGTTACGTTACCCAATGGTCAAAAAATTGAAGTGCCGGGACTCAAAACGAGGCGAGAAGCTGAGCTTGCCCTTTTTTGTAAGCCCATAGTAGGATAAGAGGCAATAGTCTATGAAAAACAAATTCTACGCGATCCTGGCTCTGTTCTGCCTGAGTATAGCTCTTGCTGACACTCCGCCTCCCGGAGCGGTCTTGATCCGAGGCGCTTCCGATGGAACTCACATCGGGAACATCGGAGATGCTCTCAAAGTTACCGTTCAAGGTTCCGGCACATCGACTGTGAATCAAGGAACGCCCGGTCCATCTGCGAGTCCTTGGGTAGTTCATGAA
>Ga0181525_10002823_pt1 | contig 13981 bp, 9 predicted proteins | sample PEATcosm2014_Bin_48_FD_121100 | JGI IMG/M metagenome (GOLD analysis project Ga0181525, IMG submission 121100) | Peatland microbial communities from MTU Mesocosm Facility, Houghton, MI, USA - PEATcosm2014_Bin06_10_metaG | ecosystem: Environmental > Terrestrial > Soil > Wetlands > Peat | place...
ACGCCGGTGATTAGCTGGGCGACGCCGACGGCCATCACCTACGGTACGGCACTCGGTGGCACTCAGCTCGATCCTACGGCCAACGTTGGCGGCTCCTTTACCTACTCCCCGGCGATGGGACAAATCGAAAGTGTTGGAGAAGACACCTTGAAGGCCACGTTCAAGCCGAGCAATACCAACTACGCCACCGCAACCACCACGGTGCTGTTGCAAGTGCTGCAAGCCGCCACCTCGACCACGATCTATTCTTCCAGCCCGACTATCACGCTGAACGCGTCTGGAATTGCCACCACCATTCTGGATTTCAATGTGACTTCCTACAAGCCGACAGGAGCCGTCACGTTGACCGCCAGCACCGGTGAGGTATGTTCGGGCACTCTGGTGGCGGCGACCGGAGACGGAAGCTGCAAGCTGACTTTCACCACTACCGGGACGCGAACCATCACGGCCAGCTATCCGGGAGACAGCAACCATCTCGGAAGCAACAATTCAGATCAAAACCCGCCGGTCACGGTGACGGTGAATCCTCATATGTAGCCGGGGCGAAGAACCTGACGAAAGCGCTGGAGCCCATCCTTTTGCATTCAAGCAAAAGGATGGGCTTCCGGACCTTGATGCTGTTGAGGAATTTGTTGGCGTCGGCCGTACACGAAGGTGCACGAAGGACAAGCCACAAAACAAAAACCTTCGTGTTACTTCGTGCCCTTCGTGGTTTTCGGTTTTCTGGGTAGATTTTTGCGGGCGCGAGCCGCCGGCTGGTTAGTCTGCGGCAACAACGGTGTGGTTCGAGGCGTCTTCGGGCTGGGGACGGCGCGGGGCGCGGTTTGACGGCAGGCCGGCGTCGCGGATTTTATACAGCAGCGCGCGGTAGCTGATGTTCAGGGCGCGGGCCGCGCTCTTGCGGTTCCAGTGATGGTGCTGCAGAACTTTCAGGATGATTTTGCGTTCCAGTTCGCGCACCGCCTGGCGCGTGATTTTCTTCAGCGAAATCGGGCCGTCGACGGAGATGTCAGCGCTGAAGAAATCCTGCTCGCGCGGGTGCAGATCGCCGGAGATGGATTCCTCGGTGCCCAGAATTACGTAGCGCTTCATCAGATTTTCCAACTCGCGCACGTTGCCCGGCCAGTGGTATTTCTTCAACGAGTTCATCAAATCTGCGGAGGGCGCAACCGCGCGCGCGTTGAACTTTCGGTTGTAGTACTCGAGGAAATAATGGATCAATTGCGGGATGTCGCTGGCGCGCTCGCGCAGCGGCGGCAGGTACAGGTTCACAACGTTGATGCGGTAAAACAGATCGGCGCGGAAGTTGCCGACGGCGATTTCTTCTTCCAGTTTTCGATTGGTGGCGCAGACTACGCGCACTTCCACTTTCTTGTCTTCCTGCGCACCGATGCGGCAAAACTGGCCATCCTGCAAAAGCTGCAGCAGCTTCGACTGCAGCCCCATATCGAGTTCGGAAATTTCATCGAGGAACAGCGTGCCCCGGTGCGCCATCTCGACCCGGCCGGGCTTCATTCCATACGCGCCGGTGAAGGCTCCTTTTTCGTAGCCGAAGAGTTCGCTTTCCAGCAGCGTGCCCGGAATTGCCGGGCAATTCACTTTCACCCACGGTCCCGTCTTCCACGGAGAAGACGTATGAATCATGCGCGCGATGATGTCTTTGCCCGTGCCGCTCTCACCCTGGATCAAAACGGGAACATTCGCGCCGGCAATCTTAGCCAGGCGTTCGCGCAGCGCCTTCATGACATCGGTGCCTCCGAAGACAACTGGTTCGGGAGGCATCTCGCCCAAAGGCTGAATTAGCGCGCTGACTGGATTTGAAGTGCTCATAAATATCCCTGGCTTCCGTCGCACAGGGGGTACAGTCTGGTGTGCATCCGGAGAACCAAACACTAGGGGAGGAGAACTATATTCGGGAAGGATAGTCTATCTGATTGATCAAAAGCAACTTACTAAAGATTTGCGGGTATGAAAGCGGGTAATCGGAGGAGTCGGAAGGCTCAGGAGAATGACTGAAACGCGAGGGAAAAGGTTTTCACACCGGAGAAGTCACTTTCCTTCGCGAGAGCTTGGCGGACGCTGGAGCATTGACCAGTGGACGCGAGAACTTGAGCCCTACCAGGTTGTAGCCCTCACCATGCACCATGCGCAACACCTTGGCACGCAGGTTCCGGGTGACTGTAGGCAATGCGGCCAGCGCGGCCAAGGGGGCGCTTGGGATCTCGAGCGAGACCTGCGATGCTGAGGGGATGGAACGGCGAACCGCTACCAACATGCCGCCAGCCGATACGTTCAGGGCGGTGGCAAACTCCAAAAATTCTTTGTCAGGCTCGGTATTACTACGGACAAAGACGGGTATGGCCAAGGGCAAGCGCGGCCAACGCCGCCGTTCTGCCTCTGGAGTCTTGCCATTCAAGCGCACGCACACCCCTTCCCACCGGGTCTAACCCAGGATTTTCAAGCACCTTGGGGGCCATATTCTGAATTAGCGGGAGAATCCACGAACAACCCCGAGGAAACCCAAAGAAGACCTACGCACTCTGGTGTTCCACTCCCTAAAGCCCTCAAAACGCTTGGTTTCCTCGGTTTTCGAATCATGCGGGTTGAGGCCGTTGGAAATGCCGGAAAGGCGGTCTTCACCCGCTCAAGAGTGCAAGGTTTTGCCACACTTGGGTAATCAGCTTGCATTTTTCGTTGACAAGGAAAACTGGCATGGCATACGATTTTGATACAGCATTCTTCTCTGAACCAGTCGAGTGCGTTCCCCCCTCTGTGTTGGACCCTTGCGCCCCTTTTTATGGCCACCGTGCAAAAAAACATGCGTATTTCCGAGTCTGTCGAAGGGCAGGCCGAGCCCAAGTTGTCCCCGGAGGCACGGACTGCCGAGGTTCCGGGGGAAGGGCTGCCGGGCGAGGCTGACTTGCCGCAGGCCTACGCCGCGTTGCAGCAACGATTTCAGCGCACCACCAACGCGCTGGGCTCGGCGGCACACGATTTGAAAACTCCGCTGGCGATCCTGAATGGATACGTCGAACTGCTGCAAAGCGAGAAGCTGGGACCGTTAAATGCGCGGCAGCGCGAAGTGCTGACCGACATGCAGTCGAGCGGCAAACGGCTGCAAACATTTATTCAGGATTTTCTAACCTACAGCGCCCTGGAAACCGGTGGCCTGAAAATGCAGTTCGAGGCAGGCAACATCAACACCTGCCTGTCGGAGGTTTGCCGCTTGTGGTCCACGCGTTTTCAGGAAAAAGGCCTGGCCCTTTATTTTTTGGCGAACGATAAGCTGCCGGTGTTTCCTTTCGATTCACCCAAGCTGGAGCGCGTCATCTCGAACCTGCTGGAGAACTCTTTCAAATTTATTCCGCCCGGGGGCACGGTCTGGTTGCACGCGGAGCCGTATATGTGGGAGCGCCGCGCAGCGGCGCAGCCCGCGTCCTCCGGCGAGAGGCGGCGCTTGGATATTGCGCAACCGAACTCTGCGAAAGTCAGCGTCTCCGATACCGGTCCGGGAATTCCGGCGGAGTTCCATCAGGAAGTTTTCGACGATTTCTTCCGCCTGCCGGGCAACGAAAATCAGGAAGGCATGGGGCTGGGCCTGGCCATTGTGCGCCGCCTGGTACAGGGCATGGGCGGAAAAGTCTGGGTCGAGAGCGATGCCGGCTCGGGCTGCAAATTTTCATTTCTGATTCCCTTCAAACCCTCCTCCACTCCTGCTGGTAAAGGAAAGAATCGATGAACGAGACCGCCAAGATTCTTCTGGTGGATGACGAACCGGCAATGCTGCGCTATATCCGCACGCTGCTCGAGGTCGACGACTACAAAGTGGAAACTGCGTCGACCGGGGAAGAAGCTCTGCTGCGCATCGATAAAGGCATGGAGCCCGACCTGGTGCTGCTCGATGTGCTGATGCCGGGAATCGACGGGCTGGAAACGCTGGAGCAGCTGCGCCAGAAGCGGCCCGGCGTGAAAGTGGTCATGCTTTCCTGCGTCAACGACACGAAAAAAGTTGTGCAGGCGATGCGGCTTGGCGCACACGACTATCTCACCAAGCCTTTTCAAAAAGCGGAACTGGATGCGGTCATCGACCAGTGCCTGGGCCAGGGCAAGACGCCGCCCGGCGGAGAAGCGGAAGAAGTTGGCGAAGATACGTTCTTCATCGCCGCCAGCCCTTCCATGCGCAAGATCCGCTCGCAGGCCGCGCTGGTCGCCCATGTGGATATTCCCGTCCTGCTGCTCGGCGAGAGCGGCACCGGAAAAGAAGTCCTGGGCCGGCTGATTCACAAGCTCTCGACGCGCGCCCACCGCACTTTTCTGAAAGTAAATTGCGCGGCCGTTCCCGCCGATCTGCTGGAGAGCGAACTGTTCGGCTACGAGCCGGGCGCGTTTACCGGAGCCACACACGCCAAGCCCGGCAAATTTGAACTGTGCAATAAGGGCACGATTCTGCTCGATGAAATCGGCGAAATGCCTCCGCAGTTGCAGGCCAAGCTGCTGCACGTGCTGCAGGACCAGAGCTTCTCGCGGCTAGGCAGCCGGTCCGTGATCAAAGTGGATGTGCGCATCCTGGCGGCGACGAACATTGACATCCCGCAGGCCCTGGCGGCGAAGCGCCTGCGCGAAGATCTTTACTACCGACTCAACGCGTTTACTTTGCAGTTGCCGCCGCTGCGCGAACGCAAAGAAGAGATTCCCATTCTGCTGAAGCATTTCATGACGCGCATGGCCGAGCGCTACGCGCGGCCGCAGTTGCCGCTTTCTCCGCAACTACTGGAGGCTTGCCAGGCATATTCCTGGCCGGGAAATTTGCGCGAGCTGAATAACTTTCTGAAGCGCTATCTGATCCTGGGAGACGAGAACCTCGCCGTCGCCGAATTGCAACCGCGCTTCGACGGCAACGGAGGCGGCACGCGGGGAGATTCGGCAAAAGGCGCAGACGCGGGCGGCGGATTGAAATCGCTGGCGCGCACCGCCAAAGATGAAGCCGAAGGCGAAGCCATCCGGCAGGCCCTCGAACAGACCAACTGGAACCGCAAGCAGGCCGCCGCCCTGCTACAGATCAGCTACAAAGCGCTGCTCTATAAGATTCGGCAATATGGAATCGCCGAAGCCAAGAGCCACCACAAACTCTCTGCCGGAGCCTAGCCGCACGTCTGCGTAGCGATCCAGAGTCGCGAATGCGACGGCATTCATTAGCCCAGCACGTAAGTGCTGGGAGGCCGGAATAGAGAGAATCAAGTCCCATCAGGGACGGCACCCCACGCGACGCAGAAAATCATACACCGGCTTACGGTGTCACCGTCAGGCTGAAACCCTGGCTTCTACTGAACGAGCCCGAGGTGGCAGTAACGGTCAGCGAATAAGTGCCGGTTGGAGTTCCCGCGACCGTGGGCTGAGTCTTACCGCTGCTACAAGAAGGCTGCAGCAGAACCAGCGCAAAGAGAACACCGAGCGCGAGCAGGGCAAGCACTCTGGCTTTCTTCCCGTTCCCCTTCCCGCCACGGAGACCAAGCAGAGCCATCCCCGGCACCATCAGCCAGAAGGCATACAGCGGGCTTCGCCCAGTTTTCGAGTTCGCGGTGGTCACTGGTTGCGGGACCGTCGTCAGGTTCAAAGTGACGCCCTGCGGTCCGTTCAAGGTGAATGAATTGGGAGCGAAGTTGCAAACCGCGCCGCCCGGCAACTGGCCGCAACTCAGCGCGACTGTGCCATTAAACACGGGATTCGGAGTTAACTGAATATTGTAGTAAGTTGGCTGCCCTGCGGCCACGCTGCGGGATGAAGGGTTGATGGTCATGGAATAATCGCCCGCCTGGAAGGTTGCGGTGGCCGTATCCGGATTGTTGGGACTGGTATTGTTGCTGCTGGCTACCGTCGCAATCACCGAATAATTGCCGCTGGCAGCCGGCGTGACCACAAAGTTCACGGTGGAAGTGGCGCCGGATTGCAGTGTGGGAATGGTGCAGACCGCGGAGCTTCCATCGATCACAGCGCTGCAAGTGCCAGAACCAGCCGACGCACTGTCGAATGTGGCCCCGGCGGAAGCCACTCCGGTCACGCTGATGTTGGTGGCTGGGTCCGGCCCCTGATTGGCGATGGTGAAGGCGGAGGTGACCTGATTACCCGCACTCACAATTCCCGCCGGAGTCACGGTGGAAGTGATGATCGCCAAATCGGCAGCCGATCCCCATTTCACAACGAATGCGTCCTGGGTTCCGCTGAACGTGGTTCCCCCCGGCCCGGCTAGCGGGTTGCGCAGTTGGAGGTTGGTCGTTGAAGTCGTATCCCCGGCCATATAGGTGTTCTGGTTGGTATCGACCGCCAGGCTGGTGCCGCGATCCACGCCGTTGCCCCCGAAATACGTCACGTAAGAACCCACGCCATTATTGCCCGTAGTTGCCGTGGTATCGATCTGAGCGAGGTAGGCGTTCTGCGTTCCATTCAGCGTGGTCTGGATTGCGCCCGGTATGGTAACCGGAAAGTTGGTCGAATTGGTCGTTCCAGTAATCTCCGCATCGCCCAGCGGAGTGCTGGCGTTCGATCCGTTCAAAATCGCGATCGCCAGGCCACTATCGTTGCCTCCCCCTCCCAGATACGAAAAATATGTGAGCGGCACAGCATTGGGAGTCCCCGTGGTGCTCACCGTGGGGTTGCCGAAGCGCGCTACATAAGCATCGGTGTTGGTGGTGGTGGCAGGACACGGCGATACGTTGGGCGGAGGGGTATTCAGGCAGGTTTGGTAAGCCGCAGTGCTGGTGCTGGTAGGCAGCGTAAAAGCGGTCGAATTGGTCGAACCCGTGATGTAGATGTTGGCCGCGGTCGAATCAATCGCAATCCCGGTGCTGGAATCGGTGGCGGTTCCGCCAAAGTACGTCGAGAAAAGAAGCTGCGTCCCGGCTTGCCCGTTGGGATTCAGTTTGGCGACGAAGGCATCCGTTGGATAGGGCGTGGAGAGCGTCGAATTCGAGCAGGGATTCAAAACCCCTAGGACGACGGGTGGCAGCGTATCGAGGCAGGGTTGGTAGGCATTGAGAATAGGAAAGTCCGACGACTGGCCATTGCCGTAAGCGCCCTGGCCGCTGTTGTAGAAATTCGTGGTCCCGCTGAAATAAATATTGCCCGTGGGGTCGACCGCGATACCGCCGCCGACGGCGATGGGAGGGGCCGGCTGGCTGCCGCCGAAGTATGTGGAATACGCGATGCCGCTGGTCCCGGTGGCAGCGGTGTTTACCTTGGTGACGAAGAACTGGATGCTCGAAATCGGTTGCGTCTGAAACGGCTGAGGAATGAAGCTCGCGGGAAAGTCGTCCGCTGGACTGAGGCTGGGCTGGTCGGTGGAAGTGGTGGTGCCCGTAACGAAGACATCGCCATTCTGGTCGATGGTCATGCCGCTGGCTACATCGTCGCCGTTGCCCGAGAGATACGAAAAATAAGGCAGCGGAGCCATGCCCGTCGCCGGCAGCACGGCCACGAACACCGACGTGCAAACGGTAGGGGCCGCGCACTGCGCGCCCTTGGTTTCCGGAGTAGTCTGATAGCCCAGAATGTTGGTGCCATTCGTGGGTAAGTCAGTGGAAGTGGTGTTGCCGACGAGGTAGGCGAAGCCCCGGGTATCGACGCCCAGGCCGACGCTGCTGTCGCTTCCGCTGCCCCCTAAAAATGTGAGGTAAACCACGGCGGGCGGCTGCGATGGGTTGATCTTCGCGACGAAAACGTCATTGCCGGTGCCGATCTGGGTGGATATCCCGCTACCGGGAAATCCCGTCGCCGATGTGGTCGTAGCGGCGATATAGATATTGCCCGCGCCATCGACCGCGATCGATGGCGAAGTCACCGCGCCGTTGCCGCCAAAGTATGTAGAAAAATCGAGCGCCGGATCGATGATCAACTCGCGGCTGTGGTCATAGGCGCCAATCTCAAACCCGACGCGGTTGCCGGCGTGCAGAACGAAGCGTCCCGCGACCGGTTCGCGGCGGTCTCCGTCGCGCTGGTAAATCTGTGGCGCTTGCAGGCGCACGCCAGCTTCGTCCTTTCCATCGGAAGCAAAGCCCGTAAGAATCAGATCGCCGCCGCTTAGTTCCAGTTTGTTTGCGCCATCAAATTGCAGTTCGGCCTGCGACGGATCCGCGCCCGGAGCAACTTTGAAATCGTATTCCAGCCGGCCCTGGTTTCCGTAGAAAACCAGATCGATTCCGGGATAAACACTGGCGTAGCGAACTCCAGAGAACTGCGGAATGCCGCCATGCCACTTCCGCGGATCGTTGCCCAGCATGTAATTGCTCTTGCCGGGCAGCGGACCGGTTCCAGCAGTAACCGCGGCGGGGTTGCCGCCCACTAACTTCATGCGGACGAAATGTTCGCCGGCCTCAGATTTCGTGTCTGACTGCTTCGACCCAGACTTGGGAGCGGTTCGCAGAGCCAGCACCGCCTCCGTGGGATCGAGGAACAGACTGTAGCCCGCGCCGTGGGCCAGAAACTTTACTGCGGTATCGGCCTGGCCCTGGTTCGGCTCAAAGATCAACGGCAACTGCCCCAGAATGGCGCGCGCGTCCGGTTTGGAAGGCCGGGAAAGTTTTGCGGAACTTGGAATCAAGGAGCTCGAAATCGCAGAGGTCAGAATCGGAGAGGCCGGAAGCTCAGTTGCCGCTCGCTGCGCGTCACGTCCGGAACCCGTGCCGAGCAGCGCCGAACCCGCCAACAGCAGCACCGACATCGCCCCCAAGGCCTTCCCCAAGCTTCTTCCGAAGCTTCTTCCAAAACCACGGCCATTTCCCATTACGCATGTCCTCCGATTCAACCCGAACCGCACTGCCCGATTTCTTACCCGATCATTTCTTAACCGATCATGTTGGAGAGAATAGAAACAGCGCCCGAGTCAGTACTCTGCCCGGCGCCGGCGAAACCGCCCGCTGACGTGTCATTTAAAAACTGGCGGAAAACAATTAACTACTTAAACATCTAGCGAATAGCCAAGTCAAGCGAGCTCGCGCCGCAGGGCACGCTCCCGCAATGGTCTGATGCGCCGGAGGACGCGGAAAGATGCCGCGGGATGGACTTTGGCTCCACAATTCTGCCCGGAATGGAGGTTATCTAACGAAACAGAAGCCTGCTTACTCAGGATCGGCAGAATTTGTCCCAGCCACGAAGTGGCGGCATGTGAAAACCTGGCACTCCAGTGCCGGGAGGTCAGCGGTATCGCAAAGCGAGTCCGCTTCAGTGGACGGCACCGGTTTTGCGCCGACCTGGATTCTCTTGGGCGGACTGAATCGCGTCGATAACGCGGCCAATGAAGCCGGCCATTTTCGCTCGCGTCTGCACTTCTTTGTCGCTCACCCGAACTGGAGTCGCAAGAGCCATCCAGCACACATCATAGCGTCGAAACCACTGGAGCCAATGTTATTTTGGTAGTGGTGCAGTTTGAACCTTACAGGACTTTGTCATCCTGAGCGTAGCCGTTTTTCAGGCGTAGCGAAGGATCTCCCGCTTAACCGCCCTAACGCGTAAGCCAAACTGCACCACTACCGTTATTTTTCCTTTCAGACATAATTACAAACGTTCGGCGGATCGTGCCTCCCCCAGCTAGAAAGATGCCGCAAGCTGGCACGAAAGTGGGATGAACAGAATTGCAGGTAATGGCACTCGCCCGGCACGCGCATTTACGGAATCGGGAACCGGAGCCTTTTTGCTCTTGCAAAGCGCTGCCAATTCTATACATTGGAAGGTAACGAGAGCCTGCTCGGGGGCGGCGGGCGCTTGGCATCCCCAGCCTGAGAGTCGATTCCGTACAGCCCTGAATCGGTCTTGTTTCGTTTTCGTCCGGTCGTTGCCGTTCGGTCTTCGTCGAAGAGCGTGTCAACAATGCTTTCGGAAAATGCGCCAGGGATGCAACCGGGATCTGAGGAACGGCGGATGATGCGGCGCTTCGATATGCGCCTGCCCGCAATTGTTCGCCTGGAACCAACAAACGAGGCGCGAACCAACGAGGTCCCGGAAAACGAATTCCACACCGAAACTCAGAACGTAAGCGCCCGCGGAGTTTTTTTTTACCTCGATAAGCCGGTCGAAGCCGGAACCCGCTGTGAAGTCACTCTCACTTTTCCACCTCACATCACGCTCACCGATGCAGTGCGCGTACGCTTCACCGCGCGCGTGATCCGCGTGGAATCTCCCCTGCCCTCGCTGCGCATCGGAACCGCCGCCATGATTGAAGACTATGAATTCCTGCGCTCCACCGGCAGTTCAGATTTCCTCAGCGCGCTGCAGCGGGGAACGGAGAACTGAACTTATTGCGCTGACTTTATTGGGCCAACACAATTTCAAACACCGTGCCCACTCCATAGCTTCCCTGGGCGATGCCGCAATAGAGCGCGGCGTCGTACAAGTTGCCCGCACTGTCCAGGCTTACACCCGCGTCCGGCCCGCAACCCTCTTGCGCCCCCCGCAGCGAGTGCAGAGTTAGCAAGTTCCACGCGCCGCCCGCGGCAGGCTTCAGAACGTAGACGCTTCCCTGCCCAAACTCGCCACCAGCTTGAGTCGCGCCGTACAGGCTGCCCGAGGGTCCGAATGTCAGATTCCCAACAGGACCTTCTCCATCAAATCCTGTGAAGTTGTGCAGGGTATTCAACGACCAGCCGCCGCCCACACTTGGGGAAAGCTCAAAAATCGTGCCGTGATATCCCGTCCCGCCTTGTGCGGTCGTTCCGTAGAAATTGCCATGGGCATCGAGAAGAAGGCCGCCATCGGGATATTCGCCGTCGCTCCCATTGGCAAAATTATGGACAACGGTCTCAAGCCACTCCCCGCCGCCAGAACCGGGCGAGAGCTCGTAAATTTCCCCGAACCCGTAAGCGCCACCCACCTCTACGGTTCCCCACAGGTTTCCGGACTTGTCAAAAGCCAGCGGTTGAGCGGAAAAACCGTCGCCCCCGTCGCTGAGGGTGAAATTATAGAGAATCGTCTCCTGCCATTCCCCGGCAGAGTTGCGGGAAAGCTCGAACACAATTCCTTGACCGTTCGCCCCGCCCTCGCTGGTGGTTCCGTAGAGATTCCCGCTGGCATCGAGGATCATGGTGCTACGCGGCTCCGTGCCGTCGGAGTAACCGCCGAAGTTGTGCAGAATCGTTTCTACCCACCGCCCGTGGGCCCCCGGCTTTAGCTCGAAGGCCACGCCAGCGTTGTATTCCCCCCCGCCAATCGTCGTCCCGTAAAGATTACCCGCGCTATCAAAAACCAGTCCGCCGAGCGGGCCGGCTCCGTCGTTGTAGTCGCTATCGTCGAAATTGTGGGCCGCCGTTTCCGCCCAGGTTCCGTCTCCGTTGGGCGACATCTTAAAGATGAGGCCGCCGTTGTATAGCCCTCCATAGAGTGCCCCGCCGTACACATTTCCCGCAGAGTCGACCACCACTCCATCCCACGGGCTGGCGCCGCCGGGCGAGGAGTCGCCCTGGAAGATATGGATGACTTTTTCACTGTCGTTTTGCGCCACAGACCAGCGCGTCGAGAGGAGCATGAGAAAGCTGGCGGCGAAAAGAGTAGACAAGATTCTTTTCGCGCGAGAGTTGCGGTTCGACGGCAGGTATCGAGGCATGCGGTTCTCCGGACAGAGAGGGGATTCTAAACCAGAGTAGCCACGGTCGATAGAGGCCAAATTCTCCAACCCGTCGCCGACGTCCGCTAATCAGGCCCCGGAGCCGCCCAGTTCTTTCTGCCTTCGCCGCAGCCGGCTGTAGCGACGCACCAGCGTGCCAATGTAGAAAATGTGAATCAGCCAGGTGGCCGTGTAGGCAGCGTGGAGAAACTTGACGGCGCTTGCGGAATTCATTGCGGCCCCCGGCCCAACGGAACTTTAGCTTTCGAAATCTGCGCGGCGGAACCACCCGGCTCCATCAGCGATTCCATGGCCTCCGCCTCTTCCACTTCGCGCTGCATCCTCTCCAGTTGGAACCTTGACCAGCACACCAGAAAGGCGAAGCACAGAAACGCCATCCAGTTGATCAGCAGCACGTGCAGCATGCGCGGGTCCATCGATCCCCCACCGCCGATCACCGGCTGCGGATGCTGGGTGCGGAAAAACCAGATCGAGAAATAAACCAGCGGCACGTCAAGCGCTCCAAACACCGCCAGCACCGCCGCCAGCTTCTGCGTCTGCGCGCTGTCCGAAAATCGTCGCAGCACCAGATAGCTCACATAAATCAGCCACAGCACCAAGGTCGAAGTGAGCCGAATGTCCCCCGGCGCCCACCAGATGCCCCACACCGGCCGCGCCCAGATCGGCCCGGTAATCAGTACGATGGTGCAGAACACCACGCCCACTTCCGCCGTGGTCACCGCGAGCACATCAAGACTCTGGCCAGGAAAAAGCTTTCCCACCAGAAAATAGCAGGCGGGAAACATCAACGCAGTAGTCGCGGCCGAACTGGGATACATTCCGATCGTCAGCAGCCACTGTTGCACCTGCGGAATAAAAGGCACGACCGCGCCGATCACCCCCACTGCAATCACAATCCACTTCACAGCGCGCGCAGTCGATGGCTTCGGACTCGCCAGATACTGCACCGAAGCCATGAAGTTGATGAAGAACAGCAGAAACGCCGTCCACGCCGAAGGCACATGGTAAAAAATAATGCGGTAAACGTCGCCCTGCAGCGCATCCGTGGGCGCGACGAACATGGCCTGATAAAACGCGTAAGCCAGGAAAAGGGCGGTTAACACGGCGAGGATGGGGAACGCTCTTTTCATTTGCTGCCTGACAGCTCAGTCACGCAAGTACGATTCGCCAGCGCTGCAAGTGCGATCCGCCAGCAGTGCAAGTCTTATTCGCTAGCCGTGCAAGCACGATTCGCCAGCCGTCCAACTACGATTCGTATCAGGGCACGCATTCATGCGTGCCGCAGGACGCCACGTTATCGCTGCGCCTTTAGGCGCTGATTGGCGGAGGACGGAATTTCCAGGCGGCTCACTCATTCCGCCTGCAACACCGTGTCAAACAATCCGACACACGCTGTAGTAAACACCACATCGTAGGTGAGAAGCAACACGATGTAGAAGTGCGCGGGATTGTCTCCCGTAAGAATGCTGGTAGTGGCTGCCACCATGCCCAGCACCGCGGGAATGGAGATGGGAAACAAAAGCAGCGGCAACATCAACTCGCGGCTGCGTGTGCGCAACGACATCGCCGCAAAAAATGTTCCGTTCACCACCAGCGCCCAGGTTCCCAGCAGCGCCACCGGAACCAACTGCCACGCCGGACCGAGCACGCGCAGATTGTAGAAAATCACGAACAGCGGCGTCATCAACCCTTCCAGCAGGCTGACGAAAATAAAGTTGCCCAGCACCTTCGCCACAAAAAGTGCAGTCGCCGGCGCCGGAGAAACGCGGTAAGCGTCCAGCACCTGGTTGCGCAGCTCGCGTGCCCAGGTCTGGTTCAGCGCAACGACCGCGGCAAACAAGAACGCCACCCAAACCAGTCCACCGACAATGTGCCGCGATTCTTCGGCCAGCGGATCGAAAGAAAAAACAAAAATCACCACCACCAGCAGCGAAAAAAATAACATCGCATTCAACGCATCTTTTGACCGCCACTCCAGCCGAATGTCTTTCGTCAGCGTAGCCAGCGTGATCGACCAGAACGATTTCATGCGCGCCCCGCCGTAGGGTTTTCCAAGAGACTGCGCGTGCGCTCGACAATCTGCCCCGCCTGCATCCACACAAATTCATCGGCCACGCCTTCCAGCAGCGCCGCCTGATGCGTGACCACAAAAATGGTCTTGCCCGCGTCCCTCATTCCCGCCAGCAACCCCACCATCTCCCGCGCCGAGTGCACATCCACGTTGGAGAACGGCTCATCCAGCAACAGAATTTTAGGATCGTGCAGAATGGCCCGCGCCAGCGACATGCGCTGCCGCATGCCCTGCGAATATTTCCCCACCGGACGCGACAACTCCGGCTCCAGCCCCACAGCTCGAATCACCTGCTCGCAGCG
>Ga0181525_10002824_pt1 | contig 13980 bp, 12 predicted proteins | sample PEATcosm2014_Bin_48_FD_121100 | JGI IMG/M metagenome (GOLD analysis project Ga0181525, IMG submission 121100) | Peatland microbial communities from MTU Mesocosm Facility, Houghton, MI, USA - PEATcosm2014_Bin06_10_metaG | ecosystem: Environmental > Terrestrial > Soil > Wetlands > Peat | place...
GCCAGCCAGATGGTGAGGACGTCCATGCTGCCGGTGAGGGGGATCACGGAATTGTCGGCAACGCCCAGCAGTACCAAGCCAGGACCACCGAGCCGGCGAAGCCGGTGCCAGATGGGAACCGCCGCTAAGAGATGGAGAGGCATTCAGATTCGATGAGTTTAAAGGACGCGCTTAGAATTGCGCCGGGACTCTTTTCCTAAACCATTGCCGCATCGGCGGTTCGAAGGAGGCACAGCTCAGGAGCGGCAGGTAACGCGCCGATCTCGGCCGCATAGCGATAAAAAAGTTTCAAACCTTGGATGCAGTCCGCGTCGAGTTGGTAATAAATGTTTTCGGTGAGGTAGGAGCGCACGTCGGACTCAGCGAGACCTAGCCGGGGCGCCCAGTCCCGGCAGGTGCGATCGAGATTTTCCGGGGCGAGTCCGTGATCCCGGGATTGCTGAAACACTTCAGCTAACCCTATGGACGACGCGGCCTCAGGAAGCGCGCCGTGGCGCACCGCCCAGAAGGCAAAGACAAAGGGCTTGCCGGTTTGGCGAATCCACTCCTGGGCGAGGTCGAGGGTAAGAAAACGGGAGCGGTCGATCTGCAGGGCCGGATCTCCGATCACAAGTGCGGCGTCGTGAGTTGCGAGCATGGCGTCGATATCCGGCGACATCGGCGTATACGTCCTGCCGCCGCCCAGCCATTTTTCAAATAGAACTTTGGTCAGAGCCACCGAAGTCATGGAAGAGGTATCCAGAGCTACGGTGCGAATGCTGTCGACTGGCACTCGGCTGACCAGCAGGATGGAACGAACCGGCCGACGCGAGGCGATCGCTACGCCGGGCAACACCAGCAGCCCAGGAATACGCGCATAAGCGGCCGCGGGAATGATTCCGACATCTGCGGTTCCGGTTTGCAGAGCGCGAGCGCAACCGGACGGCAGGGTGTAGGAAATGTCGAAGTTTTTCTTGTTCTCCCCGCCGGCAACGCCGTGTTCGAAGTCCCACATCAGGGGAGCGGTGTTGAGGTAGGAAATCGCAGAGATGCGCAGACGTCTCATTCCTGTCTTGATTTTAGCAGACCGCTTTTAAGCGGAGCTTGTGATCACTTCCCTTGACTCCGCCTTCCATGAATGACCAGAGTCCGCACAGTTCCCATTGTTTATGTCCTAATTATGTCATGAGGATAGGAGTTTAGAGTTGCCCAACGCAGCTCACGCCCCAGACCTGCAACTCATCTTCTGGAGTGGCTTGCCATCTCGCTGACGCCCGGCCTTGGGCCGACAAAGGCGCGAAAGCTGGTGGAACATTTTGGCGGCGCGGAGGCGGTGTTTCATGCCATCGAGGTGTTTGGCAAGGGGGGTTGATGTGATTTATCTGAAGGAGAATTTGCGCTTGTCCGAGCAGATTCTCGCGTTGGGAGGCGCCCTTATTTCAGAATTTCGTTTGGGAACGTTTGCCGCGCCGCAGAATTTTCCAATTCGTAACCGGATACTGAGCGCATGTCAGTAGGCGTTCTGGTGGTGGAGGCGGCGAAATACTCCGGAACACGGATTACCGCGCGTTGCGCGCGCTGGAACACCGCGAGGTTTTCGCAGTGCCTGGCGACGTGACAAATAAGAATTCGCGGGGGCCAAACACGCTGATCAAGCAGGGCGGAAAGCTGGTCGCCACCTGGGAAGATGTCTGGGAGGATCTGCCTGCGGAAGTCAAACTTGCGCTGGCTCCAGCACCTTCGCCTGAATCCGACGGCAGCTCGTCGGCATCTCTATTCCCGGACGAAGCGCTTCCACCACCAGACAGGCGTATTCTGAGTTTGCTGAAAGCTGATGAAGCTGCACACATTGATGAACTCGTGGGGCGTCTAGAAATGTCCTCCTCGGAAATTTTTGCAGCCCTTTTCGAACTCGAGCTGACCGGAAGAGTGAGGCAGATGCCGGGAACGAATTTTGTGAAAAGCTTTTAGGAACGGCTCTCAGCTTGCGGCCAATGGACGGAGGCCTCATGGAGAGTTTCAACAATCTCAAGGTCTGGGATAAGGCGCACGCCTTGGCGCTTGATGTCTACCGGTCCAGCAAATCGTTCCCTCGGTACGAGATCTACGGATCGACGAGTCAAATGCGGAGGGCGTCAGTAGCCCTCGGCGCCAATATTGCCGAGTGCGTTTCGACGGGGAGATTTAGACTTAGCTCGCTTTCTCCAGATCGCGGCAGGATCGGCGAGCGAATTGGAGTATCGCCTAGCCCGCGATCTCGGTCTTCTGCAGAGTCTAGATTACGACGGCGAGGCCGAGGAGGTAAGACAGGATGCTGGCAGCACTGCTGAAAACGCTGAGAGCTGATGGCTGATGGCTGACAGGTTTCTTACGTTCTTACGGTAACTTGTTGCCGCCGTCCCATTCGTGCTAGCTTCGAAACAAATTCGAATGAACAGGAAGAACTGAGGAGCCATTGGTAAAGAGTTTAGTCATTGTGGAGTCGCCGGCCAAGGCAAAGACCATCCAGAAATATCTGGGAAAGGGATTTAGTGTCGAGGCCTCGCTCGGCCATGTGAAAGATCTGCCCAAGAGCACTCTGGGAGTGGATACGGACGACGACTTCGCCACTGATTACGTCGTTATCCCCGGCAAAGAAAAAGTTCTGGCGAAATTAAAAAAGATGGCCGCCGGGATGGATGCAATCTTTCTGGCGCCTGACCCTGACCGCGAAGGCGAAGCGATAGCTTCACACCTTGCCGGGGAACTCGACGGCACGCACGCGAAAAAGGCAAAGAAGAAGAAAAAGGGAGAAGCAGACCTACCTCCTCGCATTCAGCGCGTTACCTTCAACGAAATCACCAAGCGTGCCGTGCAAGCAGCGTTTGAACATCCGCGCGCCATCGACCAGAATCTTGTAGACGCGCAGCAGGCGAGGCGCGTGCTCGACCGGTTGGTCGGCTACCAGGTTTCGCCGCTGTTGTGGGATAAAGTTCGACGCGGCCTTTCAGCCGGGCGAGTACAGACGGTCGCGCTGCGATTGATCGTCGAACGCGAACGCGAGATCAAGGCATTCGAGAAAAAAGAATATTGGACCATCGATGCGCACCTGGCCGCGAACAAGCCTCCGTCGTTCGACGCGCGGTTTCTGGGCCGGGGCGAAGAGAAGGTCGAAGTCACGAATGGTGAGGATGCGGAAAAGATCCGAGCTGCGCTGGAGCACGCCGACTGGCTGGTACGCACGGTCGACAAAAAAGAACGGCGCCGCAACGCCGCACCTCCTTTCACCACCAGCAAGTTGCAGCAGGATTCTTCCCGCAAGTTGCGGTTCAGCGTGAAGCGCACGATGATGATCGCGCAAAGGCTCTACGAAGGCGTTGAACTTGGCGAAGAAGGCCTGGTCGGCCTGATTACCTACATGCGTACCGACTCGACCCGGGTTGCGCCCGAAGCGATTCAGGAGGTGCGCGAATACGTGGGCAAGGAATACGGCGCAGCCTACCTGCCTGAGACGGCGAACACATATAAGGAGAAGAAGGAAGCGCAGGCGGCGCACGAAGCGATCCGGCCGACCTCGGCGGTGCGCCATCCCGACGTGGTGAAGCAGTATTTGAAAGAGGATGAGTTCAAGGTCTACAAGCTGATCTGGCAGCGCTTTGTGGCTTCGCAGATCATGCCTGCTGTGTTTGATCAGACCACGGTCGATATCGACGCGAAGAGCAAAAGCGAGACTTTCTGGTTCCGAGTGACCGGATCGGTGCTGAAATTTGACGGCTTCCTGCGAGTTTACGAAGAGTCAAAGGAGGGCAAGGACGAAGAAGACGAAGAGCTGAAACATAAGCTGCCCGCGCTCGAAGCGGGACAGAAGCTCACGCTGAGGGAGTTGAAGCCGGAGCAGCACTTCACCGAGCCGCCGCCGCGCTACAACGAAGCCTCGCTGGTGAAAGAACTGGAAGAGCGCGGCATTGGGCGTCCCTCGACCTATTCAGCAATTCTTTCTACGATTCAGGAGCGGCAGTACGTGCAGAAGCTTGGTGGAAAGTTCACGCCGACTGAAATTGGACTTGTGGTCACGGATCTTCTCGTGGAAAACTTCCGTGACATTTTCGACGTTGCCTACACGGCTCATCTCGAAGAAGAACTCGACGACATCGAGGAAGGCAAAGAGAAATGGACCGATACTCTCGCCGAGTTCTACAAGAAATTTCAGAAGGATCTCAAATATGCCGAAAAGCATATGGAGAACATCAAACGGATGGAAAAGCCCACGGACGAGAAGTGCGAGAACTGTGGGGCGCCGCTGGTGATCAAGTGGGGAAAGCACGGGTCGTTTTACGCCTGCAGTACCTACGACAAAGAAGATCCAAATACGTGCAAGTTCACCAAAGAAAATCCGATCAACCTGCCCGACCTTGACTCGGCCGATGTGCAGGAGACCACGCAGGAAGAATATTGCGAGAACTGCGGGCGGGTGATGGTGCTGAAGCGCGGGCGCTTTGGGCAGTTCATGGCTTGCACCGGCTATCCCGACTGCAAGACCACCCGTCGACTTGACCAAGGCAAGAAAGTTCCCGACATTCCCCTCGATGAGCTATGCCCGAAGTGCGGGCGGAATATGATGATTCGCCACGGTCGTTTCGGCGAGTTCACGGCATGCAGCGGATATCCGGAATGTAAATATGTGAAGCAGAATTTCATCGGCGTGAAGTGTCCGGAATGCAAGGATGGCGATCTCGTGGAGAAGCGGGCTCGCAAGGGCAACACATTCTACGGGTGTGGAAATTATCCCAAATGCAAGTTCACTTCGGCGCATAAGCCGATCGCGGAAAAGTGTCCGAGCTGCGGCAGCGAATATCTGGTCGAGAAAAATCTGAAGGCCGGCCCGGTCATCGCCTGCCCTAATAAAGAATGCGACTACGAGCGGCCGGCGCCGGGGGAAGCGGCGGCGACGACAGCGTCGTAAATATGGCAAAATTAGTTTGCGCTGTGGTCCACTTTACCGTTTAACATCAATCGTTCAGCATGACTCGTTCAACATGACTCGTTCAACGTAGTCGTTTAATATCAATCCTTTCCCATCAACCGATCGAATTTCGTAAGTGGAGGTCCTCTTGCCCAACAAAGCGAACGCCATGGATGCGCAATTAATTCTCCATCTCTACGAGTTGCGCCGCGAGCCGGAAATGCGCAAGGCGCGCAACTGGTGGCTCACTGAATTCTGGCCGCGCACGGCCGAGGATTTTATGAAGGTGGGCTCAGCTATGGGCACCCCGGAGAACAACTGGCTGCGTCAGGTCAGCAGCTACTGGAGTATGGCGGCCTCATTCGCGCTGAACGGAGCCCTGAACGCGGATCTTTTCCTGCAGCCGGCGATGAGCGGTGAGATGGTTTTCCTTCTCGCCAAGGTCTATCCGTTTCTCGAAGAACTGCGAGAAAAAATGGAGGATCCTCAGATTTTCGGCAACATTGAAAAATTGGTTACCAGTTCCAAGTATGGGCGTGAAAGGCTAAAGTTGACGCTCAAGCGGGTCGAAATGATGCGTGAGAAGAGAATTGCTGCCAAAGCCAGCTGAGAAGAATCTCATCCTGGCTTAGGTGGTGCAGCGTTTCGCAGCGGGATCATCTGCTATTCTGGTTGACTGTGCGGATGATCTGGTGGTTCCTGATCCTGGGTGTGAGTACGTTGGTCGTGGTGTGCGTTGCAATTGCTTTATACGTGCGCTTGCGCCAACACTTGCGGGCAGCGCAGGTGGAACGGGAAGGAATCTCCGGTGAGGCAAGCCAGCATCGGTCGGGCGACATTGAGTCCTGACGCTTCGCGGAATTTGGAGAGTTTTCCATGACAAAACCGGCAATGCAAACTTTAGGCAGTCCGCGCCAAGCCATTCTTGTTCCGAGCGTTGCACGGCAGGTTTCCCTTGTGGTTGGCGGCAGTTTGCTAGTGGCGCTGTGCGCGCGGGTCTCGATTCCCTTGCCTTTTACCCCCGTCCCGCTGACGTTACAGAACTTTGGGGTGCTGCTGGTGGGTCTGTTGCTTGGCAGCAGGCGCGGGTTCGCGGCACTGGCACTCTACCTGTTTGAGGGCGCAATGGGATTGCCGGTGTTCAGCCCTACTGGTCCGGGAGGAATCGCACAATTGCTCGGTCCCACCGGCGGATTCTTGCTGACTTACCCGTTCGTTGCCGCGCTCGCCGGATACTTCATGGAGCACGGGAGAAGGACCTTCGCTCGCGCCGCGCTTGCCGGCCTTCTTGGCGAAGTCGTGCTTTTTATTGGCGGTCTGAGCTGGCTTGCCGTTCTTACGCATTCCGTGGCGCAAGCTTTCCGCTGGGGCCTCTACTGGTTTCTGTTTGCCGAAGTCATTAAGGTGATGATGGCAGCGGGAATTGCTGCGCGGTGGCAGCAGAGCGCGACTGCTCAATGCTGAAGAGTAAACCAGTGAAGCTTCGGTTTAGAGTTCGAAGTTGGCATTCATAGCTGGGATTCACAGTTTGGGTTCAAATCAATGACGGTCATTTCGGAGCTCGAAACAAAACATTCCGGCGGCACTCCTTCGTCCAATGTGCGCGAAATTAGCATAGCTCACAGCCCGGACTCCGACGATGCCTTCATGTTTTACGGCCTGGCCACCAACAAGGTTCGCGTTCCAGGATTGCGGTTTACTCACACGCTTTGCGATATCGAGACGCTGAACCAGAAGGCGCGCGAAGGCGTCTACGATGTAACCGCGATTTCTTTTCACGCCTATCCTTATATTCAAGATTTGTACGCTCTAATGTCCTGTGGCGGCAGCGTGGGCGAGGGTTATGGGCCGATGATCGTTTCGCCGCGTCCCTTCTCGCAGAGTGAGATCAAGGAAAGGCGCATCGCCGTTCCGGGCACCCTTACCACCGCTTATCTGGCGCTGCATCTTTTTGCTCCCGGGGTTGAGACCGAAGTCGTCCCCTTTGACCAAATCATTCCGCTGGTGCTCGACGGCAGGTACGAAGCTGGACTCATCATCCATGAAGGCCAGTTGACTTTTGACAAGGCGGGCCTGCATCGCATCATCGACCTGGGGCGATGGTGGCAGAAGATGACGGGCTTGCCTCTGCCGCTCGGAGGCAACGCCATTCGCCGCGCGCTTGGCCCGGAACTGATCGCCGCGGTCAACGGCGCTTTGCGCGACAGCATTCAATACGCGCTCGACCACCGTGAAGAAGCCCTGTCCTACGCCATGCAATTTGCCCGCGATCTCGATACGCAAACTGCAGACCGCTTTGTGGGCATGTACGTGAATGAGCGCACGCTCGACTACGGTCCGGAAGGCCGCGAGGCCGTTGTGCGCCTGCTTGATATGGGCCATAAGGCGGGGATCATCGGGCCCGAGGCACGAGTCGATTGGGTTGGGTGATAAAGCTTTTGGCTATTGGCTTTTCGCTCTCAGCCTCGACCTTCGAATCGCTTCGCTGAGGGCTAGCCCGATCGCAGAGGACTACAGTAACAGCCAAAACGCTACGAGTTAAACGCTTGGCTCCCGAAACCCTCCTCATCGACGCCGACGACACGCTCTGGGAAAACAACATTTATTTTGAGCGCGCGATTGCCCGTTTTATTTCGTTTCTGAATCATCACGAGTTTTCTCCCGAGCAGGTGCGCGCAGTGCTGAACGATGTGGAGCGCGAATGCATCGTAAAGCATGGATACGGGTTGCACAGTTTTGGCCACGCGCTGGTGGATACGTTTGAGCGGCTTAGCGTCCAGATGGTTACGTCCGAACTGCACACACAGATTCGCAGCTTCGCTCACACGATCGCGGATCATCCCACAGAACTCTTGCCGGAAGTTCCCCAAACGCTGCAGTATCTTTCGGGGAGGCACCGCCTGATCCTTGTAACCAAGGGCGCCGTCGAGGAGCAATCGGGAAAGATTGAGCGCTCTGGGCTAAAGCACTATTTCGGAGAAACGGAGATTGTGGCGGAGAAAAATTCCGCGGCATATGAGGCCTTGGTGGAAAAACATTCGCTCACGCACGCCTCCACCTGGATGATTGGCAACAGCCCCAGGTCTGATATCAACCCGGCGCTGGCCGCCGGGCTGCACGCGGTGTTCGTGCCTCACGGCGATACCTGGATCCTGGAACACGAGGAACTCAACCCCGCTCCACCGGCGCAAAAATTGCTGATCGTGGGCAGCTTCGCGGAACTGCGCGAGCATTTCTAAACGCCGAGCCTCCAAACACCGGAATCCCAAAATCGCCACCTACAAAACAGAATCAGACGGTCACCTGCCTGATTGCATCGCACCAAACTAACCAACAACGCGCAGTGCCCATGCATGTTGCTGCATGGTACGCTCAATTGGCTCAGCGTTCTCGCATCATCTAGTGGCCGTAGAAACCAACCATTTCCGCCGGCTGTTGCGCACGGTTGAAGCCCTCTCCGAACTGGGGCCGGAGCTGACCGCAGCGCGCGACTTCACCGACACATCGCGCCGCATGCTCTCCGCTGTGATGGAGGCTGCGGGCGCGCGAGAGGGCGCGCTTCTTGTCTTCAACGAAAAGCCCACCATGCTGACCTCGGTGGCGGCCCAAGGCTTCGACATGTTGCCGGAGCCTGCGTTTATTCCGCTTCTGCCCAAGCACACTCACGCCCTTAGCGCGGCCCGTGGACCGATCGTGCTGAATGCTTCGACGTATTCGGTGTTCCTCAGTTCCAACGGCAACGTGGCTCCCGAACTGTTCAAGTGCCTGGCTCCGCTGAAAGCCGCCGGCAAACTCGCGGGAGTGGTGGCCTTGGGGCGACGTCCAGGGGACGCGCCCTACGAAGACGTGGAACTCGATGCCATGGAATTGTTGTGCAGCTACATTGGCCTGGCGGTGCAGAACCACGCCCTAACCCAGACACTGGCGCAGCGCGTCAGCGAAAATCTGCGCCTCATGGCATCTTTGCATGGTTTTTACGACAGCGCGTTAGAAGCATTCGCCACCGCAATCGATGTGAAGCACGTCAACATTCACGGGCATTCTCTGCGCGTGGGCCGCTACGCCGCCGCCATCGGCGAAGCGATGGGCGTTGAGGCAAGCGAGGTGGCGGCGTTGCGCAGCGCCGGATATCTGCATGACATCGGCAAGGTAGCCGTGGACCGTCGTCTGTTCAGCAAGCCGTCAGCCCTCAATCCCGAGGAGTTCCGCGAGATGGCGGACCACACTGTGGTCGGCTACCAGATCGTGAGCAGCGTAGAGTTCCCCTGGCCGAAGATTCATGAGCCCGTGCGCTGGCATCATGAGCGCAGTGACGGTTCCGGTTATCCTGACGGTCTTGCCGGTGAGGAAATGCCCATGCCAGTGCGCATCATGGCGCTCGCCGACACTTTCGACGCCATGACCAGCACTCGTCCTTATCGCGAACCGCTGTCCCTGGGCAGCGCACTGAGCGACCTGGTCCGCATGTCTCCGGAAAAGTACGATCCCAACGTGGTGCAGGCATTGCTGATCCAGGTACGCCGCGACGCGGTGGGCAGCAATCGAACCCCGCTGCTGGCCGACCACACCCCGGTAAATATTGCTCCCCCCGACATCGACCAACTGGCGGCGGCCTTGCAGCACAAAGTCACACGCGGCAAGATGTATCTGACGTAAGCTCTGGACGGTCCGCTTCTGGCTCGCGGCTCCTGGCTTCTGGCGGCTGGTTTCAGACATCTTTGGCTTTCCGTAATCATGGTCTTCGGTAATCATAGCCAACAACTTTTTCTTTCGCTCCGGGTTGATAATAAGAGCTTGTTGTCTGCCCGGATGGGAGTCCCATGGATATGGGCCGCATCAAATCCGCCATTTTTTTGCTCTTCTTCTTCGTTTTAAGCCTGGCGTGCGTCGTTTCGCCATTGCTGGCGACAAAGAAAGACAGGGAAAAAGATGGTATGACGCCAGTCAGCCAGGGCGAACAGCGACACGCCCTGCACGCCCTCAATCGCCTGACTTTCGGACCGCGTCCGGGAGATGTGCAACAAGTGGCGGCAATGGGCGTCGACCGGTGGATTGACCTGCAGCTTCATCCTGAAAGAATCGACGACAACGCACTCGACTCCCGCCTGCAACCATTCCGCACTCTACGAATGAATGCGAAGGAACTGGCGGAGGACTTCCCGGATGGGCAGGAACTAAATCAAGTGATGAACGGCAAGAAGTCGATGCCATCCGATCCAGCGCTGCGCATGGTTTACCAGGTACAGATCGAACGGCGGCAGGAAAAGAAAGAAGAGAAAGAAGCGGCCGACAGGAAGGCCGTCGCCACCGCTCCCGATCGAGCGCCGGTTGAAAGTTCTACGATGGCGGCAAACTCGGCAGCAGACGGGGCCAATGCCACTGCCAGCGGCTCGGCGGTGAACTCAGATTCAAATCTAAAGCCTTCCGACAACGACAATTCGATGGCAGCGGCGTCGCCATCGACCGCACCAGTCATGAAACCGACTCCGGAGGAAAAAGAGCAGGCCCGCGATCACGAGGAGCAATTCCACGCCGACCTCGAAGTCCAGGGACTGCCGAACCTTCCTGCCGACCAGCGTTTCAAGAAGCTTCTCACCATGAAACTTCCGCAACAGGTTGCTGTCGCCGACTCTCTACGCGGCGGCAAAGGGCAGCAGTTTCTTGAAGGCATGAATCCCCGGCAAAAGGAAACCCTCCTAGCCATGAATAACTCGCAGGGCGTCGTTACGGCCGAATTGGCCCAGGCCAAACTCTTGCGCGCTATTTACAGCCAACGTCAGTTCGAGGAAGTGATGACCGACTTCTGGTTCAACCACTTCAACGTATTCGTGGACAAGGGTCTCGACCGCATCATGCTCACGAGTTACGAGCGCGACGTGATTCGACCGCATGCGCTGGGAAGGTTCGAGGATCTATTGGTGGCGACGGCGAGAAGTCCGGCCATGTTGTTCTATCTGGACAATTGGCTGAGTGTGGGACCGGAGTCGCCGCAGGCTCTGGGCCTTCCGCAGCATCCCAGTGGACCTTATGGACGCCGTTATCCGCCGCGTCTACCGCCGCCGAATCAGGGAAAGCGCAAGAGCGGACTCAACGAGAATTACGGCCGCGAATTGATGGAGCTTCACACGCTCAGCGTCAACGGCGGCTACTCGCAGCGCGACGTGACCGAGGCCGCGAAAGTCTTTACCGGATGGACGATCGACAAGCCGGCTGCCGGGGGCGGCTTCAGGTTCGATCCTCGCATGCACGAGCCTGGACCCAAGTTCGTGCTCGGACGTCGCATCAAGCCCAAAGGTGAAGCCGAAGGTCTGGAGCTGTTGCACCGGCTGGCCACGAGTCCGCAGACGGCGCACTTTATTTCGTTGAAACTGGCCGAGCGTTTCGTTTCCGACGATCCGCCTCCGGCGTTAGTCGATCGCATGGCGAAAACATTCTTGAAGAAAAAAGGCGACATCCGCGAAGTGCTGAGCACGCTGTTCCATTCGCCCGAGTTTTGGGACGACGGAAGTTACCGCGACAAGGTGAAGACACCTTTGGAATTCGTAGCATCGGCGATTCGCGCCACCGGCGCGGAGGTCGACGACGCATTGCCTTTGACTCGGCAGCTGAACAACATGGGCATGCCGCTCTATGGCGCGCAGCCCCCAACGGGCTATTCCATGAAAGCGGAGACCTGGGTTAGTTCTTCGGCACTGCTCAACCGCATGAATTTCGCGTTAGCATTGACCAGCGGCAAAGTAAGAGGCGTGAAAGTTGACATGGCGCAATTGACCGGGAACGAAGCTCTATTGGCCGATTCGAGTGTAACGCTCGCCCGGCTGGAAGCGGGCCTGTTGGAGGGCGACGTATCGAAGCAAACCCATGATTCGATCGCCGCCCAGATCGAAGCTGCCGGAAAGAACGGGCAGCAGAAGCAGGACAACAACGCGCGCCAGCGAAAACCGGACGGCGCATCGCATCCCCCGGATGGGAGCACGATCGCGGGTTTGCTGCTGGGGTCGCCGGAGTTTCAGAAGAGATAGTGAATAGCTTCTAGCCATGGGCTCTTCGCTCTTGGCTTGAACCCTATGACTCCGGCCAGGGACGCGGACTTCAGAGTTTTTAGGCCGTGAGCTAAGAGCTAAAGGCTAGCAGCCAGGAGCGGTTTTCATGACAATTACTCGTCGGGTTTTTCTTCACAACAGCGCGCTCGCGGTCGTCGGGACGGCCGCGGTGCCAAGCTTTCTGGCTCGCGCCGCCATGGGCGCGGCTGTTCCGGGCACGCGTAACAAGCGCCTGGTTGTAATTTTTCAACGCGGCGCCGCCGACGGCTTGAACATCGTGGTGCCGCACGCCGAGCCGCAGTACTACGCCATGCGCCCCAGCATAAACATTCCGCGCAAAGCGGTGCTGGATCTCGATGGCTTCTTCGGTCTGCACCCTTCGCTCGCTTCCTTCCAGCCGCTCTGGCAGCAGCGTCATCTTGCGATCGTGCACGCCTCGGGTTCGCCCGACCCTAATCGCTCCCATTTTGACGCGCAGGATTTTATGGAGTCCGGCACTCCGGGTGTAAAAGTCACAGAAGACGGATGGCTCAATCGCTCGTTGCGCGGACTGCCGCGTCCGGCGCAACCATCTCCCTTCCAGGCTATCGCCATGGGCCCATCGATCCCACGCATCCTGAGCGGGCTTGAGCCCGCCATCGCCATGAACAACATCAACGATTTCTCGGTTGGCGGTGGCCGCAACCCGAAACCTTCACCCGTGGCGAACACTTTCGAAGCCATGTACAACCACTCCCTCGATGCCGTGCTCCACGGTACCGGCGAAGAAACTTTTGACGCGGTGAAGATGTTGAAGTCCGCCGACCCGTCGCAGTACAAACCCGCACTGGGCGCCGACTATCCCAAAGGACGCTTCGGCGACAGCTTGCGCCAGCTCGCACAGCTCATCAAAGCGAACCTCGGCGTGCAGGTGGCGTTTGCCGACATCGGCGGCTGGGATCATCACGTGAACGAGGGCGCGACCGAAGGCCAGATCGCCAACGTGCTGCGTGACTTTTCGCAGTCGATTGCCGCCTTCTGGACTGATCTCGGAGACCTTGGGGAAGACACGGTGGTCGCGACCATTTCGGAGTTCGGCCGCACGGCGCGGGAAAACGGCAACCGCGGCACCGATCATGGCCACGCCAACGTGATGTTCGTTTTAGGCGGTCCGGTGAAAGGCGGTAAAGTTTACGGACGCTGGCCGGGGCTCGATCAATCGCAGCTTTACGAGGGCCGCGATCTGGCTTTAACTACGGATTTTCGTCAGGTTCTCGGCGAGGCCGTCGCGCGACATTTGGGCAACAAGAATCTCGCGAATGTCTTTCCGGGGTACGACAATCAGCCGGGACAGTTCCTGAGACTCTTGGGATGAGGGCGCAGTTCGGTCGGGTGTCCGGCGCCTCAGATCTCAATCAGCACATCGCCATTTTCGATCTTTAGCGGATACACGGCGACCTTCATGCTGGGATTCTGTTCGGCCGCGCCACTCTTCGGATCCCACGCCCAGCCATGCCACGGGCAGACTACCTTGCCGCGTTCGATCATTCCCTGCCCCAGCGGGCCGCCGCGATGCAGGCAGACGTTGTCCATGGCGCTATAGATTCCGTTCACGTTAGCGATGCAGATGGTCTTTTCGCCGCAGGGGAATTCTTTAGCTTCATCGACCGGGGGAAGTTCGGATTCGGTGGTCAGCTGCGTGAAGTTCGGCATAGGAGCTTTCAATCTTATTGGAAGGACTACCGCCTCGCTGCGCTTGGCTGGACAGCCGAGGCGGCTGCCCCCACATGAGCCTTGCCGACGGCCGATCGCTGAAAGCTGACAGCTACTTTGGCTGCAGAGTCTGCGCGATCATTACCTGCCGCTTGAAGTTCTCCATCATATTCGGATCGAGGCGAACTTCCGTGGGCTTCTTCGCCAGCGTCATGGTATCGATCTTGTCCTGCAGTTTCAGCAGCGCGTAGAAGAGATTTTCCGGTCGCGGCGGGCAGCCGGTGACGTAAACATCGGTGGGCACGATCTTGTCGACGCCCTGCA
>Ga0181525_10002825_pt1 | contig 13980 bp, 15 predicted proteins | sample PEATcosm2014_Bin_48_FD_121100 | JGI IMG/M metagenome (GOLD analysis project Ga0181525, IMG submission 121100) | Peatland microbial communities from MTU Mesocosm Facility, Houghton, MI, USA - PEATcosm2014_Bin06_10_metaG | ecosystem: Environmental > Terrestrial > Soil > Wetlands > Peat | place...
CGTTGCGCGGAAATTTCATTTGCCGTTGCCGTTCTCGGTGACGATGTTGACGATTTCGCCGGCGGCGCGTTCCATGTCGAGGACGATTTTGTTGATGCGGCTGACGAGATAATTGTAGCCGGCGTGCGCGGGGATGGCCACGGCGATGCCCGCCGCCGCGCAAATGAGCGATTCCCAAATGCCCGCCGCAAGCGAATTTTCACCGCTAATGTGAGCGTAAAGGCCATCGGTTTGCAACTGCATAAAGATGCGGATGAACCCGACTATGGTGCCTAGCAGGCCAAGCAGCGGCGCGATTTGCGCGATGGTGGCGAGAAGGTTCAATCGCTCCTCAAGCTGCGGCACCTCGGTGAGGCCGGCTTCCTCGACGGCCTCGCGGACGCGCTCGCGGCCCTTGTCGCGGTTGAGAATGGCGGTCTTGACGATGCGCGCAACCGGCCCCGGCGTGGCATCGCAGATGGAAATGGCCTCGACCACATTGTCACGCTTGAGCACGGTGCGCACGCCGTTGAGGAACTCGGCGGAATTGATCTGCGAGCGGTGGCAGAACAGCGCCCGCTCGACGAACACGACCAGCGCGATGGCTCCTGCAATCAAAATCAGCCAGACTATCGCGCCGCCATTGGCTAAAAGTGTCGGCAACATGGGACTTTTATAGGCGTTTGTGGGCGAAGTTCAAAGCGCTATTTTCACGAGAATTTAGAATCCAGAAATTTAACATCGGCAAAAATTTTATGGCCGCTAAATTCTGGCTTCTAAATTCTGACTTGGGTATTCTCAGCGAATTATGGCTGTCGCAGACGAAAATGTTCTGGTTTTTCCTCGCTCGCTTTTTGAGCAGCTTGGCGTTTTTCAAGGGTTCAACACTAATGTTAATCGCTATCTGCCGGCAATCCTTGACAAAAAGAACAACAGCTTTCAACCACGCGCCCAAGCTGAAACCAATCCAGCCTTCAAACAGATCATCCCTTATGTCGTGGTTACTGATGGGAAAAGCATTCTTCATTATGTTCGGGGTAAGAAGGCTGGCGAACAGCGTCTGGTTGCCAAAGGATCAATCGGCATCGGCGGCCACATCAATGATGAAGATCACTCGCTTTTTGCAGACGGCTTGCGAGCGTTTCAAGACGCCGTCGAGCGGGAGGTGTGTGAAGAACTTTCTGTTCAAGGTTCATTCGACGCTAAACCCGTTGGCTTGATCAACGACGATTCCACAGAAGTGGGCCGTGTTCATTTTGGCATCGTGCATTTGCTGTTCCGGACGCCTGAGAATGTAAAGAAAAACGAACAAGTCATCACACAAGTTGAGTTTGTTCCCATTGAAGAGCTGAAGGCGAAACGCGAGCAGATGGAATCATGGTCGCAACTCTGCCTTGATAATATAGACTCGCTATTGAACGGAAAACATATTTAGCCACCCCGCTTTCAAATTCATGAGCAACTGGAAAAACTGGATTTTCAAGGAAGAATCCGCCGCGCCATCAGATCCAAGTGCCGCGCGCAATCGCACGATGCTGCTTTCCCTTCCATTTGCCATCGTGGGAATCCTCGCGCTCATACTTCTTTTGCACGACGAAATCGGCAGCGGATTCAGAATGGAAAGAAAATTGGCGATGGGACTTTTGAGCGCGGCGGTCGTTTGCGGCGGACTCATCGCGCTCATTATTGGAATTAGCGCAAAAAAACACGCGCTCAAAGCCATCCCCGCAAAAACCAATGACGAAAAACCGTGGCTCAAACGAAAAGACTGGGCCGATGGCCGGATCATTTCGTCCTCGCGCAAGACCGCTTTGATTCTCTGGATTTTTGTCGCGTTTTGGTGCGGCATTTCCGGCGCGGTTTCCCTTTTCGTCGTTCCACAACAATTACAACAGGGCAATCACGCCGCGCTTCTCGTCCTGATTCTTCCCCTCGTCGGCCTCGCCATGATTTTTTTCGCGGTGAACACGACGCGCGCCTGGCGCAAATTCGGCCAGAGCATTTTTGAAATGCCAGCCGTTCCCACCGCGTCCGGCGGCGCACTCGAAGGCAAAATTCAGGTGAAGGCAAAATTGGAGCCGCAACATGGATTGCACCTGCGCCTGGCTTGCGTCCGCCGCACGACGACCGGCAAATCAAACAATCGTCAAATTACCGAAAAAGTCCTCTGGCAGGATGAGAAATGGCTGCGAGCCAATTTGCCGCAAACGGATTTGAACGCCACCGGCATCCCGGTTTTTTTCAAATTGCCCGACAACCTGCCGGAATCAACGGCAGCGGGCAGCGACGGCATTCATTGGAAACTCGAAGCGTCGGCGACGTTGCGCGGGCCGAATTTTCATGCCGCGTTTGAGGTGCCCGTTTTCAAGCTGCCCGAAATGCCGGCAATCTCCGACGACCCGACCGTGCAATACCAGATGTCGCTTGACGAAATGCGGAAGCAAATCCACTCAAAAATCCAGGCCAACGATTTGCCGGACGGTGGCAGGGAATTTATCTTCCCCGCCGCGCGCAATCCCGGCTTCGCGACCGGCGCGACGGTCATCTGGCTCATTTGGACCGGCGTCATCATCCTCCTGGTTTGCAAACACGCGCCGCCACTTTTGCCGCTCGTTGCCGGCGCGGCTGATTTGCTGATGACGGCGTTTGTTTTTGACCTTTGGTTCCGCCGCAGCCGTGTCATGATTGCAAATGGTGAAATAAAAATCGAAACCGCCTGGTTTGACTTCAAAAAGCAAAGCGCCCTGAAAATCTCCGACGCGGCGAATTTCACGGCTGACGTGGGCGCCACCGCCGGCCACACGGCTTATTATGATTTGAGGGTCAGCGCCCGCAACGGCAGGGAATTCACGCTCGCAAAAAATTTGAATAACAAACCCGAAGCCGACTGGCTGGCGCGGCAACTGACCGCGGCGGCAAAAAGTTTTCGAGCGACCAGCCCGATCGTGTGATTGCGAAACCCAAAACTTCCGTCCCCGTCCGCTGGCGCAAGGAGGTCGAGCGCGTGCTCATCACCGATGAACAAATCGCGCGGCGCGTCAAAACTCTAGCGCGTGAAATCGAGCGCGATTTTCGCGGACGTGAAACCGTCGTCATCTCGCTGCTCAACGGGACTGTGATGTTTCTCGCGGACTTGATCCGTCATTTGAATCTGCCCTTGCGCCTTGATTTCATGGGCGTTTCCAGCTACGGCCTCGGCACGGAATCCGGTGAATTGGTTTTCACGAAGGAACTGCGCCTCGACGTTCGCGGGCGCGATGTGCTGCTGATTGACGACATTCTGGACACCGGCAGGACCATGAGCCGCGTGCTGCCCAAAATCCGCGCGCTCAAGCCGCGCCGGACAAAAATCTGCGTGCTGCTGGACAAGCCGTCGCGCCGCGTCGAAAAGGTCCGGGCCGATTACGTCGGTTTCGAGATTCCCGATTTTTTCGTAGTCGGCTACGGACTTGATTTTGCGGAGCGTTACCGCAACCTGCCGTTCGTCGGCGTGCTGCATCCGCACGTTTACAAGGAAGCCAGCAAACACGTCTGCGGAAAATAGGAGGAATCAAATTTTGCCGTGTTTTTAACGCGGACGGACACGGACATGGCAGATATAATTCCCCGGTCTCTTCATTCGAGATTTTACATCTGTGTTCATCTGTGTTCATCTGTGGGTAAAATATGGCTTTTCTCAACGACAATTTTTTGAAACTGAAGGCCGGCTACCTTTTTCCTGAAATCGGCCGGCGCGTAAAGGCGTTTTGCGACGTGAATCCCGAAGCCGCCAAACGTCTCATCCGATGCGGCATCGGCGACGTGACCGAGCCGCTGCCGCCCGCCGTCATCATCGCCATGCACAAGGCAGTGGACGAAATGGCTTCGCGCGAAACTTTCAAAGGCTACGGCCCGGAGCAGGGCTACGAATGGCTGCGGGCCGCGATTGCCCAAAATGATTTCCGCGACCACGGCTGCGATGTGGCGGACGACGAGATTTTTGTCAGCGACGGCACCAAATGCGACACCGGCAACATCCTCGACATCCTCGGCGCAAAAAACAAAATCGCAATCAGCGACCCGGTTTATCCGGTTTATGTGGATACAAATGTCATGGCCGGCCACACCGGCGAGGCCAACGAAGCCGGCACTTACTCGAAACTTGTCTATCTGCCGTGCAAACCATCCAACGGTTTCATTCCCGAACCGCCGAAGAAGCATGTGGACGTGATTTATCTCTGCTCGCCGAACAATCCGACCGGCGCGGCGGCAAACCGTCCGCAGCTCGAAGCGTGGGTGAAATACGCGCTTGAACATAAATCCGTGATTTTGTTCGATGCGGCTTACGAGGCTTACATCACCGACGCGAACCTGCCGCACTCGATTTATGAAATTCCCGGCGCGCGCGAATGCGCCATTGAGTTCCGCAGTTGCTCGAAAAACGGCGGGTTCACCGGCGTGCGCTGCGCTTACACGGTCGTTCCAAAATCACTCAACGCACAGACGAAATCCGGCGAGTTCAAGCCGCTGCATCCCCTCTGGCACCGGCGCACGACGACGAAGTTCAACGGCGTGAGCTACATTGTCCAGCGCGGCGCGGAAGCGCTCTATTCGCCGGAAGGCAAGGCGCAGGTGCGCGGACTGATTGAGCATTATCTGGGCAACGCAAAAGTCCTGCGCGACGGCGCGAAGCAGGCCGGGCTGAAAGTGTTCGGCGGCGTGAACGCGCCTTACATCTGGGTGCGCGCGCCGACAGGCGTCACGAGCTGGCAGGCGTTCGACAAAATTCTTGGCGACGCCAACGTCGTCATCACGCCCGGCAGCGGTTTTGGCTCGAAAGGCGAGGGATATTTCCGCATCAGCGCGTTCAACAGCCGTGCGAACGCCGAGGAAGTCGCCCACCGGTTGCAGGAATTGAAGTGGTAAATTCGTCATTGCAGGAAGAATTTCTTCTGGTATCCTGACGGCTCGTTTTTTATCGTTAATTTAACCGAAGTAAATTTATGTCACAGCATCCCAGTCTGCGCGCGGTATCCAAACTCGGCGGCAAGCGCAATGTTCTCAAGCGCTTCGAGCGCACCGAACTTCTCAAGAAGCGCGGCCAGTGGAAGGATGGCGACCGCATTACGGGTCTCCGCAAGACGAAGCCCGAAGTGTAGGCCAAATGGCGAATGACGAAGCGCGAATGGCGAATTTTCATTCGCAATTCGACATTCGCAATTCGACATTGAACTCGCGTTTGCAAAAATTCCTGGCCGAGTCCGGCGTGGCTTCGCGGCGCGCGGCGGAACAATTCATTCTGGACGGGCGCATCGCCGTCAATGGCAAAATCATCCGCCAGCTCGGAACGAAAGTTGATCCGGCCCACGATGCGGTGACGGTGGATGGCAAACCGGTCCGCGTCCGGCGCAAGCTTTACGTGGCGTTGCACAAGCCGGCGGGCTGCGTCTGCTCCCACGCGGATGAACTGGGCCGTCCGACGATTTATGATTTATTGCCAAAGGAATGGCAAATGGTCCATTCCGTGGGGCGTCTGGATTTCAACAGTGAAGGATTGATTTTTCTGACGAATGATGGACAATTCGCATTGCGGCTGACCCACCCGCGCTACGGCGTTCGCAAGAAATACATGGCGACCGTCGAGGGCGAGGTGGGCGGGGAAATGTTGAAGCGGTTCACGCAGGGCATCTTCGACGGCGGCGAGAGGCTGAAAGCCCTGTCGGCGCGGGTGGTTTCGGGAAGCCGGGCGCGGAGCGTGGTGGAACTGGAACTGGGCGAGGGCAGAAATCGCGAGGTGCGGCGGCTTTTTGAGTCGCAGGGGCTGGTGGTGAAGCGGTTGCAGCGGTTGCAGATCGGGAAAATCAAACTGGGCGAATTGAAGCCGGGCCGCTGGCGGACATTGACAGAGACGGAAATTAAAACTTTACTTTCGGAATCATGAAAACGAACTGCTGGTTGGTTTTGGGAGCGATGCTCGCGTCGAGCGCCATCGCACAGGACAACACAAATTCACTGCCGGCGATTCCGGCGCCGGTCGCTTCGCCGGCGGCGGAAATGGCGCCCGCGCCCGCCGCAACGGAAACCGCCGCGCCAGTAGTTGCGCCCGTGAAGCATAAGAAACGCGCCGCCGCGCACATGAAAGCCGCGGCGTTAAAAGAACCAACAGTCGCGCTGGTTGCCGGTCCGGCGGAAGTCACGGTGAGCAATCTGATTGTCCGCGGCCAGGCCGGCCTCAAGGGCGAAGCGGTCTCGCACCTGTTCCTGGGCGACGCGGTGACGGTTTTGAGCCAGATCAACCTCGACAAGCACGCGGCTGACGAACCGGCTCAATGGGCGAAAATCGCCTGCCCCACCAACACGCACATCTGGGTCCGCGCGGAATTCATTGACGCAACAAACAATGTGGTTTTGCCGAAAAAATTGAACTTGCGCGCCGGGCCGGGCGAAAATTACAGCGTGCTCGGCATCATCGAGCGTGGCACGCCGGTGAGCGAAACCGTCATCAAGGACGGATGGATGGAAATCGAGACGCCGGCCAGCACCTACGCCTTTGTCGCGGCGATGTATTTGAAACAGGAAGCGACGGCCGTTGAAACCAATTCCAACGCCGCACCGACAGCCGACACCAACGCCGCGCCGATGGAAGCCGCGCCTGCGCCGACTCCGACGCCGGTTCCGGAAGCCCAGCCCATCGTCACCGAGGAAACGAATGCCCCGGCTGCAACGGATACCAACCCGCCGCCCGCAGTTGAAACTCCCGCGCCCGAACCGGCGGTGGTTGACACAAATGTTCCGCCGCCACCGCCGCGCATTGCGACGCATGAAGGTGTTGTCCGCCACGTCGGCAGCCTGATCACGCCGACGGAATATGAATTATATGACCCCGCCACCGACGTGGACGTGGATTTTCTCTACACGACGACGACCAATCTGGATTTGAGCCGCTATGTCGGCATGAGAATCATCGTCACCGGCGAAGAGGGGCTTGCGGAGCGGTGGCCGGATGTTCCCGTTCTGACCATCCAGCGCATCCTGGTGATTGACACAAATGCCGTCCCACAACTCATCTACCGAAGCCCCAAGGCATCCGGACAACGTCATTGACGGTCGCGCCATCGCCACGCAAATCCTGCGCGAACTGGCGCAGCGCGTGGCGGAGTTGAAGCAACGTGGCTTGACACCCGGCCTCGCGTTTGTGCGCGTCGGCGAGGATCCGGCGTCCAAAGTCTATGTTGGCCGCAAGGAGAAGGCCTGTGCCGAACTCGGCATCTTTTCCGAGATGCACGTTCTTCCGGAACAGACTTCCGAACAGGAGCTGCTCGCGTTGATATCAAAATTAAACTCGAATCCGCATTTGCACGGAATCCTCGTGCAGGCACCGCTGCCAAAACATATCCGCGAATCGAAAATCTTTTCGACGGTGTCGCCGGAAAAAGATGTGGATGGGTTCCATCCGGTCAACGCCGGCAAATTGATGCTCGGCGACGCAACCGGCTTCCGGCCCTGCACACCGGCGGGAATTATCGAATTGCTCGCCCGCTCGAACGTGAAAACCGAGGGCGCGGAAGTCGTGGTGCTCGGCCGCGGCAACATCGTCGGCAAGCCGATGGCCGCGATGCTCTGCCAGAAGGGCAAGAACGCCAACGCGACGGTCACCATCTGCCATTCGGCCACGCGCGACATTAAATCGCACTGCCAGCGCGCGGACATTTTGATCGCCGCGATGGGCGTCGCCGAATTTGTGAAGACCGAAATGGTCAAGCCCGGCGCGACTGTGATTGACGTCGGCGTCAATCGCGTGAACGGCAAGCTTGTCGGCGACGTGGATTTCGCCGCCGTCCAGAAAGTTGCCGGCAAAATCACGCCAAACCCCGGCGGCGTCGGCCCGATGACGATTGCCATGTTGATGCAAAACACCGTGCGCGCCGCTGAAATTAAAAACTCGTAATCAAAAATGAACGCTACCCGAATTTTACCTGATTTGCAGGCCTCGCTGTTGTGCGAGGAGGTCCGTCAGGAAGCTAACGGCAATCTTTTCCTTATCGGCCTCCTTAGCCTTATTCGCGTGCCGCAACTGCCGGTCGTCGCCGGCCGGCTCTGCGTCTTCAACCGCTGGACGGCGGGGTTGGGCCAATTCACCGAAAACATCCGGGTCATTGCGCCCGACCAGACCACGGTGCTTTGCAAGGCTGAAACGAAATTTGAGCTGCGCGACCCGGCGCTTCATACCACCAATGTCATGGTCTTCGGCAACATCGAATTCAAAACCGCCGGAACCTATTTCGTCGAGGTGATGGTGGACGACGTGATGAAACTGCGTTATCCCGTGCCGGTCGTCCACACGCCGCCACCGCCGGGCCAAAATCCAAAAAGCCCGCCGGAGCAAAAGAAGGCGTAATCCTGCCGGACCATTCAGGGTGTTGGAGCACTTCAAGCCGCCGGCTTTGGCGGTTCAAGGCTTTAACGCTTCAACCGTTTTGAGTAATCTGCGTCTGGATGAGCGCGCCTGCTGAACCGACCTTTGCCTGGGAACCGCTGACGCCGCGCGGCGTGGCGGCGTTCACGCATGTGACTTTCAGCCGGCTCCTGCTCGTGCAATTCATCACCGCAATGCTCGCCGCCGCGTCGGTCGTCTGGTTTTTTGACGATGGCTGTTTTCCAACCATCAGCGCGGCGATTCAAAAACTGCCCGCCGACGGTCAAATCCGCTCCGGCAAGCTGGACTGGCACGGCGATTCGCCGCAATTGCTCGCCGAGGGACAATTCCTGGCGTTCGATGTTGACCTGAATCATTCCGGGCAGATTCATTCCACCGCTGACGTGCAAATTGAATTTGGCAGGGACTCGATCCAGATTTTTTCGCTGCTGCCAGGCTATTCGGAAATATTTTATGTTCCGGATCGCTTCGCGCCCTTCAATCGCACGGAACTCGAACCGCTCTGGGGCGCGTGGGCGGCGGAAGTTTTGTTCCTCGCATTCATCACGGTGACGCTGGCCCTGCTGTCAAGCTGGTGGCTGCTGGCAACGCTTTATTTCCTGCCGGTATGGCTGTTGTCATTTTACACGAACCGCGATTTGAATTTCCGCGCGTGCTGGAAATTGTCCGGCGCGGCGCTGCTGCCGGGCGCGCTGCTGATGGCTGCGGGCGTTTTGCTTTACGACGCCGGCTTTCTCGATCTGGTCTCGCTCGGATTCGTTTTCGCGGCGCATTTCGCGCTTGGCTGGATTTACCTGTTTTTGAGCCAGCTCTTTCTGCCGCGAATTTCCGAAACACCCCAAAAGGGAAACCCGTTCAAATGAATTGTTGGAGTTCAGGCTTCAGCCTGCTCGTGAAACAAGCTGGAGCTTGAACTCCAACACAAAACATTTAGCCTGCATCCATGTCGAAACTGCCGTTTGAACTGCTCCTCGCGCTGCGCTACCTGCGGCCCAAACGGACGTTTGTCTCCATCATCACCCTCATTTCCGTCCTCGGCGTCGCGCTGGGCGTCGCGGTGCTCATCATCGTCATCAGCGTGATGAGCGGGTTCGACCACGATTTGCGCGGAAAAATCCTCGGCTTCAACTCGCATTTGAAGATCTTCGCGCTCGACAAAACCGGGCAAAAGGAACCGATGGAGAACTATGCGGACGTGATGCGCCTGGTCTCATCAAACAAAGATGTCCGTGGCATCGCGCCGTTCGTGCTGGGCCAAGTGCTCGTCGAAACGGAACCGGCGGACACGAACGCCCAGTCATCGTTCACCGCGGCGCCATATCTTCGCGGCGTGGACCCAAACACAGAAGGCTCCGTGAGCGCCCTGCCCAGTAAGATTATTGAAGGCTCGTTCGACTTGAACGGTCACAGCGTGATTGTGGGCAGCGATTTTGCCGACGCCATGAAACTTTCCGTCGGTGACCGGCTGGCCGTTTCCTCGCCCAATGACCTGAAGAAAATGCGGGAGAATTACGGCAAGAGAAATGAAGAAGCCATTTTGCCCAACGACTACACCGTGACGGGTATTTTCAACTTGGGCTATTATGATTTCGACGCCAACGTCATCGCCGTATCGCTTGAAAACGCGCAGGACCTTTACAACCTCGACGACGGCGTCCACGGCCTGATGGTGATGCTGCGCGATCCCTATCAAGCAGCCGCTGTGCAAGCTGAATTGCAGCGTTCGCTGGGCGAGAATTACCAAATCACCACTTGGATGCAGGAAAATTCCGCGATTTTTGGCGCACTGGCGGTGGAAAAGAACGTCATGTTTTATCTGCTCTTTTTCATCGTGCTGGTCGCCGCGCTTTGCATCTTGAGCGCGCAAATCACCTTCGTCGTCCAGAAAACGCGCGAGATCGGTATGCTCAAGGCTCTCGGAGCGACGAACCTTCAAATCTCCGGTATTTTTTTGACCCAGAGCGCCATCATCGGCGTGCTCGGCGTGCTGGCCGGATACGGGCTTGGCGTGCTGGCGGTGATCTATCGCAACGAATTTCTTGAATTCATGCGGCGGGCGACAGGCTGGGAACTTTTCCCGGCGTCCATTTACGGCTTCGGCGAATTGCCCGCCATCATTGCGCCGCGCGACATCGCGGTGATTTGCGCCAGCTCGTTTGTCATCTGCATTCTCGGCGGCGTGCTGCCCGCGCTGCGAGCCGGCCGGTTGAAACCCGTGGAGGCGTTGCGTTATGAGTGAACCGCTTCTTTCCGCCCGCGGCCTCTCAAAAAGTTATACGATGGGCAGGCGCACGCTCGAAGTCCTGCGCGGCGTGGATCTCGACGTGGCGCGCGGCGAATTCCTCGCGTTGCGCGGCGCGTCCGGCGCGGGCAAGAGCACCTTGCTCCATCTGATCGGCGGACTCGATTCGCCCAACGCCGGTGAAATTCATTTTGACGGCCAGAATCTCGCCGCGTTTTCCGAAAGTCAACTGACACATTTCCGCAATCGCCGTGTCGGTTTCGTTTTCCAGGCGTATCACCTGCTGCCGGAACTCACCGCACTCGAAAATGTCTGCCTGCCCGCCCGCGTCGCCAGGATTTCAGCCGACGCGGCTGAAAAACGCGGACGCGAACTGCTCGCGCGTGTCGGCCTTCAGGAGCGGACCGACCACAAGCCGTTTGAGCTTTCCGGCGGCGAACAGCAGCGTGTCGCCATCGCCCGCGCGCTCATCAACGAACCGGAACTGCTGCTGGCCGACGAGCCGACCGGCAATCTCGATTCCCACACCGGCGGCGAAATCATGGAACTGCTGAAAAATCTGCACGTCGGAAAGCAGATGACGCTGGCCATCGCCACGCACGACGCCAAAGTCGCGGCACACGCGGAACGAACGGTTCAACTGGTGGACGGACAAATCCAATTGTGATTCACGATCTACGATTGACGCGCACTCCATCAATTCGACTTTACATCGTAAATCGTAAATTCAAATGAGCCGCGATTATTGGGAAGCCCGCTACCAAACCGGCGACACGCCTTGGGAAAAAGGCGCGCCTTCGCCCGGCCTCGTGGATTTTCTGGCGGCACATCCGGATTTGCCGCGCGGAACCGTCTGCGTGCCCGGCTGCGGCACCGGGCACGATGTCCGTGAGTTCGCGCGGGCGGGTTTTGACACCTTCGGATTCGACATCGCTCCCAGCGCCATTCAACTCGCAGCGGAGAAGACAAAGGCCGCCGGACTCAAGGCGCAATTCCAGCTTGCTGATTTTCTCCACGACGAACCGCCGCAGAAATTTGACTGGTTGTTTGAACATACTCTCTTCTGCGCCATCCAACCACAGGAACGCGACGAATACGCCCGCGCGGCGTTGCGCTGGCTGAAACCGGACGGCCAATACCTCGCTGTGAATTATTTGATTCCTGACAAGGATGGCCCGCCGTTCGGCACGACCCGCGACGAATTATGGCGGCGGTTTTCGCCGCATTTTGAGCTGATCGAGGAACTGGTGCCGCGTTCCTATCCGAACCGGACGGGATTGGAACTGTTGCTGTGGTGGCGGCGAAAAGCCCGTTGATAATTTCCAGTCCGGCCTTAAATTCTAGCTGTCATGCTTGAAGATCGAGATTACATGCGCCAGCCGGCTTATCACGAGCCGCGCATGTCGTTCACCGTCGCGCTGCTGATTGTCAACGCAGCGGTTTTTCTCGTGCAATTGGTGGCGTCAAACTCGGAAATTGAAGGCAGGTATTTCGCGTTGAGCCTGGCCGGCCTGAAACACGGTTTCGTCTGGCAATTGCTGACGTTTCAATTCATGCACGCCGGCTGGATGCACATCATTTTCAATTCGCTGGCCATTTATTTTTTTGGACGCCCGGTGGAAACCGCCCTGGGCCGCCGCCATTTTCTCACGCTCTATTTGTCGAGCGGAGTTATCGGCGGACTGGTGCAGATGCTATTCGCGTATTGGATTCCATCCTTCGACGGCCCGGTTGTCGGCGCTTCGGCGGGCGCATCCGGTCTGGTCGCGGCTTTTGCCATCCTGCACTGGGAAGAGCGGTTCAGCCTTCTGATTTATTTTATTCCCGTCAACATGACGGGCAAAATCCTGCTCGCTGTCAGCCTCGTGCTGGCGTTCCTCGGCATATTGACACCTAACAGCGGCATCGCCAACGCCGCGCATCTCGGCGGCATCCTGGCCGGCGGATTTTATGTGCGCCTGTTCATCCAAGGCGAATGGCCGCGCTGGAAGTTTCCTTCCCGCCGCTCCACACCGCGCGAACTCGCCATCAAGCGGGCGGGCAAAGGCGCGTTCTGGCATTCGGCGGCGGACAAACCGAACGAGGATTTAGACACCGACGAGTTTTTGAAATCGGAAGTGGACCCCATCCTTGAAAAAATCTCCGCGCACGGCATCCACAGCCTGACGTCGCGCGAACGCGAAATCCTGGAAAACGCCCGCAAGAAGATGACAGGCCGCTGAAACGATTCAGCGATTTAACGATTCACTTTTCCGCCGTTTTCCCTTTTCATTAGGCCATGATTACGCGCTATTCCCGGCCGGAGATGCGGGCCATCTGGACGGACGAAAACAAGCTCCGCATCTGGCTGCAAATCGAACTGCTCGCCAGCGAGGCGCTCGTCGCCGAGGGCACTGTGCCCAAGGCCGACTTAGCCAAAATGAAGGCTGGCGCCGACAAATGGCTGACTAACCTGCCCGGCCTCGTCGCCCGTCAGCGCGAACTCGAAAAGACTCTCAATCACGACGTCATCGGCTTCACCACCGCCGTCGCCGAAAAAATCAACAACAACGCTAGTCGCTGGTTTCACTTTGGCCTCACGTCCAGCGACATTGTGGACACCGCCTTCGCCGTCCAGATGGTTCAGAGCGCGGACATCCTCATCGCCGATGTGAAGAAGCTGCGGCCCATCATCGCACGGCGCGCGAAGGAATATCAGATGACGCCCTGCATCGGTCGCAGCCACGGCATCCACGGCGAACCGACGACGTTCGGCCTCAAACTCGCGCTGATGCACGATGAATTTGGCCGCGCGCTCGAACGCCTCGAGCGCGCCCGCCGCATCGCAGCCGTCGGCAAACTTTCCGGCGCTGTCGGCACCAACGCGCACCTGTCGCCCGACGTTGAGAACTTCGTCTGCAAGAAACTCGGCCTCCAGCCCGCGCCCATTGCCACGCAAGTCGTCCAACGCGACATCCACGCCGAATTTCAGACCACGCTGGCGCTCGTCGGCGCGAGCATCGAACGCTGGGCGGTTGAATTTCGCCATCTCCAGCGCACGGAAGTCCTCGAAGCCGAGGAGCCGTTCACCAAGGGACAAAAAGGTTCCAGCGCCATGCCGCACAAGCGCAATCCCATCACTTGGGAACGGCTCACCGGCCTCGCCCGCGTGCTTCGCGGCAACGCCATCGCCGCCCTCGAAAACGTCGCCCTCTGGCACGAGCGCGACATTTCGCACTCGTCGGTTGAGCGCATTATTTTCCCTGATTCCTGCACGTTGCTCGATTACATGTTTGGCCTGCTCACACGCCTGATGGACGGTCTGGTGGTTTATCCGGCAAACATGAAGAAAAACCTGGGCCTA
>Ga0181525_10002828_pt1 | contig 13967 bp, 12 predicted proteins | sample PEATcosm2014_Bin_48_FD_121100 | JGI IMG/M metagenome (GOLD analysis project Ga0181525, IMG submission 121100) | Peatland microbial communities from MTU Mesocosm Facility, Houghton, MI, USA - PEATcosm2014_Bin06_10_metaG | ecosystem: Environmental > Terrestrial > Soil > Wetlands > Peat | place...
AAGATCGGCCCCACCATCGAGCCGGGAAACTGCGCGACGTGAATTTCCTCATGTTGAGCCATCAGCGCATAGCGGGCGAGCGGATTGTAGTGCTCCCAGCAGGCCAGCGCCCCGATTCGCCCGACCGCGGTATCGACAACGGTGAGGCCGGAGCCATCGCCCTGCCCCCAGATCATGCGCTCGTGAAATGTCGGCGTGATCTTGCGGCGCTTGAGAACCTGGCGGCCGTCGGCATCGAAGACCAATTGCGTATTGTAAAGCGAGCCGTGATCGCGCTCGTTAACACCGAGCACGACGACAATTTCGTGGCGCTTCGCCGCGGCGCCGACTGCCTCGGTCACGGGTCCCGGAACCAACACCGCGTTCTCGGAGAGGCGGACATGATGGGCGCCGGTGACGACCGGCGGATGGACAAATGAAAAATACGGGTACCAGGGCACGAATGTCTCGGGAAACACCACGAGCTTCGCGCCCTTCCCCGCGGCATCGGCAAGCGCGCCGAGAACCTTCGTCACGGTGCCGCCGGACGATTCAAGGTCCGGCGCGATCTGTACGGCGGCGACCCGAACCAAAGCCTTTTCAGCCATGCTCGTTTTCTCCGCTGTTCCGCGCGGCGTCGCGGTCCCCTATAGCGTCCAGGTATTTAATATGAAGGCGCCGTCGCGCCGATGCAGCAGGATGAGATCGAGCACGTCGAGCGGACTGACCGGCCGGATGCCGGGAAGCAGCGAACCCTCGCCGTGGCCGTACAGCATCTGCAGCGCAAAACGGCAGCAATAGATTTCGCCGCCCTCGGCCATGAATTTGGTCAGCTGATTGGCGAAATTCTGCGCGCCCGGGAAGGGCTCGTCGCCCAATTTTGGAAAGCCGCGCTGCACGCCGAGCGTGACGCCAGGCCCGTAGAGCAACACCGTTGTTTTAAAACCTTTGCGTTGCAGACGCAGGGCCTGGAGGATGTTCACCAGGCCAATAGAACCTTCGAACGCGACTGTGTGGAACGTGATCAGCGCCTTCTCGCCCGGTTTGGCCTTGACGTCCTCGAAGACTTTTTCTTCGTAATCGACCAGATAGTCGCCTGACTTGTGAGCTTGCGCGGTAACGGCTGGCATTGTTTGCTCCTCGCTGCGCTGGTGGCCGCCCGTTGCGGGCTACAACCACCAGCAATTGCAAACCGCGTGCCAATGCCGGGATGCATATCCATCCATCAAATACAGTCAATTGCCAGCAATTTTACGATCAATTTCTGCCTCAGTTTTTTGCGCGCCGGATAAGCCAAAAAATACAAGCAACCAAATTGTGCACGTTTATGCCCTTTTATAGAGCAGAATCCCGACTTCGTTTGCTTCCAAATATGCGTGCGCAGATCCAACAAACTCCCACTGGCAAATCATTTTGCAACAATATACAGTCAATTATAAGTTCACTCTCGATCCGCCGCTCGGAGCAAAAATGGGCGATTGGACACCGCAGCTGTCGCGCTTAGGGAAACCGCATTATCTGGCGATTGCGGACGCGATCGCGCAAGACATCGGTAACGGCACGCTGGCGCCGTCGGATCGGCTGCCGCCGCAGCGCAAGCTTGCCCGCCGTCTCGATATCGATTTCACCACGGTGGCACGCGGCTATGTCGAAGCGCAAAAACGCGGCCTGATCGAGTCCCGCGTCGGGCAAGGCACGTTCGTGCGCGCCACAGCCCGACGGCGCCATGGTCCGATGGCAAGCCATCCGGAGATCGTCGACTTGTCGATGAATCTCCCCCCCGAACCGAGCGACGCCGATCTGCTCGACCGCATGCAAGACGGCCTCGAAGCGCTCGGCCAGGATCTGGTTTATTTGATGCGCTATCAAGGTTTCGGCGGCGTGCAGGCCGACAAGGACGCGGCTTTGAAATGGCTCGGCCATCGCGCCTTGACGCCGCAACAAGATCGCCTTTTTATTGTTCCAGGCGCCCACGCCGCGCTGTTGGGTATTTTGGGCTTGGTCGCCAAGGCCGGCGACGTCGTGCTGTCTGAATCGCTGACCTATCCCGGCGTACGCTCGATTGCCGCGCAACTCGGCTTGACGCTGGTCGGGCTGCCGATGGACGACGAGGGCCTTAACGACGGGGCGTTCGCCGATGCCTGCCGTCGGCTGCGCCCCAAGGCGCTCTATCTCAATCCGACGCTGCTCAATCCGACAACGCATACGATCTCCGGGCCGCGGCGTGTCGCGATCGTCGACATCGCGCGCCGGTACGGCGTTCAAATCGTCGAGGACGATCCCTACGGTTTCCTGCCGACACCGGGACCGGCGGCATTTGCCGCGATTGCGCCCGACATCACCTGGCATGTCGCGGGTCTCGCCAAATGCCTCGGCGCCGGACTGCGGATCGCTTATGTCGTCGTGCCGGACGTTCGGTCCGGCTGGCTGTTTGCCTCTTCGGTGCGAACGGCCACGGTGATGGCCTCGCCTGTCACCATCGCGCTGGCGACGCGATGGATCACCGACGGCACGGCGGACGCGCTGCTCGCGGCCGTCCGCCGGGAATCGGTCGAGCGCCAAACGCTCGCCAGCGCCATCCTGCCGCGCGGCGTTTTTCGCGCCGACCCGGTCGGCTTCCATATTTGGCTGTCGTTACCGGAGCCGTGGACCCGCTCCGCTTTTGTCGGCCATACCCGTTCGACCGGCATCGGCGTGGTCGCCAGCGACGCGTTCACCACCGACGGCACGCCGCCCGAGGCGGTACGCGTTTGCCTCGGCGGTCCGGCGGACCGCGCCGCGGTGCGCAGCGCGCTCGAATTCTTTGCCCATGCTTTAGCGGAATCGCCGACGCTGGCGTCGACATTTTTGTGAATTTGGACCACGCCGGCCTCAAGCCGCCTCGGGCACCACGCGGTTACGGCCGTCGCGTTTGGCGCGGTAGAGCGCCTGATCGGCCCGCTTGAGCAGGCTCGCGGCGCTGTCTTCCTTGCCGTGGAGCGCCGCCAAGCCGATCGAGATGGTGACCGGAATGCTGCGGGTGCCCTGCGCGATCGCAAACGGCTCCGCCGCGATGCGCCGGCGCAGCCGCTCGGCGACCATGGCGGCGACCGCCATGTCGGTCTCCGGCATGACGATGACGAACTCCTCGCCGCCGTAGCGGCAAGCCAAGTCGATGCCGCGGATTGATCGCTTGATGCGCAGCGCGAAATCGCGCAGCACGTCGTCGCCGGCGTCGTGACCATTGCTGTCGTTGATCGCTTTGAAATAATCGATGTCGATCACCAAAGCGGACAGCGGCTTGCCGCGCGCCGCGGCCTGCTCGATGAGCGCACCGAGGTGGCTTTCCATATAACGGCGATTATAGAGGCCCGTCAGCGCGTCGGTGATCGCCAGCTCGATCGACATTTGAACGTTGTCGCGTAACCGCTCGGTGTAACGGCGCTTGCGCACCTGGGTGCGGACGCGCGCCAGCAATTCGTTCTTGTCGATCGGCCGGATCAGATAATCGTTCACGCCGATTTCGAGACCGCGCAGCATGCGGGCATTGTTATCCGGCTCGGTGATGGCGAGGATCGGCAGATTACGGGTCCGGTCGAGCGAGCGGACCTGGCTGCACAGCCGCAAGCCGTCGTGGTTCTCGAGCCCGAGCGAAACGATGAGGAGATCGTAGTTGCCGTCGGCGGCGTGAAACAGCGCCTGGCCCGGATCGGCCTCGACCTCAACTTCATGCTCCTTGGCCAGCATCGCGGCGATGCGCTCGTAGGAGGCCGGCCGGTCGTCGACAATGAGGACGCGGCCATTGCGGCCGCTATCGGAAACCGCCTCGCGCTCCGGCGATTCAATGCCGATCTCGCGTGACGTCAAGGCCCGCATGCGCAATTCATCGGTGACCATTTTCAGCCGCGCTAACGAGCGAACGCGGGCGATCAGCACCAGTTCGGGGATCGGCTTGGTCAGGAAATCGTCCGCGCCGGCCTCCAGGCCGCGCACGCGGTCGGAAGGTTGATCGAGCGCGGTCACCATCACCACCGGGATATGATGGGTCGCGGTATTGCTCTTGAGCCGCCGGCACACTTCGAAGCCATCCATGCCGGGCATCATCACATCGAGCAAAACGAGATCGCAGCCGGCGCGTTCGCAAATCGCCAGCGCCTGGGGTCCGTCGCTGGCGGTGACGACGTCGAAATACTCCGCCGACAGCCGCGCCTCCATGAGTTTGACGTTGGCGGCCACATCGTCGACGACGAGTACGCGGGCGGTCATGCAAAGTCCTTTGGCGAGTCTTGTGGCGGGTCCTTACGGATTACCGAGGAAATGGCGGATGGTCTCGATGAATTTGCCCACCGAGATCGGTTTGGAAAGATAAGCCTCGCAGCCGCCTTCCCGGATGCGCTCCTCGTCGCCCTTCATGGCGAAGGCGGTGACGGCGACGACCGGGATGCGCCGCAACTCGGCGTCGTCCTTGAGCCATTTGGTGACTTCGAGGCCGGAGACTTCGGGAAGCTGAATGTCCATCAGGATCAGATCGGGCCGATGCCTGCGGGCGAGATCGAGGGCTTCGATGCCGTTGCGCGTGCCGACCGTCGCGTAGCCATGGGCTTCCAACAGATCGTGGAAGAGCTTCATATTAAGCTCGTTGTCCTCCACGATCAGGACGGTTTTCGCCATCCCCCATCCCTTCGTCTGTCCCCGGGGCCGGTGCGACACCGGCAAGTGCATCGAATCGCCTGCGGCTTCGCCCCAACTGCCGCCGGCAAGCTAGTCCCGATATATTACGGAAAGGCAAATATACCGCCATGAAGACGCCCTCCTCCTCGTCGCGAGAAGCGGCGGAAATGCTGGCCATACAGGCACTTGGCTTCCTCGCCGAAGATCCGGAGCGCTTTGGCGCCTTTCTCGCTGCAACTGGACTATCGGTCGAGGCGGTGCGCGACGCAGCCGGCGACATCGGCTTTCTCACCGGCGTGCTCGACTATATGCTGGGCGACGAGCGCCTGGTGACAGGTTTCGCCGACAATGCCGGGATCGATCCGGCCGCACTTGCGCGGGCGCAGCGCGCGCTCGGCGGTGAATGGCACCGCGATTTGCCTTAAAGGCTTGCCGTGAGCACCGTGTTCTGCCGCGATTGTCTCGCCGACGCCGTGCCGGGCAGCGTGCGCTGCGCCGGCTGCGGCTCGCCTCGCTTGCTGCGCCATGATGAGTTGTCGATGCTGTCGATCGCGCATGTCGATTGCGACGCCTTCTACGCCACTATCGAAAAACGCGACGATCCATCCCTCGCCGGCGAAGCGGTCATCGTCGGCGGCGGCAAACGCGGCGTTGTCGCGACCGCCTGCTACGTCGCCCGCACTTTTGGCGTGAAATCGGCGATGCCAATGTTCGAGGCTTTGCGGCTGTGTCCGCAGGCGAAAGTGGTGCGGCCGAACATGGAAAAATATGTCCGCGTCGGCCGCGAGGTGCGCCAGATGATGCTAGCGTTGACGCCTTTGGTCGAACCGCTGTCAATCGACGAAGCGTTTCTCGATCTCACCGGCACCGCGCGGCTGCATGGGCTGCCGCCGGCCAAGGTCATGGCGCGGTTCGCCGCCGATGTGGAGAACAAGCTTAACATCACGGTCTCGATCGGTCTGTCCTGCAACAAGTTCCTCGCCAAGATCGCCTCCGATCTCGACAAGCCGCGCGGCTTTGCCGTGCTGGGCGCCGCCGAAGCGCAAGCTTTTCTGGCGCCGAAGCCGGTGAGCTTCATTTACGGCGTCGGCAAAGTCAGCGCGGCGCGCTACGCGCGCGATGGCTTCCATCGCATCGCCGACCTGCAACGAACCAGTGATATCGAGCTGATGCGCCGCTACGGCGACGAGGGCCGCCGCCTCGCGCGTCTGGCGCGCGGCATAGATGCCCGCCTGGTCAGCGCCGACCGGGAAACCAAGAGCGTCTCCTCGGAGACCACCTTCGAGCGCGACCTTGGCGACTTTCACGCGCTCGAGCGGATCCTGTGGGGTCTGGCCGAGGAAGTCTCGGCGCGGCTGAAGAAAAAAGAATTGGCCGGCGCGACCGTGACCTTGAAACTCAAGACCGCCGATTTCAAAATTCGTACCCGCGCGCGCTCGCTGGAATCGCCGACACAACTGGCCAATCGCATTTTCGAGGCGGGCAAGAGCCTGCTCGAACGCGAAACCGACGGCACCAAATTTCGCCTGCTCGGCGTCGGTGTCAGCGCGCTTGACGACGCGGCGGCGGCCGATCCCGCCGACCTGGTCGACGGTCGCGCCGCCAAGGCCGAGCACGCCGTCGACCACGTGCGCGCCCGCTTCGGCGACGACGCCGTGATCAGGGGGCTTGCTTATGAAGGACCGGAAAAGCATTAGCGCTCCTTTGTGGTCCGTCAGCATGAGGTGCGCTCCTCATCCTCCCCGCGAAAGCGGGGAAGGCGGACCACCCTGCGCAGCGGGGTGGTGGAAAGGGCGCGGGCCGCGTCGATCCTCCGGCGACGACAACGAGGCACCGAGCCAGACGCCCCTTCCACCGCGCAAGTGCGCGGTCCGATGGCCGATCTTGCCCTTAACGGCACAGCTTGGCGTCTAAGTATCGCGCTATTATCTGATCACCGGGTGGCCGCGTGCGAGCACTCGAGTCAGGGGGCATATCGTGAAATATGGGGCCAAAATGGCGATGGCCGCAGCTGGTGCGCTCATCGGCGCATCGGCGTCCTGGGCGGATACATTGCCGACGCATCGCCTTCCCGCGGCGCTCGCGGTCGAAGCGGCGAGCGAGACGGTCGCGGCTTGCGCCAGCCAGGGTTATCATGAAACGGCGGTCGTGCTTGACGCCGACGGCGCCACGATCGTGGCGTTGCGTGGCGATGGCGCCGGCATTCATTCGCTCGATAGCGCGCACGCCAAGGCTTACACCAGCGGATCGTTTAAGAACGACACCATGGCCTTGGCCGAGCGCGCGAAAGGCGAGGATGCGCTGGCGTTGCTTGCTAAGTTGCCGAATGTCATGTTTGTCGGCGGCGGCCTGGTCATCAAACTGGGCGACGAGGTCATCGGCTCTATCGGCGCGGCCGGTGCGCCCGGGGCCAAGCTCGATGACGATTGCGCGCACGCAGGGCTCGACAAGATCCGCGACCGGCTGAAGTGAGCTCGGGTCGGCGGCCAGCGCTCAAGCCGCCGGCAGCTCCTTGAGTAGCGGCTCTTTTGCGGCGCGGATGCGGCCCCGCCGGAGCAGGGCGGTTGCGGCCGTAGCGTCAACCGGACGACTGTAAAGATAGCCCTGCGCGCGGTCGCACCCAACAGATAACAAAAACTGCGCCTGCGCTTCGGTTTCGACGCCCTCGGCAACGGCCTCGATGTCGAGATCGCGGGCAAGGCGAACGGCGGCCCTGACCACGGTCGCGTTTCTGGCATCGTCGGTGACGCGAAACACCAGCTCTTGCGCGATCTTCAGCTTGTTGATCGGATAAATCGTCAGGTATTTGAGCGAGGAAAAGCCGGTCCCGAAGTCGTCAATCGCGATCCGCACGCCCATCTGTCGAAGACGCTGCAGCACGTCGCTAAGTTTCTGTGACGTTTCCATCAGGACGGTCTCGGTCAGTTCAAGTTCAACTGCGCCCGGCTTGATATTCCATCGGACGATAGTCCCCGCGATATCGCGCTCGAAATCGTCCATCCTCTTAAGTTGCAAGCCTGAGACATTGACGGCCAATATTCGCGGAGCAATTCCCTGTTGCTCCCACTGCGCGAGCTGGGCACAGGCGGCTGCGAAAACCCAGCTTCCAAGCTCTTGGATGATCGCCGACTTTTCGGCGATCGGAATGAAGATCGGCGGCATGAGCAATCCACGCTTCGGATGGTTCCAGCGCACCAACGCTTCAAGCCCGAGGATTTGTCCCGATCCGATCTCGACCTGCGGCTGATAGAAAAGTTCAAGCTCGCCGCGCCCAATCCCGGCGCGCAGTTCTTCCGCTAGCGTAATCCGCAAACGAGCCTGCTGATCGAGCTCATAACTATGAGAACGGAAGCAGTTTTCGCCGTCGGCTTTGGCCCGGTAGAGCGCAAGATCGGCTTGGATCATCAGCGCGTCGGCAGCTGGAATATCAGAGGAATGCGGTGCGATCCCGACGCTCGCGGTGACATATATTTCGCTTCCCGCGACCGCGAATGGGGCAGCTATGGCGCCGACGATTTTTTGAGCAAGCACACCAATCGATGCGGAATCGCTCGCGTCCGCCTGCAGAACGGCAAATTCGTCCCCACCGAAGCGCGCGAGCACGTCGCTCTGCCGGACCAGTTTTTTCAGACGCTCCGCAACCGCGCACAGCAGCAAATCGCCGGTGGCATGGCCCAGCGTGTCGTTGACGTCCTTAAACCCATCGAGATCGATGAAATGCACCGCGAAAGGATTTCCGTTGCGCCGGCTGGCGGCAAAGGCGATAGCGAGCCGTTCCTCGAACACGCGCCTATTGGCAAGCGACGTGAGCGGGTCGGTTCGCGCCAGTTCGTCGAGGCGGCGGGCGTAGCTGACCGATTTCCACATATAGGCCGCCACCAGGCCGGTGATGAGGAGGCAGGCTGCGAATATAAGCCCGGCGCGGTCATGACTGCGACCGATCGACCCTTGCGGACGCGGCACGATGAGCTTCCAGTGCTTTCCGTTTACGGCGAGGTCGCCAGCCCAATGCGGAACCGCGAGCAGCGCCCCGAGAGTTACCGGGACGGCTGGCTCGGGCCGGAGGCGCGATGAATGCACATAAATGGGCATGTCGCCCCAACGCGCGGCGGGGTCAAAAAAATAGGTCTCCAAGGGCGGCACCACATTAGCCAGTGTGGCGTCAATCATCACTCCAATCTGAAAGATACCGAGAACGAATCCTTCGAGATTTTGGCGACGGTCCTTCAGGGTATCGAACGGCTGCCCGCGCCGATAGACCGGCAGCACAACGAGAAAGCCGCTCCGATCGCCCGCGCCGCTTCGCACCTGCAAGGTATTTGATGCGACAACACGATCCTCGTCGCGGGCCGTGTCGAGCATCTGCTGCCGAGGTCCATTGTTGTCGAGCAGATTGAACCCGTACAATTTAGAATCCGGCGTCTCTTTGGAGGAATAGTAAATCGGGAAATACTCATCTTGCTCCGGAGCGATTGACAGGCTGTCGTCCGCCGTGGCGTTGCGTATATGGTAGTCAATGATGCCGTCGCGCCGCGCCGCCATTTCGTGAGCGGCGCGCCCATCGCGGGTCACACGGGGAATCCAAGTGACTCCAAGAATTTCGGTTTGGCCCTTTAACAGCGTCTTGCTGAAGTCAACAAATTCGTCGCGCGTTACCTCAGACTTCGTTGAATCGAACAGCGCACGCAGAGCGACCAGATTTTCAAAATAACGGTCAATTCCGCTTTCCAGCGTCCGTTCGTTGTCGGTGGCATTATCATTGAATTCCTGCTGGGCAAGGCGTTCGTCCGAGACCGAAACGGATAACCATGCGCAAATGGATATGACCAAGCCAAACAGCGCCGCGCAGATCGTTGGCACCATTGGACTAATCCGCCGCGATCTGGCGTCACTCGTCATCTCCGTACAAAAAGCCGATGCTCGGTCTCTCGGCTTATCCCTTCCGGCCCGGACACAAAAATTTCGGCCTTGGACAATTTACGCGGACAACCCGTATCGCCACTTAAGATGATTGCTAAAAATGGCCGAGACGATTAACCAAGGCGCCCCGATATGATCGCCTCCTCGGCGCTTACCTTGCTTCGACGCGGTGCGCGGGGACGTTGGATCGATGGTGAACGACGGAAGCAGCCGCCGGAATCGCCGATGAAGAGCTAGACTGAACCGGGTTCCGGCACATAGACCGAATAATCGTTGCGACCGCGTTGTTTGGCGCGATAAAGGGCTGCATCGGCTTGTTTAATAAGAACGTCGGCTTTGACGTCTTCGTTGGCAAAGTAAGCGATCCCGATACTGGCTCTTGCCTGGACGTCGTCGCCATCCGTTTGGAAGGGACGACGTAATGCGGCCATGAGCTTATCGACAACGCTCTGCGCCGTTTCGCGAGAAGAGAGATTTTCCAGGATCACGGTGAATTCGTCGCCGCCGAGACGCGCCACCGTGTCCGATCCGCGCACACACTGCAACAGACGTTGCGCGAAAGAACGCAGCAGATCGTCCCCGGCGGCATGGCCCAAACTATCGTTGATTTTCTTGAAATTATCGATGTCGATATAAAGCAGCGCCATCAGCTTCTTGCTTCGTCGGCAGCGGGTCATTGCCGTTGCCAGACGGTCATAGAACAGCGCGCGATTTGGCAAACCGGTCAGAGAATCGTTTTCCGCGCGAAAGGTCAGATCCAATTGCAGTGTCCGCGCGGTAGCCAAGGCAGCGTTTAATCGGTCGTAGAGCCGGTTCATTTCGAACAAAAGAATGATGAGCAGAGAGCAAGCCGCCACCAAGCCGTAGCTGCGGCCCGCGTACCACCCCAAATCGTAGCGCGCAGAACTCACGACCGCGCTTAGCATGATGTCGAGCAGCCAAATGCTCATCACCACCATGAGCCAGAGGTCGAGCACGGTCCTGTCGTGTCGTCGCATCAGTGCGAACAAGGCGAGAGAACTTAATGCCAGGGCTGTCGGGCTCATGCCGGTCGAAATCATCAGCGCGTAGTTCCCGGCCTGAATGATCGTGGGCAATAGGCTATGGCCAACCGTTGCGACCAAGGTCAACGCGGCGACCAGTGCAATGACGCCGAGCGCGCTGAATGTGATGGCCCATCCCGCGCGCTCCCGCAAATAAACAGAAGCGCCGTCTCGCTCCGGGAGCAAGGCGTAACCGAGGACGAACAGGGGGAAACCTGTATGCCAAAAGATGTAGAGCCAGGCGGCGGTTTGGTCATTCGCTCCGAGCAAGCCGGTATCCGAAAAAGCGCCGGGAAAGGTGAGCGCATGCACAACAATAATGGTGGAGTTGAAAAGATAGCCGCTGCCAAGAGCGAGAAAGCCTCGCGAGCGGCGTCGGGTGACTCGGCCAAACAACAGGACGGCGGTTATTAGATCGCAGACCGCCATTGCCGCTTCGTAGCTTGGAATGAATGCGTTGATCTTGAGCAACGGTACGCGAGCGAATGGGACGGCGACAGCGAGTGCCAGAACCGAAATAATCACCACGGCCAGAGCCGAACGCAATTCACGCGGAGTGGCGGAAACGAGCGGGAGGGCGGGATTCTCAGTTGCCGAACGTTTCGCATGGAGACCGCCAAATTCAGGCAAATCGCCTGCCGGTGGTCCGTGAGTCGCTTGAACGTTCATGGCCGTCTGATATTTGCCGTGAGCTTCACGATGGGGCGAAAGCATTAATAACTGCGCGTTTAATCAGTTAAATTAAAAGCGTTGATGCCTACGCGACGGTACTTGGTTCAGCCCGCAGAATGGATGGAGCGAAGCGAAGCCCATCGTCCGACCGCGAGGCTGTACAATGGGTTTCGCAAGTGCCCTATCGGCCGCCGGATTGCTTCGCGGAGCCTGTCATCGAGCCGGGCACTTCTGCCGCACCCGTTGGCTCGCAATGAGGCGGGATTACGGACACGGCTTCGCGTCTTTGATCTCCAACGAGGTCATTTTGCCGTTGACGACGAAGTCGTTGTAATCGAGCGTCAGGGCGCGCGAAATGCCGTTGGCGTAGAGTTCGAAGCCGATGGCGTAAGCCGGCGTTTGCTCGCTGCTATTGGCCGGTTTGTCCTTGTCGAAATAGCTGATGGTCACCGGCCAGCGCGGCACCGAGACGAGCCGCGGTTCGTCGGCCGCGGCGTCGGCGTGGGTATGCTCGTCGGGCGCGATTTTGTGGCCGATCACGGTCAACGTATCGAAGGTCTTGTCGCCGGTTTCGGAGCCGTCGAATACCGCAAAATCGAGAATGCTCTTGCCGGCGCGCGCCGCTTCGATGGCGCGAACCATGTGCTGCGTCGGAAACACCACGCCGGGGCCGAGATCGAAATGTTTCGGCTGCGGCTTAATGAGGTCGACGGCGGTTTTCGTGGCGTCGCGTTCGGCGTGGCCGTCGACCGAGTCGACTAGGTTTTCGTCGACAAAATTTTGCGAGGTGAATTTAAAGTTTTTGGCCGCGGCATCCTCCCAGGTCTTGGACCGTAAGTCGCTCCGCGAGACCTTGCCCTCGCCGGTGTCGAGTTCGGAGACTTGGCGGAATTCCAGCGAATAGCCGCGACAGGCGCTGCCGTCGAAATCGTAGAGGATACGGCCGCGAACGCCGACAACCTGGGTATTGCCGCGGGTGTCGCCGAGCGACAGGTCGTAGATCGCGCGGTGCGGGATCAGCGCCACCGGCAAATCTTGAGCTTGTAAGTCTTGAGCGCCCGCGCCGGCGACCGGCGCCAACAAAACCAAGCCGAAAGCCAAAACCGAACCAAGGGCGAAGATAGCGCCGAACGACGCGCAGGATCGCAACAACCTGTCATCGACGACCATGACCTAGCTCGCTTTGCTGTCGTTGGAGATGGCCCCCGCTGCCGTTTCCCCCCGGTTCGCGCCGTTTCTTTGCGGCCTGAATTGCGGCAAAGATAGGCAGGTCGTCATCGGCCCGCAACAGGGCTTCAGCCTCGCCGCCCGCGCCAGCGGACGGCCGCAACGCTTGGGGCGCTTGCAAGAGGTGTCCCAATCGGCGAAGAACACTGGCCCGATAGCATCTGGAGGAGCCCATGGCGGGGACTGTGGAAAAGAAGTTGCAGGAACTCGGCATCACGCTCAAGGAGCCGACGGCCCCAATCGCCAATTACGTGCCTTACGTGCTCAGCGGCAATCTGCTTACGGTGTCGGGCCAGGTTTGCTTCGGCGCCGACGGCAAGCTGGTCGCCAAGGGTCAGCTCGGCGGCACGGTGTCGATCGAGGACGGGCAAAAGGCGGCCCGCGCTTGCGCGATCAACCTTTTGGCCCAGCTTAAATCGGCGCTCGGCGATCTCGACAAAGTGACGCGCGTGGTGCGGCTCGGCGGCTTCATCAATTCGGCACCGGGTTTCCTCGACGGCCCCAAGGTGATGAACGGCGCCTCCGACGTGATGATCGCGGTGTTCGGCGACAAAGGTAAGCACGCGCGCTCGACGGTCGGCGTCGCCGCGCTGCCCGCCGAGGCCGCGGTCGAAGTCGAGGGCCTGTTCGAGGTGTCCTGAACGCAGTGAGGACCTCGCTCGAATGGCTCATCGCGCGGCCGATCGCGCATCGCGGGTTGCATGACACCGCCCACGGCGTGATCGAAAACACCGCCGGCGCCGTGCGCGCGGCGATCGAAGCCGGCTATGGCATCGAGGTCGATGTCCAAATCAGCGCCGACGGCGAGGCCATGGTGCATCACGACGATGTGCTCGGACGCCTCACTGACGGCGAAGGCCGCATCGACAGCTTGAGCGCAGCCGAACTCAAGCGCGTGCCGTTTCGTGACGGCGCCGAACGCATAATGACACTGCCCGAATTATGCGATCTGGTCGCCGGGCGCGTCGCCATGCTGATCGAGATCAAGAGCCGGTTTGACGGCGATGGCGCCCTGCCCGCGCGCGTGGCAAAGGTACTGGCCGGTTATCGCGGACCCGCCGCACCGATGTCGTTCGATCCTTGGCAGCTAACCGTCTTGCGGCATAAGGCCCCGGCGCTCGCTCGCGGCCTTGTTGCCGCGAAATACCGGCCGCATCCTTATTGGGATTTGATGCCGGCTTGGATGCGCTACGGCATGGGATATCTGCTCACCGGGCTGACGGGGCGGCCGGATTTCGTGGCCTATGCGGTGGCGGATTTGCCGGCGCTGGCGCCACTGGTCGCGCGGCGCGTCCTCGGCTTGCCGCTGCTGGCGTGGGCGGTGCGCACCGACGCCGAGCGCAAAACCTCGGCACGCTATGCCGATCAAATGATATTCGAAGGCTTTCGGCCATGACGGCTGCGGAGAATGACCCGCGGCGCGAGCCCGCCACGAATATGCAAGAGCTGCGCATCGGCGTCGTGGAAACAATCCGC
>Ga0181525_10002831_pt1 | contig 13954 bp, 19 predicted proteins | sample PEATcosm2014_Bin_48_FD_121100 | JGI IMG/M metagenome (GOLD analysis project Ga0181525, IMG submission 121100) | Peatland microbial communities from MTU Mesocosm Facility, Houghton, MI, USA - PEATcosm2014_Bin06_10_metaG | ecosystem: Environmental > Terrestrial > Soil > Wetlands > Peat | place...
AAGGGCGCGGCGACGATGCTGGTGCACGCGTTTCGGCAGCACCCGCTTGTGCGTACAATGGCGCCAAGCAATGCAGAACCCACCGACGATGGCGAGTCGACCGCTGAATCCGCAACGCCTGGTTAAGTTCCAATCCCCGGGCGCGCCGACGGAAGAGTATTTCCTGCCCAATGAAAAGCTGATTGCCGGCAATCCCAGACAGTGCGTCTGGAAGCATTACGCCGACAGCAGCGGCAAATTCTTCGCCGGACTGTGGAGTAGCGAGGTCGGCAAGTGGCGCATCGCCTACACTGAAGAGGAGTATTGCCAGATCCTGCACGGCAGCAGCATCATCACCGACGCGCATGGCAACGCCGTAACCGTGTCGGCGGGCGACAGCCTGGTGGTGCCCAGGGGCTTCGTCGGTACCTGGGAGGTGCTCGCGCCGACGCAGAAGATCTACGTCATCTACGAGCCCGGGGAGTGATCATCTAAAGTGCGCAGCATCGTTCGGGGAGCGTGATGTTCCTGCCTGGCATACGACTGGCAACCGCCGCCGAGGCGCTCGCCATCGCCGACATGTCGCGCGAGTACATTGAGCATGGGCTGGGCTGGAGCTGGACCACGGCTCGCATCGCGGCTGCGATCGCGGACGAATCGACCAATGTTGCCGTCGTTCACCTGGCGGGTGGCGTGGCTGCATTTGGAATCATGCACTACGGGGAGCGCACCGCCCATCTGGCGCTGCTGGCGGTGCATCCGCAGCAGCGCAAGCGCGGCATCGCGGCACGGCTGGTCGGGTGGCTGGAGAAATGCGCCGACACGGCCGGTATCGAGCGCATTCGTGTGGAGGCAAGAGCCGATAACCCGGTCGCGATCGCCTTCTACCGCAAGCAGGGCTACGACCAGACCGACCGGCTCGCCAATTATTATCGCGGCGTGCTCGACGCGGTGCGACTGGAAAAGACGCTGCGAGTGGCCGTGCGCGAATCGCGCCCGTGACGCCATTCACGGCGGCGATCTTCGACATGGATGGCCTGCTGCTCGACTCCGAGCGGGTCATCATGCAGGCGTGGCTGGCCGCGGCGCGCGAGGAGCGCTTGCTGCTGTCGGAGCCGGACTTTCTCAAGGTGGTGGGCCGCGGTGCACAGGAGTCGACGGCGATTCTCAGCCAGCTGCTGGGCGCCCCGGGGAGCTTTCAACTGGTGCGCGATCGGGCGCGCGCCAGGCTGGCCGCGCAGCCGGGCGTGGTGTTTCCGCTCAAGCCCGGAGCGCGGCAGTTGCTGCAGCTGCTGCGAGCGCGCGGCGTGCCGTGTGCGGTGGCGTCGTCCACTCATGTCGATGAAGTCCGCCGCCGACTGGCGAAGGTCGGTGTGCTCGATTACTTCCAGGCGCTGGCAGGCGGCGATGAAGTGACGCGCAGCAAGCCCGACCCGGCGGTGTACCTGCTGGCCGCCGCGCGCCTCGGGATAGCGGCGACGCAATGCCTGGCATTCGAGGACAGCGATCACGGAGCCCGCGCCGCGCACGACGCCGGACTGGGTGTCGTCGTGGTACCGGACCTGAAGACCTACGAGTTCGAATCGGCGTACATCCAGCTCGCCTCGCTCGAGGACGCGGCGGCTCACATCGACCGCTGGTTTGCGGGCAGCGTGGCAATTCCGGGCGCGGCGGCGCCCTGCTGACTGGCACCACGGCGCACGATGGATGCCACCAGTTACGCCGGGGGCTGCCTTTGCGGCAGCGTGCGCTACCAGGCGCGCGGCCCGGCGACGCATCTTTGCTTCTGCCATTGCAGCAGCTGCCAGCGCGCCACAGGCGCTGCGATGGTGCCCTGGGGCACATTCGCCGCGCACAGCTTTGCGATCGTGCGCGGCGCGCTGACGCAGTACCGCTCGTCACCGCGTGTCATGCGCGGCTTCTGCGCCACCTGCGGCAGCTCGCTCACCTACCGCCGTGACGATCGTAGCGACGAGCTTGACGTGACGCTGTCGAGCCTGGATGAGCCTGCCGCGCTGGTCCCGGAAGTCCATATCTGGGTGCAGGACAAACTGCCGTGGGTAATGATCGTCGACGGGCGGCCGCAGTTCGCGCAGTCGCGTATCGACCCACCGGCGCCGGGGAGTTCAGCGCCGTGACCGACTCATTATCCTGGTTCGGCTGGGCGTTGCTCTCGGCAGTGTTTGCCGCCCTGACCGCGGTGTTCGCCAAGCTGGGTTTGCAGGCTGTGGACTCCGACCTGGCTACGCTGGTTCGAACCGGCGTCATCATCGGCGTGCTGGGCTGCTTCGTCTGGCTCACGGACAAGTGGCGCAACCCCCTGGAGCTGGGATCGCGGACGCTGTTGTTCCTGGCGCTGTCGGGACTGGCGACCGGAGCATCCTGGGTATGCTACTTCCGGGCGCTGAAGCTGGGCGCGGCCTCGAAAGTTGCGCCGGTGGACAAGTTCAGCCTGGTGCTGGTAGCCGTCTTTGCCTATCTGTTCCTGGCTGAACGCCCATCCGCGCGCGATTGGATCGGCATTGCAATGGTGAGCGCAGGGGTCGTGATCCTGGCATTGAAGCACTGAAACTTGGCATCGCGGGTGCGCATGGGCAAGAGCAGGCTGGAAGCGTTCAGTGATGGCGTCATCGCGATCCTCATTACGATCATGGTGCTCGACCTGAAGGTGCCTGAGGGTGCACAGTTGGGCTCGCTGTTGCCATTGCTGCCGGTGCTGCTGAACTACGCGCTGAGCTTCGTCTACCTGGGCATCTATTGGAACAATCATCACCACATGTTCCACGCCTCGGAGCGGGTCACCGGCGCGATCCTGTGGGCCAACCTGCACCTGCTGTTCTGGCTGTCGCTGATTCCGTTCACCACCGCCTGGATGAGCGAGAACCACCACGACTCGGCGCCGTCGGCGCTCTACGGCGCGGACCTACTGCTGGCGGCGATTGCGTACTTTATACTCGAGCGGCTGATCATCGCGTCGCAGGGCCGCGGCTCGCTGCTGCAGCGGGCGGTCGGACGCGACTGGAAGGGCAAGCTGTCGCCGCTGCTGTACCTCGCCGGGATCGTGGCCGCGTTCTGGTCACCGCCGCTGGCGCAGGGCATGTATGTGCTGGTGGCGCTGTTGTGGCTGGTCCCGGATCGAAGAATCGAGAATATGCTGTCAGGCAAGTCAAATGCATAAGAGTAAATTGGCCGGTTTCATCATCGACTGCCAGACCATGGACCTGGCGGCTGCCGCCAGCTTCTGGGGCGGCGCGCTGGGCATGGAACTGCGGCAGCTGCCGCCGGGCGAGGCGGACAGTTACGTGCAGCTGGTCGATCCGCTGGACGCAGTGCACGTCGAGGTGCAGCAGGTGACGCATCCCAGTCGCGTGCACCTGGATATAGAGACCGATGATATCGACGCGGAGGTGCGGCGGCTGGAGGCGCTGGGTGCCACGCGGGTCGCGAAGGTGAGCAGCTGGTGGGTCATGGAAGCGCCGACCGGCCAGCGCTTCTGCGTGGTGCGCAGCCTGTCGCCGAATTTTGCGGCCGAGGCGCGGCAGTGGCCGTAGCGCTGGATGTGCCCCGTGCGCCGGGTGCGGCGGCGACACTGGCGACACTGGGGTAGTCAGCATCATGCGGCTGTGGTCGTTGCACCCGAAATACCTCGACGCGCGCGGCCTGGTGGCCCTGTGGCGCGAGGGGCTGCTGGCGCAGGCGGTGCTGCGCGGTCAGACCCGCGGCTACCGGCATCATCCGCAATTGCAGCGCTTCGCCGAGTCACCCGCGCCGCGATCAGCCATTGCCCGCTACCTGCGCGCGGTGCAGCTGGAAGCGGCCAGCCGCGGTTATCGATTCGACGCCGGCAAGATCGGTCGCGCCCGGCCGGTCGACACCTTGCCAGTCAGCCGCGGGCAGCTGCTGTATGAGTGGCAGCACCTGAGCGTCAAGCTGAAGGTGCGCGCGCCGCTCTGGCTGGCGCAATTGCCGGCGCTCGCGCTACCGCAACCGCATCCGGTGTTCCGGGTGACCCGCGGCGGCATCGCGCGCTGGGAAATCACCAGCGGCCGCCAGCCATGAGCAAGCTGCTGGTACACCTGCTGGTCAGCGCGCTGCTGCTGTGGCTGGTCAGCCGCATCGTGCACGGCATTCACATCGCTGACTTCGGCTATGCGCTGCTGGCGGCGCTGGTGCTGGGAGTGGTGAATTTCCTGATCCGGCCGATCCTGATCGTCGTGACGCTGCCGATCACGATCGTCACGCTGGGGCTGTTTCTGTTCGTGATCAATGCGCTGATGCTGATGCTCACCGGCGCGATCGTGCCTGGCTTCAAGGTGGACAGCTTTGGCGCCGCGCTCATCGGCGGCTTGCTGCTGGCGCTGTTCAACCTGGTCGCCAGCGCGCTGTTGAACCGGCGCGAGCGCTAGAGCACCAGCATCACCTGAGGGCACTGCTTCAGATCGGCGAACAGCTGCGCGATCTGATCCTGGCCGGTGGCATGGATCAGGTAGGTAATGCCGAGGAAATTGCCCTTTGCCGACGGGCGCTCGGTCACCGCGCCCGGTTCGAGCGCTCCGGCGTGCCGCTCGACGATGGCATCGACCCGGCTGCGCACGCCGTCTTCGACCCGCACCATCACCTTGATCGGGTAATCGCACGGGAAACTGACACGCGGCGGGCCATCGCTGCTCATGGCCGGCATATTGCACCGCCACGGCGGGGCAGGGCCAGCTGGATAGCCGTCAATCGCGCTATGCTGAGGGAAACGGGGACAAGCGTCTGAATCGAGTGAGGACCTTAGCGCATGGCCGCGCCGGGCGAGGCAACGCATTTTCCAGCGCGCATCGGGCTGGGCAGCTGGGAGATGGGCAACGGCGCGGCACAACGCGGCCGCGACATCGCCGCGGTGAGCCATGCGCTCGAGGTCGGCTACCGGGTGCTCGATACGGCCGAGATGTACGCCGACGGCGGCGCCGAGCGCATCATCGGCAGCGCGTTGAAGGCCTTTGGCGCTGCGCGGCGCGCACAGCTGTACATCGTCAGCAAGGTGCTGCCCGGCAATGCCTCGCGTAGCGGCACGGTGCGTGCCTGCGAAGCCTCGATCGCGCGCATGGGCTGCGACTACCTGGATCTGTATCTGCTGCACTGGCCGGGCCGGCATCCGTTCGCCGAAACGCTGCGCGGGTTCGCCGAGCTGCAGCAGCGCGGTTTGATTCGCAGCTACGGCGTCAGCAACCTCGACACCGGGGACTTGCAGCGCTGGCTGGCTGCGCAGAAGAGCCTCGGCCTTGCGTCCACCACGCATTGCAATCAACTCTATTATTGTGCCGAGGCACGCGGCATTGAATTTGACCTGCTGTCCTACCAGCGCGCGCACGACATCGCGACCATGGCGTACTCGCCGCTGGGGCGCGGATCACTGACGCGCCATCCGCTGCTGCTGAAACTCGGAAGCGAGCGCGGCCTGAGCGCGGCGCAGATCGCGCTGGCCTGGTGCCTGCGTGAACCCGACGTCATGGCCATCCCAAAGTCGGTCGATCCAAAGCGCATCGAGGAGAACCTGGCTGCCGCGCAGCTGCAGCTGACCGGCGAGGAGCTCGGTCGCATCGATCGGGCGTTCCCGCCGCCAAACTCCAAGCGGCCGCTGGACATGGTCTAGGCGCTTGAAACTCGCGCTGGCTGCAGTGCTCGCGGGACTTTGCTGTGCAGCGCCGCTAGCCGCGGCGCAGGCGCAGGTGCAGGCTCAGGCTCAGGCGCAGGCGCAAACGAGCCCGGCGGCCGCCTGCGGCTACCTCGCGCGCTCGATGGCTACGCTGCCGGCCGGCGCGGTATTGCTCGCCAGTTATCCGACCGAGCACAGCGGCGTGCTGAGCAATGTCGCATTCACCTACGACAATGCGGTGGCGGCGATTGCACTGATGGGCTGCGGGCAGCCCGCGCAGGCGGCGCGTATCGGCGATGCGCTGCTGCTGGCGCTTGATCACGACCGATACTGGCACGACGGCCGGTTGCGCAACGGCTATGCCGCCGGCGCGATCGGTGCCGGAGTGCTCCGGCTTGCCGGCTGGTGGGACCCGAAGGCGCAGCGCTGGCTGGAGGACGGCTACCAGGCCGGCAGCGACAGCGGCAATATCGCATGGGCAATGCTGGCGCTGCTGAGGTTGCATGCAGCCAGCGGCGAGCAGCGCTATCTGGATGGCGCGCTGCGCCTGGCGCGATGGGTGGAGGGTACGCTGGACACACGCGGGGCGGGCGGCTTCATAGGCGGCTACTTCGGCAATGAACCGGCGCCGCAGCGCCTGCGCTGGAAGTCCACCGAGCACAATACCGACCTGGCCGCGGCCTTCGGCCTGCTCGGGCGCGCAAGCGGCGATGCGCATTGGCTGCAGCGAGCGGCGCTCGCGAGCGCATTTGTCGATGCGATGTGGAATTCGGATTGCGGCTGCTTCGCGGTCGGGACGGGCGAGGACGGGGAGAGCGTCAATGCGCTGCTGGCACTCGACGCCCAGGCGTGGCCGTTGCTGGCGCTGCCCGGTATGCTGAAGCAGCATGCCGCAGTGCTGCACACCATCGATGCACGTCTGCGCTTCGACAGCGGCTATACCTACAGCCAGGCCGGCGGCGGCCTGTGGATCGAAGGCAGCGCGCAGATGGCGGTGCTGCTGCGACTGCTGCACCAGGAGGCGCGCGCGCGCACGCTGCGTGCCGCGATCGAAGCCCAGCGCACCGCGGACGGGGGCTATTACGCCAGTGGATCCGCGGCCACGCCCACCGGCTTCATGCTGGCCACCGACCCGAGCGTGCCGCGGGTGTATTTCCATCTGGAGCACCTGGGCGCGGCCGCTTGGGTGGCGCTGGCGCAGCAGGGTGTCAACCCCTTCACCGGCCGTCGTAGCCTGCCGCCGTGACAGGTAGAATCACATGCACCGGTTGCGCAGTAGCGCCATAGCGATCGAAGCAAGCAATGGGGGCGGGGTTGAACGCGTTGGTGAGCACCGAGTGGCTGGCGGCACAGCTGGAATCAAGGTCTGTGGTCGTGCTGGATGCCAGCTGGTACATGCCGGCAGAAGGGCGCGACGCGCAGGCGGAATTCCGGCTGGCACACATTCCCGGCGCGCTGTTTTTCGATATCGATGCGATCGCCGACACCGACTCGGCGCTGCCGCACATGGTCCCTACGGCCGCGCGTTTCGAGCGCATGGTCGGAGCCCTGGGCGTGTCGGCCGACAGTCGCGTGGTGTTCTACGACCAGAAAGGGGTGTTTTCAGCGCCGCGAGCCTGGTGGCTGCTGCGTCTGTTCGGTCATCAGGAGTGCGCCGTGCTCGACGGCGGCCTGCCGAAGTGGCGGCGCGAAGGGCGGCCGCTGGAGCAGGGTGCGGGTGCGACGCCGGTGCCAGCCGTGTATCACGCCAGTTTCAATGCGCGCTATGTGCGCGGACTGGGCGATGTGCTGGAGAATCTGCGCTCGCGGCGCGAGATCGTGCTGGATGCACGCTCGGCCGACCGTTTTCACGCGCGCGTGCCGGAGCCGCGTGCCGGCTTGCGCGGCGGTCACGTCCCCGGCAGTCGCAGCCTGCCGTTCACCGAACTGCTGAGCGCCGATCAGACCATGCTGCCCGCGGCGCAGCTGCGCGCGCGCTTCGAGGCGCTTGGTGTCGGGGATCACAGCGCCGTGGTCACCAGCTGCGGCTCGGGACTGACAGCCGCGGTACTGAGCCTGGGTCTGGAAGTCGCCGGCCTGCCGATCGGCGCGCTGTACGATGGATCCTGGAGCGAGTGGGGCGCGCGCCCGGATACCCCGATCGAACGCTGAAGACAACCCCGCATGCACGCGAATTCAAAGACCACCGGCGATTCGACTGCTGCCGCGACGCCGCGCAAGATCGATGGTTTACGGCTAATCGCGCTGCTCAAGTTCGGCAAGGCGCTGCTGCTGATCGCGACCAGCTACGGGGTACACAAGCTGCTCAACGCAGCCCTGGTCGAACGGCTGTACACCTGGTCGGCGGACCTGAGCGACGATCGTTTCGAACGCAAGCTGCTGATGCGGGCGCTGTCCTGGGTCGAGACCCTGGGTGCGAAGAAAATCCAGATCTTCCTCGCCGTCACCATCGCCTATACCGCCCTGGTGCTCACCGAGGCCATAGGCCTGTGGCTGCGCCGCGCCTGGGCTGAATGGTTCACCGTCATTGCGACCGGCTCGTTGATTCCATTCGAGCTGTGGGAGCTGGTCACGCGACCGCCGGGGCGCCGGCTGGCGATTGGCATCACGCTGGCGCTCAACGTGGCCATTGTCTGGTACCTGGTGCGGCTGCTGCGCGCAAAGCTGGCCGCTCCGGCTCACTATCCGAGCGCATGACGGTGCAGGCGCCGGGGACGTGGGCTACACCAGTCCCAGCTCCAGCGGCTGCGTCTGCTGGAAGATGCGCTCGCTCTGCGCGGGGGACAGCGACCAGAGCGAGCGGAACAGCCCGCCGAGCACGGCGCGGTAGTCATTGAGCACCGGATAGTCGCGGTCCTGGAACAGCGTCGCGCGCTCCAGCCGCTGCTGTTCGCCGGCGATGCGGCCACCGTGGATCGCGCCGCCGAGCACCCAATACACGGTGCCGTGCCCATGATCGGTGCCGCGATCGCCGTTTTCCCGGAACGTACGGCCGAATTCCGACAGCACCACGACCACCGTGTTGTTCCATTCGCCACCCAGCGTCTGCGCGAACGCCGCAAGGCCGCGGCCCAGGCCGCTCAGATTGCTGGCCAGCACGCCCTGCGCGGCACCCTCGTTCACGTGCGTATCCCAGCCGCCGACGTCGATGAAACCGATGCGATAGGTATCGCGCATCAGCTTGCCCATGCGTTCGGCCTCCAGTTCGAAGCCCTTGGTGTTGATGGCGTCGCGACTGGCGGCGCGCATCTCATCGGCCATCGCCTGCGCCACCTCCTGGCGCAATTCCAGCCCGTTGGCAACCGCGGGCTGCAGCCGGTGGCCGCCATACATGTCGGTCAGGATGCGCGCCTGACGTTGATCGAACGGCGGCTTGCCCAGCGTCTTCAGAGACAGGTTCGCGACCGTCGTGGCGCCCTGGAAGCTCAGCGGCAGCGCGTCGGTAAACGCGATCGCGCTCGAGGGGGACATCAGCGTATCGGACAGTCGTGCCATGAAACCGGAGCGGTAATCGCGCCCGCCAGTGGCCGGCTGCCCCAGTTCAATGCTGTCCTGGGTTTCGAAGTGGCTGCGCGACAGGTCATCGGTGCCTGCGAATGGTATGAACGCCACCTGGCGCTGCAGATACATTGCCCCGATGGTGTCGCGCAGCGCCGGCGCCAGCGCCCAGTTGCCATCGAGCGCCAGCGCGCCGGTAGTCACGGCGACATCCGGCTTCGGTATCGCGATGCTGGGGCGTGCCTCGTAGTAATAGCTGCTGGCGTAGGGGATCAGCACGTTGGTCGAGTCGTAGCCGCCGCGCAGGAACACCAATAGAAAGCGCGGACCGCCGGCGGGAGCGGCATACAACCGGCTCGATAGGCTCGCGCCAGCGATGGCAGCGGCGCCCAGCTGCAGCATCTGCCGGCGATTGATGCGTTCGTACCCACGGGTCATGCGCTGGTACACACGGACGTTACTCATAGTTGAACTCCGGTGAGGACAGCAGGAAGGTATTCCATTCCTGCTGCGAGTTGGCCCGGGCAAGCGCGACGCGCGTGCTCGACGCCAGGAACGGCTCGAGTGCCTCGAAATACAGCCGATTCGACAGCTGCGGAAAGCCGCTGCTGGTGGCGGCGGTGCCGTCTTCCGGATCGAACAGGCCGGCATTGCCGGCACCGATGGCGCGCGCAATCTCGAAGCGGCGGCTGATCTGACCGGGGCTTGCCCAATTGAGTTCCCCGAGCGGGTAGCCGTCGGGGGTGGGGCGGTTATACGGACCCTCGCCCAGCGCATTGAGCCAGTTGAGCAGTGGGTGCGTATTGCTGATCGGGCGTCCGTCATAGGCGAAGCGCACCGCCGACAGCACGTAGCGCATCGGATCCTTGAACTTGCTCCCGAGCGCGCTGTTGAATTCAGGCGCGAGCAGCATCGTGCGCAGCACCGCAGTGATGTCACCGTCGCTGCTCTGAAACGTCTGTGCCATCTTTTCGATCAGCCGCGGCGACGGGTCGTCGGCCACAAAGTACAGTGCCAGCTGGCGCGAGATGAAATGCGCGCACGCCGGCTGGCGCACGATCAGCGTCACGGCGTTCTCGATCTCGGGGAAGCCGTTGCCGCCGATCGCGTGGCCCAGCAGTGTCTTGCTGCCGAAATCATGACGTGCCGGGTTGAACTCAAACGCACCGCGGCGCAGATACAACGACTGCCACTCCGCCTTGAGCCGCGGCGGATCGCCGACGTTGATGCCTGCACCGGTGAGGATGCGCGCCAGCTGCTGCACGTCCTGCTGGCTATAGCCGCCGTCCACGCCGAGCGTATGCAGCTCCATCAGCTCGCGCGCATAGTTCTCATTGGCATGTCCGGCGGCATTTTGCTGGTTGTCGAGGTACTGCAGCATGGCCGGGTGGGTCAGCGTCGCCAACACCAGGTCCCTGAAATGACCCAGCGCGTACGGGCGAATGGCGTGTTCCTCGTAGTCGCCAACCAGCCAGCGAAGATTGCCCTTGTACTGATGAACACTGAAGTGGTTGAGCCAGAACCAGACCATCTGCTCCTGCAGCTGTGAGGGCGAGTAGAGCGCGCGCAGCAGGTCGCGTCGGATGGCCTCGTACGCGAGCTTGTTGCCGCCATCATTGAGCATCTTGCGCGCCTGCTCCTTGTCGGTCCCATCCGCCATGGCATTGATGCTCTTGTATGCGGCCTGAACCTCGACCAGGCGCTGCACCGGATCGAGGTGCGAAACCTCCATGGCGTCGATCTGCAGCGCGATAGCCGGCGGCAGCGTGTTGTCGCGGGCAGCAAGCTGCTGCGCGAGGAAGCGCTCGCGTCCGAGCCGGCGGTAATCAGCCACGGCGCGCGTGTCCAGGCCGAAGGCGATCCGGTCGATCCACAGGGCATCGTCGTGACGCAGGCCCGGCAACGGCATTGCGGTCGCGGTTGATGATGCGTCGAGTCGTGATGAGTCGAGTCGTGATGAGTCGAGCGAGGGTCGCGTTGCAGGGGCGGCGCAGGCGGCAAGCAACGCGGCCACGCAGGCCAGCATACCCATGCCATGACCTGGCGCGGTAGACTTCCGCCCACCGCCACGGCTCGCGGTTGTCGGAGGGGAGTCCATGTGACATCGATCATACGCCATGCTGGCGGTTGCCACTGCGGCCGGGTGCGCTTTGAAATCCAGGCGCCCGCGTCTATCGACGTCCTGGATTGCAACTGCTCGATCTGCGCCAAGTCGGGTTACCTGCACCTGATAGTGCCGCAGCCGCGCTTCCGGCTGCTGGCGGGCAGCGACAGCCTGACCAGCTACCAGTTCAACACCGGTACCGCGAAGCACCTGTTCTGCTCTATCTGCGGCGTCAAGTCCTTCTACGTGCCGCGCTCGCATCCGGACGCCTACAGCGTCAATGCGCGCTGCCTGGATGACGGCACCGTGACCGGCATGCGGGTGGAGCGCGTCGATGGCAGGAATTGGGAACAGCAGTTTCAGCAAGGGCGCGTCCGCGCCTTCGAGGAGCAGCGCTGATGAGCCCGCCGCGGGTGTACGGCATGTCGAGTTCCGGCAATTGCTACAAAGTACGCCTGCTGCTGGAGCAGCTACAGCTGCCATACCAGTGGGTCGAGCTCGATGTGCGCACCGGGGCGACGCGGCAGCCGGAGTACCTGCGCAAGAATCCCAACGGCCGGGTGCCGATGCTGGAGTACGAGCCGGGCCGCTATCTGGTGGAATCCGACGCGATCCTGGTGTACCTGGCCGAAGGGTCGGCTTTCTGGCCGCAACATCGTCTCGGGCGCGCGCAGGCGCTGCAGTGGATGTTCTTCGAGCAGTACAGTCACGAGCCTTATATTGCAGTGGCGCGTTTCATCTGCACTGCGCTGCCGGCATCGCACGCGCGGCGCAGCGAATTGCCTCGACTGCATGAGCGCGGCTACCAGGCACTGGCGGTTATGGAGCAGCACCTGAGCCACTCGCGCTTCTTCGTCGGCGATGCTTACTCAATCGCGGATATCGCGCTCTACGCCTACACGCATGCCGCCGCCGACGGCGGCTTCGACCTGCAGTCGCTGCCCGCCGTGCGCGCCTGGATTGCACGGGTGCAGCAGCAGCCGCTTTTCCTGCCGATGCCGCCGGTGCAGTGAGCGCCGGCAGCGGCGGCGCGCCTACAATCGCTCGGCGATCTGCACCGCGTTCAGCGCCGCGCCCTTGAGCAGCTGATCGCCGGCGACGAACAACGACAGCGAATGTCCCGACGGGTCGCTGCTATCGCGGCGGATGCGGCCGACCAGCACCTCGCCCTGGCCGGTGGCCTCGATCGGCATCGGAAAATGATTGGCGTCGTCGTCGTCAACGACACGCACGCCCGCAGCGCGCGCCAGCAGTTCGCGCGCCGCCTGGGGCGCGGCTGCGCGTTCGAATTCCACCGTCAGCGCCACCGCATGGGCGCGCAGCACCGGCACCCGGATGCAGGTGACGCCGACGCGCAGATCCGGCGCGTGCATGATCTTGCGCAGCTCACGCGCCACCTTGGTCTCCTCCTCGTTGGCGCCGGTCGCCGGGTCGATGGCGGTGTCGTGGCTGTAGAGATTGAATGCATAGGGGTGGCGCAGTACCCGGGGTGCGAACGTCTCGCCCGCGAGCGCGGCGCGCGTCGACTGCCGCAACTCCTCCATGGCGGCAGCCCCGGCGCCCGAGGCCGCCTGATAGGTCGAGGCGATGATGCGGCGTATGCCGTATTCGCAATGCAGCGGCCACAGCGCAACAACGCTGATGATCGCGACGCAGTTCGGGTTGGCAATCACGCCGCGGTGGCAGCCGATGGCCTCGGCGTTGACCTCGGGCACCACCAGCGGCACGTCGCTGTCCATGCGAAAGGCGGAGGAGTTGTCGATCACGATGCAGCCGCGTTGCACGGCTGGCGGCACGAAGCGCTGCGATATCGCGCTGCCGGCGCAGAACAGTGCAATCCCGGTATCCGCCAGCGCCTGTTCGCTCAGCACTTCGACCGGCAGCGACTCGCCGCGGTAGCGCACGGCGCGTCCGGCAGAGCGACTCGAGGCGAACAGCCGCAACCGGCGCAGCGGGAATTGGCGCTGCTCGAGACAGGTGATCAGTTCGGTGCCGACCGCACCGGTGGCGCCGACGACGGCAACGTTGGGAAATTGGCTCGACATGAGTCGTTACTCCTGGGGGTATGAGCCGGAGGAACGAGCGCCAGAAAACCAAAGGCCCCGTCCGTCGCCGGCGGGGCCTTTCGGTGATGCTATGTTGCGGCTGTCAGCAACGGCACGACCGAACCACCCCTGCGGCGGTGGTTTTGGTCGTGGTCCTGGTCGGCACTGACAGCAGCATGGCGACAGGATAGGCGATGTCCGAGGTCGAGGCAAAATTTGACGGGCGGCGAATGGCTGGCCTACTGTGGCCGCAAGTATCGATGCCACGATATCGATTATCGATCCTGAGTTCCGGAGTGGAGGTAGGCTTTGCAACAGCAGCTCAGTCGGTCGCTGCGGCCGCGGCATGTCGCGATGATATCCATTGGCGGCATCATCGGCGCCGGGCTGTTCGTCGGCAGCAGCGTTGCCATTTCCGCCGCCGGCCCGGCCGCGGTGCTGAGCTACCTTCTGGCTGGTACGCTGGTGCTGCTGGTGATGCGGATGCTGGGCGAGATGGCCGTGGCGCTGCCGACCACCAGTTCATTCACCGAGTTTGCCCGCGTCGGACTGGGCCCGTGGGCGGGGTTCGTGTGCGGCTGGCTGTACTGGTATTTCTGGATCATCGTGGTGCCGGTGGAAGCGATTGCCGGGGCCAATATCCTGCACGCGTGGCTGCCGCTGCTGCCGACCTGGCAGCTGGGCCTC
>Ga0181525_10002833_pt1 | contig 13952 bp, 12 predicted proteins | sample PEATcosm2014_Bin_48_FD_121100 | JGI IMG/M metagenome (GOLD analysis project Ga0181525, IMG submission 121100) | Peatland microbial communities from MTU Mesocosm Facility, Houghton, MI, USA - PEATcosm2014_Bin06_10_metaG | ecosystem: Environmental > Terrestrial > Soil > Wetlands > Peat | place...
AACCCGCGTTTTGGGGATCGAGTTCATCACGTTAGGCTTCCTACACGGGCTGGCTCTGGTGATGGCGGGGCGCCGGAAGCGGAGGGCCGGCGAGAGGGAGTATTCGCGAGTTGCTCGACTGTTCGAGTATACCAGTCCCAACACCGTTACCACCGTGATCGTTCTCGCTGCTGGCACGATCTTGGTCTTCGGTCATGTCATCGGCGTTTACCTACTAGTGCTAGCTGTGGTTCTGGCACTCATCGGTGGCGTCGCGAACGCGTGGATGTTCCTTATGTCGGTACCTGACGATACGGACTAAGCCAATATCCCCCGGATGAAAGTGGCGAAGAGACGCCCGCCATATCATGAGTCCGAGCTGGTGTTCGAGGAGGCTGCCGTTGATGATGAGGGTCGCGTCGGCGCGGGGCTAGGCGCGTAGCAAGAGTGCCGTTTCGTACTTCACTTGTTTGAGCGCGAAGCTCGACCGGATATCGGCGCGTCGCTAAGTGTGGTGAACGTCGCGCAATCGGCCGTGAGCCCGATGCCATCGGCCATCTCGAGGACGTGCTTTGGCCGCGGTAGTGGTTCAATTCGCCGGCCTTGACTATGCCGAGCCCTCGCCCGCGAGGCAGCTTCGCACCATCCGGCGAGAGCGAACGTTCGGGATAAGACAGCAGAACACCGGAGAGCCATCGGCTTTTCATCCGAACAGTTTCGGCAGTCGAACGACTGCGTCGCGTACAGCGGTAACCGCGAGCCACGTGCCGCCATCACGATCTCCGGGTCCGAGAAGTTCGCCGCCATGACCGCCATCCGCCAGGTGACCCGCGATGCCGCACTCGACGGCCTCGATCCTGCGCAGGCGCTCGCACAGGTCAACTGGTTGCTTTACCGACGTGACCCCGGAGAAATCGCGACCGCGATTCTCGCTCTGCTCGATACGCGACAAGGCTCCATAATCTATGCGAATGCGGGCACCCGCCGCCGCTCGCCGCAGGACCTCACGGGACGCTGTTGCTCGAGCATCCCGAGCCTGATCTGCCGCTCGGAGTCGCTCCGGATTTCACGCCGGCCATCCACGCGCTCAGCGTGCCAGAGGCAGCACTGTTGGTGTTCTACACCGACGGCGTGAGCGAAAGCGAACGCGACTCGGTCCAGGGAACATTCCGACTACCCGCAGCGGGAACATCCAGTACGGGCTTCGCGATGCGATCCAGAAGCACCGCGCGTGAAATCTCCAATGGGTCCGCTAGACGTAAGCGCGTGATCTGGAGGTCATGTTCCCGTGTCGCCCCGCTTTGCGCATGCTTCCGACGGAACGACGGATCGTGAGCGATAGGTCGCTGTAGGGAATGCGGCAGACTGCACGCGCGTGACTCCGCTATAGTTGCGAAGCCGGTATCGACGCGGGATGAACTTGCGCTTTCCCAGGCGGTCAACATGTAAGATGATTGGAGTGGACCGAAAAAATGGAGACGCTCTGGGAGCCCGTCACGATCGGGCAACTGACCCTCAAGAACCGCCTCGCAATGGCACCGATGACGCGAGGCCGTTCGACGCCCGAAGGGGTCCCCACGAAGCTGAACGCGACCTACTATAGTCAGCGTGCTTCGTTAGGCCTCATCGTCACCGAGGGAACGCAACCCTCCGCGGACGGTCAGGGCTATCTTCTTACGCCGGGCATCTATACGCAAGAACAGATCGACGGCTGGAAACTCGTGACGGACCAAGTCCACGCAGAAGGTGGTCGGATCTACATCCAGTTCATGCACGTCGGGCGCATCGCTCACCCGGCGAACACGCCGCACGGGCGTCAACCCGTTGCTCCGTCCGCCATCGCACCGGCCGGCAAGATGTTCACCATGCAGGGTCCGCAAGACATGCCCGTACCGCGTGCACTGAGCATCGATGAGATCGACGGGACGATACGCGACTTTCGCCGTGCCGCGGCGTGCGCAATCGCCGCCGGGGCCGACGGCGTCGAGATCCACGGAGCCAACGGATACCTCATCCACCAATTCTTGTCGGAGAATGCCAACCGGCGTTCCGACAAGTACGGCGCTTCAATCGCGAACCGCATCCGATTCGCGGTGGAAGTCGCCGTCGCCGTCGCGGACGAAATTGGCGCAGGGCGCACGGCGTTCCACATCTCGCCCGGGAACCCGTTCAACGACATCGTGGAAGGCGACACGAGCGCGCTCTACCGGTCGCTGATCACGCAGATTGCACCGCTCAACTTGGCGTTCCTAAGTACCGTGCACGCTGGCGACGATGAGTTATTGCGGTGGATTCGCCGGGAGTGGCCAACGGCGCTGCTGGTGAATCGCCAAGATCGACCTCGCGAGGACATCGCCATCGACGTCGAGTCCGGCCGCGCCGACATGGCGTCCGTCGGCAAATTCGCACTCGCGAATCCGGATCTCGTCGCGCGACTGAAGTCCGGTGCGCCTCTCAATGTGCCCGATCCGACCACGTTCTACAGCGGTGGTGAACGCGGATACGCGGACTATTCGGCGCTGGAGCCCGCCACGGCTGGCCGAGCCTAGAGCGGGAGCGACACCGAGGCGGGGGCTGAGTGAGCTTCGGCGTCAGTGTTATTGTGCGATCTAGGGATTGACGAATTGACGCGTTAGGACCGGCGTCAGCCCGCAGGTGGACGGAATTCACGAGCGGCGGCGTCGCGTGCGATGACCCTCTCGCTGGCAGACCCGCAGTCCACCTTCACCGACTATGCACATGATCATAGCGAAAGCCGACCGAGTCGATTAAAACACCGGCGACGGTAGATTTGAGATTTTTATGATTAGCCCTGGCGTGACCAACTTGGTGCCAGACCTGCCGACGATGATGCATGCGATGCCGCTTTTAGGCGGGCGGGAAGATCGTCAACGTGAACGGCCTCGAGAATGCCCAGCTTGCGCCGTAATGTCCGCTACGCGGAAGTTCAACCGTCAATTTCCTCCCGAGTGATTGGTGGCGATGTTCACGCCGCTGGACCGGGGAGCCCAGTCTCACCCACCGGCCCACGGTGCACGATCGGCGTATCTTGCCGGTGGCTCGACGCCCAACGAGCGATCTCGTCCTTACGCGCAAACCATACGCCGGGCTTACTGCGAAAATGATCGAAAACGCGTTCATACATGTTGATCGTTGCCGGCCTGGTCCCGAGTCGATCATGCAGGCTGACGATCATCATGCGACGCCGCCCCTCGGCTTCGGCATAGAGCTGGTCGAATTCTGATGTGATCAGTAGCTCGAACTGCGCAAGGTTATAGATCTGCAGCAGATTGTGCAAATCGTTCAGGTGCGCCGTGTAGGGAACGGCGACGATTTCGCCGACCCGCAACGGGATAATGAATGGTTCGTCGCGGCTGAGGTCGTCGATGAAATACGTGAAGCCGAGCTCCTGCAGGATCTCCAACGTGTTCGCCGAGTTGCGCATGCCGTGGGCGTTCCAGCCGACGGTACGCATGCCCGTGACGCGTTCGACCATCGCTGCACCGTCCGCGATGAACTTCATCTCGTCATCGCGCGCCATTGCGTACGACGGCGTCCACCGCAACCCGTGGGCCGCAGCCTCATGTCCGCGTTTCACGATCTCACACGCCACGTCCGGATACCGCTCGACCGACATGCCCGTCATGAAACAACTGGCCTTGACGCCGTAACGATCGAACATGTCGAGCGCGCGCGGGATGCCCTCGTTCGCAGCGTAGTCGAACCAACTGTTCGTCGGCAGATCGGGAAGATCGCCCGCTTGCGGTACCGGCATCGGGCCGAGCTCATGCCGCGTGTCTTGCGATCCTGCCTCGAACATCAAGGAAGTGCTGACCGCGATGCGCGCCCCGTTCGGCCACGGCTCCGTCGTGAGGGCGTTGCGAGCCGGGCTCATCTAGCGCCGACCCGACGAACACGAGGTTTATTTCCATCAAGCCGATTCCGCATCGCTGGAGCCACCTTCCGCCTCCTTGCTGCTCTTGAAACCGGCATATGCGGATTGTGAGCCCGTCGATCGCGTCTGTCTGTAGGCAATCGCGCAGACATCTTCATTTCAACCGAGTAGGCTCCAACTGCTAACATGCCATGATATCTCGATGGGAACGAGTTGAGGTTTTGCTGCGTCCACGTGTCCTTGCTACCCACAGGAAAGTTTGACGATGACGAAACTCGCAACGACTGCCGATAATCGCTACATCAGCGAAGTCCGGCATCCGCTCACGCTCAAGGACCAGGCGACAGCCGCCGCCATGCGCATTCAGGTCGCCCCATCGAAAGGAAAAATGAGCGGACCTGAAGCGCGCGCGCCGTTCGACGAAGTGATGGAGCACGTTCCGGATGCATCGGGCGTGCAGTATACGCAAGGCGTGGTCGGAGGCGTTCCCGGCACGTGGTGCCGGCCGCCGAGTCCGCGTCCGGATGCAGCCATCCTCTACCTGCACGGTGGCGCATACGTACTAGGTTCCGCGTTCGCCTATCGACATTTCGTGGGACAGATCGCCGCACGCACCGGCGTCGCCGCATTCGTCGCCGACTACCGGCTTGCGCCGGAACACGTCTTTCCGGCGGCGATCGACGACGCGCGTGCGGCCTATGCCGGTCTCGTTCATCAGGGCGCGCGCGTCATCGCGATTGCCGGAGACTCGGCCGGGGGCGGACTCGCCTTATCCTTGCTCGCAATCGAGCAAGCGGCTGCGCAAAACGGCGACGGCGTCGCTGCGTGTGCTGCGGCGGTGATGTCACCGTGGACCGATCTCGCGTTGACGGGGGCAAGCCTCGAGGATCGCGCGGAAGACGATCCGCTCGTCACCAAAAACATGCTTTCAATAGCTGCGTCAAGCTATCTCGTCGGCCACGACCCGTACGATCCAATGGTGTCGCCGCTCTACGCCGATCTGAGCGGCCTTCCGCCAGTGCAGATTCACGTAGGAACGAGTGAAGTGTTACTCGACGATGCCCGTCGTTACGGTGATCGGTTTCGCGAAGCTGGAGGCGACGCGGTCGCGCACACATGGGAGGGCATGATGCACGTGTTCCCATCGAACCTTGGGGCGCTCGAAGCTTCCGATGCCGCGATGGCCCTGGTCGCAAACTTTCTCAAAGACAAGCTGCAGTCCAGGTCCGAAGCCGCGCGCATCCGTGCCTACGGCGGTACCGACGCCGTGCAATTTGAAGAAACGACCGTCGCCGTCGCGGGACCGAAGCAGGTTGTGGTCCGCGTGGCGGCTGCCGGCATCAACGGGCTGGATTGGAAGATCCGCGATGGCTTGTTGAAGGACGCATTTCCCCTTGCGTTCCCGGCGACGTTGGGGTTTGAACTCGCCGGCACCATCGTCGCGGTCGGCGCCGGGACATCTCGACTGAAGCTTGGAGACCGAGTTATCGGCACGCTCGATGGAATCGGCGCGTATGCCGACTTCGTCGCGGTCGATGAGGCCAAGCTCGCCCTATCTCCGCGCACGCTGTCGGATGTCGAAGCCGCTGCGCTGCCGGTTGCCGCTCTCACCGCGTGGCAGGCGCTAGAAGCCGGTGGCGGACCCCGCGCAGGTCAGAAGATTCTCGTCCAGGGCGCCGCCGGAAGCGTGGGCGGCTTCGCGGTGCAATTCGCGAAGGCGGCGGGCGCGACAGTCATCGCGACGGCGTCGGCGTCAGCGCAGGATCACGTCCGCGCCTTGGGGGTCGACGAAGCCATCGACTACAGATCTGAGCGGTTCGAGGATCGGGCATCGGCCATCGACATCGTCTTGGACTTCGTCGGCGGCGAAACGCTTGAGCGTTCCTGGGCCGTCCTTTCGCCGACCGGCATCATCGTCAGCAGCACGCAGCCCGACCTTGCCGCGCGCGTGCCAGTGGGGCGTCGCGGCACGGGCATCACGGTACACGCCGATGCGGAGCGGCTTGCCAAAATCGCCGCCGACGTCGAGACAGGCCGCGTGAAGTCCACGATCGCGGAGATTTGCAGTCGCTCGGAACTCGCCGCCGCAATTGAGCGGAACAAAACCGGCCACGCGCCGGGCAAGATGGTTGCCGATTTCACTCGTTAAGCCCGGAGAGAAAGATAGCCGATGACGGACGTACATACGGTTCCTGCGATTGACGGATTTACGAGTGAAAGCACGACGGTCGGAGGCGTGCGCCTCCATTATTGGATCGGCGGACCGCTTGACGGTGCGCCGGTGTTGTTGTGGCACGGCTTCCTCAGCACGTGCTACGCCTGGCGGCACGTTGCGCCGAAACTCGCAGATGCGGGGTTGCGCGTCCTCGTTCCCGACATGCGCGGCTTCGGTGATTCGGACAAGCCGCAAGGCACGGACGGATACGACAATCGTGCGCTGGCCGAGGAGTTCCGCGCGCTCGTCGCCGCCATTCAATTCGCCGACGGACGGCCGCTGACGCTCGTTGCGCACGATATGGGCGCACCGCCGGCGCTGATCTGGGCAGCCGACCATCCTGATGAAATCGCGACGCTTTTCTACATCGACGAACCCGTGATGCTCTTCGATACGCTCACGAAGATCATTACTTATTCGCCTGCGGCGGTGAAGACCGGAGCACTGTGGTGGTGGCTACTCCCGCTTTCACCCGGCGCTGTCGAGGCACTTATCGTTGGCAACGAACGCGCATTCCTGAGATTGTTCTACGACGGTGAACACGTTGTCAACCACGCGGCGTTCTCGTCGTCGGTCGTCGACGAATACGTTCGGACATTTTCCGGCAAACAAAATGTTCTTGCGGCGATGGGCGTCTATCGAGCGGCGTTCACGAGCATCGCTCAAACGACTCCGCTTTTGGAGAACAAAGTCCGCGTACCGGTGGTGGCCATTGGAGGCGCGGCCGGCCTTGGCGCTAGCGTCGGCGCCATGGTATCGCTCGTCGCTGAGAACCTGCAACAGGTCCTGATCCCCAATTCGGGCCACTTTGTGCCAGAGGAATGTCCGGAGGAAGTGGTGCGCCACGTGCTCGCAGCGACCGGTGCACGTGCGAAGGCGTAACGGTCGGACTTGAACGATGGCGTTCACTTATGGGCGTCGTGATCGAGACGAACGGTCGTCTGAAAGCGGTGCCTTCGTGCGCAACCGTGACAACATGGCGGTGCCGTTAAAGCGACGGCGGCATGCGTTTCTGTAGCCTGCAACGCAGACGCGCCTACTCCTGGCAGTTAACATCGGCCGCATGCAAGCAACACTTCAGTCCAACGGCTCCAAGCCATGGTTCACGCCCGCTTCAGCAGCGATCGTGCTGATTGACCATCAAGTCGGAACGGCGACGATGATCAAGACGCAAGATCCGAACGCGGCTTTGAAGAACGCCGCCCTGCTGGCGAAGACAGCGGTGATGCTTGGGATGCCCCTGGTTCTCACGAGTAGCGTCGAAGACAATTTTCAGGGACTGATCTCGCCGCTGATCCAAGAGGCGGCGCCCGAGGCCTACGCAAAGCGCGTGAAGCGTCGCGGCATCGTCGATGCATGGACCGACCCGAACTTCAAGGCAGCGGTCGTCGCCACGGGCCGCACCAAACTCATCATGACCGGCGTCACGACGGACATCTGTCTCCTCTTTCCGGCGATTGGTGCGGTTAACGATGGCTTCGAGGTCAAGGCCGTCATCGACGCTGCGGGTTCTTACTTCGAAATCTCCGAGACCATGGCGCGTCTTCAGATGCAGGACGCCGGCGTCATTCTGACTTCGACCATCTCCATTATCGCCGAACTTGTCCAGGATTGGTCCGCACCTCATGGTCCCGAACTTCAAAAACTCATGATGGCCTCGATGCCGTAGGAGAGGAGGGAGCAGCGCTTGCGGTGCGCTTTGCGCGCACCGAACTCATTGCGTTTCTGCAATTTGCGCATGCAAGAAAACAATGCGTAGAAGACATAAGCGACATGTGATTTAGAGATGATGCGTTATCGTCGACTGATTGTGGGGTAAAGTTCTACACCTCGCTTTTTCAGAAGCACATACTCACACTCGCCGCGTCGTATTCGGCGTCAGGGAAGAAATCGCGACTCTTCTTCGGAGCCGCGGCAGCATTCTTGGTCGGCACGATCGCCGATACAATCGTTCTCAATGTGCCGATAAATGTCAACATCTCCACTTGGGAAGCGGGCGCTGCCCCCGCTGACTGGACGGCACAGAGGAACAAATGGCTAGAAGCGCACTGGCTCCGAACGGCTTCCGGGTCAGCATCGTTTCTGCTCGCTGGTCTCGGTTGCATCGCAAGCTACGTCTAACCCAGGGGCCAAGGTGTTGAGCGCACTTTCGTTCTCTAAGTTCTACACCGTCTTTATTTAGGAGATTCACGATGACCACCAACAGCGCGACCAAACCCGCAAGCACGATTCCGCCGGACGATCTGAGTCGGGATCTTACGCTCGTCGGCCCAAAAGAAGACGCGAAACTGCAGCATGTCGCTTTGGCGGGCGACATCTATACGCTGCTTCTTACGGGGAAAGACACTGCGAATAAGTTCTGCCTCATCGACATGCAGATTCCGCCGGGCGGCGGGCCCGCGCCGCATCGCCACGATTTCGAGGAGACGTTCAGCGTCCTCGAGGGTGAATGCGTCGTAACATTCCGCGAGAAGAAAGTGACCGTGCGGGCCGGCGAGATGGCGAACATACCGGCAAATGCCCCGCACTTCATTCATAACGAATCCGATAAGATGGCCCACGTCATGTGCACGTGTGCGCCTGCCGGACAGGATGCCTTTTTCCTCGCGGTCGGGACGCCCGTTCCGAGTCGGACGTCGAAGCCGCCAGTGCTCGACGAGGCTGCAAAAGCCGCTATGGGCGCAAAGGCGAAGGCGCTCGCAGCAGATTACGCGACGGAACTCTTGTGAGCGAGGCTGCACGTCGCGTTCTCGCCGTCGGAGCGGCCGGTGCCTTCGCAGGCCTCGTGGTGCCGGAGTTGGCGAAGCGGGGGGTCCGCGTCCGCGGGCTCATACAGAACGCGCAGCAGGAACCAGCGGTGCGCCAGGCAGGGGCAGCGGAGATTGTCATCGGTGATCTTGCAAATCCTGCCGATGTGGAAGGTGCAGTGCGGGGGATGGACGCCGTCTTCTACATCGCGCCGGCGTTCATCGAGAACGAAGTGGGGATCGGAAAAGGGGTGGTGGATGCAGCGAAACGGGCGGGTGTGCGGCGCATCGTCTTCTCGTCGGTGATCGACCCCATCCTCAGTGCGCTTGAAAATCACTCCGCGAAGGCACCGGTCGAGGAAGCGATTTTGGAGTCGGACATGGAGTACACGTTCCTCCACCCGACGCTGTTCTTCCAAAATCTGGCCCGGAGCTGGCCGAACGTCCTCAAAACCGGTGTCTACGGAGAGCCCTGGGCGATCGAGTCGCGCTTCACTCGGGTCGACTATCGCGACGTCGCGGAAGTGGCGGCGATCGCGTTGACGGAAGATCGTCTGCTTCACGGGACGTTCGAACTGTGCGCCGAGGGCGATCTCAACCGCCGTGAACTTGCGGCATTGATGAGCGAGGTATTCGGCGTTCCCATCAAAGCCGTTCGCGCGGAGCCGCCGAAAGCTCCTGCCGACCAACCGCGGTCGCCGATGAGCCGCATGTTCGATTACTATGACAAGCATGGCTTGTTCGGCAACGCGCTGACGTTGCGCGCGATCCTCGGCCGCGAGCCGCGCACCCTGCGCGCCTACTTGGGCGAGCTTGCGGCCAGCGCACCGAAGCGAACCCCGACGGTAAGCAATAAGGCGCTCGCGGCGCTGTAGTTGGTCGTCGTCAAATCTGCGCGTCAACCATCCCACAAATGCCCAAGACGCCGCAAGGCGGCACAGGAGTGCAGCAGTTATGAAAACAGATCGAGTCGTCGTCATTACCGGAGCCGCTGGCGGCATGGGGGAGGTTCTTGTCGATCGCTTTCTCGCCAACGGCGATACCGTCGTAGCGACTGACACGAAGGACGAGACACTCGCCAAGCTCCACGAGAAGCACGGCGTGGACGCGAAGCTCGTTACCGTGGCGGCGGACATTACGAAGGAAGATGGCTGCGCTCGAGTCGCCGACGCTGCGCGCAACAAGGCGGGCCGCGTCGACGTCCTTGTCAACTGCGCCGGCTACTTCCCCTTTGTCACCTTCGAGAACATGACGCCCGACCAGTGGCGACAGACGATCGACATAAACCTCACGGGCAATTTCCTGATGACGCACGCGATGCTGCCGCTCATGAAGTCGCGCGGCTGGGGCCGCATCATCAACTACGGTTCAGGCTCCGTGTTCAACGGCGTCGAAGGGCAATCGCACTACGTCGCCGCCAAAGCCGGCATCATTGGGCTCACACGCTCGTTGGCGCGGGAACTCGGCGGCTACGGGATTACCGTGAACATTGCGGTGCCCGGGGTCACCATGACGGAGCCCGTGAGACGGACGTTTTCGCCCGCTCTCATCGAGAAATCGCGGAATGCGCGCGCCATCAAGCGCGACGAGCTTCCAGAAGATCTGGTCGGCCCCGTGTTCTTCCTGGCATCGCCGGACGCGGATTTCATGACGGGCCAGATGATCAACGTCGACGGCGGCAACAACATGTACTGATCCGCTTGAGGCGACTTCGGACCGACTGCCGCCGCGAGTCGACGCCCACGACAAACGACGCCGGTTTACGGTCGTCAAGATGACGCAGAATGATGGAGTTTGTAATATGCCCGATGTAAATGTCCCGTCCTTCGAAATAGAAACGACGACCCGTCATGGCGATCTCGTGCGCGCCGACGTGTACCTACCGAAGGATGCGAGCGGCCCATTCCCGGTCGTTTTGGGCGCGGCGTCCTACCAGAAGGCACTGCGTCACCTGCCGGTCAACAGCGCATTCTTTTTCGTCGAATATGGTCCGATGCAGCTGTATCTCGATCACGGCTACGCGTATGTCGCCTTCGATGTTCCAGGCACGGGGCGTTCTGAGGGGAACTGGGATCCGGTATCGCGCGCTGAAGGCGAAGCGATTCACGACATGATCGAGCATGTCGCGGGCCTCGAGTGGTGCACCGGAAACATCGGGATGATCGGTATGTCGCACTATTGCTGGAGCCAATGGAACGCCGCGCGCACGAAACCGCCGCACCTAAAGACCATCGCCGCATTCGACGGCGCGACCGACATGTACCGGGATTGGATGTACGTCGGCGGCATTCCAGTGCAGGGTTTCCTCAACTCCTGGCTTCTGGGATCGATCCTGCTGCAACACGAGGCGAACGGCATCGATTTTCACGTCGGGCACAAGGATCAATTTATCTACGATCTATACTCCCACCCGACCGACGACGAATGGCATCGGCGCCGTTCACCGTTCTGGGAACTTCCGGATGTGAGCATTCCCGTGTTCTCAATTGGGGCGTGGGGCAAAGCGGGGCTGCATCTGCGCGGTAATTTCGAGGGATTCCGTCAAGTATCGGGTCCGAAGCAGCTGCTCATCACGCATCCGAGTTCATTCGGCGCCACGCAGATGCTTTTTGCGGACCAGGACTTTCACGAGCGTGAGATGCTGCCGTGGTACGATCACCATCTGAAGGGCGTCGACAACGGCGTCATGGAGCGACCGAAGGTCCGATTTTTCGTCAAGGGCGAAGACAAGTACACGGCCGCCACTCAGTGGCCGCCGGCGGATGCGACACCTTCCGACTTCTACCTAAGCGGCGTGAAGAGCGACCGCGTTGCGTCGCTCAACGACGGGTCGCTGATGGAGGTCTCGCCGACAAGTAAGGACGGCAGCACGTCATGGTCGTATCCCGATGCGAAATGGCAGGCCGGCGTGTCGGTGTTCGACATGAATGGCGTTCCTGACCATGTCGCTCGGGTCAACACGGACACGACGGCCGCGTTCGATCGCGATCGCGAGTTCACGGGTGAAGGCGTGCTCATCCTGCATGCCTCCTCCGACCAGATCGACATGGACGTCATCGTGAAGGTCACGCTGCTGACCGACGTGCCTGGGCGGCCGCGCGTCACCAAAGTCACGCAAGGGTGGCTGCGCGCCTCGCACCGCGCCGAGGATTCGGAGCGGACGACGGACATGCGGCCATTCCACACGCACGACCGTGTGGCGCCGATCGAGCCGGGGACGATTTATGAACTCCGCGTCGAGCTGCTGCCGATGTCGGTGTTCGTGCGCAAAGGCGAGCGGCTTCGCGTGGAAATCAGCAACTGGGACTCGCCGATCGCCGATGCACCGATGACGCACTGGTATGGTCAGAAGGTGGGGTCGGACACCTATCATCACAACGCCGATCACCCGTCGTGCCTGCGGCTCCATGAGCGACCGCGCTCGCCCGCGAGCGGCACATAAGTCAGGGAACGGCGAAGCGATGCTCACCTCGATCGACATGCTCGCTACGAGAACCGCCCACCACGGCGCGCAATAGCGGACGACATGACTCGGCCTCTGTAAATTCAGTGAATTCGGTCGCGACGCCAACACGATGAAGCAGTTCACTTGGGCCGGTGTTTCGCGCTGGCGTCCGCGTGCAGGCGGTGTTCGTCCGCCATACTGGGCATCGGGGGCATGATGCGAGCCGGCGCCCCCAAAGCCGCAGCTGCGCCACCGCTCGTCGCTCCCCGCTTCGCGCGCTCGACCGTCGCGTTCGCATGCATGGCGATGCTCGTCTCCTACCTGCCATTTTCGGCGGTCAACGGCATACTCGGGACGATCGGCTCCGCAACGGGCGCACATGAAGCGCAGCTGCAATGGGTCAGCGATGCGTTTGCGTTGACCCTGGCCGGAACGGTCCTCTCGGCGGGCGTCCTCAGTGACCTGTACGGCAGGCGCCGCGTGGCGATCGTCGGGCTAAGCCTCACGGTTCTGGGCGGCATGCTGGGGTTCGCGGCAGGATGGTTGCACGGGGGACCGTCGATCCTCATGTTGACCGCCGCCGAAGGAGTCGCGGGCTTGGGCGGAGGCGCCGTCATGTCGTCGACGCTGGGATTGATCGCTGCAGGCGCCGCGGACATTTCCGCTCGGAACCGAGCCATCGCCGCATGGGCCGCTGCAGTCGTCGGGGGTCTGGGCAGCGGTCCGTTTCTTGCGGGCGTGGTCACTGCCGTCGCCTCGTGGAATTGGCTCTTCGTTCCGATCTGCTTCATCGCGTTAGCGGTCTTATGGTTCGGCGTCGCCCGGGCGCAGGAGTCCGCATCCCCTGCCGGACGCCGTCTGGACTGGCCCGGACAACTCACCGGCGCCATCGCCATCGCGGCGTTGATTGGCGGCATCATCCAGGGCGGCGCTTCAGGCTGGGGCTCACCGATTGCGGTCGGAGCACTTTCGCTCGCAGCTGTTGCATTGGTTGGCTTCATCGTAGTCGAGCAACGTTCGGCGTCGCCGCTCCTTCGCGAGGAACTGTTCGAGTCGGGCGGCTTCACTGCCGCAAGCGTCGCCGCGATGGCCGTTCTGTTCAGTCTGGTCGGAATCGTCTTCGTCCTCAGCCTCTTCTTCGCGCATCAGGACGTATCAAACATGGGCATCGCCGTGCGGTTAGGCTGCCTGTTCGGTGCAAATGCGGTTGCCAGTCTCGCCGCGGCCGCGCTGCAAACGGCGCTTGGCCCACGGATCGTGTTGATTGCCGGATTGTTGATCACCGCAGCAGGCATGGTGGCCCTACTCTCGATCAGCGACACCAGCGGCCTCGGCGGCGTGGCCTTGCAACTCGTCGTTGCGGGCGTCGGCAGCGGCCTTGTGATGGCCACGACGTCCTCGGTTGCCGTCCACTCGGTATCGATCGAGCTTGCCGGAATGGCAGGTGCGGCCAACAACGCGATTCGCCAGGTCGGTTCCGCCCTTGGGACTGCGGCCCTGGGCGTCGTGCTCACGACTCGACTCCACGAAGGCGTCAGCTTTGCTGGCGCCGTTCATTCCTGCATCGACGCCGTCGTCGGTCTGCTCGTCGCGGCGGCACTGGCCGCAGCCGTGCTGCTGTTCGGCCACCGCTTCACGCTGCGGGGTTGGCGAACCGTCAAGAAGATCGCT
>Ga0181525_10002835_pt1 | contig 13949 bp, 15 predicted proteins | sample PEATcosm2014_Bin_48_FD_121100 | JGI IMG/M metagenome (GOLD analysis project Ga0181525, IMG submission 121100) | Peatland microbial communities from MTU Mesocosm Facility, Houghton, MI, USA - PEATcosm2014_Bin06_10_metaG | ecosystem: Environmental > Terrestrial > Soil > Wetlands > Peat | place...
CGCCGAGCAGCTCCAGACCGCGCTGAACAGCCGGGTCGTGATCGAGCAGGCCAAGGGCAAGCTCGCCGAGCGGCTCGGCATCGACATGGACCGCGCCTTCAACATGCTCCGCGATTACGCCCGCAACAGCAACCAGCGACTCACCGACATCGCCCGCACCTTCGTCGAAGGCTCCTCGGCCGAGTTCCCGCCCCCAGCCCGCCCCCAGCCCCCCCGCTAGCGGCCACGCACACCGATAAGCTCGACCGCGCCGGGCGAGCCGTCGGCGCTCCTGGGCCGGTAGCGGCTGCCGAGGGGATAGCTCGCAGAGTGCGATAGTGGGCGGAGGAGGCATGCATGGACGCAACAGACGTGTGGGTCGCGAATGACGAAGGTACCGAGATCGTCCGCGCGCGGGACATCGTGGGCGCCAGCCTGGACTATGACGGAAACGTTACGGTGCGGTTGACCGGTGCGGACGGCGCGGTCGTGACGATCGCCGGCCACAGGACGCATCATGAGGAACACAGACCTGACGACTTTCACCGCCAGCTGGTCCGTGCGGTCGCCGAGCTGTCGGACGCGGCGGGGTCCTTCCTGGTGCGGGCGGTGCACCACGAGACGCGTGGGTGGCAGTGGGTCAGTGAGCCACTGTAAGTGATGGTCCGGCCATGTTCTGCAACGGCTAGCTGTCAGCGGACGGCCGGGCAGCCAGTATTTAAAAAATAAAGACCAGGAAGCCGAACGGGCAGTGGTGCACGCCCCGAAGACGGTCGTCGCCCCAAGGTGGCGTACGCTACCCTGTGTAACGTGCATCAAGGCGTCGCCATGAAGGGCGCGCCGGTCGTCTGTCGCTCGGTGAGCGAACTGGTTTCCACGGATGTGGCGCCTTCGACAACGCGGCCCACTCAACTCCCTGGAGACCATTACTTTGACCGCTCTGCCTGCGGAAGAATCCGTGATAACGCTCGTAGGCCAGCCGCCGGCGGCCCGGCGCCGCGAACAGCGCCCCAAGCTGGTTCCGGGTCCCGTCGTTACCTTCGCTGATCTGGGCGTCCCGGCACCTCTGGTGGCCGCCCTTGGCGAAGACGACATCACGGTGCCGTTCCCCGTCCAGGCCGCCACGCTGCCCGACGCCCTGGCTGGCGTCGACATTCTCGGGCGTGCCCAGACCGGCTCGGGGAAGACGCTCGGGTTCTGCATCCCGCTCGTGGCCAGGCTGGCCGGGGGGTACACGATGGCGTGCCGCCCGCGTGGCCTGGTGCTGGTACCTACTCGCGAGCTTGCCACCCAGGTCCAGGCGGTCCTCTCGCCGCTGGCGGACGCGATGGGACTAAGCGTCGCCGCCATCTTCGGTGGCACCCCGCAGAATCCGCAAGTAGCCGCCCTGCGCAACCGTGCGGATATCGTCGTTGCCTGTCCGGGGCGGCTGGCCGATCTCATCGGACAGGACCACTGCCACCTCGGCGACGTCGAGGTCACCGTGATCGACGAAGCGGATCACATGGCCGACCTGGGATTCCTGCCGGTCGTCCGGCGGCTGCTTGAGGCAACTCCGCCCGAAGGCCAGCGGCTGCTGTTCTCGGCGACCCTCGACGGTGCCGTCGACGTCCTCGCGCGGCGTTTCCTGACCCGGCCGGCGCGGCACTCCGTCGACAATGCCTCTCCGCCGGCCCAGATCATCCATCATCTGCTTACCGTGACGCCCGCCGACCGGGTGGAGGTTGTCGCGGCCCTGGCCGGCGGCGACAACCGCGTGCTCATCTTCACCAGGACCAAGCACGGAGCGCAGAGGCTAGCCCGTCAGCTGAACATGGCGGGGGTGCTCGCGGCAGAACTCCACGGGAACCTGGCCCAGAGTGCTCGCAGCCGTAACCTGGCGGCGTTCGGATCCGGCGAGATACCCGTCATGGTGGCGACCGACGTCGCTGCCCGCGGTATCCATGTGGACGGCATCGGCCTGGTGATTCACGCCGATCCTCCGGCCGAGTACAAGGCCTACGTGCACCGATCCGGCCGGACTGCCCGCAACGGCGCCGCCGGGGTGGTGGTCACCGTGCAGACCGCGGCGCAGGCGGCCGAGGTCCGCATCCTGATGCGTAAGGCGGGCGTGACGCCGCAGGCCGCTACCGCCAGTCCAGGTTCGCCGGTGCTGCGCTCGATCGCGGGTCCCCCGGTCAGGCGCATCGCCCCAGTGACTAAGCTCGCCCAGGTCCCGGCATCCGGCAGCGCCCGGGCCACCGGCCGCGGCGCCGCGGCCGCGTCCGGCAGCTTCCGTGGCCGTGGCGGGCGGGGCCGGCGCATCTGAGGGCTCTTAGTTCGCTGGGCCTAGGGGTCAAAAGCGGGGTACACTTAATAATGTTGTTCCGGACCCTGGCAGCGGTTATGCCCGCGAAATAGCGGGCTGTCGGCGGAATCCGGAGTTTTTTCATTCCCAGGCGCCGCGACGTGCATTTGCTGGCTTGGCCGCTGCATCGTTCCTGCAATTCCGGCCTCGCCCAGAAGGGGAACGATCGCGATGACTGATCTGCCCAGCCACGGGGAGGCCCGGCCCGAGGCACCCATTACCAGCGCCGGTGCCACCTCCCTGCATACCGGCAGCCGTCCAAAGGCAGGTCCGCCGGCCGCGCGCATTATCGTCCGGCTACGTGGCGCCCTCGACGTCGTGGCCGCCCCGGCGCTGCGGGAACGCCTGATCGGCCTGCTTCATCCCGGCATGAGGCTGCTGGTTCTCGACCTGTCACGGGTGCCGTCTTGTGACCCGGCGGGGCTAGCCGTGCTGATCGGCGCGCAACGCCGTGCCAGACTCCTCGGCATCATCGTGCGCCTGGCTGCTCCCAGCCTCCCGGTGGCGAAGCTGCTGCGCCTCACCGGCCTGGATCGCAACCTCACCATCTCTCCCGATCTCCGCGGCGCGCTCGCCGTGGAACGGCACGAGCCCGCGAAGGCGCCCCCATCCGCGCAAATCCTGGCCGGCTAGACCCAATGCCGCCTTGCGTGGGCTTGCGGGGCTGTTGGCAGCCGTCTGGTGGAGGTACCGTAGAGCAGGTGCGGTCGTGGCGAGTTGGCCCCTGGCCGCGGCCTCGTTGCTCCAGACCCTGGTGACGTAAGCCCGAGCGGTGTGCTTGGGAGACGCCCAGGAGGTCAGAGCAACGATGAGAACTGCATCCGGCCTTCCTGCCCCGGCGTCCGGCCGCGCCTCAGCTGCAGACGGGGTGCCTGCTGCCGTCGATCCCTCGACGGCTAGCTATCGTGCACTGGCGCTGCAGGTGCGGGCGATGGGTCTGCTCGACCGCAGGCCTGACTACTACCGGGTGAAGATCACCCTGACGATCTTCGCCTTCCTCGCCGGATGGGCGCTGTTCGTCATCGTCGGCAACTCGTGGGCGACCCTCGCCGTCGCCCCGTTGGTGGGGATGATGTTCACCCAGCTGGGCTTCATCGGCCATGATTTGGGGCACAACCAGGTTTTCGGCGCGCGCCGGCGCAATCGCTTGCTCGGCCTCATCGTGGCGAACGCGCTCATCGGGCTGAGCTTCGGCTGGTGGGTTCCCAAGCACAGCGCACACCATGCGCATCCCAACGAGATTGGCCGCGACCCCGATATCGGCGAAGGAGTCGTCTTGGCCGGGTCTGACGCGCTCGGCCCCCTCGCATCGTGGCTGGCGCGCTGGCAGGCGCCGCTCTTCTTCCCCCTCATGCTGCTGCGAAGCATCGGCCTGCACGTACTCGGGATCAAGCGGCTTGTGCAGCGACGAGACCGCGCCTCGGCGGTAGAGGCCTCCCTCATCATGCTGCATGCCGCGCTGTACCTGACGGTGGTGCTGTGGGTGCTCTCCCCGCTCAAGGCACTCGCCTTCGTCGCCGTACAGCAGGCGGTCTTCTCGGTGTACCTGGGCATCAGTTTCGCGCCCAACCACAAGGGGATGCCGATCATCGAATCCGCAACGGCGGCCGGCTTCGCGCGCCGCCAGGTGGTCACTGCTCGAAATGTCAGGGGCGGCCGGTTTACCACCTTCATGCTCGGCGGCCTTAACTACCAGATCGAGCATCACCTATTCGAGTCGATGCCTCGGCCCAATCTGCGACGGGTCCAGGGCCTCGTCAGGGACTTCTGCGTAGCGACCGATCTCGGTTACCGCGAAGAAAGCTTCGTCGAGTCATTCCGCCAGATCGTTCATCACCTTAGCGACGCTGGAGCACCCGCAAGCCGCCTTCCTGACGGAACCTGGCGCACCGCCCATTTGCCACCGGCCGCGGCGCAGACCCCGGCCGGGTTGATATCTCCGTCGCCGTGACCCGCATATTCGGACGCCTCGGCTGGGCCGCCAAGGTGCGCTGGTCTGCCACTGCCCACGTCGACAGCAGCCATCCCGAGGGGGTCCGGTGACGGCCATTGCCGGACCGCCGGCCGCCGCTACCACGGGGTCAGTGCGGCCGCGGCCCGGCCGGGAGATCCTGCGTACCGCGGCGTCGGTTGTCCTGATCGCGGCCATCTTCGTGTTCGCCGTCCCGCATTTCGCGTCCTACCGCAGCGTGTGGGCCAGCATGGCCGCGATGACGTGGGCACAGGCGCTGCTCGTCGCCGCGGCTGCCGCGACCAGCATGGCCTCGACCTGGATCATGATCTGGTCGGTCCTGCCATCGATACGGCTGCGCGAGGCGGCCGTGGTCAACCTCGGCTCCAACGCCGTGGCGAACACCCTGCCGGCCGGCGGGGCTCTGGCCATGGGGGTCAGCTGGGCGATGCTATCCAGCTGGGGCGTCAGCACCGCTGAGTACGTGCTCTACACCCTGGTGTCGGGGATCTGGAACGTCTTCGCCCGCCTGGGCCTGCCGGTCCTGGCCGTGCTGCTCCTGGTGACGGCCAGCCGGCCCGGGGCCGGCCTGATCGCCGCGGCGGCGGCGGGCCTGGCCTTGCTCGCCGCCATGGCCGCCGGGCTGGGCCTTCTGATGCGCAGCGAGTCGTTCGCGGTCCGCGCGGGCCGCGCGCTGCAGCCCGCGCTCGCTTTCGCCTGCCGGGTGGCACGTCGCCCGCCGCCCGCCGACGTCCCCGGGTCAATTCTCGGCTTCCGTCACCGGGCTGGCGCCCTGATCGCCGCGCGCGGCTGGCCGATCACCGTCGCCACGGTCGCCAGCAACCTCACCTTGTGGTTGGTGCTGCTGGCGTGCCTTCGCGGCATCGGCCTGTCCCAGGCCCAGGTACCCTGGCAGACCTCCCTGGCGGCCTTCGCGTTCGTCCGGCTGTTGACGGTGCTGCCCATTACCCCCGGCGGCCTCGGCATCACCGAACTCGGCCTGATCGCCATCCTGGCCGCCGGTGCCGGCCACCACGACGGCGCGCAGGTCACCGCCGCCGTGCTGCTGTACCGGGCCGTCACCTACCTGCCCCCCATCCCCCTCGGCGCGATCGCCTGCCTCACCTGGCGGCACGCGCCAGCACTAATCCACGCAAACCCGCCGACGCCGGTCCGCCCGTCGAGTCCTGATCCCGGCAGACGCCTACCCGGCAGGTCAGCCCGTGGTTTGCCGGAGGGCGATGGCGACTGCGAACGGCCAGCAGGTCTCGATCGATAGGAATAGACGTTCGGCCAGGCCCAGGTCAGTGCCGCCCTGGGTTTCTATGACGAGCCAGCCGAGCAAGGCAATGAACACGGCAGTCACGACGGCACAGCCGTAGCTGCTCAGGATCAGCGGCCGCGGCGGCGCGCGCCGGGCGACGAAGGCGGGCCAGACCGTGATTGCGACCGCGCCGAGCGAAGTCCAGGCGAGGTGCTGCGCAGTCGAGCCACGAGCGGGTTCGGGAGATGCGGCAATGCCGATGCTGGACAGGCCCGCGACGGCGAGCAGGATGCGGGCAGGCACCCGGACGCCGACCAGGCCCGCGGCAGTCACGAGCTGGCACCCGCCTACCAGGAACAAGGCCGCCGTCATGATCCACCGATCGGTTCCGGCGTGGCCAGCCATCACGCTGATCGTCTTCCGGATCGGGCTGTAGGAGGTCGGCTGGACCGCGCCGGCGACCAGCCAGCCCCCGGTCGCCAGGACCGGCGCCAGGCCGGCCGAGACCACCGTCCACACCGGAACCGGGCGGCGGAGGGCCGAGGTGCCGACCGCGCGCCGGGCCGGGCCACAGGCACCCGAAGGACCCGGGCCAGGGCGTACATAGTCGTTCCGGGATGGTATGCGCGCGGGGTCTGGACGCGCATGCTGGGTCATGATGCCCTCCAGCAGTCATGCTCGACTACCTGGCCGCGCTGCTGGCCCATCGCCAGAATAACCGTTACGGGACTGGGACGGAAAAGCTGGGGTCCTGTGGCTGCCGCCTCCTGGAGGCAGCGAGCCAGCGCCTGTGAACGGGATGGCGCAGGTCCCGGCCGCTGTCACGGTCGTGCGGCTCTCCCAGACCACCCACCGCAAGCTCCGCGATTGTGCCGCCGACCTCGTAACGAGCGCAGCCGAAGACCGCCCTTGCTGACTGAGTCCGCGGTCATGTCGCGGCTCATCAGGTAGAACAGCTGGTCCTCGGAGATCTTGGAGACACTGGCCTCGTGGCCCATCTCCGCGTCGTCCTCGCGGATGTCCACGTAGGGATAGGTGTTCGCGAGGCGCTGCACGGGAGTACCGGGCAGGCGGCCGGATGCCCCGGCCTGCGCTCCGCGCGGCTACGGCATGCGCCCCGCGCGGCTGCGCGTATCCGGCCAGGACACTCCAGCCCCCATGCTTTAAAGACTACCAAAGATTCTAGAAATATATTGCTATGATCTGCCTGCTTGCCTGCCTGCGGTGAGGAGCAGGCAGAGCCGCCCTCCTGACCAACACGTTGCTGACCAGCACCGGCCCTCGCTGCGACGCGGCGCCGATCGCGCCCGTGACCTCGTCCGTGGTACCGTCGGGTTACCGCTCCGGCCCTCGGCGGCTGATGGCGCTTACTGAATGTGCCGCCGCCACCGGGATCTCGGGAGCTTTCGATGCTGGGATGGGGTAACACCCGCGAGGTTAGTGCTTGTGCCACGGCCAGCTCGCTCCGCAGCCGGGACACCGGCCTTCACCGCCGTTACGCTGCTGCGCTATACCGGCAGGCGCTGCTGACTCGCGGCGATCCGGCGCTGGCCGAGCTCGTCGCCAGTGACGTGATCGTCGATGAGAGTGCGCTGGCCCCAATACCGAAGCGTGCACGGTATCGCCTGACAGAATCGATCCTGCGGCGCTGTCATCAGCTGGCCGCCGGCCCGGCGTGGCGGGTTCGCCGCCCCGGGCAGTGACCTCTCGGGCCCGTCGACTCAGGCCCTTCCGGCGCGACGGAGCTCTATCCGCGTGACATGGCGGCCTGCTGGCACGCGGTAATGCTCAGGCTGGCATAAGCCCGGCGGCGGGGGGCCGCCGGGCTCACCGTCCGCTCCGGGATGGGGGAGGCCTGAATGTGCACGTCATGAGCGTTATTGTGCTGGCCGGCGTCTTCGGCCTACTGCTGTCGCTGATGCTCTGGGCTCGCTGAGCCGCCGTGCACTTGGTGGCCTGGGAATCAGGCGTACTGTGAGCATGGGACTATCGCCCTTGTTGTGCCAGCGCGTACGCGAGATTGCGACTCCGGCTGCTCTGGACCCTGGCGGCACCTGACAATCCAGGTCGAACAGGTGGCACGCCACGAGAGGTTCTATCGGCTCGCGGCCCCCGGCAGGATGGACGCTTCGGGAACTCGCCGAGCAAAGTGACAGTGAGCTACTGGCAACCTTATTACGGAAATATATTGCTAGTTTACTGTTTCCATTATATGCTGAGCGCAGGCACCAGGATCGCCGTCCAGGCTGTGCAAGGTCCGCCGGGGTCACAAAACCTCCCATACCACCGGCCAGCGCTCGGCCAACGCCTGGCTGACAGACCCGTGGTCGGTCGAGCGGGACAGATCCCAGAGGAGAAAGTCTCCCGGTAATGCTTACCGTCGTTTAAGTCGCGCCATCTTGCCAGCATCGGCTTTTTTTGCCAGTAAAAAGAGCTCCGGTTCCTGTCCCCAGCGTCTGCGGATTCGCGGTGCAGCCCGTTCATTGACATTGGATGTCGCGAAGAAGTACCGTAATAACATTGCTCCGGACCTCGGCAGTTTGCCCCGCGAATATGGCGGGAGCAGTACGGGAACCGGAGTTTTCTACGTTCGGGCCGGCGCCGGGAAAGGCGTGCCGCCCAGAATAGGGGCAGTAGCCCTCGGGAGACACCTACTCCGCACACTACTTTTCGTGTCGGACCGGCTACCCGTACATCGATTCGTCAACGACCGAGGAGCCGGTTATGGACAGTATCGCCCGGCTCGTTCCCGGCCTGGCTGACGATCAGGGACCGCGAAGCTCCGTCATCGGCGCGACGATCCCGCCGCCCTGTTATCTGGTCACCAGCCGGACCGCTAGGGTCGGCCCCCTGACAGCGCACCGGTGAACCGCCTCAGCCTCGTCCAGCCCGTGGACGGTCGGCCTGTGGTGAGTACCGGCGTCGGCGTCACTCTGGTAGTGGCCGGGGCGATCTTGCGCTTTGCAGTCACCGCAACGTTCGCCCACGTCCTGAATGCGCATGTTGCGGGCGTCATCGTGATGCTGGCCGGCGTCTTCGCCCTGCTGCTGTCGCTGCTGGTCTGGGGCCCGCTGAACCGTCGCCGTAGCCACTGCGGTGGTCATGGCCGCGGGGATGCCGCCGCTCGCCCGGCAGCGGAGCGTCGGCGCCGTTCGCCTACGGCTACCCTCCGTCCATCACCCCTGGTGGGTGGACCCGGGCTGGGGCGACGGTCGCGTCCCTGGTCGGTGTCCGGCCGGTGGGCTCAGACCGGCCCCGGCCCGTCTCCCAGCCAGTGGGACGCTGAATCGGCCCGGCCCTCCATGTCTTCACCGCTCACCGGCGGAGACCGGATCCGGTGAGTGCCGACGCCGGGCCGCTTGCTACTCGCGTGACGTCGGTCGCCCGCGTGACGCCGGCCGCGCCGGGGAAGGTCATGCCGCGGGTGCCACTGCGGCACGGGGAGGGTGGCAAGGACCATCTGACCAGTTTCGGGGGGCTGGCGGCGCTGGCCATCGCTGGCCTGCTCGTGGTGCTGGTCGTCTCCTACTGCCAGGTCATCGCGGTGCACCCCGACGGCGGCGGCGCGTATGCGGTGGGCAAGAAGAACTTAGGAGCCACGGTCAGCCTGCTGGCGGCCGCGAGCCTGGTGGTGGACTACGTGCTGACCGTCGCGGTCAGCCTCGCCGCGGGAGCAGCCAGCCTGGCCTCGGCGTTTCCCGCGCTGGCCCACCACCTGCTCGTGATGTGCCTGGTCGGCCTGGTCCTGCTCACGGCGGTCAACCTGTGGGGGATCGCCGAGAGCGCGCGCTTTCTCATGCTGCCGATGGTGGTGTTTCTCGCCGCGATCTTCGGCGTCATCATCACCGGGTTGGTGCGTTCGCACCCTGCGGCGCTGGTCGGCACCGCGGAACCGGTCCACATCACCGAGGCACTCGGGGTGATCCTGGTCCTGAGCGCACCGAACTGATGCTCGGCGCGATGCTGATCGGGCTGTCGGTCCTGATCCGCCGTGAGCACGTCGCGCCCCGCGGCGGCGTCACCGTGCTGGCCCAGCTCACCGCCGGCTCGTTCGGCACCGGGCTGGGCCTACTACGCGGCCAGCATCGCCGTCACCCTGGTCCTGGCGCTGGCCGCCAACACCAGCTTCGGCGGCCTGCCGGTGCTGATGAGCCTGCTGTCCGACGACAACCGGCTGCCCCACCTGTTCGGCCTGCGAGCCGAGCGGCCGGTCCACCGATATGGCGTGGTGACACTGGCCGTGCTCGCGGCCATCCTGCTGATCGCGGTCACCGCCGTCACCGTCCGCCTGATCCCGCTGTACGCGATCGGGGTGTTCACCGGATTCACCATCAGCCAGACCGGCCTGGTACGGCACTGGCACAGCCAGCGCCCCCCGCACTGGCTGCCGCGCGCCGCTCTCAACGGCACCGGCGCCCTCCTGACCGCGACCGCGACCGTCGTCTTCATCGCGACCAAGTTCACCTCCGGCGCCTGGGTGGTAGTTCTCACCGTGCCGGCCCTGATGCTGCTGTTCTGCCGGATCCAGAGCTCCTACCGGGCAGTAGGACTCGAACTCGACCTGGGACAGCTCCCGCCCCGCCCGCGGTCGGCCAGGAGCCTCGTCATCGTGCCCGTTAGCGGCATCAGCAAGCTCACCGAGCACGCCCTGCACGCGGCGCTGTCCCTCGGCGACGACGTCATCGCCGTCAGCGTCCGCCCAGAAGCCGCGGACAGCGCCGCCTTCCGTGCCGAATGGGACCACTGGAACCCCGGGGTTCGGCTGGACACCCTCGACAGCCCGAACCGGTCGCTGGTCCATCCGGTCGTCGACTACGTCCGGCAGGCACAGCAAGCCGGGCGGCAGGTCGCCGTCCTCATCCCCGAGGTCCAGCCCCGCCGGTGGCGTTACCGGATCCTGCAGAACCAGCGCGGACTGCTCCTGGCGACCGTCTTGCGGGCCAGCACCGACGTCGTCATCTGCACCATCCCCTACCGGCTCGCCACACGATAGCCCGGCGGCCGCTTGCCAGGCGTGGTAAAAGGCGCAGTGGCCCAGAAAAGGGCAAGAGCCTGCAGGAGTTATTTCTCCCACCGCGACCCGTCGCGCCGGACCGGCTACCCGTACGTCAATTTCGTCACTGACTGAGGAGTCGGTTATGGGCATTATCGCATGGATCGTTCTCGGCCTCGGCGCAGGCCTGCTAGCGCCGGCCCAGCTGGGCGCACCGGTGAACGGGCTGATCTGACCGCGGGACCGACGGCTGCCGCGGCCCGTCCGATGAATACGGCGGGTCGCGGCCCGCCAGCAGCGCGCGGGCTGCCCGCCTCCGCGTCAGGACGATCGGGCTGAATTCGAGAATGCGGGAAAAGTGTAGTAAAATGAAAATGTTGCTCCGGCCCCCGGCAGCTGCACCCGCAAAGATATTTGTGGCTGCAGGGAAGGGTCCCGGAGTTTTTCGTTATACGCAGCAGCGTGGCCCAGGACGCCGCGGGCCGAGGTAACGGTGAATCTGCGGGGGAATTATTCTCCCGCCGCGATCCGCCCGGCATGGCTGACTGCCGAACGCATCATTTTATCATTTCGCCGGCGACCAAGGGAGTGGGTTATGGGCATCATCGCATGGATTGCTCTCGGCCTGGCCGCGGGATTGCTCGCTATTACGCTGCTCCCGGCTCACCGGGCCATCCCGTCGGCCCGGCGGGTTCACGGCCCGCTGATGACCACCACCGCCGAGCACGGCTCCCTCCTGGCCCGCGAGTTCCTGGCTCGCGAGCAGGCCGTCGTCCCCCCGTCGCCTCTCACCACCGCCGGACCCATCCCGCCGCCCGCAGCCGCCGCCAACGGAACGGCCGCACAACAGCCCGGCACGGCATCCGGACGGGAACACCCGCGCAGGAACACCCGCGCCCGCCGCTTCAACCAAGGAGAACCGCTATGAGACGCAGAACGTTCGACATCCTGATGGCCACCGCAGGGCTATCCCTCGCGGTCACGCTGATCTTCGCCGGCGTGCTGGCCGTCTGGGCCAGCAATTTCATCGGCAACGAAGTGCACACCCAGCTCGCCGCGCAGCAGATCTACTTCCCGGCCGCGAACAGCAAGGCAGTCGCCGCTCCCGAGTTCGCCGCGATGCGGCAGTACGGCGGGCAGCAGCTGACCACCGGCGCCCAGGCCGAGGTCTACGCGGATCACTTCATCGCCAACCACCTCAAGGTCATCGGCGGCGGCAAGACCTACTCGCAGCTGTCGGCGGAGGCCATCGCGCAGCCCAAGAACGCCGCGCTGGCGGCCCAGGTCGCCACGGTGTTCAAGGGTGAGACCCTGCGCGGCCTGCTGCTCAACGCCTACGCCTTCGGCACCATGGGCACGATCGCCGGCATCGCTGCGATCGGCGCGTTCATCGCCGCCGCCGTCATGCTGGTGCTCAGCGGCCTGGGCCTGCTGCACGCCCGCCGCGTCTCCCCGGACGCCGAGATCTTCAGCGCCCACCCCGTCCACGCGCGGACCCCGGCCGCCGCCTCATCACCGCAATCCGCTTACCCCAGCAACCAGCTGGACGCCGACGATGGCCTGGTCGCCGCCAGCCCCGGAACCTCGACTGGCCTGCCTGAGTGATCACGGCCCGCCAGTCAGCCACAGCCGGCCAGGGCTGAGCTGAGCTGAGTCCCGCGCCCCGCGATGATGGCAGGTGGAAGAGTACTGAGATCCCGACGGACCGTGGTGACCCTCCTGAGCGAGGCGTTACCATGGTCCGTTCGGAGTCATGATCTTCATTTGACCGGGCCGCCGTCGTAATCGCATGACCGGGCTGGCCCTTTGATCGGCAAGCAAGCGCAGGCCGCCATCAGCGGCTTGAGCGGTTATCTTGGTAGTGAACAATCTGGGCTTCTGGCGCGATTCACTACGCGGCTCCTGTCCTGCATCCGCCGCTCGGGACCCCGGCGGCACATCGACCAGTCCAGCCGCGATGTGCCTTCAGGAGTCCCCCAGTGCAATCCTTCGAATCAGACCCGGTTCGCCCTCGCCGGACGTCCCGGCTGGTGCGGTGGCTGGCCGGGCGGAACTCGCTCAGGCGGCCCGTTGACAGGATCGAGGGCGCGATCCTGGTGGTGTTGTCCGCCGCCTTCCTCGCTGCCGTGGCCGTGGGGTCCATCGTTGGCGCGCACACGTATCAGTCGCAGCGCGCGGCCACGGTCGGCCTGCGCCCGGCCGTGGCCGTGCTGATTCAGGCCGGGCCGGTGATGTACGGCAGCATGGCCCAATTCGGCCAGGCTGAGGCGCGCTGGCGCGACCCTGGGGGCAGCGAGCAATCCGGCGTGCTGACCACCGCGACCGCGCCCGATATCACGGGTGCGGCGGTCGGCACCCGGATATCGGTCTGGCTGGATCGCTCGGGTCGACCGGTCGAGCCTCCCGCCGGCCAGGTCGGCATGATCGTTAACGCGCTGGCCGCGAGCGCCGCGGTGGCTGGGGGGGCCGCGATGGCGTTGCTCGTCTGTTATGGGCTGTGCCGGCTGGTCCTCGACTGGCGGCGGCTGGCGGCGTGGGAATCCGCGTGGTCCCTGACCGGGCCCCGGTGGACCACCCGCCGCTGAGTGATCCCGCAGGAGCACCACCACGCGGCGGTGCACCCTGCGGCATGTCACCGCCCGGCCCGCTGTAGCCCGCCAGGCCGCCAGCGGAACCTGCCGCGTCTTGAACCGCCGACGGCGCTCCTGCGCGGCCCGCCTGTCGGTACGTACAGGTCTGCGAAGTTGATATTCCATCGTCAACGCTGTAGGTTTACATAGTATGTCTACAATGTAGATATTGTGCGGATGCTGACTGGCCGCCATCGGGCGGTCGCCTTCACCGCGCAGCTGAAGGAGATGACGATTTCATGACTGTGACCCTGGATCGCGACGTCGAGGCCTTTATCGGCTCCCCGCGACAGCTGTTCATCAACGGGCAATGGTGTGACGCGGCGTCGGGCAAGACGTTCGAGACCCCCAATCCCGCGACAGGCGAGACGCTCGCCCGGGTCGCTGAGGGCGATGCCGAGGACATCAACCGGGCGGTGCGGGCGGCGCGCCGGGCGTTCGAAGAGGGCCCGTGGGGGAGGATGACCCCGTCGGAGCGAGGACGGATCATCTGGCGGATCGGCGACCTGATCCTGGCGCATGTCGACGAGCTGGCCCAGCTCGAGTCGCTGGACAACGGCAAGCCGTTCGCCGTGGCCCAGGCGGCTGACGTACCGCTGGCCGCCGACCTGTTCCATTACATGGCCGGGTGGGCCACTAAGATCGAAGGCAACACGATCAACATCTCGGTGCCGTACATGCCGGGCGCCAACTTCCATTCCTACACGCTGCGCGAGCCGCTCGGCGTGGTCGGGCAGATCATCCCGTGGAACTTCCCGATCCTGATGGCGGTGTGGAAGCTCGCG
>Ga0181525_10002839_pt1 | contig 13939 bp, 16 predicted proteins | sample PEATcosm2014_Bin_48_FD_121100 | JGI IMG/M metagenome (GOLD analysis project Ga0181525, IMG submission 121100) | Peatland microbial communities from MTU Mesocosm Facility, Houghton, MI, USA - PEATcosm2014_Bin06_10_metaG | ecosystem: Environmental > Terrestrial > Soil > Wetlands > Peat | place...
CTTCAGCACCGGCGGCGCCACGGTGGCCGACGTGAAATTGATGCGCGCCACGGTCGGCCCGGACTTCGGCGTCAAGGCCTCCGGCGGCATCCGCGATTTGAAGGCGGCCCTGACGATGATTGAGGCCGGCGCGACGCGCCTCGGCACTTCGGCTGGCGTCGCGATTGTGAAGGGGCTTGACGACACCCAGCCCGGGTCGTATTAAAGAATTCCATGCAGAAAATAAGCGGCGTCATTTGTCTGGTGGTCGGAATCATCCTGCTGCTGTGGGGGCATAATATCGCAAATTCCGTCGGGTCGCAGGTGCAGCAGATTTTTACAGGCTCGCCTACGGATCGCGCGATGCATTTCTACATCGGAGGTGTGGTGCTGGCGATTTTGGGTCTGGCCCTGATTTTTTGGAAGCGGAAGTAGGGCGCTTCAATTTCCCGCCACACCTTGCGGGCCTTTGCCGCCGTTCAGCAAAAATAACACTGCCATGCGGACGGCGAGGCCGTTGGTCACCTGCTCCAGAATCAAGGAGCGGTCGCAATCGGCGATCTCACTGTCAATTTCCACTCCGCGGTTGATCGGGCCGGGATGCATCACCAGCGCGTCCGGTTTCGTGTTCGCCAGCCGCGCCTTGTTCAACCCGAAAAGCTGAGTGTATTCGCCAATGCTCGGAAACATCGTCTTGCGCTGGCGTTCGTGCTGGATGCGCAGCAGGTTGATGATGTCGGCGTCGCGGATCGCTTCATCCACGTCGTGCGTCACGCGGCAACCCATTTGCTCGAAAGTCTTTGGCACCAGCGTGGACGGCCCGCAAAGCGTCACCTTCGCGCCGAGTTTCGTCAACGCCCAGATGTTCGAGCGCGCGACGCGGCTGTAAAGGATGTCGCCGAGAATCGTCACGTTCAGCCCGGCAATCTTGCCCTTCCGCTCGCGAACAGTGAACGTGTCGAGCAGTGCCTGCGTGGGATGCTCATGCGCGCCATCGCCGGCGTTGATGACGTGGGCGTCGAGCACGCGGGACAGAAAATGCGGCGCGCCCGACGCGCTGTGGCGGATGACGATGAAGTCAGCATTCAGCGCCTGAAGGTTCAGTGCCGTGTCCTTGAGCGTCTCGCCCTTTTTGAACGACGACGCCTCGGTGGAAAAATTGATGATGTCGGCAGACAGCCGCTGTTCGGCCAGTTCAAAGCTGATGCGCGTGCGCGTGGACGGCTCGACGAACAGGTTCACGACGGTCTTGCCGCGCAGGGCCGGAACTTTTTTGATCGCCCGCTGGCCGACCGCCTTGAACGCGCGCGCCGTGTCGAGCACGATGTTGATTTCATCCGCCGAGAGCGATTCGATGTCGAGCAGATGTTTTCGGGTCCATTTCATTGTTTCAATAAAAGGGCCTCGTCCTGCGCCGCGCCGGCTTCGAGAAGCCGCAGCGAAATTTTTTCTTCCAGCGCGGTCGGCGCGTTCTTGCCGACGAAATCCGCCCGGATGGGCAGTTCGCGGTGGCCGCGATCAATCAGCACGGCGAGCTGGATTTTTTTCGGGCGGCCAAAATCGTTCAGCGCGTCCATCGCGGCGCGTGTCGTGCGACCGCTGAATAGCACGTCGTCCACCAGCACGACGGTCTTGCCCGTCACGTCGAATGGGATGACGGTGGGATGAATCGTGGGCGCAGCGCGCTGGTCCAGATCGTCGCGGTGCATGTTCACATCGAGGATGCCCACCGGCACGGCATGATTCCAAATGCCACCGAGAATTTTTGCGAGACGCGCCGCGAGGTGGTCGCCGCCGACCGGGACGCCGATGAGAACCACGTCGTCGCTGACCTCGTTGCGCTCGGCAATCTCATGCGCGATTCGTGTGAGGGCGCGCTGGATGGCGGTGGCGTCGAGGATGACCGTGGTTTCAGGCATAAGAAATCGCGAACCAACCCCGCCCTTGGGCGGAGGCGATTCGCGTGACGCGTTTCATTCTCATTTTTCCTTCGCGGCCTCGCAGGGCTGCGTTAAAGGAGCAGTGTTTTCAGTTCGTTGCGGCGGCGTGGCGGGCTTTGCGCCAGCTCGAGCGGTGCTTGATGATCCAATCCGTCAGCGCCCGCTCGAAGCCGATGTCATGCCCGGCTTTTTCCGACTCGATCCATTTGTGCCGGAGGATTTCCTCGCGCTCGGCCTGAAATTCGCGGTAAAGCGAGGAGTTCTTCAGCAAATCGCTCGCCGACGATGATTCTTTTCCAGCGTTCGACATAGTGAAATTCAATTTCAATTGTTAATTCAAAGTTAAAACTTCATGGCGCGACATGCAACATAAATAACTGCCTAAAAATAAACAGGTTGCAAGGCGTGGATTGGCGGGCACGCCTCAAAACAATTCTTGATGCAATGTTTCAGCGATTTGAATGAACGCCTTTCCGGCCGGATGGTTGGGCGCGGAGACCACTATCGGCATCCCGTGGTCGCCGCCTTCGCGGATTTCGCTGAAAATCGGCACCTCACCGAGGAACGGGACTTGTTGCCGCGCGGCTTCCTCCTTGCCGCCGCCGTGGCCGAAAATCTCCACGCGCTCGCCGTTCGGCGCGGTGAAGTAGCTCATGTTCTCGACGATGCCGAGAATCGGCACGTTCACCTTGTTGAACATGGCGATGCCCTTGCGCACGACGCCGAGCGAAGCCTCCTGCGGCGTGGTCACGATGACGCCGCCGTCAAGCGGCACGGTCTGGCAGAGTGAAAGCTGCGCGTCGCCGGTGCCCGGCGGTAAATCTACGAGAAGAAAATCCAGATCGCCCCATTCGACGGCGAGCAGAAATTGCTGGATGGTTTTCGTGATCATCGGCCCGCGCCAGATGACCGGCTGGTCGTCGGTCAACAAAAGCCCGATGCTCATCACCTTCACGCCGTGTGCGACCGGTGGAACGAGCCGTTCCTCCGCGCTGACGGTCGGCTTTTCGTGAACGCCCATCATCAGCGGAATGCTCGGGCCGTAAATGTCACAATCGAGCAAACCGACGCGTGCGCCGAGAAATTGCAGCGCGCAGGCGAGGTTTGCGGCACAAGTGGATTTGCCGACGCCGCCCTTGCCGCTGGCAATGGCGATGACCCGCTTCACGCCGGGAACGCCCTTTTGATTCGCGAATGGATTTGCCGGCGCGGCTTGGCCGGCGGCGGGCTGGCGCACCTCGACATGAACTTGATTCACGCCGGGCAAGGGTTTCAGAACGCGCTCGGCTTCCGTTTTGATTTGCTGCGCGGCTTCGGGATTCGGCGACGTCAATTGCATCGTCACGCTCACCGCGCCGTTCGCGGCGGAGATTTCCTTCACCAGCCCGAACGAAACGATGTCGCGCGAAAAGCCGGGATATTTGACGGCCTTCAGCGCGTTTTGGATTTGTTCCTGTGACAACACGGCGGACAGGTTGCCAGCTTTATGCGAGTTAAGGCAAAATTTATTTGATCCGCATTTCAGGCCGCCGGTTTTCGCGGCGGTTTTCAATTGCGCAAAGGCCGGTGGCATGGGAGATTAGCGGCCTGATTTTGAATTAGAATGATTCTAAATATGACGCAAATAGCCGACAACGGGACGGAATTGCTGGTGGAGAAATTCTCGCGGTTCAAAGCCGGCCCGGCCCAGCCCAAATGGCTGCAGCCGCTGCGCAAGGCGGGCCTGGCCTGTTTCGCGGAGCTGGGCTTTCCGAAGTTGAGCGACGAAGACTGGCGCTTCACCAACGTCGCGCCCCTTGCGAAACTGCCATTCACACTCGCGCCCGAAGCCGTTGTCAACGGCGCGGAAAGCAAGGTCATCAATGATTCTGTTTTCGCCAAATTGTCGGGGCAGCGGCTCGTATTTGTGAATGGATTCTTTTCGGCGAAGCTTTCCAGCAACAAGCCGGTTTCCGGCGGCGCGCGGATTGAAAATCTTTCCGCCGCGCTCGCGAAGGATTCCGGGTTCATTGAAAAACATCTCGGCAAATATGCGCACACCTCGAACAACACCTTCGCCGCGCTGAACCAGGCATTTTTCTCCGACGGCGCGTTTATTTTTGTTCCAAAGGGCATTGAGGTCGCCGAACCGGTGCAGTTGATTTACATTTCGTCAGCCAAGAATTCCGGCGAAACCATCCTGCCGCGCAACCTCGTCATCGTCGAGGCGAACAGCAAATTAACGGTCGTGGAAAGTTACATCAGCACTGGCAACGTCGCGTATTTCACGAACGCGGTGACGGAAATCCTCGCGGGCGACAACGCCGCCGTCGAGCACGTCAAACTGCAGGACGAAGCGGCGGACGCCTTTCACATCGCGACGGTTGCGGGCGAATTTGGCCGCGCGAGCAACGTGACCGTTCACTCCTTCGCACTCGGCGCAAAGTTGTCGCGCACCAACATCCGCACCAAGCTCGCGGGCGAAGGCCTCGAATGCATTCTGAACGGCCTTTATCTGACGCGCGGCGAGCAGCTTGCCGACTATCACATGATTGTCGAGCACGCGCAGCCGCATTGCGCCAGCCACGAGTATTTCAACGGCATCCTCGACGACAAATCGAAGGGTGTTTTCCACGGACGCATTTACGTTCATCCCATCGCACAGAAAACCGACGCGAAGCAGACGAACAAAAACCTGCTGCTCTCCGACGACGCGACGGCGGACACGAAGCCGCAACTGGAGATTTACGCCGACGACGTGAAATGCACGCACGGCGCGACCATCGGCCAGTTGAACGAGGAATCCATTTTTTACCTGCGTTCGCGCGGCCTGGGAACCGAGACGGCGCGGCGGATGTTGATTCACGCCTTTGCCGGCGAAATCATCGAGCGTATCAAATGCGAGCCGGCGCGCGAGGTGGTTGACAGGCTCGTGTGGGACCGGCTTGAGGCCAATCCGCATTTGCGGGCGAAGTGAGACAGAATGAACAGAATTTTCAGAATTGAATTTGCCAGCCGGAGCCGGTTTCAAATTTTGATAATTCTGTAAATTCTGTCTATTTTGAATCATGTTTGACGACCTGAACGACCTTTACCAGCAGGTCATTCTTGACCACTGCAAGAAGCCGCGCAATTTCCACGAGATGCCCGCGGCGACCTGCTCGGCGCAAGGGTTCAACCCGCTGTGCGGCGACAACCTGAAGTTGTTTCTCACGCTCGACGGCGACGTCATCAAGGACGCGAGCTTCGTCGGTTCGGGCTGCTGCATTTCGAAGGCGTCGGCATCGCTGCTGACGGACAACGTCAAGGGCAAGACCAAGGCCGAGGCGGAAAAGACGTTCGAGCAGGTCCGTGAAATGGTCACGACCGGTAATGTCGTGGGTGACGTGGGCAAGCTCGCCGTGTTTGCGGGCGTCCACAAATACCCGGCGCGCGTGAAGTGTGCTATCCTGTCGTGGCACGCCTTGATGGGCGCGCTCAAGGGCGAGGCTGCGCCGGTCAGCACGGAAAACGAACAGACCTGATTGATTTCAGGCGCAACTGCGGCGAAGATGTTTTTATGAGTTCCGAACAAAAGATTTTGACGCGCGACGTGGAAGCCTCGGTGGTTCCCATCGGCACGAAGGTCACGCTCCAAAAGGGCGAGACCGCGCACATCACGCAATCCCTCGGCGGCAGCTACACCGTCGTCGTCAACGGCAATATGTTTCGCATCGCCGACAAGGACGCCGACGCGCTGGGCATTGAAGTGGCGCCTGCGCCTGCCGCAACCGCCGTGCCGACCGGACCGGTCACGCAGGAGCAGCTCGAAAAGCAGGTTTGGGAGGCGCTCAAGACGTGTTACGATCCCGAGATTCCCGTCAACGTCGTTGACCTCGGCCTGATTTACGACTGCCATCTCACGCCCATCGGCGCGGACAATTACAAGGCCGACGTGAAAATGACTCTGACCGCGCCCGGCTGCGGCATGGGGCCGGTGCTCGCGCAGGACGTGCAGAACAAACTCATCTCGCTCGAACCGATTGACGAGGCGAACGTCGAACTCGTCTGGGACCCGCCGTGGAATCAGGGCATGATGACCGAAGCGGCAAAACTGCAATTGGGATTGATGTAGCCGCGGATTTTCACGGATGAAACACAGATTTCTTTTTATCTGTGCGGATTTGTGTTCATCTGTGGCTAAAGTTTTAGATGAAGGATTCAAAGACAATTGACTGGGCCGCGCTGCGAAAGGATTTTCCGATCCTGGATCAGAAAGTCCACGGCAAGCCGCTGGTTTATTTCGACAACGCCGCCACGTCGCAGAAGCCGCGCACGGTGATTGACGCGCTGGTGCATTATTACGAGCACGACAACGCCAACGTCCACCGCGGCATCCATGAATTGAGCAACCGCGCCACGGCCGGCTACGAAGCCGCCCGCATCCGCGCCGCGAAATTTATCAACGCAAAATCTTCGGACGAAATCATCTTCACGCGCGGCACAACGGAGGGCATCAACCTCGTCGCGAGTTCGTGGGGACAAAAAAACCTCAAGCCCGGTGACGTGATTCTGCTCACGGAAATGGAGCATCACAGCAACCTTGTGCCGTGGCAATTGCTCGCCCAGCGCACCGGCGCGAAGGTCGCCTACCTTCCTGTCACCGGCGACGAAGGTCTGCTCGATTTATCCAGGCTTGATTCGTTGCTGACGAAGCAGGTCAAGATTTTCTCGATGGTTCACATTTCCAATTCGCTCGGCACGGTGAATCCCGTTGCCGAACTTTGCTCTCGTGCGCGCAAGCTGGGCATCGTCACGCTCGTGGACGGCGCGCAGAGCGCCGGGCATTGTCCGGTGGACGTGCAGGCCATCGACTGCGATTTCTTCGCGTTCTCCGGCCACAAGATTTGCGGGCCGACTGGCATCGGCGTGCTGTGGGGACGGCAGGAACTTCTCGACGCCATGCCGCCGTATCAGGGCGGCGGCGAAATGATTTTGTCCGTGGAATACCAGAAGACCGAGTTCAAGAAGGCGCCGCACCGGTTTGAGGCCGGCACGCCGGATATTTCCGGCCCGATTGGATTGCACGCCGCGATGGATTACCTCGACGCCATTGGCCGCGAAAACATCTGGAAGCACGACCAGGAACTGGCGAATTACGCCTGCGAAAAACTGGCCGCGTTAAAAAACATCCGTCTTTTCGGGCCGAAGACCGGCCGCGCCGGGCTTGTGAGTTTTCTTCTCAAGGACGTCCACGCGCACGACGTGGTGACGCTGGCGGACCAGGCGGGCGTGGCGTTGCGTGGCGGGCATCACTGCACGCAACCGCTCATGCACCGGCTCGGCGTGGAATCCACCGCCCGCGCCAGTTTTTATTTTTACAACACTAAGGCCGAAGTGGACCGGTTTGTGGAAGTCATCAAAGAAATCCAAAAATTCTTCGGACAGTAATAATTTCTACAGTCGGAATCAGACATTGAACTTGAAGAGCAGCACGTCGCCGTCTTTCACGATATACTCCTTGCCTTCCATCCGGTAAAGGCCCTTTTCACGGGCAGCGGCGACGGAACCTAATTTCACAAGATCGTCGTATGCGACGGTCTCGGCCTTGATGAAGCCGCGCTCGAAATCGGAGTGGATGACACCCGCCGCTTTCGGCGCGGTATCGCCGATGTGAATCGTCCAAGCGCGCACCTCTTTCTCGCCCGCCGTGAAATATGTTCGCAGGCCGAGCAGATGGTAGGTTGCGCGGATGAGCGCACCGACGCCGGATTCGCTCACGCCGAGTTCCTTGAGAAATTCCTTCGCCTCGGCGTCGGACAAATCAATCAGGTCGCTTTCAATCTGCGCGCTGATGACGACGGCTTCGCAGGCGAAATGATGCGCGGTATATTCACGGACTTTGACGATGAATGGATTTTTATCCGCAGTGGCGAGATCATTTTCCTTCACGTTACACGCAAAAATCGTCGGTTTGTCGGTCATCAACCAGAACAGGCGCGAAATGGCTTTGTCTTCAGGCGTGAGTTCGAGTGTGAGTGCGGGTTTGCCGGCGTTGAGGTGCGGCTCCAGTTTTTTCAGGACGCTTTCCTGCGCGAGCGCCTCCTTGTCGCCGCGCTTGGCGTCCTTGGCCACGCTGGCGAGCCGCTTCTGGACGGCTTCCAGATCGGCGAGGACAAGTTCGGTGGTGATGACTTCGATGTCGCGCACAGGGTCAACCGAGCCGGCGACGTGATGGATGTCCGGGTCCTCGAAGCAGCGGACGACCTGGACGATGGCGTCCACTTCGCGGATGTGGCTCAAGAATTTGTTGCCGAGGCCTTCGCCGTCGCTCGCGCCCTTGACAAGGCCGGCGATGTCCACAAATTCAACCGCCGCCGGGATGATGACGGTGGTTTTTGCGATCTTGGCGAGCGGTTCGAGGCGCGCGTCCGGCACGGTGACGACGCCGACGTTCGGCTCGATGGTGCAAAAGGGATAATTTGCCGCCTCCGCTTTGCGCGTGCGGGTGACGGCGTTGAACAGGGTGGATTTGCCCACGTTGGGCAGTCCGACGATTCCGGCTTTAAGCATGATGTCTAAAAAGTTTTATGTTTCACAAGTTGCCACACGATGTGCGCGCCGTCGAAAAACCCGAACGCGACCAGGCAGATGCCGGAGAGATGTTGCATACGCAGCAACGTCTGCGCGCTGAACCGCCCGTGTCCGCGCGAAACGCCGTAGCTCAAGGCGTAAAACCAGGTGTTCGTGCCCAGCGCGACGCCGCCAATGCACGCAATCTTGGCGGCCAGCGTGTCTTCAACCCAGTCGTGCGCCATGAGATTCGCGGCCAGCACGATCCACGCCAGCAAAACGCCGAGGTTGCCCATCACGCGCACAAAGCCGGTCATGAAGGCCGAGCGCGGATGCAGTTTTTTGCCCAGGCGCGCCTCGATTTTCGAGGATGCGGCGTCCAGCTTCAACGGCACGTTCACCGTCTGCGCCGAAATGAATTTCATGCCCAGGAACAAAAGGAAAACGAAGGTGAAAAGTTCCATGGCCGCCTTGATGGTGCGGATGGCGAAGAACGACGAAAAACCCGTGAAGGCAATGGAACAGTAAATCAATTCCATCACCGACGCGCCGAGGCCGATGAACAGCGCCCAGCGAAAGCCGCGCTGCGAACCTTCGTTGAGGATGGTGAGGTTGATCGGCCCGACGGGAATGGAGGAGAACATCAGCGCGGCGACGAAACCGGCGAGCACGGCGTGCAAAATGGGCGGCATATCGGGCATCAGCTTTCCGGTTCGTCGTCTTCCTCCTCAATTTCGCGCCGCCAGGCGCGCGAGAGGCTCGGCCGCACAAAACCGTAAACCAGATAGGCGGTGAAAAATGTCGGCAGCACATAATACAGAATTTTTTCGCGCAAAATCAAGATGCAGCCGACGAACAGCGCGCCGGTGATGATCTTCAAAAAAGTCGTGGTTGAGCGCAGGCCGAGAGATTTGAAACTCGGATAGCGCACGGTGCTGACCATCATCGCCGACAGGAACACGAGCACGACCGCAATGAGATAATTCCAGTGGCCGAGGGTTTTTGCCTTTTCGTTGAAATGAATGATGAGCAGCGTCAGCGACGCCACCAGGCCCGCCGCCGACGGAATTGGAAAGCCGAGAAAGTCCTTGTTCGCGCCGCTGCTGGGCATCGCCGCGAGGCAGTTGAACCTCGCAAGGCGGAACGCGCCGCACAGCAGATAGATCGAGGCGATGAACCAGCTGATTTGCTGATATTCGCCGAACACGTCGGCGAGAACAACCCGTTGGACGAGAAACGCGGGCGCGACGCCAAAGGAAACCAGGTCAGCGAGCGAATCGAATTCGCGTCCGAACGGACTTTCCACGCCGCCCATGCGCGCGACCCGGCCGTCGAACAAATCAAAAATGCACGCGAGCAGAATGAACGCCAGCGCGAGTTTGATTTGCTCGAAATTATCGCTGAAAGGATCGGGTCCGACAATTTTTGTCAGCGCCACAAAACCGCAAAACAGATTGCCAGCCGTCAACATGTTCGGCAGGAAATAAATCTTCAATTTCTGTTCCGAATCGTCGGGCGGCTGTTTTTGTGAAATCGGTTCGCTCATATCAGTCGAAAGAAGCAATCACCGTTTCGCCGCCCTTGACCATGTCGCCGAGCTTGACGCGGATTTTGGAGCGCATCGGCAGATAAACGTCCACGCGCGAGCCAAATTGGATGAGGCTGATGCGGTCGCCGCGCTGGATGGCGTCGTTTTGGGCGACCCACGGTATGATGCGGCGCGCAATGAGGCCCGCGATGAGCCGCACGCCGATTTTCTCGCCGGACGGCTCGCCGGCGTCGAGGCCGATGAGCACGTTTTCGTTGAACTTCGCGCTGTCGGTTTTCATCGCGTTCAAATACTGGCCGGGCGTGTGTTTGAAAAACCCGACGCGGCCTGTCACCGGCGCGTTTTGCACGTGAACGTCAAACACGGAAAGAAAAATCGAGACGCGGCGGCATTCGCCGCCGATGAAATCCGGCTCGGTGGTCGTGTCAATCACGTCCACCTTGCCGTGGCCGGGCGAAACGACGAGGTCTTTTCCGGTCGGCACCAGCGGGTCGGGGTCGCGGAAGAAATAAATGGTGAACCCGGTGAAAAGCGCCCACAGAGCAATCAAAACCCACGTCAGGTAATCCAGCACGAATTCGCCGATGACTTTGCCCAGAAACGCGGCTGCCAGCAGCGCGACGACTGCGGCAGCGGACAGACCGATGAGGCGGAGCGCGGACTGAACCGCTTTTCCCGAGTGTTTCACGCGACCAGCATAAAATTTTCGCGCGCGACTTGCAATTCGGCATTTTCGGTGCAACTTGATTCCCGTATCGAGCCGGGAGCGCTCGAAACAACAAAAATGAAAGGATAAAAAGATTATGTCACTGCACACACCTGATTTGACGAAATTCCCGCCGCGCAGTCCGCGCGTGCGGCTGGGCGGCTATGTGATCCTGCCGCGAATGCTGGACAAAGGCCGCGCGACCGTCGCCGGCAAACACGGCGAATACCACTACGCCTGCCCGCTCGACCAGCGGTTTCTGGAATTTGCCGGCATTGATCCCGAAAAATTAAAAAAGCAACTGGCCAAAAGCGACGGCGAGGTGCTGGCGTGGATTGAGAAAAACGCGAAGCACAAACGCTCGCCCGAGGCAATTGCCGCGTGGTCGGCATTGGCGGAGCAGCGCGCGCCAGCAGACTTGGAATCGCGCGAGTATTTCAACGGCCTGCACAAGACCGCCGCGCCCAAACGCGAGGACATCGTGACGTGGTTCGATTTGCTGGACGTGGACGACTACGTGACTTTCGGCGGCAAAGCCTGAAGCTATTTACGAATTACGATTTGCGATTTACGAGCGCGGGACATTGCGCCCGCCTCGTAAATCCTTGCTGGCAGTAGGAGCGTCGGGGTGGTTGCAGCCTATTCTCATATTAGCAAGTATCACTTGCCTCTCGCTGCTCGTCTTGCCTTCGCAACAGCAGTGGTAACAAAAATGACGTGGAGAAACTGCTCGGCCAAGCGCAAACAATCATCTGCATCTTCTTTTGTCACCTCATCTTTGTTGGGATGGGCTGCATCGTTGCCAACCCATCGAACAACCGTAGCCCACTCCTGAATGTCCTTCGTGATGACTCCAAGCTTGGCCAGCTCTGCAATCTGCTGAACAAGGTCGCCGCTGGTAGCTCCCTTGGCAATGCACGCTGACTGAATACAGCGACGTGCCATGACAGCACATGCCCGATAGCACTCAACCGAAAAACACAACTTGGCCTCATCCAAGTCACGGGCAATCTCTTGGGGAATATTGGAATCGGTCGGACTCGGTAGCGGGTGTGGAAATATAACCCGGCCGTTGTTCAAAACTAGCGATGGCTCATGACAACCGTTGCAGACGCCAATCCACCACTGCTCACCATGACTCTTCTTCCAAATCGCCGCCGTATGGAAAGTGGAACCATAATCGCCTTGATACTCGGCTTGAGCTACGCTCAACGCCGTTAGCTTTCGACAATGCGGACAATAGAGTGAAACTGCCATACGCTCGATGCTGGCTAACAGTTAATGGACGGCGCGATTTTCAACCTTTCCTGTTTCACGGTCAAACCTGCGGCTGCGCTTCCGCCGTAGCGGCGGGCGGGGCCACGGGCGCCTCGCTTTTCCACGCCTCGATTTTCTCGATGCGGTGCCGGTGTTTCGCGCCGTGAAATTCAAATTCCACTTCCTCGCCGGGTTTGTGGTTCAACAGCGCCGCGCCGACGGGCGAAAGGTAGCTGATGACGCCCTTGTCCGGGTCGGAATCCCACGCGCCCAGAATCGTGAACGTCTCCGGCTGGTTCGTGCCGAGGTCGGTGGCCACCACAACGCTGCCGATGTTGACGGCGTCGGTCGTGGTGTTGGAAAAATCCGTGCCACGGGCGCGCATGAGCTGGGCTTCGAGTTCCTGTTTCTGGCGCATGAGGACTTTCTGCATTTCCTTGGCGGCCTTGAATTCGTGGTTTTCGCGCAAGTCGCCGTAGCTGCGGGCGATGGCGATTTCCTTCGAGTTGGCCGGGATTTTTTTCTGCACCAAATCCTGATACTCGACGCGCCGGCGTTCGAGGCTGTCCCAGGAAACGAGCAGCGAGCTGTCCTGCTTGGTCTGCTCGCCGGTGATGAGCGACTGGATGGCGGGATGCGCCTTGACGAGCCGCGCGAGCAGCGAACGCTTGTCCATGTCGTCGAACACGGTCGAAAGCTGCAGGGCGCGCGTCAAATCCTTGATGACCTCGATGTCGGCGGAGGCGGTCAATTCGCCGAGCAGTTCCTGGTCGTCGAGGATGAATTCGCGGAGGCGGTTGGAGCGCTTCTCGTTGAACTGGTCGCGTTCCATCGCCGTGAGCATGGCGCGGAACACTTCCGGGCCGAGGATGTCGGCGAAGGAATCGTTGCGGTCGCGACCGAGCCAGAGCAGCAGCTCGCTGCCGGCGGTGTGCTGGCTGATGAGCCGCGCGAGCGTCTCCTTGAGCAAATCCATCTTGCCGCCCTGGATGAGCAGGCTGGCGAGTTCGCGGCACAATTTCGAGGAGGACGCGGTCAATGCGCCCCGCACCATTTCCGGCCAGCGGTCGGGGTTCGACGCCTTGAACGATTCCAACGCGCGGTGATGCTTCGCGGCGGGAATCTGCTCGAGCACCTGCCCGAATTTGATGCCGTCCTGCAACCAGATTTGCGCGTCGGTGATTTCGCCCGCAGCGGGCTGCAACCCTGCGACGGTGCGTAATTCGTCCCGCATAAAAACCGCCTCCAGCGCGACTGCCGGTTGCGTGCGCTGGTGCGACGCGATGTCCGCGTTCAGCGCCGTGATGATTTCATTGGCTGCCGCTGCCTTGTCCGGCAAGTCCGAGGCCATTTTGAGAACTTCCGCGACCACCAGAATGCGCGCCCGCAATCCCTTCGCCGCGCGGAAATCTCCGAGCACGCGATCTTGCAACGACGTTTCCTGCGCCTGAAAAACGACCGGCTCGGTCTTCTTCGTCGGCACGATAAAATGTCCGTCCTTCTTCATCTCGCGCTTGGCGGTTTCCCACCATTTTTTCCAATCGTCGCGGATGACATCCGGCACGAGCACCTGTTGAATCTGGTCCGACGTTGCCCGGCCGCCGAAACTGTTCAGCACGAGCTTGATCAAATCAAGGTGATGCGCGGCCAACTGGCGGACCGCTTCGAGGTCGTTGGTCTTGCGGGCGAGGATGTGGTCCTTGGGAATCGGTTTGAGCGTCTCGGCGGCGAACGCCAGGTCCATGGTGTGGCCCGCCTTGCCGGGGAAATCAATCGTGAAGCGCGCGAACACCGTGTCCATCGTCTTGATCTTGCCGAAACCCCAGCTCCGGTGCGTGCAGCAGCCGCCTTCCGCGAGTTTTGTCAGGGGTTCAACATGACGACCTTCGATTTTTCCCGCCGCCGCCAGTTTTTCAAATTCTTCTCTCATAATAGAATCGTATTTTCACCGTCACGGACTCACAATAGTTCATTAAA
>Ga0181525_10002840_pt1 | contig 13935 bp, 12 predicted proteins | sample PEATcosm2014_Bin_48_FD_121100 | JGI IMG/M metagenome (GOLD analysis project Ga0181525, IMG submission 121100) | Peatland microbial communities from MTU Mesocosm Facility, Houghton, MI, USA - PEATcosm2014_Bin06_10_metaG | ecosystem: Environmental > Terrestrial > Soil > Wetlands > Peat | place...
AATACTGCGCATGTTGAAAGGACCGATTTGCAAGCAGCGGTCCAACGGATGATTATAGCCCAGCGAGGTGAATTTGGAAGTTGCCGGCGCGGGACTAAGGCCCGGGAGCTAAGATTGGCGGACGATGGAGTTTTCCAAGCGTTCCAGGCGTCCTTCCAAACGCTCCATGCGTCCTTCCATGCGCTCCATGCGCCCTTCGATGCGCTCCATGCGTTCTTCCATACGTTCGACACCTACTTCGACGCGCTCGATGCGTTCTTCCAGCCGTTTCACTTCGGATTTGAGCAGGTCGCGCAAATCGTCGAAACGTTTGTTAAGGGAATCACGGAGATCATCGATGCGGCGATCAAGATGGGCAATGCTACGGCTCTGGAAATAGATTCCGAGCAGGTACCCGCCGACGATAACAGCGACGGACCCCCATTGGTTGATGAGCGGATTCATCTCGAAATACTAGTGTTATTCTAGCGTGAAGCCTCTCACGGTCGAGGAACGGTCCGCTAGGATTGCCGGATGATCGGGCGTTCCAATCGATCCAGACGTTCATCCAGGCGCTTTACTTCCGATTTCAGGAGATCGTGCAAGCCGTCGAAACGCTTATTCATGGAATCCCGGAGGTCGTCGAAGCGTCGGTTCATGGAATCGCGCAAGTCGTCGATGCGCCGGTTCTGGAAATAAATTCCCAGCAGGTACCCACCGACGATAACAGCGTCGGGTCCCCATTGATTGATAATCGGGTTCATTACTTAAGCTAATTATAGCCCGGCGTTGCGGGCGATTACGCGCGTCATGCTGCACCAGTCCCATTCTCCCTGCCCTTGCGCGAGCGCCGAAAGCAGATGATCGTGGACTAAGCTAGCGAGCGGCATGGGCGAACTGCACTCTTCGGCCGTAGCCAGCGCCAGGCGCATGTCCTTCAATCCCAGCCGCAAAGCGAATCCCGCTGGCTGGAATTTTTCTTCGGCGATAGCGCGGCCATAATTCGCCACTACCGCGGAACCCAAAAGCGAATTCATTATTTCAAGGAAGCTGGCCGGAGCCACGTCCGCTTTTCGCAAGGTGGCGTAGGCTTCGCCGAACGCTTCAATCATGCTCATGATCATGAAATTGCCGCATAGCTTGACGGCGTTCGCCTGCCAGGCTTCCGAGCCAACCACAAATGTCTGGCGGCCCACGGCATCGAACAAAGGAAGGTAGCGATCCACACACTGGCTGGGTCCGGCAGCCACCACCAGCAGTTTCTTGCTTTCGGCGGCGTCCGGCCGTCCAAAAACAGGCGCGCTGGCATAGCTTTGCTGGTGACGATCATGTTCGGGCGCCAAACGCCGAGCCAGGGCGGTGCTGATGGTGCTGTGCGAAAGGTGTACGAGTCCCGGCTTCGATGCGGACAGAATTCCGTCTTTACCGAACACGACGTGCTCCAAGGCCGCGTCGTCGGCAACCATGGTGAGAACGGCTTCGGCTTCCCGGCAGGCATCCGCGGGTGAATCTGCGATGCGCACGTTGCCCTGGGCTGAAGCCCCTGCGGCAAAGGTCTGCGCCTTTTCGCGGTGGCGATTGTAGACGGCCAGCGTGTGGCCGGCGCCCAGCAAGTTGTGCGCCATGCCCGCGCCCATTTTTCCGAGTCCAATGAATGCAAGATTCATATCGACAGGATAACGTTCCAGCTATCCTGAACGTAGTGAGTCCGATTCATATTCTGGGAGGCGGCTTAGCCGGTTGCGAGGCCGCATGGCAAATCGCGCGCGCCGGATACGATTGCGTGCTCTCGGAGATGCGCCCGGTGCGGCCGACTTCCGCGCACCAGACGGACCGGCTGGCGGAGCTGGTCTGCAGCAATTCGCTGAAGAGCGAGTCGGAAAACACCGCGCCCTGGCTACTCAAAGAAGAACTGCGCCGGCTGGACTCGCTGCTGCTCCGTGCCGCTCAAGCGGCTCGCGTGCCGGGCGGGCATGCGCTGACGGTGGATCGCGAAGTGTTCGCGAATGAGGTTTCGCACGCTATCGATCGGAATCCGCGTATCGAATTGCGGCGTGAAGAGGTGATCGCCATCGCGCCCGATGCCATCACGATCATCGCCACAGGACCACTCACCAGCGGCGCGCTGGCCGAAGAAATCGCGAGTCTAACCGGCGTCGAGCGGCTGTTCTTCTACGACTCGATCAGTCCCATCGTGGAGGCGGACTCGATCGACCGTTCCATCGCTTTTCGCGCCTCGCGTTATGGTAAATCGCTGGATGGCACCGACGATTACCTGAATTGTCCGTTGGATCGCGAGCAGTACGAGCGATTCGTGGCTGCGATCCTGGGAGCCGATTCGGTTCCGGCGCACATCCCGGAAGATAATTTCAGCGGCAGCCAAGCCCCCCGTGACACACGTTTCTTTGAAGCCTGCCTGCCTATCGAAGAGCTGGCGCGGCGCGGGCGCGAGACTCTGCGGTTCGGTCCCATGAAGCCGATGGGGCTGATCGATCCACGCACCGGCCGCCGTCCCTATGCGGTAGTGCAATTGCGAAGCGAGAACCTTCGCGCCGACAGCTACAACCTGGTGGGGTTCCAAAATCACATGCGTTTCCCCGAGCAGGCGCGCATATTCAGAATGATTCCGGGTTTGGAGCGCGCGGAATTTTTGCGTTACGGGCAGATTCACCGCAACACTTATATCAATGGCCCCGCGTTGCTCACTTCGTCCCTCCAGCTGCGGGCCCGGCGCGAGATATTTTTCGCCGGACAAATCTCGGGCGTGGAGGGTTACGTGGAATCGATCGCCACCGGCCTGGCCGCAGGGCGACATGCGGTGGAACTGGCGGCGGGCTGGGGAATACGGGAGTTTCCTCGTGAAACCGCCATTGGATCGCTGTGCGCGTACGTTTCAGGCGCCGATGCGCGCAATTACCAACCCGCGAACATCACCTTCGATCTGCTGCCGCCACTGGAAGAATCGGAACGTCTCCGGTGGCGGCATGACAAGCAAGCCCGCCACGCGGAAATCTGCCGGCGCGCGCTGGAGAAACTAGACCGTTATCGAGCAACCGTGTCGGCTCCTTCTTATGCCTGATCTCATTTATGCCTGATTTCATTTATGCCTGATCTGGCGGCTCACATTGAATTATTTCTAGACGAATTGCGCCGCCAGAACGCGTCCCAGCACACGGTGCGGAATTACGCTTCCGATTTGGATCAGTTTCTTGTGTATTTTGCCATACCTGGAGAGGAAAAGCCCACCGTAGAACAGATGGACGCGCTGGCCATTCGAGAATGGCTGGGACATTTATACCAGCAGCGGCTTACGGCGGTGAGCATGCGCCGGAAACTGGCGGCCGTACGGTCGCTATTTAAATTTCTCTTACGAGAGGGCTTGGCCGAAAAGAATGTCGCGCGCATGGTGCGAACTCCAAAAGCGCCCAAGACGCTCCCCGCAGTGATGACCGCCGAACAGACCAACGCGCTGGTGGATGGGGTTACTCCGGCGGCGGAGAAATTCGAGCGGCCGCATCCGGCCAGGGATCTTGCGATCTTCGAACTGCTGTACGGTTGCGGCCTCCGCATCAGCGAACTGGTTGGGCTGAACCTGGACGATTTCGATTTCAATGAGCGTTGGATTCGCGTGCGCGGGAAAGGCAAGAAGGAACGGCAGGTTCCCTACGCAGGCAAGGCGTCGGCGGCTCTGGAACGGTATCTCGTTCTACGGCGGAATGTGGATGCGACGCCATCCGATAGCGGGCCAGCGCGCGCCTTGTTCCTGAACTATCGCGGAGGCCGGCTGACGGATCGCGGCGCCCGCGGCATCGTGAAGTTTTACGCCCGCATGATCACTGGCGATTCCTCCATTCATCCGCATAGCCTTCGGCACGCTTACGCCACGCACCTGCTCAGCGACGGCGCCGATCTGCGGGCCATCCAGGAGCTGCTGGGACATGCCCGGCTGTCTACCACCCAGAAATATACGCAGGTATCGCTGGCCGATCTGATGGCGGTGTACGACAAGGCCCATCCTAAGGCTTAAGCGCCGCAAAAATTTGCTGCGACAGGCTTAAGCCCCGCAAAAATTTGCTGCGGCAGGCGTAACGCCGAAAATTTGCCACGCGGGTTCCATTGGCCCGCGTGCTAAAATGGAAATTAATCGAACAAAACACACGATAGTTGCGTCTAAACCTGCTGGGGAGACCCATCCCGCGTGAAAACAAACTCCAAGATTCTGCTGACCATCGGCTTGCTTGTGCTGGTAACCGGCGGCGTCTTCGCCAGCATCAAGTACAACCAGCGCGGCATTGTGGAAGTGCAGACCGGGCGCGCGCTACGGCAGGACCTGGTGGCGACGGTCACCGCCTCCGGCGAGATCAAGCCGAAGAACTACATTAACCTGGGCGCCAACACGCTTGGCCCCGCGCCGATCACCGAAATTATGGTGAAGGAAGGCGACCGCGTTCGAAAAGGCCAGGTGGTGGCGAAAATGCAGTCGGTGCAGGCGAACGCCGATGTGGTGGCGCAGAACGCCAGCATCGCCACCTCGCTGGCCGACTCAGCGGCGTCGGAAGCGGCATTGAAATCCCAGGAAGACGGAGTGACCACGGCTGCGGCGACTTTGGAAAAAAACAGAGCGGAGCTGGACCGTACTAAAGCCAATTACGACCGGGCGTCGGAGCTTTACAAGGAAAAGCTTCTCGCCCGGCAGGATTTCGATCAGAAGAAAGCCGAGTACGATACGGCCGTCGCCGCCATGGGCGAAGCGGAAGCGCGGCTGGCTCAAGCCAAAGCTCAAGAGGCGCAGGCGCGGCAGCAGCTTGCTTCTACGCAAAAGCGGATTGCGCAAATGCAAGCTGGGTTGGATCGTTATAAAGACATCCTCTCCCAGTATTTCGTTACAGCCCCGCTGGACGGCATTGTGACCAACCTCCCGGTTCGGGCCGGCGAGACCGTGGTGCCGGGCGTGCAGAACTCAGCGGCCAGCACCATCATGACCATCGCGGATATGTCGCAGATTACGGCTGAAGTGAAAGTGGACGAAACCGACATTGTGAATGTAAGCCTTAACCAGCCGGCAGAAGTGACCATCGACGCCATGCCCAACCGCACTTTTCACGGGCACGTAACCGAGATCGGCGACACCGCCATCCTGCGTTCCAGCGGTGTGGCTGCCTCGCAAAGCAATACCTCCGATCAGGAAGCCAAGGACTTCAAGGTAGTGATCGCCTTGGACGATCCCCCGGAGGATATCCGGCCCGGACTATCTTGCACCGGTAAAATTACCACCGCCACCAAGCAACGGGTCCTCACCATTCCTATTCAGGCGCTGACGGTGCGAAAAAAGGGCGATCTCGAGCCGGCCAAGAAAAGCGGAAGCGTGGAGGCCAATAGCGACCCCGCTACGGAGAAGCAGCGGAAGCAAGAGCTCCAAGGTGTTTTTGTGGTTAGAAACGGCAAAGCCCAATTCGCTGCGGTGACCACGGGAATCACCGGCGCTACGGATATCGAAGTCACGGGCGGGTTGCAGGAAGGCGACCAGATTATTACTGGAACTTATAAGGTAATTCGCACGCTGCGTAATTCCGCCAAGGTGAAAATCAACAACACCGTGGCCGCTACACAGCCGGATAGCTAGCGCATGGCGACCGCGATACAGGACCCGGCCGTTCGAGGCGAGAGCTTAAAGCGCGACGGCATCGTCATCCGCACTTATGATCTGTGGAAGACGTACGTAATGGGCGATCAGGAGATTCACGCCGTCTCCGGCGTAGACATCGAAATACGGCGCGGCGAGTATGTGGCCATTATGGGTCCTTCCGGCTCGGGTAAGTCGACGCTAATGAATCTGATTGGCTGCCTGGATTCGCCAACCCGCGGCCTGTATTTTCTCAACGGCAACTTAGTAAGCGACATGCAGGATGACGAGCTGGCGCACATCCGCAACAAGGAAATTGGGTTTGTATTCCAGACCTTCAACTTACTGGCGCGTGCTTCGGCGCTGCACAATGTGGAATTGCCGCTGATCTATGCCGGCATCCCCAAGAAAGAGCGTGCCAGTCGCGCTGAAGCTGCCTTACGAGCGGTGGATCTGGAATCGCGCATGAATCACCGGCCCAACGAACTGTCGGGCGGCCAGCGGCAGCGCGTGGCGGTGGCGCGAGCGTTGGTGAATAATCCCTCCATCCTGCTGGCGGATGAGCCAACAGGCGCGCTGGACACCGCCACCGGCAACGAGATCATGATCCTCTTCGAACGGCTCTGGCAACAAGGCAACACCATTGTCCTGGTGACGCATGAAGCCGACATCGCCAACCGCGCCCGCCGCGTGATTCACGTCCGCGACGGCAAAGTGGAAAAGGACGAAAAGATCAAGTAGGCCTGGCTCCTGAAGTTATCCTTAATTTCCTGCCTGTTACGGTTACTCGTAACCGCTTTTTCACTTAGTTGTAACGGCACAGAAAGCATCCACTGGTACCATCCGTCCGGAGGAACCAACTGAATGCTTTTTCAACAACGGGTAGCCCGCGCTCTCATCTTGACAGCGTGCCTGGGTCTGCCGGTTTCCATACTCGCTCAGAGTCAAGCCCCAGTCGGCGCTAAAGGTATCAGCCACGTGCTGCTGATCAGTATCGACGGCATGCACGCGGTGGATTTTGCGAATTGTGCCGCCGGTATACCGGGCGTGAATGGGGGCGCACCGTATTGTCCCGCGCTCAGAGATCTGGGCGTGAACGGTGTGAATTACTACAACACGTCCACTTCGAAACCTTCCGATTCGTTTCCAGGTTTGATGGCGATTGTCACCGGCGGTTCACCTCGCACGGTCGGCGTTTATTACGATGTGGCGTATGATCGTTCGCTCGACGCTCCGGCGCAAACCACCGGTAACGGCTTAGCTGCGGGACCCTGCACTCCTTACGGGAATCCCACCGGCACCACGTCCGAGTACGAAGAGGGCATCGATATCGATCAGACCAAGCTGAACGGCGGCGCCCCCAATGGCGATGGCGGAATCAACTCCATCGACTCCAAGCGCCTCATTCGCGATCCCGCCAAAGGCTGCGCTCCCGTTTGGCCCTGGAATTTCGTCCGCACCAACACCATCTTCGGCGTGATCCATGCCGCGGGCGGCTACACGGCCTGGTCCGACAAGCACCCGGCCTACTCGGCTGTCTCCGGCCCCGGCGACGGAACGAATCTGGACGATTTCTATGGGCCCGAGATCAATTCCAACGTAATCGCTTTGCCTGGCGTCAAGACCCCGAGCGGACTCTCCTGCGCTACGATACCCGATCCCAATGCCGACCTCACCGCTTGGACCAATAGTTTTCAGAATATCCAGTGCTACGACACTCTGAAAGTGGATGCGATCCTGAATGAAATCGCCGGCAAATATCACGACGGCAGTAGAAAGACTCAGACGCCCACTATATTTGGGATGAACTTTCAAGCGGTCAGCGTGGGACAGAAGCTGATTGAGAAGAGCAACGCCACCAGCGGCGGCTATCTGGACTCCACAGGCACTCCCACCCCCGCACTGCTCAGCGAGATTGAGTTCGTGGACGCTTCCATCGCCGAAATGGCGTCGGGTTTAAGGGCACAGGGACTGCTTGGCTCCACGTTGATCATAATCACCGCCAAGCACGGGCAGAGCCCCGTGGATTCCTCCCGGTACACTCCCATCACTACCAGTGGCCCGGTAACCACGTCTCCCGCTACCATTTTGGACGGCTTCGGCTGCCTGCCCGAATCGGAATCCCCATCCAACCCCACCGGCATTGGTCCCACCGAAGACGACGTTTCACTACTCTGGCTGGACAGCAGTTGCACAACGGCCACCGCGGTGAGCAAGCTGGAAACACTATCGCCGGCTACCGCCAACATTGCCGGGATCGGCGAGGTTTTATCGGGAAACTTGCTTGCTCTGACGTTTGACCGGCCGGGTTTGCCTCCGTCCGGAGATCCCCGCACCCCGGACATTATCGTAACGCCGAATATCGGGGTTACCTACTCGGGCAGCACCAAGAAACTGGCCGAACATGGCGGCTTCAGCCACGACGACACCGATGTGATGATGCTGCTGTCGAATCCGGCCTTTACCAGCACGGTTGTCTGGACGTCCGTTCAGACCGCGCAGATCGCACCCACCATTCTGGGAGCGTTGGGGCTCAACCCAGATAGCCTTCAGGCCGTACAGATTGAAGGCACCCAGGTTTTGCCCGGGCTGGGTTTCTAAGCAGAGACTTTTTTCTAGGCAAAACTTTTGGACTGCATCGCGGGCGTCGTCGCTACGGCGCCCGTTTTCTTTTTGCCATTACTCTTTTTGGCCACTACTCTATTGCGACGTGGCCCTTCACCGGCCCGGTTTTCTTCATCAGGAACAGCAGCGGGATTACCGCCAGGAAGGCAACTCCCAAAATCCAAAAGACTTCGTTGAACGAAAGCATCGCCACCTGTTGCTGCACCATGTTGTAGATCATCCCGTGGGCCTGCGCGTCGGCTTGAGCGGCGTCCGAGCCTTTTGTGATGAACAACTGTTTTGCTCCGGCCAGTGCGGACTGGTAAGCGGGAGCGAGAGGAGAAAGATGCTCGATCAACCGCTGCTGATGCAATTGCCCGCGCCGCGCGATTAGCGTGGTGCTGATGGCGATGCCGCTGCTGCCTCCAATGTTGCGGGCCAGGTTGATCAGGCCGGTGGCATAGCCGGTTTTTTGCTTGGCGATAAAGGAAAACGCTACGGTGTTGATGGGCACGAACAGGAACGCCAGGCCAAAGCTTTGCACCATGCGGGCGCTTACGGCATGTCCGAAGTTGATCTGAGTATTCCACTGCGACATTTCGAACAGGCCTATAGAGGATGTGATCAAGCCAAAAATAATCAGCCAGCGCGCTTCGATCCTGGAAAGCAGAATGCCAACCACCGGCATCATGACCATGATCACCAGCCCGCCGGGCGAAAGCGCCAGGCCGCTCTGCATAGCGCTGTATCCGAGCAGCGTTTGCAGAAAAAGCGGCAGAGCCATGGTGCTTCCATACAGCACAAAGCCCAGCACGAACATGAGCGCGGTGGAAACCGCAAAGGTGCGGTCCTTCAGCAGCCGGAAATCCACCACCGGTTCTTTCTGCCGCAATTCCCACCAGACAACGCCGACCAACCCAACGGCGGCTATGATCGCGGCCGCAACGATACCATGCGAAGAAAACCAATCGTGCCGCTGGCCGTCGTCCAGCATGATTTCGAGCGCGCCCAGCCCGGTGGCGAGCAGGCCTATGCCGACGTAGTCGATCTTCAAGCCGTCCCGCAGCGTCTTGCGCAGCAGATATGGCGGATCGAAAATCAGCAGCGAAGTGAGCAGCAAAGAACAAATGCCCACCGGAATGTTGATCAGGAAGATCCAGCGCCAGCTATAGTTGTCGGTGATCCAACCGCCCAGCGTGGGCCCCACCACGGGCGCAAACACCACGCCCATTCCGTAAAACGCCATCGCGATGCCTTGTTTTTCGCGCGGAAACGTCTCGCGCAGGATGGCCTGCGATACCGGCTGCAGAGCGCCGCCGCCCAAACCCTGCAAAACGCGGAACAGGATCAACATCGGAAGGCTGGGCGCCAGCCCGCACATCGCGGAGCTGGCCGTGAACAGCAGAACGCAGCCCATATAAAACCGCTTGCGGCCGAACAGCGTGGAGAACCATCCGCTCAACGGCAGTACAACGGCGTTGGCCACCAGATAGGCCGTCAACACCCAGGTGGCTTCGTCCACGCTGGAAGAAAGATTGCCGGCGATGTGCGGCAGAGCGACGTTCGCCACGCTGGTGTCCAGCACTTCCATAAACGTGGCCAGCATCACCGTTCCAGCAATCACCCAGGGGTTAATGGCCGGGCCCCCGGCTAGCGGCGCGTGCGTGCGCACGTCCACTATTTCGGTTTGTAATACGGTCGGCATAACTGCTTCTCGTGGTCTGCTGCGCGGGCTATTTAGTGAAGATGGTCGCCTCGATGTTCATTCCCGGACGCAGGAATTGATTGCCGCCCGCAATGGGATCCAGCACGATCTTCACCGGAATTCTTTGCACCACTTTCACGTAATTGCCGGTGGCGTTCTCAGGAGGGAGCAGGCTCAGGCGCGTGCCGGTGGCTGCGGCGATGGAATCCACGTGGCCGGGATAAGTCTTGCCGCTCAAGTCCGCCTTCACTTCCGCTCTTTGGCCGTTTCGAACATCGGCCAATTGCGTTTCTTTGAAGTTGGCGGTTACCCATACGTCCTGCAGCGGCACCAGCATAAGCAGCCCCTGGCCCTGCTGCACCACCTGCCCCACTTCCACGCTCTTCCTGGTGACCACGCCATCCACGGGCGCAACGATGGTGGTGTAGCTGAGATCCAGCTTGGCCGTTTCGAGGTTGGCGTGCGCCTGAGCGATGCCCGCATTGGCGGAAGAAGCGTCCGCCACCCGGACCGGCACCTGCTGTTGAGTGGCCTTGGCCTGCAGGATCGCGGCCTGCGCTTGCGCGATCCGGGCTTGCGCCGAGAGCAGCGCGGCCTTCTTGGTTTCGGCGTCTTTCATTACCGACGCCAGCTTTTCCTTGGCCGCTTGCAGTTGACTTAGGGTCACTCGCGTGGACGAGGCGTAAGAATCGTACTCCAGGCGCGAGATCTCTTCTTTATCCACCAGTGTCTTCATGCGGTCCAGATCGGCTTGCGCGTGATCCGCGGTAGCCTGCGCGGTTTCCACGTTGGCGCGTGCCATTGCGATGTCGGCGGTAGCGGCGCGCTCGGATTCCACCTGCGCCTGCTCGTAATCCGCTCTAGCGGCGCTCAATTGCGCTTCGGCCGCAGTGACGTTGCTGCCGGTGGTATCGCGGGTGAGGGGGACGCCCGCGCTGGCGCCTCGAGCCTGACTTTCGGCCACCGCTACAGCGGCCATCGCCTGATCCACCTTTGCTTGAAAATCCTGTGGATCGATACGCACCAATACCTGCCCTTTTTTCACTTGCTGGTTGTCGTCCACCAGCACTTCGAGCACTTTGCCGTAGATCTTGGGAGAAATGGGGATGATGTGCCCGTCCACTTGTGCGTCGTCGGTAGAAACGCGATCCAACGAATGGACCCAGAAATACGCCCCGATTCCTGCCAGCACTACGAGCGCGCCGAGAATCACCAGCTTCCGTGAGGAGCCTTTCGGGCGCGGAGGCAGGGCTCGCGTTTCCGTAATGCGCGGCTCGGGCGGCAACACTAGCTGTTCTTTATCCCGGTCCACAGTACTTGATTCCATTGAATGCTTCCTCTCGAGTTCTATTGCTTCACTTCGCATAAAGCGCTTCCATCTGTCCGGTGGCGTGCGCCAGGTCCGCGCGCGCCTGGTTGTAGCGATACAGGGCTACGATTTGGTTGTCGTTCGCGCGGGCCAACTCGTCCTGCGCGGTGATTACTTCGATATTATTGGCGACGCCGGCCTGAAACCGGTCGCGCGCCTGCGTCACTTCCTCGCGAGCCAGGTCGATTCCCAAATTGGCCACATCCACTTCGCTCTTGGCCGAATCCAGTTGCGCGGTGGCGGTCTTCACTTCCTGCGCGATCTGATTGCGGAGATCCGTCTGTTGCTGGCCCAGCCTTTTCAACTCCAGGTCCTGAATCGCCACCTCCGCCCCAATGCGGCCGCCGGTGTATATGGGGACATCCAGGCCGACGCCAAAATTGTAGACCGGGATGGCGGTCCCCGGCGAAGCCCCTTGTTCGGTCCAGTTTCCGTTAAGAGCAACTCGCGGCAGACGGGCATCTCGCGCGATCTTCCTCTCTGTTTCGGTGGCGCGGATCTGTGAGGCGAGCGCTTTCATTTCAGGCCTCTCGACGAAAGCCCGCTCCATGGTCTCATCGGCCGAAAAACCCGGCGTGTGGTAAAACTCCGACAAATCCGCAAGTTCGACGGCCTGGTGCGGATCGATGTTTAGCAGCCGGGCCAGTGCGAAAAGCGACGTCGCCAGCGACGTGCGCGCTTCAATCAACCGCTGCTGCTCATTTTGATATTGCACATTCGCGCGCAACGTGTCGATGCCCGTGCCGACGCCGTTTTTCTGCAAATCGGTAGCTTGATCGAAAAGCGCTTTGGCCAGTTCCACGCGCGATTGAGCGGCGCTCACGTCGGCCGACGAACGCAGGCTCCCCAAGTACTGCGACACCACCAGTTCTACGTCCTGCTCGCGCACGGTCAACTCCTGAGCGCGGGCGCCGGTGGTGTTCTCCTTGGATTGCCGCCAGCGGTGCCAGGCGCTCAGATCAAACAGAGGTACAGAACCGTTGGAGCCGCCCTGGAAAAGCCAGAACGGACCGGAATGTTGGGGAAAACCCGCCACTCTCATTCCCAGGAACGCTTCCAGATTCTCGCGCATCACCAGTTCCGACACCGCGATGTTGGCTTGCGGCAACAGCGCGGAGCGCGCCACAATCTGGTTTTCCTGGGTCACTGCCGTATTTAGATTCGCGATCTGCACCTGCGGATTCTGTTTCAGCGCCATTTCCACCGCATCGTGTAGGGTCAGACGCAGCGGCCCGGATGTGGCAGCAGGTTGACTCGGAGGTTGCACCGGGGGGTGTCCAGGGGGTTGCCCCGGGGGTTGTCCAGGGGGTTGCGCGGCCTTGGCCCCCATCGCGATCAGCAGCAGGAGCAAGGACGACAGAAGTGTCTTGCGCAGCGCCCCGCTCGCTTTTGCCACGGAAATTTCGGGGGCCCCGGTGATTTCAGACACTAGAGACCCAATCATCGGGCAAGCGGTACGAAAGCTTGCGCCATCGCGGAATAACTTTTCCAGAACACCCCGCCCCTCTGCATCGACATAAAGAGTTTCTGTCAGATCGACAATCAGCGCGCGGCGGCCTTTAAGAGCCTTGATCTGTAACCAGGATTGCTCCAACTCCCTGGCCCATCGGCCAACCAATTTACCTTCCACCAGGAACGTCACAGTCTCCGGGAGTTCCTGCGTCGTAATCCGTAACATTTGCTGGTACCTCGCTCCTTGGAGGCAGCTGGCAGACCATTGTTTTCCGCTTGCATTTCAATCGATTGCGCGATCATGCCGAAGTTTGGCCGCCGAAATAGCGGCGCGGGCCGATCAGTCGGCGGAGAGCCGCTGGACTCGTGTGGCGCCTTGGACTTGCCGCATGAAGCCGAAGCCGGCGGATGTGACAGAGCCCGCGCAACGGCGCGCTGCTGCTTGCGCTCGACCGCCGCAATGGTTTTGATATCGGCCCGCAAGGCCGCTTCATTATCGCCGGTAGTTTGCTGGATTGCGTTGATCGCGTCTGCGATGTCCCGTGAGGCGAGAGCCGGTTCTCTAAAAGGCACGCACGGACTCGCGAGCAGCTCGCTCCGCAACCGGTTGCTTAAGCGTATGCTCGGGCGACAGGTCAACACGGGCGCCAAGCAGGTCCGACAGACGATTTTCCAAGCCGACCATATCCAGAAGGGACAAATGCTTGGTTGTGTCGAATTCCGCGATCAGGTCCACATCGGAAGTTGCGGTCGCCGCACCGCGCGCCAGGGATCCATGCAGCCGCTGAACGATGCCGGCCGCTTTTAGCGCTGGTTCATGTTCACGCAGTTTTGTAATCACCGAATCCCTGTTCATGCTGTCTGTTAGTACCATCCTCTGCGAGTCGGGGCAAGAAGGCCAAGCCGACGGAAAAAAGGATCGCAGCGCCATGTGACTCTCATTTGGGCCGCCTTGGTTCGCCCGGTAGTTGCTGAAATAGCAGCGGGGGCCGACGCCGCCGGGGGGAGAGCGGCTGAGGAATCCTGCGCGCTCGGGAACTCGCCACCACTACTGGTGTCTATACAAGCGTGTTTGAACAATCGGTTCTGCGCAGGAATTCGACGGGACCCGCATTTTAGGCTGCTTTCCTGAAGGCCACGAATTCGGTTTTGGTGGCGGCCATGCGTTGGGCTTTGAGCAACAGGTAGCGGAGGTTTTTATAC
>Ga0181525_10002842_pt1 | contig 13934 bp, 11 predicted proteins | sample PEATcosm2014_Bin_48_FD_121100 | JGI IMG/M metagenome (GOLD analysis project Ga0181525, IMG submission 121100) | Peatland microbial communities from MTU Mesocosm Facility, Houghton, MI, USA - PEATcosm2014_Bin06_10_metaG | ecosystem: Environmental > Terrestrial > Soil > Wetlands > Peat | place...
AGGACCAGTGCGCTGATCTGAATCACATTGATCGCGATGCTGACCGCCGTCGATCCGCCGATGCCTCGATGCGCAATATATGCGACCAGGAACGAGAAAGCGATAGCCACCAGCATCATGAAAGCCGGGCCCGGATTCGATGCGCTCATGAAGCTCGGCCAAATTGTTCCCGCCAGGTAGCCGCACAGGATTCCCATTACCCCGACCATCACGCCCGGATAGACCCAGTAGTAGACGTGCGATCCCCATCCGACGATAAACTTGGCGAGGCGCGCGTAGCGCCAGACGCTCTGGTGATTGAGAAAAGCTTGCTCGGCGAAATAATACGAACTGCCTGTTCCCGGGTACAGCTTGGCCATTTCCGCATAACAGACGGCGGTGGCCAGACACAGCAGCAGTGCGACCACGATACCAATCCACATGGAGGGCGCCGTGACGCCCGTTGCCGCCTGAGCCTGGAAGGTCAGCCAAAGGAATGCGCCGGGTGCGATCAGCGCCATCGCATTCATTGTTAAGCCGGTTAGGCCCAAAGTAGACTTCATCCGGACTGGGGCGTTGTCTTCCATACACCTCTCCTTCCTCTTTTTGCGGAATGATTCCGATGCTGGTATCATAGTCGGAACCCAAGCCGTGACGAAGCTTAAAGTTTCTATCGCATGGATAAGGAATTTAAATCGCCATCGGTTCTGCTTGTGGGGCAGGCTCCCAGCCTGCGGCGGCCTCTTAGGCCGGCCTCCGCATTTCCGTTCGATTGGAGGAGGCTTGCCGCCATAGAGGTTCCCGAAGGGACCGCCCATTGCTCATGAAGCTCCTCGGTTTTCTGTTGCTCGCATCCGGCTGGGCGATCGCCCTGGCGGCCGTGATCCTGCTGAAGACACTGCCCCAGCGGAGCGTGTTTGTGATCGCTGGAATCGGCGTGGAAGTATTGGGTTTGATGCTCGTGGTACGTGCCCATCAGGCCGCCAGAGGACTAAGCGAGTGACGCCTGTCTCGGTGCTGTGCCTGTTTTTTATCTTCTTGGCGCCCTTGGCGCCCGCCGGTATTTCCCTCATCAACACTGGTTTGGGGCGATCCCGCAGCGCGGCCCACGCCATGCTGGCATCCCTCTGCGTAATAGCTGTCGCGGCGATCGCCTACGCGATCTGCGGATTTGCATGGCAAGGCGTCGCCGGGGGCCCTGCGCATAGCTTCCGTGCCGCTGGAAACGAGTGGAACTGGATCGCGGCGGAACCGCTGTTTCTGCGCGGGCGCCCGATGGATGGTTCGCCGGCGTCGCTGGTTATATTGCTGCAGATGCTGGGCGCCGGTCTGGCGGCCCTGATCCCGTTAGGCAGCGGCGCCGACCGATGGCGCTTGGGCGCGAGCTGCGCGTCCGCGGCGGTGCTGGCCGGATTCACCTATCCGCTTTTCGCTCACTGGGTCTGGGGCGGCGGGTGGCTCGCGCAACTGGGAGTGAATTATGGCCTCGGTCACGGCTTTCTGGATGCGGGCGGAGCGAGTTGCATTCAGACAGTAGGCGGCCTGACGGCGCTGTCAGTCGCCTTGATCCTCGGCCCCCGGCGCGCTAAGTTCGTTACCGGCGGTTTGCCGGCCGCCATCCCCGGCCACGATGCAGTTGTGGTCTTGTTTGGCTGCTTTCTGGCATGGCTGGGATGGTTGGGCCTAAATGCCGCCGGCGCGATACTCTTCACCGGCGCCGAACCGGGACGCGTGGTGCTGGTAGCCGCTAACACCACGTTGTGCGCCGCTGCGGGACTGCTGGCGGCCGTCGCAACCACCAGTGTGCGCTTTGGCCGGCCGGATGCTTCCCTCTGCGCTAATGGCTGGGTCGGCGGGCTGGTAGCCAGTAGCGCGGCCTGTGCCTTCGTCCCGCCCGCAGCCGCCCTGGCGATCGGCTTGATAGCCGGGGTGCTGGTCACTATCACGATTGCGTACGTTGAAATGCCGCTTTCGATCGACGACCCCGGCGGCGCCATTTCGGTGCATGCCGCCGCCAGCCTATGGGGCGTGCTGGCGCTTGGGATTTTCGCGCAATTTCCGGATAATCCTTCAGGCCAATGGCTGGCGCAACTGGTGGGAATCGCCACTTTGCTCGGTTTTGTCTTCCCGCTGACATACTCTTTGAATTGGATATTGAATCGGGTCGCCTCCCAACGGGTTGCTCCGGAAGGCGAGCGGCAGGGCATGGACCTGTATGAATTGGGCGCAGGGGCTTACCCGGAGTTCGTCACGCACAACGACGAGTTCACCCAATTGTGAGGCGGGGGGGGCGGCGCCCTGCGCTGCGCGCCTCAATAATAAAACCCTTATGCCGCTTTCACGCATTCCTTAGGACAACGGCGGTACTGTAGTGGCTGTTCGTGTCCTGGGGCGTATCGAAAGGTCTAATCGCGGCGATAAGCAGTGTCTATCAAGTCTTTATGTCTTGTTTATGCCTTGCGTGCAACTACTTTGCCATACTGGCGACTACAGAAGACTCCTGGCTGAGTTTCCCATTCCGCTTCGTCGCGGCGGCCCCAAATGATGCGGTATTTACGTGCCTGATGCAGGTAGATCCTTGGAGAGAGGCGAATATAGTCAAATGATTAACAAACTATTGGTGGCGGTGGCGCTCCCGGCATGGATCGCGTGCAATACAGTTCCCGCTTATGGACAGGCGGTGGTGAGCGCCATTCACGGCGTGACTGTGCGGCCAGACGGCGTTGCCTTGCCGGAAGCTCAAGTGGTGATACACAACCAGAGCGACAACAGCGACTGGAGCGTAGTGAGCGGCGCAAACGGAGCCTTCGTGGCTGCGAATCTCAAGCCGGGCCAGTACCAGCTGATTGCCAGCAAAGAAGGATTCTTTACTTCCTCGGCAGTGGTGCGGTTGAGGGCCCATGAGAACCTGCAGGTGGAGTTGGCTCTCTCCGCAAGGCAGCCGGCCGGATCGGCCGCGCCTGTGCAGAGCGCTGCCGCGCCGCCGGCCATGACCATTGACGAGCGTTTTGAAGCGATGCAGAAGCACATCGAACAGCTCGAAGCGGAGTTGCGCCGGATGAAGGCCCAGTCAGCCGCGCCGCCAGCTACGAAGCCCGCGGACCTGCCGCTTTACGCCTCCTTGGGCACTCCATCCTTGGGCTCTCTCTCGACGCGGCCCGCGTCGCCGGACGGCCCTCTGTCCGCCGGACTTGGGCCGGCGCCGGTGACCACGCCCGGACCGGCTGTTCCCGTAGCGCAGGAAGCCCCAGCCACCCCGCAGGCCGCGGCAGCCCCTCCCGCCGCTCCACCGGTGGACACTCTTACGCCATTTGCGGACGCTGACTGGACCTGGTTGAGCGGCAATCCGCGCAGCAAGGACGTGGCCTTCGATTCCAAGTTCTTCACGCCCGAAATCCGCGCCGACCTTACTTACACATATGACTTCAACCGGCCGATGGACGACTCCATGGGCGGATCGAGCGAACTGTTCCGGTCGAACGAAATACAGTTGGAACAATTAGGCATCGGCGGCGATTTTCACTATGACAACGTTCGCGCCCGGTTTATGACCCAGTTCGGCGAGTATTCCACGGCGACTATCCGCAACGATGGCAGCTATTCAAAAGGACAGTGGGATCTCGCGGACGCGGATCGCTATTTGTCGGAAGCGTACGGCGGGTACCACCTGAACGTTTTGCACGGCATTAACCTCGACGCCGGGATCTTCATGTCCTACGTCGGCCTGTTCAGCTATTACAACTTCGATAACTGGGCCTACCAGCCCTCGTACGTTTCCTCCAATACGCCCTGGTTTTTCCAGGGAATCCGCATCCAGATTTTCCCCACGAACCACTTGAAGATCGAACCCTGGATCATCAATGGCTGGCAGTCGTACGCTTCGGCCAACTCGCGGAAGGGTCTCGGCGGGCAGATCAAGTGGACTCCGAAGCCGTGGCTGAATATTATCTCCAACAATTACGGTCTCGGCCACGACGACCTGTACATCCCAAATCGCGGGCGCATCCACACCGACAACAGCATCGAGGTTAAGTACTACGACAAACCGGGAAAGCCGATCGACAAGATGGCGTTTTCCCTCACCGGCGACATGGGCTGCGAGTTTGGTGGCGGTGTGAGTTGCCACGGCGATACCGCGGGCGGTCCCAAGCAGAGCTTTATCGGATTTATGCTCTACGACCGCTATTGGTTCAACCATGATCTGTGGGGCTTCACACTCGGCGGCGGAATGATTAATAATCCGGGACGATACCTGGTGCTCCTGCCGCCTATCAACGGAGAGACCGCCTCTTCCGCCGCGCTCAACTCGCCTTACTTCACGGAGAATCCCGGAGACCCGTTCAAGGCTTGGGACGTTTCCGGAACGCTCGATTACATGCCCAAACAGTGGTTCACTTTGCGCTTTGAGGGCGATTTCCGTCACGCGAACGTGCCCTATTGGTCCGGCGCGGGAGGAATTACGCCGCCTGCGGCGGGAGGGCTGCTTCCAGGCACGAATAATGGATATCCGACGGAATATGCCTGCATGAACGGCAGCCCGTCCGTTACGGTTGGGGGCTGCGCCACACAGGGCGGATTGTGGAACCCGGATCTGCGCAAGCGGGAGTGGCTTCTCGACATAGACCTTATGGTGAAATTCTGATGTCGACGCGGACGAACATCCTGTGGGTGGGCCTATTCGTCGCGCTCTTAGTCATGTATGCAGCTATGCTCGGGACCGCGGTCGCCCAAAAGGCCGCGGCCCCGAAGCCGCAGGATAAGGTTGCCATCGGAGAGGAAGAGGTCAGGCAGTTAGTACTCCTGATGGACACCGACAAGAACGGCAAGATCTCGAGACAGGAGTTTATGGCGTTCATGGAAAAGGAGTTCGAACGGCTTGATAAAGACAAGAACGGGGAGTTGGACGTGAAGGAACTGTCGCAATCGCAATTGCGGGTAAGCCATTTTGCAACCGAGAGGAAGTAACCGCGATGGGTTATCTTGGTAGGTTGTGGGTGTGCCAAACATGGCTGAAATGCTTGACCCATCGCCTGCTGCGCAGCGTCCACAACCTTCTCCCGGCGTCATCGTCCAAATCAACGTCTCGCGTGGCGGTCTTCCAAAGCGGGCGATCGCGGCGGGCATCATAACTCCGCTGGGTCTCGAGGGGGATGCCTGCGCGCACCCGCAAATCCACGGTGGCCCCAGCCAGGCGGTGCTCCTCATCGCCGCGGAAACCATCGACGAATTGAAAGCCCGCGGCTATCCGGTCTATTACGGCGCGCTGGGTGAGAACTTGACCACCCGCGGATTGGAACGCCGTCAATTGCGCGTCGGCCACCAGCTTCGCGCTGGCCGGGCGGTGCTCGAGATCACCAAGGTCCGCGGCCCATGCGCGGCGCTGGATGTCTACGGCCCCGCCATCAAGCGGGAGATCTACGACCCCGAGGTGCATGCTGGCGACGCAACTTCACCGCGCTGGGGAATGAGCGGCTTTTATGCGCGCGTCATCCAGCCCGGTTCCGTTCACCCGAACGATCCGATCATGATCCTCTCGGCGCTTTGTTGAAATGGCCATTTATTATGGCTATACTTAATGCGATGGATGTCAGCATAGCGGATGCCAAGAATCGCCTGACTCAGCTTGTGCGCGCGGTCGAGGAAGGTGAATCCATAGTCATAACGCGCAACGGCAAGCCCGTCGCGCAACTTGTTCCACCGCCCCCTAAACGCCGTAAGGTGCGTTTTGGGAGCATGCGGGACCGCATTAAGCTCTTGCCGGGATGGGACGCCCCGGTGGATCTCGATCGCTTCCTCGAGGGCGGAATCTGAACGGTTACCTGCTGGACACTAATATCGTTCTCCTATCCATGAACGCGCCGGAACGGCTCTCGCGAGGCGTCCGGGCCGCCATCCAGTCGGGACCGAACGTGCTCAGCGTAATCTCCTATTGGGAAGTAATACTAAAATCCGCCCAGGGCAAACTCGATGTGGGCGACCCGCGCGTCTGGTGGGCGACCGCTGTCGGCGACTTCGCCGCGACCGCATTGCCACTCCGTCCGGCGCATGTTGCCGGAATCCACGGCCTGCCGGCCATCCATCAGGATCCTTTCGACCGGACTCTGATTGCGCAGGCCACAGCGGAGGATCTTGTTCTGGTAACTACGGACGCGGACATCCCGCTTTACGCATCGGAGCGTCTGCGCGTAATTCGGTGACGCCCTCCCCCGGCAGCTATAATCTGGGTAGGGGACCCCGTCCGTCCAAGTTCATGCAACGCTTGCTCGAAGCGGTTGAATTTCGCAATCCATCCCGCGCGCGCGAAGATATCGCGCGCCTGGGCGGCGGCATTCCCGAGCGCATCATGGCGCGCATCCAAGCGCTGCTGGCTTCCGTCCCCGACCCCGACGAGGCCCTGCACTTCCTGGAGCGGCTGCGCCAGGATGGTCCCGCGGCCTTCAACCGGATTGCCAGTTCTCCCGCCGTGCTGCGTTCCCTGATCACCGCATTCTCATACAGCAGATTTCTGTCCGAGGCCATCCTCCAGCATCCCGAATGGCTGTTGCAGGCGGCCGACCCGAGTCATCTGCATCGCATGCTGTCCGACGAGGAATTTGCCGAACGTCTGCGGCAATTCCGCGCCGCCGAAGGCCCCGGCCAGGCGCCGCCGGTGACCCTGGCCCGCTTCCGCCGGCGCCAGTCGCTGCGCATTCTGCTGCGCGACGTCCTGGGACTCGCCGGGCTGGCGGATATCACCGGCGAGTTGTCCAATCTGGCCGACGCCATCCTGGATTTCGCCTATCGCCAGATTCGCGCGCAACTGGAGGCGCGTTATGGCGAGCCGTTGTTTGCGTCGCCGGATGGCCAGCCCCGCGCCTGCGGCTTTGCCGTGATCGCGCTGGGCAAACTCGGCGGCCAGGAGCTGAACTACAGCTCGGACGTCGACCTGATGTTCGTGTATTCGGCCAACGGTGAAACGCGCGGGCCCGGCGCCATCACCAACAAGGAGTTCTTCAAAAAGGTAGCCAATCAGTACACCGAATTGCTCTCCACGTACACCGCGGATGGCTCGTGCTACCGCGTGGATCTGCGCTTGCGGCCCGATGGCCGCCTCGGCGAAATTTGCATCTCCCTGGATGGCGCCAAGCGGTATTACCAGGAGCGGGCGCGCGACTGGGAAAAGCAGATGCTGATCAAAGCCCGGGTGTGCGCCGGCGATCTGGCCTTGGGCCGCGAGCTTTTGGAATTCGTCGAGCCGCTGATCTATTCGACCACGCTGGATTTCCGCGCCGTGGAAGCGGTTTCCGAAGCCCGCGAGCGCATCGGCGAAAAACTGGCCGCCAAGCGCGCGCGCGCCGGATTGGATATCAAACTGGCGCCCGGCGGCATTCGCGATATCGAGTTTCTGGTGCAATGCCTGCAGCGTCTGCACGGCGGCCGCGAGACTTGGGTAAGGCATGGCGGCACTCTTTTTGCGCTCTCCCGCGTGTACGGTAAGAACCTGCTCTCCGCCAGCGAGTACGCGCGCCTGGCTTCCGCCTACGAGTTCCTGCGCCACATCGAGCACCGGCTGCAGTTTTATGACGACCGGCAGACCCACACCTTGCCCACCCACCCGGAAGAATTGGAGCTGCTGGCGCGCAAGATGCCCGCCGAATCCGGCGAGCCGCTCACCGCCGAATCGCTTCAGGTGCGTCTGGAGGAGCATCTGGGCAACGTGCAGGAAATGTATGCCCGCGTCATGCAGGCGCGCAAGCCCATGTATTACATCCCGCTCGATGGCGACACCGCCCATCGCTGGCAGCCGCTCGATCTGGACCTCCCGCGGACCGCGCCGAGCAACCTTGCGCGCTATCTGGAGCAGCTCGCCCCCCAACTGGCCGCCGTTCTGGCGCGCGCGAAACTGAATCGCGGACGCGAACGCTTCGAAGTTTTTCTGGAAAAAATCTCCGACGATTCCGAATGGCTCGCGCGCCTCGAAAGGGATTCCAAAATGGTCGAGCGGGTCGCGGATATCTTCGAACACAGCCAGTATTTCGGCGACCAGCTTCTCCGTCATCCGGAGCTGCTCGCCGGCCTGGGTTCGTCCGAAGCCCCGCCGGAGGAAGTCCCCCAGGAAGCGATTGACGACAGCCCTGCGCTGCGCAGCTATTTCCGCCGGCACATGTTTCGTATCCAGAGCGATAGCCTGCTGGGATCGGCCGCCATTTTCGAAACCCTGGAGCGCACCTCGGATCTGGCCGACGCCGTGATCGCGGCGGCCTACCGCATCGCGCTCGCGGAAGCGCCCCCGCCGGCTAATCCGCGCTACGAACCCGCGCGGCAGATGATGGCGGTCTCCTTGGGACGCCTGGGCATGCGCGAGTTCGACCTGGCTTCCGACGCCGACCTGATCTTCGTGATCCCCGATGAGGACGCCGCGGAGCAGGTGTTCTGGACCGCCGTGGCGGAGCGCATGATCAACGTCATCAGTGCTTACACCGGCGATGGCGTCATGTTCACCGTCGACACGCGCCTGCGTCCCAATGGCCGCGAGGGCGCATTGGTGCAACCCGAAGCCGCCTATCGCGAGTACTTCGCGAAACACGCGGAGGCTTGGGAGGGAATTGCATACATGAAATCGCGCGCGGTGGCCGGGAACCTCGAGCGCGCCACCGAATTCCTGCACCAGATGCAGGAGATCGACTGGCGGCGCTACGGACAAAGCGGCCGGTCGCGCAAAGAGCTGGCGCAGATGCGCGCGCGGCTGGAGAAAGAGCAGGCCTCCCGCAACCCGCTGAAGGCGGCCGTGGGCGGCTTTTATGATATCGATTTCGCGCTAATGTACTTGCGGCTGCGCGGCGCAGGGATATTCTACAAAGTGTTGAACACGCCCGCGCGCATCGACGTTATCGAGCAGATGGGCCACCTGGAGCGCGAGGATGCCGCTTTCTTGCGTGACGCCGCGGTGTTCTACCGCGCGATCGATCACGGTCTGCGGGTTTCAAGCGGCTATGCCGGAGGCCACCTGCCCACCTCGCCGTCCCAGTCCGAAATGCTCGCGGAACTGGTGCGCCGCTGGACCCCCGACCAATTGCACGACCAGCGTCTGGACCTGAAGCTGGGCGAGATCCGGCAGAAGACGCGCGAATTCTTCAACCGCGTCTTTGGAGTCTGAGGTATCCTCAAGTGGGGCAGGACTCCAGTCCTGCGGCCGGCGTCCACGCCGGCCACTTCACCGTCATGACTCGTCCCCGCATCCGCCGCGCCCTGCAACTGATCGCCGCGCCCGCCATCGTCGCTCTGGTCGTCGCATTCTACTTCCGTTTCGTCTCGGTCAATAACACCACCGTAGCCTTGACGCTGCTGATCGTGATCTTCGGGATCTCCGCCGCTTGGGGGCTGCTGGAAGCGACCATCGCTTCGCTGGCCGCCGTGCTGGGATTCAATTACTTCTTCCTGCCTCCGGTCGGATCGTTCGAAGTGCAAGACCCGCAGAATTGGGTGGCGCTCATCGCCTTCCTGGTCACTTCCGTGATGGCCAACCAACTCTCGGCCCGGGCCAAGCGCCGTACCCAGGAAGCGGTGGAACGCCGCCGCGAAGTGGAAGGGCTGTATGAGCTGAGCCAGACTCTGCTGCTCAGCGGCAGCGCGCGCACCGCCAGCCAGGATCTAGTCAGCAGGGTTGTGCGAATCCTGGGAGTGACCACCGCCGCCTTCTACGCCAAGCTCACTCATGAAACGTTTCGCTGGGGGCCGGACGATCCCCTGATTTCGGACGAGCAACTGCAAGCCGACCGGGACGAAGCCGTGATCGACCCGGGCCGGGGCTTCGCCATCGTTCCAGTGCGCCTGGGCGGGCAGGCGCTGGGCAATCTGGGGCTGTCCGGCCGCTTGCCTTCCGAGGCCGTGCTGAATGCGGTCGCCTATCTGGTGGCCATTGGAATCGAAAGGGCACGCGCGCTCGAAGAAGCCAGCCGCGCCGAGGCGGCGCGTCAGAGCGAGGTGCTGAAATCCGCGCTGCTGGACGCCCTGGCGCACGATTTCAAGACTCCCCTGACCTCCATCAAGGCCGCCGTGACAAGCCTGCTGGGCCAGCCCCGTCCCGATCCGGAGCGTGAGTTGATGACCATCATCGACGAAGAGGCCGACCGGCTGAACCGGCTGGTGGCCGAGGTGCTGGAGATGGTGCGCATCGAAGCCGGCAAACTGCATCTCGATAAACGCGCGCAGGATGTTGGCGAGATCATCGGCGCCACGCTCGCGGAGCTCAAGCCGGTCCTCGAAGACCGGCTGGTAGATGTCCGGCTGCAGGACGCGCTGCCCGCGGCGGATGCCGATTTCGATTTCGTCCAGCAGGTTTTGAAACAGCTTCTGGACAATGCCATGAAGTACTCCCCGCCCGGGTCGCCGCTGACGATTTCGGCGCGGGCAGGGGACGGCCGGCTCGTGCTGAGCGTAGCCGACCGCGGGAGCGGGATCGACGAGGAGGAGCAAATCCGCATCTTCGACAAATTCTTCCGCGCCCGCGAGCATCGCTTCCGCGTGCCCGGCACTGGCATGGGCCTGGCCATCGCCAAAGGCATCGTGGAAGCGCACGGCGGCAAGATCTGGGTCACCAGCGAGCCGGGGCAAGGCTCCGTCTTCAGTTTCTCGCTGCCGGTGTACCGTGGTGAAATGGTTTCGTGAGCGCTGGAAGCGACCGGGCCAGGCTAGAGACAGTCTTTTCGGGCCAAGATCTGAACAAAGGTGTCAAGTTTTGAAATTGCGGCACACCGTCGCTGCAAAACGGCGTTCTTTCGCGGCCAGCTAGCTATGACTTTGGGTCGGCTGCGCTTAAAAAACCCCCATCAGGGGTACTTCCGATCATTCCGCCGGGGTCGCTCAAAGCGGGATGTTCCCCGCCTAGGCGGGCTGCGCGCCAGCGGCGCGTCTACGATTCGGCAACTCACCGGAGCCCGGCAGAATGTGGCACGCCGTGTGGCATCTTGCGGGGCCGCCCCCCTTCGGGATAAATGGAAGCATCGATTCCGGAATTTTCCGTCATTGCAACGTAATATTCTCGCCCCGGAAATAATTATTTGAGAATTGCTCTTGACGCAGCCTCTGGGAAGCGTATAATCGAGTAACCTGACTTATTCCCGCGAGGCAAGGCTCGGCACCTCGGTAAGGATATAGCGGAACTGGCCGCCGAGCTTTAAAAGGAGGAGTCATGCTCCGCGTCCAATCATGTCACGTTTCGCCGCGAGGGGCGCTGTTTGCCCTGTTCGTGGTTGCCTGCATTCTTCTAGCCGGCCAATTGCCGATGTACGCCCAGCTTTGCACTGGCACGGCCCCGCCCTGCGTTCTGACCGCAGGGTACGCCGGTCCCGCTTCCGACACCGGTTTCAACAAGCGCCAGGGGATCAATCCCTATGAGACCATCCTCTCGCCGACGGTCAATGGCAACCCGCGCCTGGTAACAATCGATAAGGCCGGCTACGGCTACCTGCTGACGCAAGGAAACCTTTGCGGGGCGGGGGACAACCAATGCACGGGCTTTGCCTCTGGCGATCCCTCCAGTTGGACGTTCGGTGCGGCCGCTACCCTCTGCAGTGGGGGGCCGGACAACTGCCATCGCGTGCCCAGCATCGCGGTGACGGACAGCCAGGCCGGCAGCGCCTATTGGGCGATCTACATGAACTACTGGCCCAATCAGGAACAACTGACCGCCCTCAAGGTGTCCGATAACTCCACCCCTCAGAGCGGGGCCGGCCAGCTCCAACCTGACGGGTCGCTCAACAACGCCCTGGACCTCGCAGCCGCCTGCGCCGCAGGGGAAAACTGCCTCCCCGATCAGGTCATCCCGGGGGACGCGCTCACGCTCAGCGGCTGCGCGTGCGCGGCGGGCGCCGCGTGCCCCCCCGTAATTACGTCGGTGTCGACCAGCCAGATCGCGCTGAACATGACGGTCGCCACGGCGTTTGGGACCTCGTGCACCTACCCGCAGAGCTTCCAGTACACCGGGTATTTTGTGACGCCTGCGCACGACAACAGCCATCTGGCGCCCACAGCGGGTTACCCCGGGGGTGCACTGACGGCGAGCGAGGACTGCACAAGTTCAGGCTGCACCGATCAGATGATCTGGGCTGTGGTTGCGAACAGTTCGTCGCAGCCGGACAACACCAACCGCGGCCTTGGCACTCTGTACGCATACACGGCCCTCCCCAATGCATACGATATACTTGCTCAGGACTGGGCAAGCACCGACACTTGGTGCGCCTCCTCTTTCGCGCGGCCGACCATCGTAAACGGGGGTGCCTTCGTCCCCACCTATGGGGTGAGCAGCGGCTCCCGCACGTTCTCAACCTGTCCGGTCCCGGGCTCCTCCGGCATCCCCTACCCGTCGGGCCTCCTGGTGTACCACCATTAGCCATCCCGGAGCGCTGCCGCAAACCCGCGCTCCGCCTGATCCCGATCCTGTTTATTTCTGTTAGGGAGCCTATCCGAAATGACTAATTACTCTATCAGGCTGTTCGCTCTCGCCGCCTGCGCGATGGGCGCGGGTGCTTCACAAGCGGCGTCAGGCGCCACTTTTAAGGTGATTTCCTACTTACCCCAGTACAGCCAGCCGGGCCAGCTCGCTGAGGGCTCCCCGGGGGTCCTCTACACGACCGCGGTCTCATCCGCGGGGCCGCCCAGTGTAATGCTCTCGGTTACTGTACAGGGAACCGCGACGACCCTGGCCGGTTTCCCGACGCCACCCTACAACCTCGAGTCGCCCCCTGTCACCGCGGCAAACGGCCTCGTTTACTCCTCGGTCTCGCAGACAATTGCCGGCGGGTCGGGCAACTTGTTTTCGGTAGGTTCCACTCCAAGCAGTGAGCACACCTATCCCACCGCCGCACTCGCGCTGGTTCCACTGACCGGTAACCTGCCGGACGGGAAACTCTTCGGCATCTCCTACGCCTTCTCTGACGCCTCAAATAGCCTCGCCACGGTCGACCTAACTGGTAATGTGACACCTTTCTACCGGTTCCCCGCCATAGACAGTCCCGGCCTGCCCGTTTATCACGGCGACGGGAACTACTACGGCACCGCCCTTCCCGTGGTCAGCGGGGCCACTACCTACTTCTATCGCGTGACCCCATCCGGGTCATTCACCAAGATCGCCAACCTTCCGTATGTCGGAGGAACCTTTATCGGCACCAACCCCGGCGGCGGATTCCTGCTTCAAGCCACCGACGGCAACTTCTATGGCATTCAGCCGCAGTCGCCCGGCTGCAACCCATCCAACCAGCCCGGCGCGGTCTTCAAGCTTACCCCCGGCGGCCAGTTCACGATCCTCCACAAGTTCCAGCCGTGTGAGAACGTGAACTCCCTGATCCAGGGCAGCGACGGCAAACTCTACGGCACTACACAGAGCAACAGCGTGCTGTTCAGCCTCACCACGGCCGGCGCCTACACGGCTGAAGTGCAGATGAATGGCGCCAACGGCCTGTGCCCGTGCACCCTCCTGCAGGGCAGCGACGGCGTTATCTACGGGAGCGCCTCCGGGGGGGGGACGACTGGCGGCGGGGTCATCTTCGCGTTTAATGCCGGTCTCCCGGTGCCCAAGCCGCAGGCGGGGGCATTCGCGCCAGGCTCAGGCGCGGTGGGAACCCGCGTGCGCATCTGGGGCTACAACCTGTTCGGAGCCTCGGTCCAGTTCAACGGCGTGCCCGCGCCAGGAGCGGTCAGCGGCGGGCCCAACTACGTCTTGGTGAACGTCCCCGAAGGCGCCACCACGGGACCGATTACTGTCACCACGGCCGGCGGCGCCGTAACCACGCGGGAGAGCTTCACCGTAAACTAGCGAGGCCTTCGACATCAAACCGACGAGCGGCAGTCGCCCGCAGTCGATACAGCCACGCTGCCATTGAAGTACAAACACAGTGGCTCGGAAGCGGGCCGGACGAGCGAGCCGGGGCAAGGCTCCGTCTTCAGTTTCTCGCTGCCGGTGCACCGTGGTGAAATGG
>Ga0181525_10002843_pt1 | contig 13930 bp, 12 predicted proteins | sample PEATcosm2014_Bin_48_FD_121100 | JGI IMG/M metagenome (GOLD analysis project Ga0181525, IMG submission 121100) | Peatland microbial communities from MTU Mesocosm Facility, Houghton, MI, USA - PEATcosm2014_Bin06_10_metaG | ecosystem: Environmental > Terrestrial > Soil > Wetlands > Peat | place...
GGCCTGCGCCATCGCCATCACGCCTAGAGTATTGGTGTCGAACACCTTGCGGACGTACGACATCGGAGTCGCCTCAAAAGCGCCGACGACGCCGATGCCCGCATTGTTCACGAGAACATCGATCGGACCAGCGGCTTCGACGGCCGCAGCGATGCTTTTATCGCTCGTGACGTCCAGCGGCAGGATCCGCAGGTGTTCGGAACGCGGCAGAACGTCGGGGCTCGGCGTGCGCATGGCGGCGATGACGTTCCAGCCATTGGCCAAGAAGTGACGAGCGGTCTCGAGCCCATAGCCCGAAAACGTGCCAGTAATCAGGATCGTTTGCATTGGATTTCCATCCGGTTAGCGCCGGCTTGATGATTGCACGGCTCAGCGAACCAGCGGCCCGAGGCTGACATTCGTCGGCGGCGCGATCTCGGACGGTACGAAGAAGTCCTGGGCCAGGCCTTGCGTCGGATCGACGCGATATTGATCGAAATCGGTCACGCCGTTCTCGGCCAGGAAGTTGTCGTCGATGAGGAAGCGGCCGGTCAATTCGCTCGAGGGACGCGAGAACACGGCGTAAGCCGCCTCTGCCATGATCTCCGGCTTGCGTGATTGGCGGATCACGGCGTCGCCGCCAAGAAGGTTCTGCACTGCTGCCGTGGCGATCACCGTGCGCGGCCACAGGGCATTCACCGCGATCTTCTTGGGACGGAGCTCGCCCGCGAGCCCGAGCACGACGAGGCTCATGCCGAACTTCGCCATGCTGTAGCCGGTATGCGCGGCAAACCACTTCTCTTTCATGTCGAGCGGCGGCGAGATCATCAAAATGTGCGGGTTAGCCGCCTTTTCGAGATGCCGGATTGCCCATTTCGACACGACGAAGGTTCCGCGCGCGTTGATCTGATGCATGAGGTCGAACCGTTTCATGTCGGTTGCGGTCACCGGCGTCAGCGAGATCGCGCTGGCGTTGTTGACCACGATGTCGATGCCGCCGAAATGTGCCGCCGTCTTGTCGAGCGCCTCCTTGACCATTGCTTCATCGCGGACATCGACCACGAGGGGCAAAGCTTTGCCGCCGGCGCGTTCGATCTCTTCCGCGGCGGTATAGATCGTTCCGGAAAGTTTCGGATGCGGCTCCGCGGTCTTCGCGGCGATGGCGATATTGGCGCCGTCGCGGGCGGCGCGCAGCCCGATCGCCAGCCCTATGCCGCGCGAGGCGCCGGTGATGAACAGGGTTTTTCCAGCAAGCGACATGGTCGACCTCACTTTTTGCGGGCAAAGAATGCCTGAAACGCGGCGCGCGCTTCGTCGGATTGCAGAAGCTCCGCGAAGTGCTTGGCTTCGCCATCGATCCGCTCTTGCACTTCACCGAGGCGGCTTCGCATCAGGGAGCGTGCCACCGCGACGGCTTTCGGCGGCAGCGCCGCGATCTCTCGGGCCGCCTGTAGCGCGACAGTGTCGACCTCGGCGGCATCGACCACGGTGTTGACGAGGCCGGCTTCCAAGGCGTCCGCGGCGGAAAGGCGGCGGCCCATGACCAGCATCGAGAATGCGCGCGCATAGCCCATCCGCATCGGCGCCAGCAGGGTCGAGGCGGCTTCGGGAATGAGCGCGAGCTTGAGAAACGGTGTCGAGAGCACGGCATCGCGCGCGGCGACCACGTGATCGCAATGGAACAGCATGGTCGTGCCGACGCCGATGGCGACGCCGCCGACCGCGGCGACCATCGGCTTTGGGCTATCCGCCAAGGCGTGAAGAAACGCAAGCACCGGTAAATTAAGGCCGGTATTGCCCGCGCTGAGAAAATCGGCGATGTCGTTGCCGGCGGAAAATACTCCGGGCGCGCCGGCAAACATCACGCAGCGGGTCGCGTCGCTTTGCGCGGCGTCGCGCAGCGCGCGGGCCATCTCGGCATACATGGCAACCGTGAGAGCGTTTTTCTTTTCCGGCCGATTGATCCGGATGATGCGCACCGCGCCGTCATCCGTCACCGCGATAGCATCACTCAAAGGTATCTCCCCAAATCTAACGCGATACGTCTGCCGCGGTATTTCAGACGCGATAGTATTGATCGCGCCCCAAACGTACCAGCCGCGTCGCGATTGCCATGCACCGCAGGAGAGGCGCCATCAGCCTTTGTTCTGGCGAATGAGCTTTCCCATGGCGCGAAATTCTCCGCCCGCGGCCGTCCGCGCCAGCGTTTCGATAGCCCGGTAGAGATCGACGATCCGTTCCCCGACCGGGGTCACGACCGCGCCGCCGCCGCCGGCTCCGCCCGTTTCGGCCTTCACCGCCGGCTCGCGCAAGGCCTGATTGATCTCTTCGACCAGAAGCCAGGCGCGCCGGTAGGACATTCCGATCGACCGCGCCGCGGCCGAGATCGACCCGGTCGAGCGAATCGCTTCCAAAAGCGCAATCTTGCCGGGGCCGATGCGGTCCCCCGACGCCAGATCGATACGGATGGAAAGATGCGTTTCGGCCATGCCGTTTCGATTCCGGGAGGAGGCTTAAGCCAGGAGTCACCCCGAACCCCGTCCTTCGTCAAGGGGCGTGTTCCGCGCGGCAGCGGACGCCTGAAAAAAGACGGCGGCCGAAGCCGCCGCATCCTTTGTATCTGAAGCCGGTTCTACTGGAACAGCTTCATCGCGTTCGCGATCGTTTGCGAGACGCCCCACAGCAGCGGAATGCCGACGAATCCCCAGGCCAGCACAAGCTGCCAAGCGGTCGTGCCGTTTTGATTCGCGTTTGCCGGATCGTTTGCCATGTCGGTTTCCTATGCGTTGGCCGGTTGGCCGGTGAGACGGCCCGCCTTGGCCGCGCCGGCTTCGGCTGCCGCGCCCAATGCGCCGTCGGACTGCATGTGATGGCGCTCGTGAACCGCCTTGATGAAGAGGTTGCAGATGAAGCCGATCACGAACAGCCCGGCCATGATGTACATGGTCACGTTATAGGCCTGCGCCTTCGGTACGCCGTGGGTGATGTTGTACTCGCGGATATAGTTCACGAGAACCGGTCCGAAGATGCCGGCCATCGACCAGGCGGTGATCAGCAGCCCGTGGATGGCGCCGACATAGCGCGTGCCGAACATGTCCCTGAGATATGCCGGCACGGTGGCGAAGCCGCCGCCATACATGCTGATGATCACGAGGAAGCACAGTACGAATCCGGCGACGCTGCCGACCGAGCCGGTATAGGGCACCGCGCAATACAGCGCAAAGCCGAGCACCGTGAACACGAAGTAGGTGTTCTTGCGGCCGATATAGTCCGATGTCGAAGCCCAGAAGAAACGGCCGACCATGTTGAAGAGGCTCATCAAGCCGACGAAGCCGGCGGCGGCGATGGCCGTGATGTGACCCGGGAACATCTCCTGACTCATGGCGGAGGCTTGACCGATCACCCCGATGCCGGCCGTCACGTTGACGCACAGGATGACCCAGATGAACCAGAATTGCGGGGTCTTCAGCGCTTCGTAAACGTAAACGTCGCTCGTCGTGATCAGCTTCGATGCCTGCACCGGCGGCGTATAGCCTTCCGGTTTCCAGTTCGCCGCCGGTACGCGGACGAGGAAGGCGCCGACCATCATGAACACGAAATAGACCGCGCCCATGATGATAAACGTCTCGGCGACGCCCACATGCGTCGGCGTTGAGAATTTGCTCATCAGCCATACCGAGAGTGGCGAGGCGATAAAGGCGCCGCCGCCAAAACCCATGATGGCCATGCCGGTCGCCATGCCCGGGCGGTCGGGAAACCATTTGATGAGTGTCGAGACTGGCGAGATGTAGCCAATGCCCAAGCCGCAACCGCCGACGAAGCCGTAGCCGAAATAAACGACCCAGATGTTGTGAATATATACGCCGATTGCGGAGATCAGGAATCCGCCGGCCCAGCACAAGGCAGCCGTGAACATCGCCCGGCGCGGGCCGCCTTCCTCAACCCAACGTCCGAAAAACGCGGCGGAAAAGCCAAGTACAAAAATCGCGACCGAAAAAATCCAGCCCAGCTCGGGAATGCTCCAGTCGCTCGGGTCGGACTGCGTGATGCCGAGGAGCTTGGTCATCGGCAGGTTGAATACGCTGAACGCGTACGCCTGGCCGATGCAAAGATGGATACACAATGCCGCCGGCGGCACCATCCAGCGGTTGAACCCCGGCTTGGCAACGGTCCGGTTTCGCTCGAGAAAGCTCATCGTTTCCTCCTGAGGCGCTTTATTTTTTTGGTGCGCCGCTTTTATCGTTTTGTCGTGAGTACGTTTCTTATGCTTGTACTTCTGATTTTACTTCCGGGAGACTCCCGATGGCCGCGCGGGCAACCGGATCGAGGCCGGCGCCACCTGCCTTAAGATGGGCGATGATCGCGGCGCGCATGCGAGGATCCCAGAATTTCTCGATGTGATCCGCCGTTCCCGCAACGGCTTGTTCCTGTCCCTGACTCGCGAAGAACTTGCCGATTTGATTCGCCATATACACCAGCTTGTCAAGCGACATGGGTGGTGACTTCTTTGGTTGTTTCTTTGATGCGCTGCGGGTGTGTAAACACCTCGAAGCCGTCGCCGCGCGCAATCGCGACGAGCGTGATGCCTGCGGCCTCAGCGGTGCGTACGGCGAGCGCGGTCGGTGCTGAGACGGCGACGATGAGCGGGGCACCGATGGCAGCGGTTTTTTGCACCATTTCCACCGACACGCGGCTGGTGAGCAGCACCATGCCGCTGGGGCCGGGGACGTTGCCGTGCATCAGGGCGCCGGCAAGCTTGTCGAGGGCGTTGTGCCGGCCGACGTCCTCCCGCACTGCAACGAGGCCGCTTTCCGGGCGCCAAAATGCCGCAGCGTGAACCGCGCGCGTCAGCCGATTGAGCTCCTGGCGTGGACCGAGCGATTCGAGTGCCTGCATGATCTCCACTGGCGCGAAGCTCTGGCCGTCACGCACGCGCAACGGCGGCCGTACGGCTTCGTCGAGGCTCTCGATGCCGCACAGCCCGCAGCCGGTCGGGCCGGCGATATAGCGCCGCCGCTCGCTCAGCGCGGCGGCATGCGGCTCGGTCAGCCACATGCGCAATTCGATGCCGGCGTCATGCTCGACGATATCGAGCTGGCGGATGTCCGCCGGGGCCGACACCAGCCGCTCGGTCATGCTGAAGCCGAGCGCAAAATCGTCGAGATCTTGCGGCGTCGCCATCATCACCGCGTAGGAGCCGCCGTCATAGGTGAAGGCGACGGCGGTCTCCTCGGGGATGATGCGCTTGCCCTCGGTCGCGCCCTGCTGACGCCAGACCGAGGAGGCAACACTGGCCGTCGGCTCGCGCATCCGCTACTCCGCGGCCTCGATCTTTGCGGCAACGCGGCGGCTCTGGCGCGCCAGCTCGTTATATTCCTGCTGCCATTCCGAGGGACCGTTCGACGGCGAGACTTGAACTGCGGTCACTTTATATTCCGGGCAGTTGGTCGCCCAGTCGGAATACTCGGTGGTGACGACATTGACCTGCGTGTCGGGGTGATGGAACGTCGTGTAGACGACCCCGGGCGCGACGCGCTTGGTGATGAGCGCGCGCAACGCGGTTTCACCGGCGCGGCTGGCGAGCTTCACCCAGTCGCCGTCGCGGATACCGCGCTGTTCGGCGTCGTGCGGATGGATTTCGAGCCGGTCTTCCTCGTGCCATATGATATTGGCCGTGCGTCGGGTCTGCGCGCCGACATTATATTGGCTGAGGATGCGGCCGGTCGTCAGCAGCAGCGGGAAGCGCGGTCCGGTCTTTTCATCGGTCGCGACATATTCGGTAACGATGAACTTGCCCTTGCCGCGCACGAAGCCGCCGATATGCATGACCGGCGTGCCCTCGGGGGCCTTTTCGTTGCACGGCCACTGGATCGACCCGAGCCGGTCGAGCTTTTCGAAACTGACGCCGGCGAAGGTTGGCGTCAGCTGCGCGATCTCGTCCATGATCTCGGACGGATGGTTGTAGTGCATGGGGAATCCCATGGCATTACTGATCAGGCAGGTGATCTCCCAATCGCCATAACCGTTCCTTGGCTCCATCACCTTGCGCACCGGCTGGATGCGGCGCTCGGCGTTGGTGAATGTCCCGTCCTTTTCGAGGAAGGTCGAGCCGGGCAGGAACACATGCGCGAGGTTCGCGGTCTCGTTGAGGAACAGATCCTGCACGACAACGCATTCCATCGCCTCGAGGCCGGCCGCGACGTGATGCGTATCCGGGTCGGATTGGAGGATGTCTTCGCCCTGGATGTAGAGCGCCTTGAATGAGCCATCCACGGCGGCGTCCAGCATGTTCGGAATGCGCAATCCCGGCTCGTTATCGAGCGGCTTGTGCCATAGCGCTTCGAACATGGCGCGGGTCGCGTCGTCGGAGATGTGGCGATAACCGGACAATTCGTGCGGGAATGATCCCATGTCGCAGGAGCCCTGCACGTTGTTCTGACCGCGCAGCGGATTAACGCCGACGCCCGGGCGGCCGATATTGCCGGTTGCCATGGCTAGATTGGCGATCGCCATGACAGCGGTCGAGCCCTGGCTGTGCTCGGTCACGCCGAGCCCGTAATAGAAAGCGCCGTTGCCGCCGGTGGCGTAGAGCCGAGCCGCCTTGCGTATCAATTCCGCCGGCACGCCGGATATCTTCGCCACCTCTTCCGGACTGTTGCGCGGTTCGGAGACGAACTCCGCCCAATGACTGAACTCGTCCCAGTCGCAACGCTCGCGCACGAATTTCTCGTTCACCAGGCCTTCGGTGACGATGACATGCGCCAGTGCCGTGAGGATCGCGACATTCGTGCCGGGACGCAGCGGCAGATGATACGTGGCCTCGATATGCGGCGTGCGCACGAGGTCGATGCGGCGCGGATCGATGACGATCAGTTTGGCGCCTTGCCGCATGCGCTTCTTCATGCGCGAGGCGAACACCGGGTGGCCGTCGGTCGGGTTGGCGCCGAGAACGACGATCACGTCGGAATGCTCGACCGAATCGAAATCCTGGGTGCCCGCCGAAGTGCCGAAAGTGGTTTTCAATCCGTACCCGGTCGGCGAATGGCAGACGCGGGCGCAGGTATCGACGTTGTTGTTGCCGAAGGCGGCGCGCACCAGCTTCTGCACCAGGAAGGTCTCCTCGTTGGTGCAGCGCGAGGAGGTGATGCCGCCAATCGAACCGCGTCCGTATTTTGCCTGGATGCGTTTGAACTCCGACGCCGTGTGCGCGATTGCTTCTTCCCAGGACACTTCGCGCCACGGCTCGCTGATCTTGCCGCGGATCATCGGCTTGAGGACGCGCTCCTTGTGGTTGGCGTAGCCCCACGCGAAAAGTCCCTTGACGCAGGAATGGCCGCGGTTCGCCTTGCCGTCCTTGTAGGGCAGCATGCGGATCACTTCGTCGCCCCGCATCTCCGCCTTGAAGGAGCAGCCGACGCCGCAATACGCGCAGGTCGTGATCGCCGACCATTCCGGCTTGCCCTTTTCGATGACTTTCTTCTCGATCAGCGAGCCGGTGGGGCAAGCTTGCACGCAGGCGCCGCAGGAAACGCACTCGGATTCGATGAACTTCTCGTCCATTCCGGCGGCAATGATGGAATCGAAGCCGCGGCCCGACACGGTCAACGCGAAGGTACCCTGCACCTCCTCGCACGCCCGCACGCAGCGCGAGCAGACGATGCATTTGGCGGGATCGAAGGCGAAATACGGATTGGAATCGTCGATGCCGGGATTGCGGTGGCGGGCGGCGTCGAAGCCGTAGCGCACTTCCTTCAGGCCGACTTCCTCGGCGGTTTCCAAGAGATCGACGTCGGCGAATTTGCGGCGATCGAGCGAATCGACCGGGTGATCGGAGACGTAAAGCTCCATCACGCCCTTGCGCAGACGATCGAGCCGGTCGCTGTCGGTGTGCACCACCATGCCTTCGGCGACCGGTGTCGTACAGGATGCCGGCGTGCCGGCGCGGCCGTCGATCTCGACCAGGCACAACCGGCAAGAGCCGAATGCGTCGAGCATGTCGGTGGCGCAAAGCTTGGGGATTTCGATGCCGCCTTCCATTGCCGCCCGCATGATCGAGGTGCCTTCCGGCACCGAGACCTGCTTGCCGTCGATCGAAAGCGTGACCGATTTCTCCGACTGGGAGCGTGGCGTGCCGTAATCGATCTCGCGGATCAGGGTGTGGACGGACGTTTCTTGCAGCGACATGTCACGTGTCCTATTCAGCAGCTTGTAGGCGCGACGGGGCGCCGAAATCTTCGGGGAAATGCGTCAGCGCGCTCATCACCGGATAGGACGTGAAGCCGCCGAGCGCGCAGAGCGACCCGAATTTGAGGGTATGGCACAGGTCTTCCAGCAGCGTGGTGTTGGCCGCGCGATTTTCATTGCGGATGATGTGGTCGATGACCTCAATGCCGCGGGTCGAGCCGACCCGGCACGGCGTACACTTGCCGCAGGATTCGATGGCACAGAATTCCATGGCGAAGCGCGCCTGCTTGGCCATATCCACGGTGTCGTCGAACACAACAATGCCGCCGTGGCCGATCAGGCCGTCGCGTGCGGCGAATGCCTCGTAATCGAACGGCGTATCGAACAAAGCGCGGGGAAAATAAGCGCCGAGCGGGCCGCCGACCTGCACCGCGCGGACCGGACGGCCGCTGCGCGTGCCGCCGCCGACGTCGTCAACCAGTTCGCCCAGCGTCATGCCGAACGCGGTCTCGAACAGACCACCATGCTTGATGTTGCCGGCAAGTTGAATCGGCATCGTGCCGCGTGATTTGCCCATGCCGTAATCGCGGTAGAATGCGGAGCCCTTCTCCAGGATGATCGGCACTGTGGCGAGCGACAGGACGTTGTTGATGACCGTCGGCCGGCCGAACAGGCCTTTATGCGCCGGCAGCGGCGGCTTGGCGCGGACCAGCCCGCGTTTTCCTTCGAGACTGTCGAGCAGCGACGTTTCCTCGCCGCAAACATAGGCGCCGGCGCCGACGCGAACTTCCATGTCGAAGGCGAAGCTCGAGTCTGCAACGCGCCCGCCCAGATAGCCGCCGCGCCGGGCCGCGGCGATCGCCGCCTCCATCGTTGCCGCCGCGTGCGGATATTCCGATCGGATATAAACGTAGCCCTTGCTCGCGCCGACCGCGATGCCGGCGATGGTCATCCCTTCGAGGAGCACGAAGGGATCGCCCTCCATGATCATGCGGTCGGCGAACGTGCCGCTGTCGCCCTCGTCGGCGTTGCAGACGATATATTTCTGCGGCCCCTTGGTTTGCGCGACCGTGCGCCATTTGATGCCGGTCGGAAATCCGGCGCCGCCGCGGCCGCGCAGGCCCGATTGCACGACCTCTTCGATGGCCGCGTCGGCCCCCAGCGCGAGCGCTCGTTCGAGGCCCTTGTAACCGTCATGGGCGCGGTAATCGTCGAGCGAGCGCGGGTCGACGACGCCGCAGCGGGCGAAAGTCAGCCGCGTCTGCCGTTTCAGCCAGGGAATCTCTTCAGTCGGACCAAGCCGCAGCGGGTGAGCGCCGTTGTCGAGCAGGGCGGTGAACAGGCTTTCGGCGTCGCTCGGCCCGACCGGGCCATAAGCGATGCGGCCCGCGGGCGTTTCCACCTCGACCATGGGCTCGAGCCAATAGAGGCCGCGGGAGCCATTGCGCACGACGTCGACCGCGACCTTGTGCCGCGCGGCGGCCGCCCGGATGCCGGTCGCAACCTCCTCGGCGCCGACGGCGAGTGCGCCGGCGTCAATCGGGATGAAAAGCCGCAGCGTCATTGCTGCGCCTCCGCCAGCAAGCTTTCCAGCCGGCTCTGATCGAGCCTGCCGACCACCCGTCCGTCGAGCATCGCCGAGGGCGCGACCGCGCACAGGCCGAGGCAGTAAACCGGCTCGAGCGTGACGCTGCCGTCGGGCGCGGTGGTTCCGAACTTCACGCCGATTCGGGCCTCGGCCTCGGTCGCCAAGGCGTCGCCGCCGGCGGCCTGGCAGGCCTCGGCGCGGCATAGTTTGAGCACATGCCGACCGGCCGGCGCCCGGCGGAAGTCGTGATAGAAGGTTACGACGCCGTGCACCTCGGCGCGGCTGAGGTTAAGAACCTCGGCGATCAGCGGCTCGGCCGCCTCGTCGATATAGCCGAATTCCTCCTGCAGCGCGTGCAGGATAGGCAGCAGCGGGCCCTCGCGGTTCAAATGCTCCTGAATACGCAGAAGCGCGACCTCCTTGTCCCAGCGACTCTGGGTTTGCGCGCGATTTCCTGGTTGCTTCCTCGACATCGGGGGTACTTTTTACCTATGCGACAGTCCCGCATAGCATATGAAGTAAGTATGCATTTTACAGTAATTACAAAAGGCTGTCGCATAAAATGGAATTGGGCCGCAGGGGATTTTCGCGTTGCAACAAAGGCACCTCAAATCTTAACCTGATATAGATCATGGGCGTTGGCCCATGATTCCGCGGGTCGCCGCCAAATGCTGCCTCGGGAATCTTGCGCGAAGCATCGCTGCCGGCTTCGTTCGGGATTCCCTGGTCCCATGCTATCGGATCGAGAGCCAAGCTCGCCCTCCGGACATGCTCTGAAACGCGCCTCACTGAACAATTCCTAGCCTTGACAGCCTTGCCCGTCCGCAGGAACAATTTCTGGCCAGGGTGGCCAACCCAGCAAATAGCGGCCCCAGGGCAAACGGCATGACCCCTGTTATTCGCGACATCAGCGGTAGCGAATTGCGCCTGTTTGGCGATATCGTTGCGCGACTGGAGCGCCTTGGCCCCGAGATGGACGCACGCTCTGTCATTTTCATGGATGTGGTGCGATTGCTGCGGGGCGATTTCGGCGCCTCTTATGTCTGGGATACCTGCAAGGGCCGGTTCGATGAAGCGGTGAGCTTCAACATGGAGCCAAGTAATCTTCATCGATATGAGGACTGGTATCAGTTCCGCGATCCAATGACTTTCGAGCTTCGAGCCCGCCGACAGGCAACGTTGGTCGACATGGTTATTCCGCGTGAAAAACTAGAACGCACCGAGTTTTATAACGACTTTCTCGCGCGCGACGGACTGCACCATGGCGTCAATATGTTCATTTTCGACGGGGAACGCGATCTCGGCGATCTTCGCATCTGGCGTGGAAGAGGCCATCCCGAATTCTCCGAGCGCGATACCGACCTGCTCGATGCGCTGGAGCCGTATCTGCGTCGCGCGATGCTGCGGTGCGGAGAATACGGCGGACTGACTCCGCGAGAATACGAGGTAGCGGGTCTTGTCGCCCGTGGCTGCACCGATCGAGACATTGCCCGTATTCTCGGGATTGGCTTCGGCACCGTTCGCACGCACATCACCAACGCTATGACCAAAAGCGGTTGCGCGAACCGGGCCGAACTCGCGGCTGCCATTGTACGCCGGACCTGATGATCCGCGTCCGCTCCACATTAATGCCGATATCTCGATCGCGCGGACCGATGTAGTGAGGCTTAGTTGACGATCGGGAATGATCCCGTTTGGGAACGCGCATTTGTCCGCGCTTCATGATCTTGAAGTTGTCGAGGCGGCTGTAGCCATCCGTGCCGGCGATATCACTGCGGAAAGCTTCGCGGATGCGCTGCTTGCCCGCGCCGCCGCCTGTGCAAATCTCACGGCATTTATAACTTTAGAGCCAGATCGCGTTCGTGCGGCGGCGCGGGAGGCTGACCGGCGGAGAGCCGCCGGCGCGGTTCTCGGCCCGCTTCACGGCGTACCGCTCGCCCTGAAGGACAATCTCGATACGATCGATTTGCCGACCTCGGGCGGCACGCCCGGTCTTGCCGGTCAGCGGCCCAGGCGCGACGCGGCCGTCGTGGATGCGCTGTTGACCGCTGGCGCAATCGTGCTCGGCAAATGCAACATGCATGAGCTGGCGTTTGGCATCACCAACAACAACGCCGCTTTTGGGGCGGCCCGCAATCCCTACGCGCCGGATCGCATTCCCGGCGGCTCAAGTGGCGGTAGTGCGGTAGCGGTTGCGGCTCGGCTTGCTCCGGGCGGGGTTGGAACCGACACTGGAGGATCGGTGCGCGTTCCGGCTGCGTTGTGCGGGATCGTCGGCTTCCGCCCGAGTACCGGCCGATGGTCGCAGGCCGGCATCGTGCCGATCTCGCACACACGCGATACGGCAGGGCCCATGGCGCGCAGCGTCGCCGACTGCATTTTGATGGACGGCGTCGTGACCGGTGCCGCAGGCGAGGTGGCGCCCGTTCGTCTGCAGGGCCTGCGCATCGGTGTTCCACGCCGGCATTTTTGGGAAAACCTCGATACCGAGCTTGGCCAAATTTGCGAGAATGTGCTGTCGCGCATGAAGGAGGCGGGCGCTGTGTTGGTGGAAGTCGATTTTTCGGAGGAAGCGGCGCTGGACGCCGAGGCAGGCTTCCCGATTGCGCTCTACGAAACTGTCGGCGACCTCGACCGCTATCTTGCCGAGCACGACGTCGGTCTCGACTTTGCGGCGATTGCAAAGCGCGCTGCGAGCCCGGACGTCAACGGAATTCTCAACAGCCTGATCGGTCCCGGTGCGCTACCGGAGGCGGTTTACCGGAAGGCATTGCAGCAGCGCGTTGCCCTTCAGGAGGCTTACCGCCGTCATTTCAACGAAAACGGCATTACCGCTATCGTTTTTCCGACGACCCCCTCTCCCGCCGCGTTGATCGGCGAGGATGAGACATTCGATCTTAATGGCAAGCCGCAGCCGACCTTCGCGACCTTCATCCGCAACAGCGGACCGGGCAGCGTTGGCGGCATTCCCGGGATCACCTTGCCCGCTGGAATGACGGCAGCGGGCCTGCCCGTGGGCGTCGAACTGTCCGGGCCGGTATCGAGCGACCGGGAGCTTCTCGCAATCGGCGCGGCCGTCGAACGACTGCTGCCGAAAATACCGGCGCCGCCGGTGGGCGCCTAAACCTGTGATGCGACTGCGACGAACACAAAGGAGACGCAAATGGCAATCGAGAAAAAGGGCTTCACGCGCCGAACTATTCTCGGGACGGCTGCTGCCGGATTGGCGCTCGGTACAGCACCGAGCCTCATTCGCCCGGCCGCGGCCGCCGGCGAATTCAAGATCGGTCTCTTTATCCCGTTGAGCGGGCCCGCATCGTTGTTTGGACCGAGCAGTCAGGCGTGTGCAGAACTCGCTGCCGACGAGGTCAACAAGAACGGAGGCATTCTCGGGCGTCCGATCAAACTCCTCGCGACCGATGCCGGCGGTCCCCCGGCCGAAAGCGCGAAATCGGCCGTTCGTCTGATGCTGGAAGAGAAAGCCGATTTGTTTATCGGCATGCACGACAGCGCCACGCGCGAGGCGTTGGTGGCGACCATCAAGGGCAAGGTCCCCTACATCTACACGCCCGTATACGAGGGTGGCGAATGTGATTTCAACGTTTACTCGCTCGGCGAAACGCCTAACCAGCAGGCGCGTCCGTCCATCGGCTGGCTTGCCGGCGAACAGAAGGCCAAAACCTACTACCTGATCGGCGACGATTATGTCTGGCCGCACAAGACCAACGCCGAGGCTAAGAAGTACATTGCCGAAAGCGGCGGCAGCGTCACCGGCGAAGAATACGTACCGTTCGGCGCGCCCAACAAATTCGAAGAAGTCGTGACGCGGATCAAGTCGGCGAAGCCGGACGTGGTCGTGATTACGCTCGTGGGCGCCGACAACGTCAATTTCAACCGAACCTTTGCCGGGTTCGGGTTGGACAAGGACATTGCGCGGCTCGCTTTCCTGCTGGAGGAAAACACGCTGATGGGCGTCGGCGCCGAGAGCAGCGCGAATCTCTATTCGTGCATGGGTTATTTCGCCAACGACCCGTCGGCGGCCAATACCAAATTCAAGGCGGCCTATCAGGCCAAGCTCGGTGACAAGGCGCCGCTGCTGAACACGCTGGGCATCTCCTGCTATGCCGGCGTCAAAAGCGCCCACCAGCTCGTCACCAAAGCCGAAGGCACCGACGGCAA
>Ga0181525_10002844_pt1 | contig 13929 bp, 12 predicted proteins | sample PEATcosm2014_Bin_48_FD_121100 | JGI IMG/M metagenome (GOLD analysis project Ga0181525, IMG submission 121100) | Peatland microbial communities from MTU Mesocosm Facility, Houghton, MI, USA - PEATcosm2014_Bin06_10_metaG | ecosystem: Environmental > Terrestrial > Soil > Wetlands > Peat | place...
CAGAAAACACGTCGTGCCGCGACCATTCGAAGGAGTGCTCGCCGACCGTCGAGCGACCCGATCCGGACACGACCAGGCAGATCATATTGCACGTCGTGCGCTTGGGCCGCGTGGTTTGACCTTGCGAAAGCCGAACCGTGTAGCAGTCGAGCGCCGGCATCACCGCGTCGCCAGTGGCGGGATTGGTATAACGCACCGTGCGCGCGCCGTCGCGGCCGAGGGGCAACGCATCCAGCAGTCGGCGCGTCGCGGCACCGGAATAATGGTATTTGGGCGAATGGGCCGGCATGGGGTCCAGGTCGGCGCCGACGATGCCGGGCTCCGCCCAAAGCTTCTCGTCGCCTTCGTCGACTTGCCAGAACTGATTTGACTTGGGGTCGCCGGGCTCAAAGAAATTGGCGTCGAGGCTACGAAGGAACGGAATGTTGGCGGCGTCGAACCAGATGATGCGGTGATCGCTTTCGTTGATGTGGCCATGCCAGCACATCGGCGGGGTCAGTATCAGGTCGCCATCGTGCATGTCGCAGCGCCGGCCGTTGACGATGGTGGCCGCGCCCTCGGCGCGGGTAGCGAAACGGATCGCGGAGAAGCTGTGCCGGTGCGGCCGTGCCCGGTCGCCCGGGTCGAGCACGGTAAATGCGGCGATCAGGTTTGAGGTCGTTACCGTTTCGCCGGCAAAAGCCGGGTTGACCAGGATCAAGGCGCGCCGTTCCACGTCGTCGATCGCCACTTCCGACACCGCGCGTGCCGTGAACGGTTCGATATCCCGCCAGCGCCAGATCAGCGGCGGATCTTTCGCCTGCGGTTTCACCGGCGTAAGCGTGCGGAACCGATCCCACAGCGGGTGCAGGTTGGCCGCTTCCAATTGGGCGACGAAGTCGGGTTGCTTCGCGGTGGCCGCGACGTCGGCCATGGTCGGCGTCCTCAAGTCTTCGGCAGCTTGGCGTCGATATTGGTCTTGTCGATGATGACGTGTTTGATGAAAACCTGCGGCTCGACCTTTTCGCCTTTGAGATAGCTCGCCAACACGTCGACACCGAGCCGGCCCCACAATACCGGATTAAGCTCGACGGTCATGGCGAGCTTGCCGTCCTTGACCGCGTGCAGCGCCGGCGGCACGCCGTTCATGCCGGTCACGATGGTGCTGTCCGTCCGTCCCGCGGCGATCACCGCTTGCATGGCGCCGAGCGCGACATCGTCATTGGCGGCGTAGATCGCCTTGAGGTCCGGATTGGCGACCATGGCATCCTCTGCTTGCTTCAAGCCGCGCTCGCGCGTGAGCGGTCCGTCGGCCCGGAAAGCAATTTTAACATTCGGATATTTTGCCATGGCCTCGGTATAGCCGTCGGCGAGATTGCGAAAAGTCGGAGCGCCGCTCGGACCGACCAGCATCGCCACTTTGCCGTCGTCCCCGATGGCCTTGGCGGTCCACTCGGCGATGTCGCGGCCGATCTGTTTCTCGTCCATGGCGACGTGCAGCGTCTGATTGGGCGAGGTCGAGCCGCGCGCCACCGACACGATCGGAATGTTGGCGGCTTTGGCCGCGTCATAGGCCGCGTTGACGCCAACCGCGTCGATCGGCGAAATCAGGATGCCTTTGACCCCGCGTGCAATGAGATCCTGCACACCGTTGATCTGCTTGACCTTGTCCTCGTTGGCCGAAACGGTCGCAACGTCCCAGCCAAGCTCCTGGGCGCGATCGCGGATACCGTGCAGCATTGCGATATAAAAAGGATTGTCGTCTTGCGCGAGCGAGACGCCAATCGTGATCTTTTGCTGCGCGGCCGAAGGCGTCGCGCCGAGGCCGAGCGCTGTCGCCAGCACGAACGCCGCCAAAGCCACAGGACGAAGGTTCAACATGACCGATTTTCCCTCTTCACCTGCGCGAGCGTAGCCTATCTGCCGCGGCGGCGGCAATGATAACGGCGCCAATCGCTACCCGCTGCCAATAGGAATCGACGTTGAGAAGGTTGAGGCTGTTGCCCAGCACAATCATGATAAAGACCCCAATGATGCTTTTGTAGAGCGTGCCTTCGCCGCCTTGGAGGCTGGCGCCGCCGAGGATCACCGCCGCGATCGCGGTGAGTTCATAAAACTCGCCGGCGGTGGGTTGCCCGGACTGCAAGCGCGCCGCCAGCATGACCCCGGCGATGCCGGCCAGCGCCCCGGACCACGCGTAGGTCGAGGCAATGATCCGGTCGACCGGAACGCCGGAAAGATAGGCGGCCTCCCGATTGCCGCCGGTGGCGTAGATGCGCCGTCCGTAAGGCGTCGCCCGCATCACCCATGAGAGCACAAGCAGAATAACCGCGGGGACCCAGACCAGGTAATGGATGCCCAGAAAGCGCGCCGAACCGAACGCGATGAAGCCCGCGGGAAGGTTGTCGTCGCCCACCGGAGCGCCGCCGGTGATGAGGTAAACAACGCCGCGCACCAGCACCATAGTGCCGAGCGTGGTGATGAACGGATTGACGCCGAGCTTGGCGATGATCACGCCATTCGCCAGCCCGATGCCAAGGCCGGCCGCGATGCCCGCGGCAACGCCCACAGCGATGCCGAATTTTACCATCGCCATGGCGGCGACGCAGCCGGCGAGCGCGACGGTCGAGCCGACCGAAAGATCGAAGCCGCCGCCGATGATGACGAAGGTCATGCCGATCGCGATGACGGCCATGATCGAGGACTGCACCAGAATATTGCTGAGATTAAGCGGCGACAGAAAGCGGTCGGTCAAAAGCGCGGTGACCAGACATAGCGCCAACAGCGTGAGCAGCGGGATCTGGCCGACCGGATTAAAGCGCGGCAGCGATAACGGCATTGCTAGCCACCAATCGCCGCTTGCAGGCGCTCGTCGTCAAAGCCGTCGGAACGCGCCAAGCGGTCGGTGATGCGGCCTTGACGCAGCGCCAGGATGCCGTCGCAGATCAGCGTGAGTTCGGCGAGTTCACTGGAGCGAATAAGAACGCCGCCGCCGCGTCTGGCGAAGTCAAGGATCAGGGTGTGAATCTGCTGCTTCGCCGCGATGTCGATACCTTGCGTTGGCTCATCCAGCAGCAGCACGCCCACCTCACGCATCAGCCATTTCGCCAGGATCACCTTTTGCTGGTTGCCGCCCGATAGCGCCGATACCCGCTGATCGGGTTGGCGGGGTCGGATATCGAGAAGCTCCATCATTTGCTTGACCAGCCGATCGACTTTGGCGCGATCGATCGTGCCGCCACGCGCGAACATATCGAGACTTGGCAACAGAATGTTGTCGCGCACCGAAAGATTCATGACCAGGCCCAGCCGGCGCTCACCCGGCACGAAGCCGATGCCGTTGCGAACAGCGTCAGGCGGACGGGCGATACGCCTCGCTGCGCCGTTGCGCCGCAGTTCGATGGTCTCGCCGCCGATGCCGAATAGCCGCCGTAGCACGGCACTGGCGCCGCTGCCGAGCAGGCCGGCGAGGCCCACGATTTCGTTGGCGCGGAGCCGAATGGCGTCCGGCCGGTCCGCCGTCTCTTCGAGGGCAACGGCGCCGGGTACAGTTGCGCGAGCATCGGCCTGCACCATCGAGCGGCCGGTCATGGCCTCGACCAGGTCGGTAACCTTGAAGGCGCCGCGTCCGCTTGTCGCCACCGACCGGCCGTCGCGCAGAACGGTACAGCGATCGCCAAGCGCGACCACCTCATCGAGCCGGTGCGACACGTAGATGATCGCTTTGCCCTGGCTCTTCATGCGCGCGAGGACGGCGAACAGCCGTTCGATCTCACGCGTCTCAAGCGCTGCGGTCGGTTCATCGAGAATCAGCACGCGACAGCGCCGGCGCAGCGCCTTGGCGATGGCGACGAGTTGCCGCTCGGCAAAGCTTAGGCGATCAATCCGGAGGTCAAGATCGGGAGCAAAGTCGAGTTGGGCAAGTTGCTCCCGCGCCTCTTCGCGCATGCGCGCGCGATCGATCAGTGGCACGCCCAGCATATGCCGTAACGGTACATCTTCGAGCGTGAGGTTCTCGGCAATCGAGAGCATCGGGACAAGGTGCAATTCCTGCGGAATCGTAACAATTCCCGCCGCAATGGCGTCCCGCGGGCCATTGAAGCGGCGGGGCTCCCCGTCGATTGCGAGTTCGCCGCGGTCGGGCCGGTGCACCCCGCCGAGAATGCGCACCAATGTGGATTTTCCGGCGCCATTTTCGCCCACCAGCGCGTGGAGCTCGCCCGCCTGCACATCGAAGTCGAGATTATCGAGCGCTCGCGTCGCGCCGAACTGCTTAAAAATCCCGCGGGCACTCAGCGCCGGCATTGTCATGCGGGCGCCGCCTCGTCGTTACACCGGCACCCGCGCAACGCGCATCTTATCGTCGGCGAACCGGCCCCGCTCGATAATCACATCGTTATCGAGCGCGACCGTGCAATCGCGCATCGGCACGTCGTAGTGACCCTTGGTGGTCCGCTTGCCGCCGCCCTGCGAGTTCGGCCCCGTGGAGAACAGAAAATTACCGGCGAAACAGCGCGCGCCGGCATGATGGCGACTGGGATCGGCGCCATTCAGCGCGATTGCATCCCAGCGGCCTTGCGGATTCAATCCCCAACCGAGATGTGAAATAGCATGACCGTCCATGTCCTCAGCGCTGGCGCGGTTGCTGTCGAGCCAGTCGCTCATCAGCTTGGCGTCGAGCCCACCTTCGATCTTGCGGATGAAACCGTCTTGGATATCGAGCCTCACCTCGTCCTGGACGTAGCGGCAATAGGGCAGCACGACGAGATCGCCCGGCGCGAAGGCAACCGTGCCATTGGCCGACGCCTCATTCGGAAAAGTGTGCACGTGTCCTGCGCCCCAGTGATCGAAACGGCCGGGCGTTTCGGCGAACCCGTACTGGATCATGGTCGGATATTCGCCAAGCTTCACGGTAAGATCGGTGCCGCCGGATCGGGTCACGCGCATCGTCTTGGCGCGCATCAGTCGCTCGCCGGCATAAGTGACCGCTTCCTTCAGACCCGGAGGTGAGATCAACTGTTCCAATTCGTCGGGGCCGTCGATGACCATCAGCACCCGCGTGCCGGCGTCGCGGGCCTCCTTCAGCCAGCGCGTAAACAGCGGAATATGTAGGCAAACCAGCATATCCGCGGCCTTGATCGCGCCCAGCGTGCCCTTGCAACGGCCGACGGTTTCGACGCCCACTTTGGTCCAGGACGGCATGGCGTTGACGCACATTTCATAGGCGTCGGCGCCAAGATCTTCGGCCGCCGCAAAGGCGGCCGAGACGTAGTCGCGGCGCGCCCCGAGATCGCTCAGGAGAACGATCGTTTCGCCCTTCTGCACGTTGCAAAGTTGGAATTCCCGCCGGAACAGCATCGCCAGTTTGGCGTGATTAATGGCTTCATGCATGACGCGGCACCTCGGTGATGAGTGTCTTCGACAAGGACCTTAGCAAGAGATCGGCGTCCCTGACATCGTCTTAGAGGCTCCCGGCGCGCTTATTCGAAGCCGCCGTCGACGCCGATAAATTGACCGGTAATTGAGCGGGCGGCAGGCGAGCAGAGATACGACACCATTGCCGCAATTTCCGTCGCTTCCACATAGGCCTCGGTCGCCTGGCGGCCGAGATAATGCCGTTCCGCTTCGGCTTCGCTGATGTCGTTTTTCTGCGCGTATTGCGCGATCACCGCCGTGATGCGCGGCCCGCGCACGGTCCCCGGCAGGATCGCGTTGACCCGCACGCCATGGCGGCCGACCTCGCGCGCCAGCGAGGCGGTCAGCCCGAGCACCGCCCATTTCGAGGCGCAATAAGGTGAGCGGTCCGGATAGCCGATCTTGCCCGCAACCGAACTGAGGTTGACGATTGAGCCCCGGCCCGCCGTCATCATTCCCGGCACCACGATGCGGCAGGTGAGGAATGCGGCGGTCAGGTTGACGTCGATCACCTCCTGCCACTCTTCAAGACTGATCTGCGGCAACGGGCGCGTCGGCCCGGATATGCCGGCATTGTTGACCAGCACTTCAACCGGGCCCAGACCGTCGAACAGCGCCTCGATCTGGCGTGCCTGCCGCATATCGCAGGCGCGAAACTCGGCTTGCAGCTCGCGCGCCGCGGCCTCGCCACCCTCGATGTCGATGTCGCTGAGCACCACGCGATAGCCGTCGCGCCGCAAGGTCCGGGCGATTTCAAGACCGATCCCGCTTGCACTTGCCGTGACCACGGCCAAGCCTAATTGCGCCGGCAACTCGATGCCCTCCCGCTGCGGACTTTCCCGAATCGTCGCGCGAACAAAGCCAATTTAGCGCGACGGCACAACCGGCAAAAACCAAGATGCCGCCGCACCTCGGAGCCGGCGCAAGTAACCGGCGCCGGTGAGCCGATCGCCGTGGCGCTCTGGAACGGCACAAGACTTGCGAGTACTCTTTGCCCGGATGTACTGGGAGACTATCGCCGTGGCTGGCCGAACGGTCGTGCAAGAGACGCCGAACATGAAAACAGGTGGATGGGTCCGCTGGGCTGGCCGAATCTCCAGGTCTTTCCAGCCATTGACGGTGGGCTTGGCGATGGTCGCGAGCTTGGCCGCGACGGCCCGCGCGCCGGCGCAGACTCTACCGACGCTACGCGTGGGCAGCACCTTCCCCGGCGAAGAGCCAAAATGGCTGATCGTGAAGAAGCCGGAACTGTTCAAGAACGTCAACCACAGCTACACGATAAAATGGTCGGTGTTTCAAGGCACCCCGGTGATTTCCCAGGCGCTGGCCGCGAACGCGATCGATTGCGGCACGCAGTCGCCGATCAGCATGGCGCGGGCCACCGCCGAAGGCGCCTATCATGGCTACATCCTCGGCGCTCTGGTCGACGAGCAGCCCGGCTATTTCTCCGTGTTCTGGGGCGTGCGTTCGGATTCGGGAATCAAAACCGCGGCCGATCTAAAGGGCAAGACGGTGGCCTCCACGGTTTTCGGCGGCGGCATTTATTATCATATGCGGCTGTGGATGAAGCAGCACGGCATCGATCCCGACAAAGACATTAAGCTCGTCGAAATTCCGTTCCCGCTGTCGGAGGAAGCCTTACGCAGCGGCCGCGTCGATTCGGCACCGTTTGCCCAGCCCTGGGGCACGGCGGCGCTCGCCAAGGGCGGCGTCGCCAAGCTGTTCTCGATTTCGGAAGTGCAGAGCCCGCTGGTCAACGTCTTCGAGTCCTGCCGCAAGGATTTCACCGATCAAAACCTGCCAGTGATCAAAGCCTACATGGAGGACTATAAGGACGCGATGGCCTATGCGCTGTCGCATCCGGACGAAACGCGCCAAGTCGTTTCCGAGGCGACGAAGATTCCCTACGACGTGCTCAAGACTTTTCTTCTCACCAAAGACGACTTCTATCGCCCGCCGAGCGCGCGGCCGAACTTCGCCGCCATCCAGAAGACCTGGGATATTTACTACCAGGAAGGCGTCATCAAACAGCCGCTCAAGGTTACCGATTACGAGCGTCTCGACGTCACGCCGAGCGAGTAGGGCCGCCGTCGCTGAAGTCCGGCCGAGGACCCGATCCGCAGGATGATCCTGATCGATGACGTGTCAAAGACCTACCGGCGCGCGCGCGGCAAGGGAGAAGTGCCGGCGCTGGTGCGCATCGCCGCGTCGATCGCAGACGGCGAATTCGTCGCCGTGGTCGGGCCGAGCGGGTGCGGCAAGTCGACCTTGCTCTACATGATCGGCGGTTTCGTGCCGATGACGGCGGGACGCATTCTGGTCGACGGCAAGCCAGTGACCGGCCCGGGCCCGGATCGCGGACCGGTATTTCAGGAATTCGCGCTGTTTCCGTGGCGCACCGCGCTCGACAACATCTTGTTCGGCCTGCAAGAGCAGCGTGTTCCCAAAGCTTTGGCCAAGGCGCGCGCGCTGGAACTCATCGAAATGGTGCATCTGAAAGGCTATGAACATTTTTATCCGAAGGAATTGTCGGGCGGCATGAAGCAGCGCGTCGCCATTGCGCGCACGCTCGCCTATGACCCCGCGATCCTGCTCATGGACGAACCGTTCGGCGCGCTCGACGCGCACACGCGCACCATGCTGCAGGACGAATTGCTGGCCATTTGGGAGCGCCAAAGAAAGACGGTGCTGTTCGTGACCCATGGTGTCGACGAGGCGGTGTATCTCGCCGACCGCGTGCTGGTGATGACCGCGGCGCCCGGTCGGATCAAGGCCGATATTCCGATAGGTTTGCCGCGGCCGCGCCGGCGCGACGATCTGTTGCGCGACCCGCGCTATCAAAACCACGTCATTGAAATCGGCCATCTCATGGACCGGCCGGTGGCGGTATAGACCATGCGCGCACGCAGCGACCGTTTCGGATCTGCCCTCGCGCCGCTCGTGGTCGTGGCGGTCCTGCTGGCGCTGTGGCAGGCCGCGGCGCTCGCCATCCGCAGTTCCTACCTGCCGCCGATGACGGAGATCCTGCCGGTTCTCGGCAGGCTGCTGTGGTCGGGCGATCTCTATCCCGACCTCGCCAGCACGCTGGCGCGGTTGTTTGTCGGCCTCGGCATCGGGCTCGTGCTCGGCATCCCGCTCGGTCTGGTCAGCGGGCGCAGTCCCGCGTTTGCGAATTTCATCACGCCGATTCTCGCCGCGTTTTATCCGGTCCCCAAGGCGGCTTTGATGCCGATCGTGATGCTGTGGTTCGGTGCCGGCGACTTTTCGAAGATACTGATCATCGTGTTGACGGTTTCGCTGCCGCTCGTCTATCACGCCCAGCAAGGCGCGCGCGCGGTGGACGATAAGATGATTTGGTCCGCGCAGGCCGTCGGCTGCGGCAGTCTGCGCCGTTTGTTCCGGGTCGTCTTGCCGTCGGCATTACCCGAGATCCTGATCGGCACGCGGGTGGCGATCGTGATCGGCGTCATCGTCACCATCACTTCGGAGATGATCGTGCGCCAGACGGGGCTCGGGAATTATCTGTTCACCGCGCTCGATATGGGTCAGTTTACCTTGACCTACGCGGTCATTCTGGTGGTCGCGGCGCTCGGCTTCCTGCTCGATTGGGCGTTCGAGATCGTGCGGCGTCGGCTGACGGTCTGGGCGCCGGATCGGCTCGATGCCGACGTGGCCGCGACATCATGAAAAAGGCCGGGCATACTATGCTTGAAGGGTTCAAGCGCAGCTACTCGATCGTGTTGCTGTTGGCCCTATGGGAAGTCGCGGTGCGCTTCGGCATTGCGCCGTCGATTCTGCTGCCAGCGCCTTCCGCGGTCGCGCTCGCGCTGGTGCGCGATCTCGGCGATATGCATTACCTGTCGGACTTGGCGCTGACGCTCTATCGGCTGTTTACGGGTCTCGTCATCGCCATCGGCGGCGGCATCTTGATCGGCATCGGCGCGGCGCAGTCGCGGCTCGGACCGCTGCTGCTGGAGCCGCTGATTCGCGTGCTGTCGCCGCTGCCGAAAATCGTGTTTTTTCCGGCGTTCCTGCTGCTCCTCGGCTTCGGCAGCGCGCCTCGCATCGTGCTTGTCGTTATCGACGCGATCTTTCCGGCACTGCTCGCGGCCTATTTCGGCGCCCGCGCCATCGACGAGAAACTGATCTGGTCGGCGCGTGCCGCCGGCATGTCGCGATTCGCCTGCGTGTTCCGCGTGGTCTTGCCGGCAGCATTGCCGGGCATCCTGACGGGAGTGCGCATCGCGATCGTCATCGGCTGTGTCGTGGTGTTCCTGTCCGAGATGGTGGCGCCGGGAGACGGCCTCGGCGATGCTCTGATCCGGGCCGCGCGCGGCTTCCAAACCGTGCAAATGTTCGTGCCGCTGGTGACGATCTCGCTGCTCGGTCTGGCGCTCGACTACGCCGTGGTGCGGGTACAGAGCACGCTGGTGAATTGGTGAGCCTTGAAATTTTCGGCGGCGCGGCTCGCTCGTCTATTCGCCCGCCGGCTCCTCGACCTCCCATTGCAAATTTCCGCTGTGGGTGACGGCGCCGAGATGGGCGGAGCCGACTTGGGCGGCGTATTTTTCCAGCGCGCCTGCGAGCGGCACGCGGCGGGGGCGTGGCTGCCATTCCGCGCGGCGGCGCGCCAGCTCCGCCGCGTCGACCAGACAGTCGAGGCGGCGCTCGAGTCCGTCGACACGGATGCGGTCGCCATCGCGGATCAGCGCGATCGGCCCCCCGGCCGCCGCTTCAGGCGAGACGTAACCGACACACATGCCCCGCGTGGCGCCGGAGAAGCGGCCGTCGGTGATGAGGGCAACTCGTTCGCCCATGCCCTGGCCGTAGATCAGGGCAGTGGGGCCGAGCATTTCCCGCATGCCGGGACCGCCCTTCGGTCCCTCGTTGCGGATCACCAGCACGTCGCCTGCCGCATAGGCGCGCGCGCGGATCACCGCCATGCACGCCTCCTCGTTTTCGAACACGCGCGCCGGGCCTTCGTGCACCAAGGTGTGCAGTCCTGCGATCTTGATGAGGGCGCCATCGGGCGCGAGATTGCCCTTGAGCACGACGACTCCGCCGCTCGGCGACAGCGCATCGGCCGGGGCGCGGATCACCGCGCCGTCCGGATCGGGGGCATCGGCGCAGCCCTGCGCCAGGGTTTGGCCGCTGACGGTCGGGGTCCCGCCATCGAGATGGCCGCTCGCGATCAGCGCCTTGGCGATCATCGGCACGCCGCCGACGCGATGCACGTCTTGCGCATAATAGGCGCCGCCGGGTTGCAGATTGCCGATCAGCGGCGTGCGTTCGAACACCGCGGCGACGTCGTCGAGCGTGAAGCGGATGCCGGCCTCGTGCGCGATCGCCGGCAAGTGCAGCGCGGCGTTGGTCGAACCGCCGGTCGCCGCGACAATCGCGCAGGCATTGTCGAGGCTCGCATGCGTGACCAGATCGCGCGGCAGCGGACCGCCGTCTTTGAGGATCTGCATCACCAGAGCGCCGGCGCGGGTTGCGACCGCGGCGCGCGCCTGGTCGACAGCGGGGATCATGGACGATCCGAGCGGCGCCAGCCCGAGTATTTCGGCGACCATACCCATGGTGTTGGCGGTGAACTGGCCAGGACAAGCGCCCAAGGTTGGCATCGCGGCGCGTTCCAGCGCGTCGAGCTCCGCCGCCGGCATGGCGCCGGTCATCACGGCGCCCGCGGCCTCATAGACGGTCAGCACCGAAACCGGCTTGCCGCCGAAATTTCCGGTCAAGGTCGCGCCGCCGAAAACGAAGACCGACGGTACGTTGCAGCGGACCATCGCCATCATGATCCCGGGCAGGTTCTTATCGCAGCCGCCGAAGCCGACGAGACCGTCATAGGCGTGCGCGCGTACCACGAGCTCGATCGAATCCGCGATCACCTCGCGCGACACCAGGGAGCATTTCATCCCCTGATGATTCATGCTGATGCCGTCGGACACCGAGATGGTCGTGAACGCGCGCGGCGTTCCGCCGGCGGCCGCGACGCCGGCATGGGCGTGCGCCGCCTGCTCGGCCAGCGTGCCGTTGCAGGGCGTCGTCTCGCCGGCAGTACTGACCACGCCGATAAATGGCCGCGCGATCGCCTCATCGTCGAGCCCCATGCCGCGCATAAAAGCACGGTGCGGGGCGCGGTCGGTGCCTTGGGTGGTGATCAGCGAGCGTCGGGGGAGGGTGCGCAAGCCTTGTCTCACAGCGGTTATGGTCAGCGCAGCAGCACTCGTCGCCGAAAAAACGTGCAAGTCAAGACGGATTGCAAATGGGACAATCGGGAAGCCTCACTTCGGCGGGCTTCGAATTTGGTAACGGCCGCTGTCCGAGGTTCACGCCATCCACGCTATTTGCTATCGTCGGTTCTGCTGCGATCCTCTTTACATGCCATCCGCTTAAGCGAAGTACAAATCCCCGAGTAGTCCGTGACCCAACTCCAGCCCTACTATGTATCGGCGCACAATCTCGCCAAAAGTTCGGAAAACAAAATCCATGACGATTCCGTCGCCCAGCGCTTCGGCTTCCGCGGCGGCTTGGTGCCCGGTGTTGAGATTTTCGCCTATATGAGTCACATGCCGGTGGTGAAATGGGGTCGGTCGTTTCTGCTCTTCGGCGCGATGGAGGCGCGCTTCACCAAACCGGTTTACGACGGAGAACTCGCCTGCGTTGCGGCCGAGGATGCCGACGGCGGCCTTGCCATAACGGTGGAAAGCCGGGGCGAGGTGTGCGCGCGCGGCCATGCCACGATAAAAACATCGTCGCCAACCCTGTCGCTCGATGACTTCCAAAATGTCGCCGCCACGCCCGAACGCAGGCCGGTCGGCGCCGATACCTATCGAACCGGGCATTGGCTCGGCATTTCGCCATATCGGCAAGGCGCCGACGCCGCGCGCGAATACCTACACAATATCCGTGAGACCGATCCCATTTATGCCGATCAGAAGATTATTCATCCCGGCATGCTGGCGCGGATGATGAATTGGACGCTGATTGAGAACGCCATTCTCGGCCCATGGATTCATGTCGGCAGCACAATCCAGTACCTTAATGCAGCATCGGTGGACGATGAAATCACGGTACGCGCGATCGTTGCCGACAACTACGAGCGTAAAGGCCATAAATTCGTGAAACTGGACGGCGTGATTGTCGCCAACGGCAGGACGCCAATTGCGCAATGCCAGCACACCGCGATCTATCAGCCGCGCGAGTCCGAAGCGGCTTAATCGTGGCCGAAGCGAACGCGTGCGGCTTGGCGCGACGATGATGCCATCGGCAATGCGAAAGGTTGCGTTATGATCAGCAAAAGAACTTTGCTCAATTCCGTGGCGGCAGGAGCGGCGGCATTTTTGCTTGCGCCGCTGTCGCTGCCATCGGCTGCGGAAGATGCGCCGACGGCCGGTTATCCGACCCGGCCGGTCAAGTGGGTCGTCCCCTACACGCCAGGCGGCGCGACCGACGTTATTTCCCGGATGATCTGTCAGCGCCTATCGGAAAAGCTCGGCCAGCCGTTTATCGTTGAAAACAAGCCCGGCGCCGGCAGCAATGTCGGCACGCAAGCAGTCATCAATTCGCCGCCCGACGGTTACACGATTCTTCTGACCAGCACCGCCAACGCCATCAACGTTTCTTTCGATAAGACCCTGCCGTTCGATTTCGCCAAAGATATCGTTCCGGTCGCCGGCGTCGCCCGAATTCCCCTGGTATTGGTGGTGAATAACGATCTTCCGATCCACAGCATTGCGGACTTCATCGCCTATGCGAAGGCCAATCCGCACGGCGTGAGTATTGCGTCGTCAGGAGTTGGAACCTCGCTTCATCTGTCGGGCGTGCTTTTCAAAGCGCTTGCCGGAATAGACTTCGTGCACGTTCCGTACCGCGGCTCGGCGCCAGGCCTCGCCGATGTCATGTCTGGACAAATCCAGGGCATGTTCGACAACGTCACGTCGTCATTCGAACTGGTGCGGGCCGGGAAGTTGCGCGCGCTCGGCGTCACCACGCTGGAACGCTCCGCGATTCTGCCCGATGTGCCGCCGATCGCCGATACTCTCCCCGGCTATGACACGAGTTCGTTTTACGGCACCGGCGTTCCGCGCGGTACCTCTCCGCAAATTATCGCTTTGTTGAACAAGCAGATTAATGCCGCTCTAGCCGATCCGGCGATCGCGCAGCAATTGACGGAACTGGGAGCCATTCCACTTAAGGGAAATGAAAACGAATTCGCCGCGACGCTGGCCAAAGAAATCGAGCGATGGCGCAAGATTGTCGAATTTTCGGCGAAATAAAAAACAGCTTCCTAGCCCCGACGCTTTTCAAGGTTCTAGGGTTGAGACGAAATCCAAAAATCGACCAGGAGTACGATCATGCCGGGACCGCTGAGCGGGCTTCGCGTTCTTGAACTTGCACGTATTCTCGCCGGCCCCTGGGCCGGCCAAGTGCTGTCGGATTTAGGCGCCGACGTTATCAAAGTGGAGCGGACGGACGCGGGCGACGACACCCGCGACTGGGGTCCGCCTTTTGTCGAAGGCAAGGACGACG
>Ga0181525_10002846_pt1 | contig 13920 bp, 13 predicted proteins | sample PEATcosm2014_Bin_48_FD_121100 | JGI IMG/M metagenome (GOLD analysis project Ga0181525, IMG submission 121100) | Peatland microbial communities from MTU Mesocosm Facility, Houghton, MI, USA - PEATcosm2014_Bin06_10_metaG | ecosystem: Environmental > Terrestrial > Soil > Wetlands > Peat | place...
CGAGGAGCCAACGCCATCATCGCCCTCCGCTGTTGTCGTTTCAATCAGAGGTTCGAAGACTTCTGGGCGGAGTCTGGGGCCGCCTGAAACCTTGCGGGCCTCTCACTTTTATGTCTCGCACCCCCTGTCAGCATCGAGCGGGGAGTGCAACTTCTTCCTCTCATCGTATTCGCTAGAGCGGCGTTCTTCCGAATGAGCAGCTTTGCAGTAGCGTCGGTGGCGGCGATAAAGGGCGAGCGCCTTGTCCCATTGTCCGATATTGCCCGACGAAATGGAAGATAGCTGCTAACTTACTGATTCTACTCTGGCGGTGAGGGTGGGATTCGAACCCACGGAACCCGTAAAGGTTCAACGGTTTTCGAGACCGCCCGATTCAACCACTCTCGCACCTCACCGGAACTTTATTTTAACCGATTGCTTGCCATGGGCGCGCAGCAACCTGGTGGTTGTTTAACAAGCGCGCCGCACTGCCACGCCGCGAGCCGGGTGAAACGCCGCCTGGAGCGCGCGCGGGCTGCTGATTCGGGCCGCCTTCAGGGCATCGGTTTCAACTCGGGTTGTACGCCGTCCGGGAGCGGATAACCGTCGACGTTCAGCAACATCGAAACGAACTGGTAGTAACCTACCACGGCCATCATATCCACCACCCCACGCTCCCCAAATTTTTCCTTGGCGGCCTGGAACACAGCATCGCTCGCGTGTTTGGTGCTGAGCACTTCCGTGCAAAAGTTGTAGACCGCTTCTTCATCGGGCTGCATGGACGGCGGACGCTTGCCGGCGGCCAGCGCCTCGACCAGCGCCGGGTTCAGGCCTGCGGCCAGAGCAATCTTACGATGCGCCGCCCACTCATATTGCGCCGTCCAAAAACGCCCCGTGATCAGGATGGCGAATTCATTCAGCCGGGGGGGCAGCGAAGAATGAAAGCGGGCATAGGCGCCAAACTTTTGCGCCAGGTCGCCCATCTCGGGACTGCGCAGCAGCACGTTGAAGGGCCCATCCAATGAAGTGCGCGGACCGGCCAGAATGCTGTCGGTCATCGCCTTTTGCTCCGGCGTCATAGTGTCATAGCTGAGCGGCCGGAAGCGGCCGCCGCGCAAGTGGAGATCGCGAGTGGTGGGGGCTTGTGCGTTCACAATGCCCAGGATACCGAGAATTCCGGCGCAGACGGCGGGCAAGCGCATGAAAGTGCTCCTTTCGATTCATGTTGATTGTATGCCAACGCTGCATACGGTGCAGCGTTGTCCCGCACACGCTTATTAGCATGCATCAATTTAGCGGGTTGCTGCGTCACACCTGTTGATGAAGTGGGCCTGTTTGGTTCTGGCATTAGCAATGTACGCCTGGGGGCAAACACCCGGCAAGGAAATCGGCAGCGGAGCAGGCGATATCGGAAAGGGCGCCGCCAAGGGGGCCGGCCACCTGGCGAAGGGGACCGGCAAGGGCGCCCTCAACCTGGTGACTCTGCATCCCATCAACGCTGCTGCATCCCTCGGAAAAGGTGCGGGTGCGGCGGGCAAAGACGTGGGCGTCGGCACGGTAAAGGGCACGGGCAAGATCGCCAAAGGTATTGGGAAGGCGATCAAGAAGTTATTCTAACGTTCCAATCGGAGAAACTAATGAGCAAAACAACTAACAACCAGCCGTTTCTGACAGATGTTCAAGAGTTGCGCGCACGGGCGCGGTCGAGCCTTGAGAAGGGCGCGGTGACGCCGGATTATCTGGCCGACGTGAAACAGACTATCGACATTCTGCAATCGGTGCTGGCTACCGAAATCGTCTGCGTGCTGCGCTACACCATGAACGCCGTCGCGGCCACCGGTATTTCGAGCGAAAGCGTGAAGGACGAATTCGACGAGCACGCAAAGGAAGAGCGGGAGCACATGCGCAAGGTTGCCGAGCGCATCAACCAACTGGGCGGATCTCCGAATTTTAACCCGGAAGGATTGGCGTCGCGTTCGGCGTCGCAGTACGTGGAGGGCGCGAATCTGGTGGAGATGATCAAGGAAAACCTGGTGGCTGAACGAATCGCTTGCGAGCACTATCGCGAGCTGATTCGATACTTCGCCGACAAGGATCCCACTACGCGTGTGATGATGGAAGGCATCCTCACCAACGAAGAAGAGCACGCCAACGACATGCACGATCTGTTAGTCGCGCATGAAGGCAAGCCTATGCTCCCGAGCCACTCTTAGCCAGTGCTCTGCGCCAGCGCGTTACTCGCGTGGAATGCGAGCGCCAGTTGCCTGCGCTCCAGCGCCAGCAGGAATTCCTTCCGCGCGATGCCGCCGCCGTATCCGGTCAGTTTGCCATTGGCGCCGATGACCCGATGGCATGGAATCACGATGGGAATGGGATTGGCTCCATTGGCGCGCCCCACCGCACGCGAGGCTTTGGGCGAGCCAATGCGCTGCGCCAACTCCCCATACGAAATGGTTGCGCCAAAAGGAATGGTGCAGAGTTCCCGCCAAACGCGCTGATGGAATTCCGGGCCCTCCGGCGCCAGCCGTAAATCGAACTCGCGCAACTCACCTGCGAACCACGCCCGCAGTTGGTGCATCGTTTCGCGCAACGGAGCTGCATCTTCTTTCCAATCGGGACGGGGTTCCGCCGGCTGGCGGCCATCGGCGAATAGCACTTGGCGTAGGCCGGAATCATCCGCCGCCAGCAGCAGTTTTCCGGTGGGGCTTTCCATCCAGCTGTAAAACATTGGGGTGTAGAACATCGCGGCCTCCTTCCCAAGTATGGATCGCCAGGGTAACGCTGTAAAATGACAACGGATGCGTACTTCTATTGGCAGATTGGGGATCGGCAGCTTGGGGATTGCCAGCTTGGGCGCGCTGGCCGTATGCACTCTGGTTTTAGCCGATCGTTTGGAAGACACTTTCTACATCCCGCTGGACGATCCCGCGATTCAATACGCGGCGTCCGATTCGGACCCCGTAGCGCGCCTGGAAAAGCAGCTCGAAAGTGGGAAGGCCAAACTCGATTACGCGCCGAATGGTCTGGGCTATTTACCGGCGGTGCTGAAAGAGCTTGGCATCCCAATCGATTCCCAGGTGCTGGTATTCTCGCGCACCAGCATTCAAACCTCGCACATTTCGCCGCGCACCCCGCGCGCCATTTATTTCAACGACGATATAGCGGTGGGCTTTGTGCAGAATGGCGAAGTGCTGGAACTCTCGGCCATCGACCCTAAAGCCGGCGCGGTTTTTTACAGCCTGGACACGGAAAAGAGCGCGAGGCCGGAATTCGCGCGGCGCGACGATTGCCTGCGCTGCCACCAAGGCGCACCTACCATGGGCATCCCGGGAATCATGGTGAGCTCCGTGCATCCGATCACAGACGCCGAGGGGCGCGATTCGCATGGCAGCGCTTACATTACCGACGATCGCACCAGTTTCGCGGAGCGCTGGGGAGGTTGGTACGTTACCGGAACGCACGGTTCGCAAGTGCATTTGGGAAATAATCCGGAACTGGCCGACCCATTGAATCCGGGCCGGGCGTTGCAGGAAGGAACGCAAAACGTAACCAGTCTGGGAGACCGGTTCAACACGTCCCGATACCTGGCGCCAACCAGCGATATCGTCGCGCTCATGACGCTGGAGCACCAGACGCGCATGACCAATTTAATGACGCGCATCGGGTGGGACGCGCGCATCGCTTTGCGAGATGGCCAGGGCAAGCTGGACGATGCCGCGCGCGCTCGCATTAACGCTGAGATCGAAGAAATGATCGGCTACATGCTTTTCGTGGACGAGGAGCCGCTAAAGGAGCCGGTGCAGGGCGTCTCGACGTTCACCAAAACGTTTAGCGCGCGCGGCCCGCGCGATGCCCAAGGCCGGTCGCTACGGGATTTCGATTTGCAAAAGCGGCTGTTCCGTTACCCGCTGTCTTATATGATCTATTCCGCCGCGTTCGACGGTATGCCGGAGGTAGTCCGGGATCGGGTCTACGAGCGGCTTTACCAAGTGCTCAGTGGCCAGGACAAAAGCCAGACTTTTGCGGGAATTTCCCCCGCGGACCGGCTGGCAGTGCTCGAGATCGTTCGCGGCACCAAGAACCATCTTCCGAAGAGTTGGCCCAATTAAGGGACCTCCGTGGTGAGCCGCGCCTTCGCAGCTCGCCGCTGCGGCGGCCAACTAAAGATTAAAGCGATTGTCCGAAACGAAGGCCGGATTCCAGCGCACTTTCGCCGGCTCCTTAAACTCCGGATTCTCTTCCTTGAGCAGCGCCACGGTTGCTACAACCGCCGCATCCTTCGCTTCCTCTTCATTAATAGCGGTGATTTCGGCCTCATGGTGCGAGTCCCCAAGCAACTGCAGCCGCCAAGTGGACTCGCCTGAGGCTTCCAGGAGCAGCCAGTAAGGTCCTAAGCGCGTTGTTAGTTTATGAGCCAAGGTGTCTTTTTGTGAGCGAAGGCCGGATGGAGGAAGAAAGCGCGCCTTACCAGCGCGGCCCCTTACTGCGTCCCCGGTTGAAACCGCCCCCGCCGCTGCTGCTGCGATTGCCGCCACCCGCCGGACGCCCACCACCGGAGCGCTCTTCGCGAGGCCGCGCTTCATTAACGTTCAAGTCGCGACCGTTCATATTGCGTCCATTGAGGGCGGCAATGGCGTTGGACGCTTCATTCGCATTGGTCATTTCGACGAAAGCGAAACCGCGAGGCTGGCCGGTATCGCGATCGCGCACGATATTCACTCGTTCCACGGCGCCGAATTCATTGAAAGCCGCCTCCAGTTCCTCTTGTGAGGTTGCGTATGAAAGATTCCCTACAAAAATATTGGTCATGCGGACACTCCTTAGCTGCCGATTTCGTAGCAGCGTGGTCACGGTTACAGGCGAGCTGGCGTACGCCGGAACGCGAGGCGAAGTCGCGAGCAAATTAGCTGATTTTGATGGTAGCACGGCGACTCGCGAACCACACATCCTTACGGTTAAAGAGCTGGGAAAGTTGTGGGATGGCCCTGTTATTGCCGGACGGCCGGCGCGAACGTCTCTTCGGCCGCCTGCAGCCGGAGCTGTTCTACTTCGTTATGCTGCATCCTGGCGCGGGACGCCAATCCGGGGAAATCAAAGGCCCTTAAGCGGTCGTCGTATAGCGAGATTCTATTCAACGCTTCCCATAATTTCACTTTGCCAAGCACTCCCAAAGCGAGGGCTTCCAAGGCTTCGAAAGCGCCCAGAGATCCGCGGCCAAATTTGATTTCGGTGGCTTTCTCCGAAACCCAGGCGGCGGCATTTCGAAGCCGGGAGGCGCCGTCGTCAATCCTATCGATTACGTTCTGCAACGTCGCCCGATCTGCTTCCACTTTGGGAAGCAAGTCGCGGGCGAATTCGCCGATGGGCTGGCCGGAATGCTGGTCACGCAAGCTCTCCAGCAGTTCGATCGCGAAGCGGGCGCCCGAGTGATGATCGTGCAGATAAGTGGCTAGGGAATCCGCCATGGCAATCCTCGCCTGGTTGGACTCGGCCGGCGCTAAAAGGTTGCATCACGGTTAAGACGCGCATTCCTGCCAATCAGACGGTTAACGCCAGCTCGTTGCGGGCAGTTTTCACCAAATGCGAGAACCTGCGCGCCAATTCCACAATCCAGGCCTGCTCGCGCGCCCGGATGGCTCGTGGCGGAATCAAATCCCCGCCGATTCCGAGCGCCGCGGCCCCCGCATAGATATAATCCCCGGCATTCTGCTGCGTCACTCCGCCAGAAGCGATAAACGAAATATGCGGAAAAGGCGGCCGCAAGGCGCGCAGATACCCCACCCCGCCCAGTTGCGAACACGGAAATAGCTTCACGAACTCCGCGCCTGCCTTCACCGCAGCCATCACTTCGCTGGGAGTCAGAACGCCGGGAATCGCCAGAACATTTTCCTGGACGGCGAACTCCACAGTCTCCACATCCAGCCCCGGACTGGTAAGAAAATTCGCTCCCGCATCCAAACAGGCACGCGCCGTCCTGACGTCCAATACGGTTCCCGCGCCCACCACCAGATGCGGATGCTTCTGCACCAGATGCGCGATCAACTCGGTGGCCTTGGGAACCGTCATGGTTAGCTCCACGATCGGAATTCCCCCTTGCGACACGGCCTCCGCGGCGAACCAGGCGTCTTCCGGCGTCGATACGCGGATCGCCGGAATGAGGCCCACTTCCAGTATCTTGGCGCGAACGTCTTCGTGCTTCATCGATCTCCTCCGAAATCGACCGCTATGGTTCAGGTCAACTTAGCCCAAATCAATTTAGCATTGTGTACCGGCCGCCGCTTCAAGTTTGATGTGGCGCACGTTCTCAACGTGCCGTGTTAGCACTCGTGCGAACACTTTTCAGGGCCTCGAAGGCGTTCACACGATTGTAAACGCAGCACGCTGGAGTGCTTACGCCACAAGGCGCGTCAATGCGCATCGCCCGAGGTCTCGGGTACGGGCAGCACGTCGCCCTCTCGAGCCACCCACGCATACAACGTTGGAAGCAGGAAAATACTGAGCAGCAGCCCGGAGATCAAGCCGCCCACGATGACGATCGCAAAGGGCCGCTGCGAATCGGAACCGATGGCATGCGACATGGCGGCAGGCAGCAAGCCCAGCGTGGCTACCATACTGGTGACCATAATGGGCCGCAGCCTCAGAACCGCGCCCTCCACCGCCGCCTCTTCGATGGAATGGCCGCGCGCGCGCCTTTGATTGATGTACTCCAGCATGATGACGCCGGTCTGCACCGACACTCCGAACAGCGCCAGAAAACCGATCCCGGAAGACACGCTGAAATGCGTGTGCGTCACTAGCAGCGCCAGCATGCCGCCCAGCGGCGTCATCATCACGTTCACGATGATGAGGAAGGCCCATTTCACCGATTGAAACATAGTGTACAGAATCACGAAAATGATCAGCACCGTGAGCGGCACAATGATGGAGAGCCGAGCCGCCGCCCGCTTCTCGCTTTCGTATTCGCCTTCCCAATTGATGTGATAACCGCGCGGTAGCTGCACCTGCTTGCCCACCTTCTCGATGGCTTCCTCTACCGTGCTTCCCAGATCGCGCCCGCGCACGCTGTACTTCACCGCGACGTAGCGCTGGTTGCCTTCCCGATAAACCTCCGAGCCGCCGTCTCGCATCTCGATCCTGCACAATTGCGCCAGTGAGACGCGCTCGCCGGAAGGCGCCAGCAAGCGGATGTTGGCGATGGCCTCCCGCGTGTCCCGGTAGGGCGCCTGATAGCGCGCCACCAGATCGTAGCGCTGCTCCCCTTGCAGCACCTGCGTCAAGGCGTTGCCGCCCACCGCGGTTTGAACCGCGTCCTGAATGTCGGCCACGTTGATCTGGAAGCGGGCCGCAGCCTGGCGGTCCACCGTCACGTTCAAATTGGGCTGGCCCAGCAACCGGAAAACGCCCAAGTCTTCCACGCCGCGAACCGTGCGCATCACCTGCAACACCTGGTCCGCTTTGTCTTCGAGCGTTCGCAGATCGTCCCCGTAAATCTTGGTGGCAAGCTGGCCCTTCACGCCGCTGACGGCCTCTTCCATGTTGTCGGCGATGGGCTGCGAAAAATTCCAGATGGCGCCCGGGATCTGCTCCAGTTGCTCGTTCATGGCGGCGATCAGCGCATCTTTGTTTTGATGAAACACCGGACGCCACTGCTCTTTCGGCTTCAGGTCCACGCAATATTCGGTATTGAAAAAACCGGTTGTGTCGGTGCCATCGTCGGGCCGCCCCACCTGGCTGGTCACGATGGTGGTTTCCGGAAAAGAAGCCAAAATGACCCGGGCCTGGTTAGCTACCTTCACGCCCTGCGTCTGTCCCGTGCTGGGCGCCAGCGTACCACGCACCCACAGCGCGCCTTCATCCAGGTGCGGCAGGAATTCGGACCCGATAATGTCGCTGGTGCCCAGGTAGGCCGTCCCGCCCAGCGCCAACGCCGCCACCGCCACTACGGCCCAGCGCTCGCGAATGGCCCAGCGCACCGCTCTACGATAGCGCAGGGTGAGGATGTCCATCACCGGATTCTGCCATTCCTTGGCTCCGCGCCGGAACAGAAAGCTGGCCAGCACCGGCGACACTACTATCGAGAACAGCAGAGCGCCCAGCAGCGCGAACGCCACCGTCCATGCCATCGGCTTGAAAAGCCGCCCCTCCACGCGCTGCAGCGTGAAGATCGGGATGTAAGCCGTAATGATAATGGTGATGGCGTAGAATACCGGCCGCTGCACTTCATGCGCCGCGGTGCGAATCTGATCGCCCACCGACAAGCGCTCGCCATTCCCGGATTGCTGTGTGTGCAGGTGCCGCACGATGTTCTCGATCATCACCACCGCGCCGTCCACCACCATTCCGAAATCCAGCGCGCCCAGCGACAAAAGATTCGCGGGAATATGCCGCAGGCTGAGACAAATGGATGCAAACAGCAGCGAAAACGGAATGGTTACCGCCACAATCAATGCCGCGCGCGCGTTGCCGAGAAACAGGAACAGGATAATCACCACCAGGATGATGCCTTCGGTGAGGTTGTGCAGCACGGTGTGGGTGGTAAACTCCACCAGTTCGCTGCGATCGATGAACGGAACCACCTTCACTCCGCTGGGCAGAATCAAATTGTTGAGTTCCTCCACCTTGGCGTGAATGCCTTTGAGCGTGCTGTCGGAATCCGCGCCTTTACGCATCAGCACGATGCCGGAAACCACGTCTTCGTTGTCGGCGATTTTGCCGTCTTCGCGCCGGATGGCTCTCCCAAACTGGCCCAGCCGTATCTTCGGTCCTTGCGCTACGTTCGCAATATCGCCGATGTGCAGCGGCGTTCCGTTCTGCGTCTTGATCACGGTGTTGGCAATGTCGCGGACGTTGGTGACCATGCCCACTTCACGCACGTCCACCTGCTGCAGCCCGGCCTCGATGAAACTCCCTCCGGCGTTGGCGTTATTGTTCGTCAGTTGCTGCTCCACCTGGCCAATGCTCAACCCATAAGCGATCAGCTTTTCCGGATCGATACGCACCTGATACTCGCGCGTGGGACCCCCGAAGCTGGCCACATCCACCACATCCGGCACCGACTTGAAATTCTTCTCCACCACCCAGTCTTCGAGCGACTTCAGCTCCATCACGTCGTACTTCGGATTCCTGCTTTGCAGCGTGAAGAAATAGATCTGACCCACCGGGCTCCAGTCGGTACCCATCTGCGGAGTAACGCCCGCCGGCAAAGTGACCTGCGCCAGCCGCTCCAATACACGCTCGCGATTCCAGGCATTTTCCGATCCGTCTTCGAAGATCAGCTTTACGTCCGACAATCCGAACAGCGAGAACGAACGCAAGTGCACCACGTCGGGAATACCGTTCATCGCGATTTCGAGCGGAATGGTGACCTGCTGTTCTATCTGCTCCGCCGAAATGCCCGGCCACTGCGTGATCACGTCCACGTAATTGTTGGCTACGTCGGGATATGCTTCCACCGGGAGATTGTGGAAAGAGATAGCGCCCCAGGCCAGCAGCAGGATCGCGATGGCGAGAACCACGAAACGGTTGTTCAGCGCGAAATCGACTACTTTACGGATCATTTGATTGCTTACTGCTCCACCCTTACTGTTCAACCGTGGACTGCAGCACCAGCGCGTTCGATACCACTGGCTGTCCCGGCTGGATACCGGAGAGAATTTCCTGCAGTCCGCCCGGCAACATGTCGCCCCCCACTACTTCGATTCGCCGGAATTGATTGTTGTCCGCCGGTGCGTATACCCAATCGCGATCGTGCAAATGCAGAACCGCATCGGCCGGCACGGTGGCATGCAACTGTTTTTGCAGCCCGTGGAAGGTGGCGGTCACGAACATTCCGAAACGCAACTTGCCGTTATTCTCAACTTCCAGGCGCACCTTTTCGGTGCGGATATTGGGGTCCAGCGTGGGCGCTACGTTGTCGATCCGGCCCCGCAGAACTTCCTTCGGATAGGCCGCCAGATGGATATCCGCAAACTCGCCCAGGTGCACGAACGACATATCGTTTTCGTAAACGTCGCAGATAATCCAGACTTTAGACAGATCGGAGATGGTGAACAGGTTGGGAGAATTGTCCAGCGTCTTCACGCCCGCCGCCGCCGTCACCTGTTGATCGGTGATCACGCCCGAAACCGGCGCGTGGATCTCGACGATGGAAGTAGGATGGTCGATGTCGGCGCCCAATACCCGCAGGTGTTCCACGGCGGTCTCGGTGGTCACTTTCGCCTTCACCTCGGCGTCTTCGGCCACTTCCTCGTCTTTCTTTGCGATGGCGCCTTTCTCCAGCAGGATTTTGGCGCGGTCCAGTTGCGCTTTAGCCAGTTCTTCGTCGGCCACCGCTTGCCGGTAGTCCGAGAAAGCCTGTGCGATATCCTGGCTCTGGATCTTCAACAGCAGCTGCCCCTTCGTCACGGTGTCGCCCAGCCGGGCGTCGATCTCGACGATGCGGCCCGAAGCCAGCGAGATCACGGGAATGTTGCGCGACACGTCGGCATTCACGGAGCCGGTAGTTTTCAGCTCCGGCGCGCTGTCATGCTCGCCCGCCGTCACCAAGGGAAACTGCTGCGTGTTGTCCACCTTAAACAGGCTGCCGTCGGTTTCATCCTCCACTTGAGCCGCCGGAGGGGCTTCTACCTTGGCGTCCGCCTGGACCTTGGCTCCGCATCCCGCCAAAACCAAGGCCGAACCCACAACAAAACATAAGCTCACGCTCGCGGCAATGAGCGCAAATGTTTGGCGATTCATCGAATAACCTCCTGTCCTACCGACAGATTTAACTGGGCCGCAGCCGTCAAATAAGAACCCACCAGGTTCAGGTAATTGAGCTCGGTGCTGCGATAATCCTGCTGCGCCTGCAAAAAATCCAATAGCGACGCTCCGCCTCTGGTATAGGCGAACGAGACGGTCTCGCGAACCTCCGTTGCGTCCTTCAGGTAAGTTTCCTTATAGGGGCGCAACAAGGTGAGATTGCTTTCCAGTGTGGCGTAAGCGGAATCCACGTCGCTGAACACTTGCGCAGTAGCAGCGTCGCGTAGCCGTTCATTGCGCGTGATGTCCTGCAGCGTTCGCAGCTTCTCGCCCTGATTGCGGTCGAAGATGCGCAGAGGAATGGTCACGTTCACACCGAGATACACCGGGATGGGCGGATTGCGCGCGAAATCGGCGCCGAAAGTGGGGTCCACGGAGCCATTGGCCACCGCCAGCTTGTGATCTGTTTGGGCTTTGTCCACCGATTGCATGGCGGCTCGCAAGTCGGGCCGGTTGGTAAGCGCTTGATCGCGAAATTCCTGGAGCGGGCGCATGTCGGTGTCGAAGTCGAATCTTCCCGTGACGTCGAACTGCTCCACCGGAGTGCGATCGTTCAGCAGCATCAGCAACTGAATTTTCGCCGTGCGTAGATTCACCAGCGCAGTCTGAACGTCGGTCTCGAACTGCACCCGCTGCAGCTCCAGCCGTTGGAAATCCACCCGCGCTATGTCTCCGGCTTTCAGCCGTTCGTTGCTAACGTCCAGCAGCCGGTTATAGAACGCCAGGCTTTCCCGCGTCAGATCCAGGATCGCCTTTTGCTCCAGGGCTTGCACAAAAGCGGTGCGCAGATTGAATAGTAAGTTGCGCTCCTGATCGGCGTATTGCGATACCGTGATCGCCGTTCCCTGTTGTGCGCTTTGTTGCCGCAGCTCGCGCTTGTGCTGCCGCTCATGCAGGTAACTGATGGATGCCGACGGCAGGGCATAAGCGAATGGACTGTAGATGGCGGGTCCGCCGCTGGGCGGAGGCTGGGTCGAAAAGAAATTCATCTGATCGAACGTGCCGGTTACGTCCGGATTGGGCCGCAGGTACGCCGTGATCTCCTGGGCGCGCGACTCGTCGATCCCGATTTGCGCGGCTCGCAAAGTCGGGTTATTCTCCTGAAATTTGTCGCGCAGCTCCTGCCAGGTGAAGCTACGCGGCTGCGCCCACGCGCCGGTAGCCAGGCACGCAAGGAGCGCAAAGGGCGCGGCGCACCCCCCCAACCGGCTCAAAAACTTGCCCGCGACGCGCTCCGTTTTGCGCGACAAAGCAGAAAGTCCAAAGGGCGCGGCGCACACCCCCAACCGGTTCAAAAACTTGCCCGCGCCACGCTCCGTTTTGCGCCACAAAGGAAACAGCAAGCCGCAGATGCTCCAGCGCGGAATCGGATTTTCTAAGTTGCACATGTTCGGTTGTCTTCTGGCAGTAACAAGATCTGGCAGCAACAAGATCCGGCACTAAGAAGATCCCCTGGTAAGAAGATCTCTTGGGGACAAGCACACGTGGAGTACTCGAGATCGGGCGCGGGTCAGGTCATCCGCTCGATGGACTTCTGGCCGATCGATCATCTGCTATCGATGCAGGTTGGGTACTCGTCAGTTAGGGTAGGCGATAAGACGTGAAGAAAGCATGAAAACCGCACCGGGAAGTCTTTACGGATCAGCCAGCCAAGCACTATCTTTTGGCTAACCCGGTGAAATCTTCCAGCCATTCTAGTGCCGCGCGCTCAAACATGACAATAGGACCATCTACCTACCGCGCGTGCGGATTTGCACCCGGGAATCCGTTAGCTCTTTCACGTCCAGTTCCCCATCGCGGTTGATGTCCAGCCGCTCGAACTCCGCCTCCATAAATGCCATAAACTCCTGCTTGGAGACCTTGCCGCTCATATCTTTATCCATCAGGAGCAGGAGTTTCTTGGCCTCCTTCTCTCCGGCGGCCAATTTCTTCTCTTTTGGAGGCGGCGTCGTTTGGGCTGAGTCCTGAGCAGCCACGACCCTTGCGACGATGACCCCCGCGACTAGTAGGGCGGCGATCAGTATAGTCGGCCCGGCCCTCGATTTTAAACTGGTCATTTTGAAAACCTCTCCCGAAGCGATACTACTTCGATTCCCTTTTGGCGCGAAAGGGGAAACCGGGCCGCGCTCGTCAGCAAGCGGCCCGTGAAATGGTTTTTTCGCATCCCGCTAGTAAAACCAGATGACGTCGGCCGCGAACATGAACTGACTGTGGCGCTTATCGCCGTCGTAGGCAACATTATCGAAGTTGTGCTCCCACCGCAGCTCCGGGCGAAAAACGATGGTGCTACCGATCCAGTGGTTCCAGGAGATGCCGTCTTCCACATAGCGGCCCTTGATTCCGGTTCGCTGCCCGCGCAGATCGTCGAAGAACTCGTCGCGAAAGCTGATGAAATCGTGCGATTTCAACTGCCGGTTGGTGTAATTCAGGATGGTCCACTCCGGGGCGTAACAGGTAAGTTGAGTCGCCGTCTGGCACCAGGCGCCGTTGGCATTGGCGATCAATAGATACGAGGCGGCTGGATTAAATATGTTGGGCGTGTGGCTTTCGTATTGATACCAGCTCTCGAAATCCGCGTGCCACTTGTCGTTGATCTTGTGGTACCAGGTAGCATAGTAAGCTGCCAGGTTGTTGTACGCGTACTTACCGGCGTTCAAGGAATTTGCGCACACGTAGATGTCGTCCTGGCCATCGCGGAAAGTAAACTGGCCGCACAGGTTGCCGGTCCATTGCGCGCTCGGCTTCCAGGCCGCGGTATCGCACCCGGGCGAGATGCCGGCCTGAAACGTGAACAGATTACTGAACTTTATAGTCGCGTTGGCGCCGGTTTGCGTGTAGCAATCGTAGGTGTAAGTGAGCGAGTGGGTGTAAGTGTAGTTATTCGGAGCTAACTGCGCCTCGATGTCCGGAAGGGAAATATAACGGCCAAGCCGGAGAATCATGCCCTGCGCCACGTGCGGGAAGTACAAATCGATGTAAAACATCACAGGATCGGCGCCGTATTGATTGCCCAGCGTCCCATCCGGCTTAGTGTGTAGCAACTGCTGGCTGAAGTAACCATCGGCCGTGGTGAAGCGATAATCCAAGCCGTACAATCCAGTAAACCGGAACCCCCAGTCAAAGTGCTCGGTTTGAACGGTA
>Ga0181525_10002847_pt1 | contig 13916 bp, 12 predicted proteins | sample PEATcosm2014_Bin_48_FD_121100 | JGI IMG/M metagenome (GOLD analysis project Ga0181525, IMG submission 121100) | Peatland microbial communities from MTU Mesocosm Facility, Houghton, MI, USA - PEATcosm2014_Bin06_10_metaG | ecosystem: Environmental > Terrestrial > Soil > Wetlands > Peat | place...
ATGTGCTGGATGCGGCCTTCCTTATCGATCACGAACGTGGCGCGATTGGCGAATCCGCGGTCCACAAACAGCACGCCGTAATCCGCCGCCACCTGCCGCTTGGAAAAGTCGCTTAGCAGCGGAAAGGTGAGCTTCAGCTTGTCCGCGAATTCTTTTTGAGAGGGAATATTGTCCGTACTGATGCCGAACACCTTGGTGTCGACACCGTCAAATTTGGCGATACCAGCCTGGTACGCCAGCATTTCCTTCGTTCAACCGCCGGTGAACGCCGCCGGGAAGAAGGCCAGCACCACCGCCGATTTGCCTCGGAATTCGGAGAGCGTCACCGGCTTTCCGGCCGTGGAAGGCAGGGTGAAATCGGGCGCCATGTCTCCGACCTTCAAATTGGTCTTCGGGGGCGCCGGTTGGGCGCCGTTTTGTGCAGCCAGGCTACCCGCCACGGCCGCCGTAACAAGTACTACGGACAGTGTTCTCATCGTTCCTCCAAGTCTGTCGTGAGCTTACCATTGAACCGGTCAGATCTGCAAACTGAACGACTCTCCCAGATACACGCGCTTCACTTCCGGATCGCGCGCCAGCGCCTCCGGGCTGCCCGCCCGGAAGATCCGCCCGTTGTCGATGATGTACGCGCGGTCGGTCACCGTCAGCGTCTCGCGCACGTTATGGTCGGTCACCAGAATGCCGATACCATCCCGCTTCAGATCGAAAATGATGCGCTGCAGCTCCAGCACTTGAATCGGATCGATGCCGGAGAACGGCTCGTCCAGCAGCAGGAATTTGGGCTCGATCACCAGCGAGCGCGCGATCTCCACGCGCCGCCGCTCGCCGCCGGACAGCATGTAGCCCTGGCTGCGCCGCACTTTCTCCAGGCCCAACTGCTCGATCAGCCGGTCCAGCCGCTCGTGGCGTTCCCGGTTCCGCAACGGCAGCGTCTCCAGGATGGCCATCAGGTTCTCCTCCACCGTCAGCTTGCGGAAAACGCTGGCCTCCTGCGGCAGATAGCTGATGCCGCGGCCCGCGCGCTTATACATGGGCAGCGGCGTGATGTCCGCGCCATCCACCAGGATGTATCCGGAGTCCGGGCTGATCAGCCCCACGATCATGTAAAATGACGTGGTCTTCCCGGCCCCGTTGGCGCCCAGCAGGCCGACCACTTCGCCCTGGTCGACGCTGACCGTCACGTCATCCACTACTTTTCGTCCGCGATAGGACTTTGAAATTTCCCGGGTTTCCAGTTTGCTCATTGCGGGTGCTTCTTGCGGATACGGCTGACGGCGGGCTTGCCGTCCGAGCCCGTCACGAGCAAACGGTCGTCGTTGGAATAATAGGTCAGTTCCGCGCCTCGAGCGTTCCCGCGGAGGCTGTCGTTCATCATAGGGCTGCCACCGCGCAGGATGATCTTCTCTTCATCAGTGTAATACTCGGCGTGCTCGCTGGTGCCGGTCCGGGTGCGGATCGGACCCGCCTGCACGATCTCCACCGCGCCGTCGGCGATGGCTTTTTGCAGGCGGTTCTCGGCGCCTTCCTCGGCCAGCCAGGACCGCAGATCGGCTGCCTTCATCTGCAAGCCGGCGCGATTCAGCAGCACTCCGCCAGAATAATGCGCCAGGCGGTCCTCATCGGTGTAAACCATGTGCGGCGCTTTCACCAGCGTGAAGATCGGCGCGGCGGAATCGGCCGGCTTGCCCGCGGCGGGTGCGGGTGCGGCCGCCGTGTCGTCCGGCTTGCTCTCCTCGCGCGACTGCGTAACCACATGGCCCTCGGCGATGATGGAGCGCTTGTCGCGGTCGATCTCCACATGGTCCGCCTGAATGCGGTTCACGCCCTGCCACAGCACCGCATTGCCGTCGTATTTGACCAGCTTGTTGTGATTGGCCGAGCTCATGGCGCGCGCTACGGCTTGCAGCGGTTCGTCGCCCGAAAGCATGGCGGAGTCGCTCTTCTTTTTCTGCTGATCTGGCAGGCGGCTGGTATTGACGTGCCCCTCGGCGGTGAAGTTACCGCTCTTCTCGTCCAGTACGATATGGTCGGCGATCGTGTTTCCAGTGCTGTCCCACATGCGCGCATTCTTGTCCAGCGTGATGCGGTTCTCCACTTGCTCCAGAATCCCGCGATCCGCGCGCGCTTTGCGTTCGCCCGATTCGTACGAGAAGTCGCCCCATTGCTCCATGCGCGTCAACTGGCTGGTTTTCGGATCGAACGCCGCCGAAACGTTCTTGCTCACTGTGGTCGTTACAGGGTGCTTTTTGGCCAGCTCTTCCGGTGTCGGGTCCGTCACTGTCCTGCAGTTCACGGCGCTAAAGGATTGAATGCGGTTCTGCGCGCCGAAGCCGATCCACATACGCTCGCCGGCGAACCTGCGGTGGTGTTGCCCGGGGAGGTTTGGCAGAAATTCGAGTTCGCTGGGCGCGTGCGTTTCCAGGCCCGCGATTTCGCGCCCGCCGGGCCGCATCTTCATCTGGATAATCTCGCTGCGCAGGTCGCGCGTCTCGGCCGGGTCGTGGCCCGGTGAGGCCAGCGGTTTCGATTCCAGGAACCCATGGCCGCTGACCAGCGCTTCGGTCAGGGCGCTTTCGCCGTTCGAGTCCGCGAATTGCAGGTCCACGCGGTCGCCCGTGGCCGTGATTTGCGAGCCCTCCGAATCGGAGACCAGGCGCGCATTCCCCTCGCCGGTAATCTTTTCCACCTCGCCCGTATCGCCGTAATCCACCGTCAGATGATCGGCGCCATATTGCAGCTTGCGGCTGGGGTACGCGTCGGTGCCGTGCGCCTTCTGCGCGTCCACATGGTGAATCTTGCCGTCCTCCAGCGCGATCACCGTCTCGCCCGCCTCCACGATGGTATTGTCCCGAGTCAGCCGCGCCCAAGGCAGCAGCCAGATGCCCGCCAGATTTTCCCGGTAGATCACCTGGCCGGCTTCGATCTTCATGCGTTTGGCATGCGGTCCCGGAGGGTTCCAATGCAATTCCGCCTGGCTGTTCAGGAACAACTCGCGCGTCGAGGGATCGTAGGACGCGCCCACGGCGGTGCCGTCCCCATTTTCAAACTTGAACGTCGCCGCGCGATCGGTGGCCGCCTTTCCCGTGCCGCTATCGAACGTCACCCCGGAGGAGTGAATCGAGACCAAAGTATGCTTCGCCTGGCCTTCGTTCGGCACCGCCAGCGTGATATCCACCGTGCCATCGGAGTAAAGGTGCTTGTCGGATTGCCGGTACTGGGCGTGCGCGCTGTGCACCAGATTGTAAGTATCCGTGTGCATGGATGGCAGGCGCAATTCCACCTGCTCCAGTTCCACTTGGTTCGAGTCCTTCGCCTGCCGCACATCTTTCGCCGTGATCCGGCAGATCGTGCGGCTCTCCGGCGGCTCCGAGGTCTCGATGTGAACCCAGTCCTGCGCCGCGGACATCAGCTCCGGCGCCATGGACTCAGGCTTAGTCGGAGCCTCGTCGCGTAATTCTTTTTTCTGGAGCCGGTAGGTCGCTGCAACGCCTCCCAGCAGCAGAATGATGGCTACCAGGATGAGCCAGCGCGTGCCTCGCATGGATTCTTCCATTGTACCGTGTGGGGCAGGCCCCCGGCCCGCGTCCCGGCCCGCGCGGGGCCCCTGGCCCCGCTTTCGCGCGAAAATCGCAACCCTTGCACTGGAAGAGGGCGGCCTGAGAGGCCGGCATTGGGCCCCCGGCCTGGATAGCGTCGGGATTTGGAGCGGAAGGCTACACTTTGCGCCGTCTTCGCCGTCCCCCTGTGAACGGGCGAACCAAACCATCAAGCATCGCAGCGAATTGCATCGCCCAAAAAACCCGAATCCGTGGGCGATTTGCTAGCATAGGGGTGGATGCTTCGGTTCTGGGTATTGGGATTTGTGATCTGTGCGCCCGTCCTGGCGGCGACGGTGCCGGGCGAAAACGCCTGCGGCGCCGGATCGCCCGAGGTCGCGGAAGCCTTCGATCACCTCTACAATTTCAATTTCCCAGCCGCCCACCTGGACATCAACCGGTACGTCGCGGCGTATCCCAAGGAGCCGCTGGGATACGCGATTCGCGCCTCGGCGTACCTATTCTATGAATTGGACCGCCTGGGCATCCTGGAAACCGAATTCCTAACCAGCGACAAGCACATCGCGGATAAGAAGGCTCTGCGGCCGGATCCCGAGGTGCGCGCCCTGTTTCTGAAGGCGCTCGAAGACGCGCAATCGCGTGCGGACGCGGCGCTGGCGGCCAACCCGTCCGACCGCCAGGCATTATTCTCCATGTCCATCGTGGAGGGCGTCACCACCGACTACATGGCGTTTGTGGAGAAGCGCCAGATTGCCAGCCTCTCGCCCGCCAAACGGTCGAATAGTTACGCGCAGCAGCTCTTGAAGCTGAATCCGCCGTGCGTGGACGCCAACATCACCCCCGGAATCACCGAATACATGGTGGGCAGCCTGCCGTTCTTCGTCCGCTGGTTCGTGCACTTTGATAACGTGCAGGGCAGCAAGGAGCAGGGCGTCAAGAACCTGGAACTGGTGGTGCGCGAGGGAAATTACTTCAAGCCGTTCGCCAAGATCCTGCTGGCTATCATCGACCTGCGCGAGAAGCGCCCGCGCGAAACCGAGAAGCTGCTGGAGAGCCTGGCGCACGATTATCCTTCCAATCCGCTATTCCGGAAAGAGCTGGCCAGGATGGCGTCCGCGCCGGGTAACGGCGGGCAGAACTAAAGCCGCGCCCAAAAACTCCTGCTGGTACCTGCATTACGCGCGTCCCGCCCGCGCCTGTGAAACACTGAAAAGGGACCCATATGAAATCCAGCAATCTTTTCGCCAAGGCATTTGAGAATCTGCGGACCGGAGTGTTGCTGCTGGACAGGCTCACCGGCCGGGTGATGGAAGCCAATCCGGCCTTCCTGCGGCTGTGCGGACGCCGCCGCGGCGAAATAGTGGGCCATAACCTCTGGGCGCCGCCGTTGGTTGACGACGCCGATGCAGGCGCCGAGGTTTTCGAGCATCTGCGCACCGGAGGGCAGGTGGAGGGCGTCGAGTTGCCCTTCAAGACCGGCGATGGCAGCCGCCTTTTGATGGAACTGAGCGCCAGGGATCTGAGCGGCGCGGTGGTTCAGTTGGAGGTGCGGGATGCCACGGTGCGGGCCGGTGCGCAAACGGCCGAACGGGCGGAGGCGCGGCGCTCCCTGGCCGCGCGGGTGGCCGTCGAGTTCGCCGAGACCCAACGCGTCCTCGAAGCCGGCTCCTCTCGGAAATCCGATGAGTTCCGGAAAGCCGCGGACCGGGCGGGCGCCATCGCCCGGGACTTAATAGCCTACTGTGGACATTCGGCCCTCGAATCCGGCCCGGTACAACTCAACGAGGTGATCGAAGCCATGCAGCCGGCCCTGCAACAGATGCTGGGGCGGAATACCCTGCTTGTTCCGGACTTGAGCCGCGATATTGCGCCCGTGATGGCGGATGCCGCGCAGGTACGGCGGATCCTCCTCAAGCTGGCGGCCAATGCGGGGGAGGCGATGCCCAACGGCGGGAAGTTTCGCATCGGGACGCGCAATGCGCCGGCGGACGATCCGGTGCTGCGGCGCTCGGGCGATGCCGGACCCTACGCGATGTTGGAGGTCGCCGACGACGGACCCGGTTTCGACGACCCGAGTTGGGAGCACCTGTTCGAGCCCTTCTTCACCACCAAACCGCAGGGCAAGCAAGGCTTGGGACTGGCCGCTGTGTACGGGATGGTCCGCCAGATGGGCGGCCGCTTGTGGGCGGACAGCGAGCCCGGAAAGGGTGCATCATTCCACATTTATCTGCCGCACGCGCGGGTGGAATCCGCAGCCGTGCCGGCCAAGCGCTCTCAGCGCCGGGCTCCCGCCACGATTTTGCTGATGGAGCAGAACGATGGCCTACGGACGGTGATGCAGAATATCCTGAAGAAGCGCGGCTACCGTGTGCTGGCGGCGCACGCGGCCAACGAAGCGCTGGAACTGGCCAAAACGCAGGGTCCGCCGGATTTGCTCATCAGCGAACCCGCGCCGGATCTGGTGGAGCGTGTGGCCAGCCTGCAGCCCCGATTGCGGACGCTGTACCTGAACGGCCATTCCGATCACGCCGGGGTGGCCACGCTGCGCAAGCCGTTCGAGCTGGAGACGTTCCTGGGGAAAGTGCGGGAGTCGCTCGCCACGAACTAGCAATCGGTGGGCGGACCCCCTGGTCCGCGCGTCCGCCACGGACGCTCTTTGCTTGAATAATCAGGTATTTGCGCTCTTCAGCGAGCCCACAATCAATGCAGGTGCTTGAGAGTTGGAAAAACGATGCGGCATTAGGCAATCTTACCCGCGGACCGGCGCCCCGCCGGTCCAGCGGCCCGGGCCGGCAGGCCTAAGTAAGTTGTTATCATTGAGTGATTCCCAATGGCCCGCCAACGCGCCTACCTCCTGATCACCGTCTTCGCCCTGCTGCTGGTGCTGTTCCCCTTCCTGTTCTGGTATGGCACCTGGTTCGGCCGCAAGCTCACCGACGCCCAGCTCACCGAATACCTGGCTGACCGCGCCAAGCCGCGTCACGCCCAGCATGCCCTGGTGCAGTTGGGAGAGCGCATCTCCCGCCGCGATCCAAGCGCCGCGCGCTGGTATCCGCAAGTAGTCGAGCTTGCTTCCAGTCCCCTGATTGAGCTGCGCCAGACCGCGGCGTGGATCATGGGCCAAGACCACACTTACGCGCCATTCCATGCAGCGCTTCTCAAGCTGATCGCGGACCCCCAACCCATGGTCCGCCGCAACGCCGCGCTGGCGCTATCGAACTTCGCCGATCCGGCCGCGCGCCCCGAACTGCTGGCCATGCTGCGACCCTACACTATCGTTTCCCCCGCCGCCGGCGTGGTCCACTACCGGCTCAAACTCGCCGAATACGTGAATCCCGGCACGTTGGTGGCGCACGTCGGCGGCGCGGAAGTCCGCTCTCCGCTGCCCGGCGACGTCCGCGATCTGAGCCGGCCGGAAGGCGGCACGGTGCGCGCGGGCGATCCGCTGGTCGAGATCTCCGCCGACAAGGAGCACGCCTGGGAATCCCTGCGCGCGCTGTGGACCGTCGGCACGCCCGACGACCTGGAAGTGATCGCGCGCTACACTCGCGGCGTCTCCGGCATGCCCGAAAAGGTGCAGGAGCAGGCCCTGCTCACCGCACGCGCCATTCAGTCCCGCCAAGCCCGCTGACTGTGGGTCAGACCTCCAGGTCTGTCTACCCGCACGGGGCTTCAGCCCCGCGTGCTCGGTTTTCGACTGTGCGCCGGTCCTCCAGGACCCGCTCTTGTGCGGAAGCGAGCGGCCTCCCGCGCCAATCCCCCGCAAACGTCTTTGGAAAAGAGCGCAACTTTCTGAGGGATGTCGGTTTTATTCTGTATTGTCCGCAACTTGAGACTTCGCGCCGTTCGGAAACGTGCGGTGAGGGTTATAATCCCGGTTGAGTGGCCCGAGGCTGGCCCAGACGGAAAAGGAGCAAAAGGATGCCTTCCCTCGGAACGCAATGCGAAAAGATGGGCCACGCTGGCACAGCGATGCTCTTATTGGGTGCGCTGACGCTTTCGGTTGCATCGGCGAATTCACTGGTCGTTGTCAACCCAAACTTCTCCGCCGTCGCGGTGCAGTGCGGCAGCGGCTATGCCTATCAGACGTACATGAGCGGAAACTGCGCGAGCCCCGGCACTAGCGCCCAGCAGCCCTTTGACAGCGAGATCGGCATCGCCTGGGACTTGGCTCCGCTGCCCGGCGATGGTGACGCGTCGCTTCTGAATGGAGACGGAATCACCAAACCCAATACAACTTTCAACCCGCCTCCGTTTACAGGGCTGCCATTTAGCGATGCTGCGTTCCTGCGGGGCGTTAACTCCCAGGTCGTACAAACGATCACCGGCTTCGTCCCGGGGGGACTGTACACCTTGAGCTTCTATCTCGGCTCGCGTTACGCCAGCGGCAGTTTCGATGGCAACCAGACCGTTGAGGCATTGATCGACGGCCAGGTCATCGGCACATGGAGCTTGGTCAGCTTTACTCCGTTCACCCTGGAAACGGCGCTTTTTACTGTAGGCACCGGCGGGTCGCACAAATTGAAGTTTATGGGTACTGCCACCGGCGATCACACCGCGTTCGTCTCGGGCGTGAGCATTGAGACCGCCGGCGGCCTGACGGTGAACCCAACCTCGGTTTTTCCTGGTTTCACAATCGCCGTGTCAGCGAGCGGTTTTGCTCCATCGGAGACCGTAGACCTTGTCGGGTACGCAAGCTCCTCCGGGGCAGCGATCGGTACTGGGACAACCGATTCCAGCGGTAACGTCGCGATCACGTGCCGCATACCGCAAACACCTTTTGGTAGCTACGGGCTGCAAGCCATAGGGACCACTAGCAAAACAGTGGTCCCCGGCACCATTGGCATAGTTCCGGAAATTTTGGTTAGTCCCAGGACTGCCCCGATCGGCGGTAGTCTCACCGTGCAAGGCTACGGCTTTGCAGCTGGTGAAGCCCTTTTTGTGACCTGGCTTAGCCCGTCGAGCTCACTGGGAAGCTCGACCGCCAATGCGGACGGCACGTTTCCCGAGTTGACGGTCACCGTTCCCGCCGGCGCGTCTGTCGGCGCCAATACTTTGATTGTTACAGATCAGAGAAGCGGCGCCATTGCCAGCGCGCAGATTAATGTAAATTGACGGCGGGTCCGCCAAGCGCCACGTCTCGAGCGACGGTGCGCTCAAAGTCACCGTGAATGCACGGGCGTCAAGGCGGCGATAGCATCCTCTGTGTACGCAATGTCGCCATCCCAGTACTTGATCAGCACTTCCCTGTTTAGCTCTACCCATTCTTGGAGAAGAGCCAAGTCGTGTGCGCTGATATGCCCGCCGACCACATGCACCTCAGGCCTGATCGCCACGGAGATCAATTCAGACGGGTGGACCCTAGGACCTTTGGATACTTTCACCCGAACGTCATGCGGCGCACCCGCTTGCGGGCTGATCCATACGACGAATGGAAGACCAGTCTTCTTGGGAGACAAATTCGCCATCTCGTAGAGCCCTTCGGTACCCGGTGCCGTTGTTACGAATTCGGTGGAGGTCTTCATGCCCGCATTCATCGTACAACACAACGAAATCTCCGGCAACCCAGGAGGGCGGGCTTTGAGCCCGCGGGGCTTCAGCCCCGCAATCACGGCTGGCGATCTACGGTACTCCACTGAAAACACAGGCCAAACCGCCAATCAGTCGCCCCGGGAGCCGGTTCGTCCGTGCTAACGTGATCTTGGGACCCGAAACTTCGGCCTCGGGGCGTTGCGCAGTATCGCTCTTTGACAACAGAATACGAACGAAGATGTCCCCCCAAATGGCCGCTCCGCTCGCCGCCAGTGCAACACGATGCAACCTGGTGCAACACCTAATCGAAACGAATGCCGCACCAATCGGCAAAACCCACCCCAACCACCATTTCTCCCCTACCGGCCCCGACACCCACTCTATCCAACTATAAACAAATCACTTGCGAGAAATTGGGACTGTTCGGCCGACGAACTAACCACTCGGCGCCAACCTACAGCGCGCCAACGAAACACTCCACAAACCGGTCGCAATCCTCCGCCGTGTTGTACAGCGGCGCCGGCGCCACCCGCAGAATATCCGGCTCCCGCCAGTCGCAAACCACCCCCGCGGCTGCCAACCGTTCCCACACCGTCCGCACCGGGCCGGGCACCCGGATCGAAAGCTGCGCGCCGCGCCGCTCCGGATCGCGCGGCGTGACCACCGAAAACCCGCGATCCGCGTGCCGGTCCAATGCCGCTTCCAGGTAGCCGGTCAACTCCACGCTCCTGGCGCGCAGCCGCGGTATCCCGGCTTCCTCGAACAGGTCCAGCGAAGCCCGCAAGGCCGCCATCGCCACCACCGGCGGGTTGCCCACTTGCCATCCCTCGGCGCCGGGTGTCGCGCGAAAATCGGGGCCCATGCGGAAGCGGGTTTCGAGCTCATGGCCCCACCATCCGGCAAACCGCGGCAGCGTTTCGTCGCGCGCGTGCCGCTCATGCACGAAGCAGCCGGCAATCGATCCCGGCCCACCGTTCAGATACTTGTAAGTGCACCACGCGGCGAAGTCCGCGTCCCACTCGTGCAGCTTCAGTTCCACGTTGCCCGCCGCATGCGCCAGGTCGAACCCCACCACGCAGCCATGCGCGTGTCCCACCCGAGTTACTCGCGCCATATCGAACGCGCGCCCCGAAGAGTAATTCACTCCGCCCATCAGGATAAGCGCGACTGACTCTCCATCCCGCGCGAGTAAGTCGTCTAACTCGTCTTCTCCCGCGACGGCGGCGAGTGACTTGGCCGGATCGTAGCCATGAAATCGGATCTGCGATTGCACGGCATACTGATCCGAAGGGAACGCGTTCTCCTCGATCACGATCCGGTGCCGCCGCGCCGTCGGCCGGTAGAACGACACCATCATCAGGTGCAGGTTCACCGTAAGCGTGTTCATGACGACAACTTCCGTAGGCTTCGCGGCCACCAGCCGCGCGGTCTGCTCGGTCAGTAGCTTGTTGTACTCTACCCATGGATGGCGCGCATGAAAGTGGCCGCTCACCCCCAGTAACTCCCAGTCTTTCAACTCCTGCTCGATATACGCCCGCGCGCTCTTCGGTTGCAGCCCGAGTGACTGTGTGCAGAGATACACGCATTCGCCGCCATCCGGCCTTCTGGGTATGTGGAAGCGGTCGCGGTAAGTGAGGCTCACCCGCGCCCCACCAGCGGCATCTGCGTAGCCATCAGAGTCATGAACTGCACGTTGGCGTCCAGCGGCAGACCCGCCATATACAGCACGGCGTCCGCCACGTGCCGCACATCCATCACCGGCTCCGGCTTTCTCGACCCATCCGCCTGCGGCACGCCCGCCGCCATGCGCGCCGTCATCTCAGTCGCCGCATTGCCGATGTCGATCTGCCCGCAAGCGATGTCGTACTTGCGTCCGTCGAGCGAAATGCACTTAGTCAGTCCCGTGATGGCGTGCTTGGTCGCCGTATAAGGCGCGGAGTTGGGCCGTGGCGCGTGCGCCGAGATCGAACCGTTATTGATGATCCGCCCGCCTCGCGGCGATTGCGCCTTCATCATCTTGATGGCTTCCTGCGCGCACAGGAACGCGCCAGTCAGATTGACGCTCACCACCGCGTTCCACCTCTCGTAGCTCAGATCTTCCATCGGGATGGCCGGCGCGCCCATGCCCGCGTTGTTGAACAGCACGTCCAGGCGTCCGAAAGCCTCTTTCGCGCGGGCGAACAGCGCCTTCACCGCTTCGGGATCGCCCACGTCGGTGGGCACGGCCAGCATCTCTCCCCCGCCCTCCCGGCCCATGGCCGCCGTCCGCTCCAGTTCCGCGGCCCGCCGCCCCGCCAAGACGACTGCATATCCCGCGCCCTGCAACGCCACGCTCACCGCGCGGCCGATGCCGCTGCCCGCGCCGGTCACCAGCGCCACTTTGCCCTTGCTCTCCATGTCCGCTCCGATATCCCAACCTACCGCAGTCCGGTCTCTTTCAAGTAAGCCGCCAGCGCCGCCGGGTCGTCGGTGGTGATGGCGTCCACCTCCGCCGCGATCAACCGCTTCCAGTCGCGCGGACGATTGGCCGTCCAGGCGATCACCTCCAGCCCCGCGGCGTGCGCGGCGCGGACCTGCCGCGCGGTGGCCAGCGCATGATAGGGCGCCACGATTCCCGCTCCAGCCTGCTGCGCGATCACAGCCAAGCTCTTCGGCCGCCCCGCGTACAACGCTCCCAGCCGGATCTCGGGCGCGATCCGCCGCATGGCGTGCAGGATGCGGAAGTCGAAGGACTGCACGATGGTCCGCTTCTCCAGTTTGCGCCGCCGGATGGCCTGCTGCACCAGTTCGGCGAAGCGCTCCGGTGGCGGCGCCAGCTCGGGATGTTCAGGGAAACTCTTGATCTCGATGTTGAACAGGAAGTCGCCGAATTCCGCCAGATCGAGAACCTGGTCCAGTGTCGGGACGCGCGCGCCGGGGACTGGCTGCTGTTTGGGAAAGCGCGGATTCGCCACGGCGCCGCAGTCCCAGCGTTCCACTTCGGCCAGGGTCAGGTCGCGGATGGGGCGCGGCGGGTCCGGCGAACTGCAGATGGCGCGGTTCATTTTCGGATCGTGCGTAACCACGGCCACGTCGTCGCGCGTAATCGCCACGTCCATCTCCAGCGCGTCCGCGCCCACCTTAATGGCGTATTCAAATCCCGCCAGCGTGTTCTCCGGACGCATGGCGCGCGCGCCGCGATGGCCGTGTACTAGGATCGCCCGTCCCACGGCCCGCTAATAGATCTGGAAACAGAAAACCTGGTTAGAGTCCGCCGGCGACAGCGAGTACTCGCCGTTTTCCAGGATCTCGTCCACCTCGATCTTGAACAGGTTGTCACCGAGCGGCGTGATGTTGAGCCGGATGGGACGCGCCACCCGCTTGTTCCCGCGCATGTATTCCACCTCGCGTCGGCCGCCCTTCGATTGCACCTTGAAGAGTTGCATCCGGTCCGCCGGGATCTGGTCTGTCATCATCAGAAAGGCCGGGGATGCCAGCGGCGTGCGCGCCGAAGACGAGGCGCCGGGGATCACGTAGGTAACGTTGCCCTTCTTCTTCTCCTCTTGGGCTTCCACGCTCTCGGTGGGCACCAGGGTATCGGCGTGCATCAGGTAGGGCAGATCCGGCTTGGGCGGGCGCGGCCCTGTATACTTGTCCGCCAGCAAAGGATAGCAGCACAGCAAAACGATCGGCAGCCATTTCCGCATAAGATTACTTTAGCGCGCTAACGGCGGTCCACCCGCATAGCCTCCAGCACCCGGTCCAGTTGCTTCTCATCCACCGGCTTGGCCAGCACGAAGCGGCGATCGCCCGCAAAATCGGCCGACAGATCCGCATCGTAAGAGTCGGAAAGCAGCACGAATCCTCCCACGCGGGTCCGCACCTGTTCGGCGGTTTCCACCCAGTTGAGCCCCGGCGCGTGCACCGAGCAGAAGATGGCGTCGAAACGCAGGCGCTGCGCCAGATCCAGTCCTTCGTCGGAGCTGTTCACCGGCACCACGCGATATCCGCGGGCGGACAGCAGGCCGCGCAACTGCGCCTGAATGGCTTCGGCAGGCTCGATCACCAGCGCCGTTAGGGTGTGCGCCCCGTTGCGGCCGTTCTCCGCCGCGCCGCCGCCGGCCTTGTCCCGTGGCGCGCAAGGCAGCTCGATTTGAAACACCGGATCCCCCGCCACCGGCTGCAACAGCCGTATCTCGCCTCCATGGCCGGTAATCAGGCTGCGGCAAACGCCCAAGCCCGCGCCACCGGACGCTTCGTCCGCCCCCGCTACAAACGGGTCCGCTGCGCCCTTCGGTCCGCTGAAGGAGATCTCCACCAGGGCGCGCCGCGCGACCACGCTGCTGTGGATCGAAATCTCCTTTTCATTCGCATCCGAAAGCTCCTGTTCGGCGTGCACCAACAGATTCAGGAAGACTTGTTCGAGTTGGCCATGCGATCCTAGCACCATCACCGGCTCGTCCGCCAGCAAAGTGCGTGCCCGGATCCCGCGCACTTTCCACTCGCGCTCGCGGAACTCGAAAAGATTGCCCAGCAGGCCGTTCAGCTCTACGGGCTGGGTTTGCGCCGGACCGGTGCCGGCAAAACCCATCAGCCGGTCGACGATCCCGGTCGCCCGTTGCGCCTCGGCCGCAATGCTCGCCAGATCGGGCCGGTTGGCCAGGCTGGCAATGGCGGCCAATGGCGTGCGCAGATCGTTCACAATTCCGGAGACCAGTTGGCCGACTGCCGCCAGCTTTTCCGTGCGGAAGAGCTGCTCGCGCACGGACCGCTGGTCGAGCAGCTTGATCGCCACGCCGATCTGGTTGGCCAGATGCTGCGTGAGGGTTTGCTCATCGCGGCTGAAAA
>Ga0181525_10002848_pt1 | contig 13911 bp, 10 predicted proteins | sample PEATcosm2014_Bin_48_FD_121100 | JGI IMG/M metagenome (GOLD analysis project Ga0181525, IMG submission 121100) | Peatland microbial communities from MTU Mesocosm Facility, Houghton, MI, USA - PEATcosm2014_Bin06_10_metaG | ecosystem: Environmental > Terrestrial > Soil > Wetlands > Peat | place...
AAGCCCGGAACGTTGATGCAAGGGCCGCCCATCAGCGTCCACAGCCGGTTGAACATCGGGTTGCCGGTCGTCTCGAATCCATGTGGCGCGGCGCCGGGCGCCGACGGGGTGAGGATCACGTCGTAATCCGCCATCGCGTCGGCGAGCACTTGGCGGGCGCGGCTCGCGGTGCGCCGCGCCGCGTCGTAGTCGTCGGCGGAAATTTTCACGGCGGCATCGAGCCCTTCGCGCAGCCTTATGTCGATCCTGTCGCGATGGCGATCGTATTCGAAAGCGAGCGCACGGAGGTTTTCATAATCCTGAATGATGAATTGCGCGGCATAGCCCTGCTCCAGGGGCTGCGGCAGCACCAGCTCCGTCACTGTCGCACCGGCGGCTGCGGCGATGCGCGCGGCGTTTTCGATTGCCCTGTGCATCGCCGCGCTGGCCTGCGGCCAGAGGTGCGTGCGGGCGAGCGCGATGCGCGGCGCCGCGGGCGCGGCCCGGTCGACGCGCAGGTCGCGGCCGAGAACCGCCGCGGCGGCGAAAGCGACATCGGCGACGCCGGCGCCGAAGAGTCCCGCGGTGTCGAGATGCCAGGATACGTCCTTGACGCCGACCATCGGGATCAACCGATAGGACGGCTTGTAACCGGCGACGCCGCAGAACGACGCGGGCCGGATCACCGAGCCTGCCGTCTGTGTGCCGAAGGCGATCGGCACCATGGCGGCGGCGACGGCGGCGGCCGATCCCGCCGACGACCCGCCGGGCGTATGCGCAAGATTGTGCGGATTGCGCGTCACCGACGGAACCAGCGAGGCCATTTCGGTCGTGACCGTCTTGCCGATGACGATACCGCCTGCGCTTCGCGTCATGACGACGGCCGAGGCATCGGCGCGCGGCCGGTGGCCGGCATGGATCGGCGAGCCGTATTGCGTCGGCTGATCGGCGGTATCGAAAATGTCCTTGAACGCGACCGGCAAGCCGCGCAGCGGCCGTGTCGTCAGTCCCGGCGCATCGGCGGCGCGCCGCGCCGCATCGAGATCGAGCGTGACGAAAGCGCGAACATCCGCTTCGCGCGCGGCGATCGCCGCCGCGCACAGTTCGACGGCCGCGCGCGGCGTGAGGTCGCCTGCTTCGAGGCGGCGGGCCAGATCGAGCGCCGACAGCATCATGTCCGCTCGATCGTGGTTCGCTCCGGCATGGCAACCCCGTTTCCTGATCCCTGATATCTGATCCCCGTCATGGTTAACACCCTCCTTACCTTGCCCGGCGCCGGATCATTGAGCAGTCCTTAACGGTATTCCTCCCATTGTCTACTGATGACGTGCGGAGTTCGTTGGTATCTCGTCAGCTCCCTCGTCCTCGTCGCGCTGATCGCTCTTGCCGGCTGCAGCCACTACATGCTCGCCGAGCGTGAACCATGGCGGCACGAGGCGGAAGCAACCTGTCTCGGTTCTGGCGCCGTGAAAGAGACGCCGGAACGCGTCCGCATTTCCGCGATCAGCGGGCCCGGCGCTTGCGGCATCGATTATCCGTTGCGCATCTCGGCGCTGGGCGACAGCGCGCCGCTGTCCTACGACGACGAACCGGTGCGGCCGCCGAGCTCGGTTCCCGGCGCGTCGATGCCGCAGCAATGGCCCGGTGCGTCCTCGAGCGCGGTCCAGTCGAGTGCGCTGCCGCCGGTGCCGGCCGGCGCTTCGTCACCTTACTCGCCCTATCCGCAAGCGGGCGCAGCGCAGCCTTATCCGCCGCCGCAGCAATACCAGCCGCCGCCATCGGCCCCGATGGCGCAGGTCGGCCAACCGCTTTCGCTCGATCCGCCGGGTCTGCCGCCGACCGGAGACAATGACGACGACATCGGCATCCCGGGCGGCCCGCCGCATCCCTATTACGGCGGCCCGGCCGCGCCGGTTTATTCGCCGCGGCCGATGCCCCCTGACGCCGCCGGACCCGTGCCGCCGCTTGGCCCCCCAAACGGGCCAATGGTGACCGCGTCAGCGGGACCGGTCGAAGTGCAGCCGCCGGCGACGCTCGCCTGCCCGATCGTCTCCGTATTGGATCAATGGATCGACACCGCGGTGCAGCCCGCGGCACTGCACTGGTTCCGCGTGCCGGTCGTGCAGATCAAGCAAATCTCGGCCTATTCCTGCCGCGGCATGAACGGCGATCCCAACGCGCATATTTCCGAGCATGCTTTCGGCAACGCGCTCGACGTCGCCGAATTCGATCTCGCCGACGGTCACAAGATCAGCGTGCAATATGGCTGGCACGGCACACCCGAGGAGCAGGGATTTTTGCACGACGTGCAGGCCGCCGCCTGCGACTCCTTCACCACCGTGCTGGCGCCCGGCGCCAACGTCTATCACTACAATCACATTCACGTCGATCTGATGCGGCACTATAACGGCCGCCACATCTGCGAACCGTCGGCGATCCCCGGCGAGGTCGCCGCCGCGCACGCGCGATCGCTATTCGCCGCGCAACATCCGGGCGAGCGTTATGGCGACGCGAGCGTGACCGGTTCGATCACGCCGCGGCCGCACAAGCGCGCGTCGGATTCCGTTGAGGATAGCGACAGCCTGCCGGATGCGGTGCCGGGAGAGGACTGACGCATTGTCATCGTCCGCGACGGTGGACACCTGCGCGGAGCATGACAATTCAACGCCCTTCCATCTGCGCCAACACGGCGGCGCTCGGCCAGCAATCGACTTTGAGCCCATTGCGCTTCTGATAAGCGCCGAGCGCCGCGCGCGTCAGCATGCCGGCCTTGCCGTCGAGCTTATCGTGGTAATAGCCGCGCGCGGTGAGGATTTGCTGCATGCGGTCGAGATCGGCGGTCGGCAGTTGCGCCACTTTGGCCCACGGCGTCTCGAACGTCGCCGTTTGCGGCCGCGGATCGGCGATGCGATCGCTCAAATGGCCGACGAACAAAACATAGAGATCGGAAAAGTTATATTCCTTGATGACAAAGTAGTTTTTGGTGGCGAGGAACGACGGGCCGAAGAGCCCGGCCGGCTGCAACAGCGACGCGGGCGCGGCGCGCTCGGCGGCCGACAGCACGCGGCCGTAGGCCGGCACGAAGCCGCGCGCGAGCCAGTCGCCGATCGGCAACGTGTTTTCCGGCACGCCGATGGTGCAATCGACGTCGGACGGCGCGCGCACCTCATAGGCCCAATGCAGCCCGGGCTGCCAGCCTTTGTCGACCAACTGTTTCGCCGCCGAGGCGAGCGCGTCCGGCACCGAATTCCAGATATCGGCTTTGCCGTCGCCGTCGAAATCGACGGCATATTTGAGATAATCCGACGGCAAAAATTGCGTAAGCCCCATGGCGCCGGCCCATGAGCTTTTCATATTGGCCAGCGTGACTTCGCCCTGTTGCAGGATTTTCAGCGCGAGCAGGAATTCAGTGAGGAATTGATCCTTGCGCTTGCCGAAATAGGCCTGCGTCGCCAAAACGCGGATCGCATTATGGGTATCGGCGGCGCGGCCGTAATCGGTTTCGCGGCCGAAAATCGCGAGCAGGACGGCCGGCGACACACCGAACTGCCGTTCGATGGCGGTCAGCGGTGCGCGATACTGGTCGTAAAGCTTGCGGCCTTGCGCAGCGAGGCTCTCGATCGCCGGCTCTTTGAGATAGTCCGCCGGCGTCTGCACGAATTCCGGCTGGCCTGCCGCCGGCTTTTCCGGCCGGCCCGGCAGCACGAGATCGGGCAGCATCAGGTCTGGCTCGAGCCCGCGTGTCGCGCCTTCGAAGGTCGCCCGCGACACGCCGAGCGCTTGCGCCTGCGGCCACAGCGATTGCAACCAGGCCGTGAACGCGTCGTCCGCCAACGCGGGATGATTACAGAGCGCCGCGCTCAAGACGGCTGCGCAGAGCACAGCCCGCAGCATTGTCAGCGCACCGCCAGGATGAACAGGCGCGGAAACCGCAGCAGCACTTTGCCGTCGACGCGCGGCTTGTAAGCGCCGACGATCTTGGCGGTATAGGCGGCCAGGAATTGCTCCCGCGCGGCGGCGTCGAGCGGCGACAGGAACGGCTGCAGCGAGGAGCCTTTGAACCATTCGGTGATGCCCTGCGGCGACGCCATGACGTGATTATAGACGGTGTGCCAGATATCGATATGCGAGCAGGCCGGCTTGAGCAGATCGTAATACTCCTCCGCTGACAGCAAGTCGTCGCGCGGCGCCGCCTTGACCTCCGGATGATCCCGCCACGGACCGCTCTCGCCCACTTCGCGCTGGAAGCGCAACGCCGGCTCGCGGGTATTGTCGGGCATCTGGATCGCCAGCACGCCGCCTTCCGGCATGCCTTCTAGCAACCGCCGCATGATCGCGGGATGATCGGGCAGCCATTGCATGACGGCATTGCCGAAAATCAGATCGGTGCCGGGATCGGGCTTCCAGGTCGCGATATCGGCCTCGACGAACTTGCACCGGGGCAACCGCTCGCGCGCCTTGCGCAGCATGTCGGGCGATGAATCCAGCCCAACGATTTCCGATTGCGGATAGCGCTCGGCCAGAAGCTCGGTCGAGTTGCCCGGGCCGCAGCCGAGATCGACGACGAGGCGCGGACGTTGCAGCGGCACTTGCGCGACGAGATCGCGCGGCGGCCGCGTGCGTTCATCCTCGAATTTGAGATATTGCCGGGCGCTCCAGTCTTCCATGGCTTCGGCCTTTCGAGAATGAATCAAGCCTGTGGCATCGCATGCGGATCGACGCCGACCGATTCGCCCGCGAGCGCTGCATCGGCATGATGATCCGCCGCAAACACCACGTAAACAGCAGGCACCACGAACAGCGTGAACAGCGTGCCAATCGACAGCCCGGACGCGATCACCACGCCCATTTGAAAGCGCGACACCGCGCCCGCGCCCGACGCGGTGATCAGCGGCACCACGCCGAGCACCATGGCGGCCGTGGTCATCAAAATCGGACGCAGCCGGATGCCGGCGGCCTGTTCGATCGCCTCGCGCTTGGAGCGGCCCTCCTCCTGCAAATGATTGGCGAATTGGACGATCAGGATGCCGTGCTTGCTGATCAGGCCCATCAGCGTGACGAGGCCGACCTCGGTATAGATATTGAGCGACATGCCCCCGAAGCCCAGCGTGACGAAGATCAGCGCGCCGGCAATCGACATCGGCACCGAAACCAGGATGATGACCGGATCGCGGAAACTTTCGAACAAAGCGGCCAGCGCCAGGAAAATGATGATCAGCGCGAAGCCGAAGGTGGTGATGAAGCCGCTGGTCTCCTGGACGTATTGCCGGCTCAAACCGCCGTAATCGATCGAATAACCCTGCGGCAGCAGCCGGGTCGACAGATTTTGCAGAAAGACCAGCGCGTCGCCTTGCGCGACGCCGGGCATGGCGACACCCTGGATCGTGGCGCTGTTGAGCTGTTGGAAATGGTTGAGCGATTCCGGCACCGTCTTGGTCGAAACGGTGGCGACCGTCGACAGCGGAACGAGCGAGCCGTCGGCGGTGCGGATGTAATAGTCGAGCAATTGGCGCGGATTGAGCCGGAAGCGCTGCTGCACTTGCGGGATCACCTTATAGGATCGCCCGCTGATGCTGAAATAATTGACATAGGCGCCGCCGAGCATCGCGGAGAGCGAGCCGCCGACGTCGCTCATTTTCAGCCCGAGTTGCGCCGTCTTGTCGCGGTCGATGGTGATGTCGGACTGCGGATTGTCGATCTTGAGGTCGCAATCCAGGAAGATGAACATGCCGCTTTGCAGCGATTGCTGCAGAAATTGCCGGGCCACGTCGTTTAAGCGCTCGAACGGATCGGTGGTCGTGATCACGAACTGAACCGGCAATCCGATGCTGCCGGGCAGCGGCGGCGGCTGAAACGCGGCAATGCGAACGCCGGCGACCCCGTTCAATTGCTGCTGCAAGATCGGCTGCAGTACATTGGTCGTCAGCGACCGCTTATCCCACGGCTTGAACACCATGCCGGCAATCGACTGGCCGGGCACGTCGAGTTGGAAGACGTGCTGGGTTTCCGGATGCTTGGCGAAAATCTGGTAGACCTGCTTCGAATAGAGCTGACGCTGCTGCAGCGTCGCGTTCGGCGGCGCGATCGATTGGGTGATGATGACGCCCTGGTCTTCCTGCGGCGCCAGTTCGGTCTTGGCGCTGCCGAACAGGAAATAGATGCTCAACAGCACGATCAGCGCGAACGTCAACGTCACCGGCAAAGTGTTCAAGCTGCCGTGCAGCCGCCGTTCGTAACCGTCGTGCAAACGCTTGAAGCTGCGGTCGATGAAGCGCGTCAGCCGCGCCTCCCAGCCGCCGCCGGTAGGATCCGGCGCTTTGAGCAGCCGCGAACACAGCATCGGCGACAGCGTCAGCGCCACGACACCCGACACGGTGACGGCGCCGACCAGCGCGAAGGCAAATTCGGCGAACAGCGCGCCGGTCAGTCCACTTTGGAAGCCGATCGGCACGTAGACCGCGGCCAGCACCACGGTCATAGCGATGATGGGACCGCCGAGCTCGCGCGCCGCCTTGATGGCGGCGTCGATCGGCGTCAACCCCTCTTCGAGATGCCGGCTGACATTTTCGACGACGATGATGGCATCGTCGACCACCAGGCCGATCGCGAGCACCAGAGCGAGCAGCGTCAGCAGATTGATCGAATAGCCCAGCGCCAGGATCACGATGAAAGTGCCGACCAGCGACAACGGGATGGCCACGGTCGGTATCAGCGAGGAGCGCACCGAGCCCAAGAACAAAAAGACGACGATGGTGACGATGATCAGCGCCTCGACCAGGCTGCGTATCACCTCGCTAATGGCGCTGTGCACGAATTCGGTGGAGTCGTAGATGATTTCGCCGTTGAGCCCTTGCGGCAGGAGCGCCTGGATGCCGGGAAAGACCGCGTGCACGCCCTGGATGACGTCAAGCAGATTGGCCGCCGGCGCCACCTGGATACCGATATAAACCGCCTGCTTGCCGTCGAAGGCGACCTCGGTTTCGTAATCTTCGGAGCCGAGCGTGACATTGGCGACGTCTTTGAGCCGCACGACAGCGCCGCCGACCTGCTTGATCACAAGCTCGCGAAATTCGTCGGCCGAATGCAGGCTGGTCGAGGCCGACAGGTTGACCTGGACCATCTGGCCTTTGGTCGTGCCGACGCCCGATATGTAGTCGTTGGCGGTGAGCGCCGCGCTGACGTCGGTCGCCGTCAGGCCGAAGGCGGCGAGTTTCTTGGGATCGAGCCAGGCGCGCAGCGCGAACACCTTCTGGCCGAGCAACTCCGCGGTCTGTACCCCGACGACCGCCTGCAGCCTGGGCTGCACCACGCGGGTGAGGTAGTCGGTGATCTGGTTGGGCGCCAGCGTATCGCTGTTGAAGCCGATATACATGGCGTCGATGGTCTGGCCGATCTTGACGGTCAGTGTCGGCTGCAGGGTGCCGGGCGGCAACTGATTGAGAACCGAATTGATCTTGGTGTTGATCTCGGTCAACGCTTTGTCGGCATCGTAATTGAGCCGCAGATAGATCGTGATCGTCGAGGTGCCGGTCTCGCTGGTCGACGACATGTAATCGATGCCGTTGGCCTGCGCGATCGCATTTTCGAGCGGCGTGGTGATGAAGCCCGCCACCACATCGGGATCGGCGCCGTAGTAGATCGTGGCCACGGTGACGAGGGCGTTCTCGGTGCGCGGATATTGCAGGATCGGCAATGTGCCGTAGGCGCGAAGCCCGAGCACCAGGATCAACAGGCTGACGACCGAGGCGAGCACCGGCCGGCGGATGAAAATGTCGGTGAAGTGCATGGGCGGCGCGCCTATCGATCGAGCGGAACGTTAGGCGCGGCATCCGCCGTCGGCAAAATCGAGTTGTCGATCAGCACCGTCGCGCCGTTATGCAGCTTGAGCTGGCCGGCCGTGATGACCGTGTCGCCGTCATTGACGCCCTTGAGGACGGCGACTTGATCGCCGCGCGTCGGTCCGGTGGTGACAAAGGTCTGGCGCGCGATCAGATGGGGTTTGCCGTCGGCGCCGTCGCTTTTGCTGTCGACGATATAGACGGTATCGCCATACGGATTATAGGTAATCGCCGTCTGCGGCAGCGTGACGTAATTTTGCTGCGCTCCGGTTACGATGTCGACCGTCGCGTACATCCCCGGCAATAATTTGTGGTCGGCATTCTGCAGCGTCGCGCGAACCTGCACGTTACGGCTCGAGGCATCGACCCTGGGATTGACCGCCGAGATTTCACCGGGAAAGGTCCGATCCTTATAGGCGTCGACCTTCACCGCGACGGCCTGGCCCAGTTTCACCTGGTCGATCGCCTGCTGCGGCACGAAGAAATCCAGGAAAATCGGATCGAGCGCCTGCAGCGTCACGATCGCTGTTCCGGCGGCGAGATATTGGCCAAGATCCACGGCGCGGATGCCGAGATGGCCGGCGAACGGCGCGCGCAAGTTTTTCTTGTCGAGAATCGCTTGCTGCTGGGCGACCTGGGCACTGGCGTTCTTGAGGTTGGCGGCGTCGGTATCCAAGGTGGCCTGGCTGACCGCCTGGAGCTTGAATTGTTTCTGGTCGCGGTCGTAGGTGATCTGGTTGAGCTCCGCCGTCGCCTTGAGCGAATCGAGCTTGGCGGCGTCATCGTCGGAGCGCAGCTTCAGAAGCGGCGCGCCCTCCGCGACGTCGTCGCCGGAATTGAACGAGATCGAATCGACCACCCCCGACACTTCGAGCGACAAGTCGGCGCCTTTCACCGCGCGCAGGCTGCCGATCGCTTCGATCGTCGGCTGCCATTGGCTGTAACCGGCCTTGGTCGTGGAGACGGTCTGCGGCGGATTGCTCAACGTGGCCATGAATTTCTTGATCATGATCCCTTTGAACACCTGGAATCCGAACACCGCGCCGAGCACGACGGCGACCGCGACCAGCATGATCACCATGCGCTTTTTCATTGACTGGGCTCCGTCGCCGCGTGCGTTCCATTGTCGATGGCGGCCGCATCGTCCGGGGCGTCGGGACTCAGCGGATTGGGCGCCACATCGGCGCGGTTCCACCAGCCGCCGCCAAGGGCCTGGAACAGCGCGGCCGTATCGGCGTAGCGCGCCGCCTGCGCCTGCACCACGGCAAGGCGGCTTTGCTGGTAACTGCGTTGCGCGTTGAGCAGGATCACATAGGCGATGGCGCCGAGGCGATACTGGCCTTCCGACAGGTTGAGCGTATCGGACGCGGCGCGCAACGCGGCCCGTTGCGCCCTCAGCGTCGCGGCGTCGAGTTGCAGCGCGCGGAGCGCATCCGCGACATTCTGGAAGGCCTGCAGCACCGTGTTGCGATATTGCGCCTCCGCCATGTCGTAACCGGCTTGGGCGGCGCGCTGCTGATGCAAGAGCGTAAAGCCGTGGAAAATCGGCTGCGTGCCGCTGGCGACGGCGGTCCAGACGAGGGTGGTGGGCGTGATCAGGGTCTCGGGATTGAGCGCGGCGCTGCCGTAAGAGCCGGTGAGATTGAATTGCGGCAGCCGGGCGGCGATGGCGACGCCGATCTGCGCGCTGGCCTGATGCAGTTGCGCCTCGGCGGCGCGTATATCGGGACGTTGCTGGACGAGCTGCGACGGCAGACTCACCGGAAGATCCGTCGGCAGCCGCAGCGTCGCCAGCGTCAGGCGATCGCGCCAAGCTTCACTCGGAAAGCGGCCGATCAGCGCCAGCAGCACATGGTGCTGCTGCTCGAGTTGCTTCTCCAGCGGCGGCAGTGTCGCCTGGGCCGTCGCCACTTCGGCCTGCTGCGTAAGAACGTCGGTCCGCGCCGCGGCGCCGCCTTGGAATTGGTTGTTCACGACGACAAGCTGATCGGATTCGATCTTGATGATATCGCGCGTCGCGTCGATCTGGCCGCGCAACGAGGCTTCTTGCACGGCGGCCGTTACCACATTCGCGGTCAGCGTCAGATAAGTCGCCTCGAGCTCGAAGCGCTGATAGTCGGCGAGCGCCGTCGTCGCCTCGATCTGCCGCCGCAGGCCGCCGAACACATCGGGTGCGTAGGAGACGTTCACCGTGGCCTGGTAGAGATTGAAGAGTTGCGGCGGACCGGAACTGCCGAATTCCGCCGGCGAAAACTGCTGGCGTTCGGCCGACGCGTTGGCATCGGCCTGCGGCAGAAGCTTGCCGTTTTGCGCGTAGATATTCTCCTTGGCCTGCCACAGCGCCGCCTGCGCCGCTTGCAGACTCGGATTGGCTTGCAGCGCCTCGTTGATCAAGCCGTCGAGTTCCTTCGAATGGAACACTTTCCACCACTCGCCGGGGATGTCGCGGCCGACGTCGAATTTCTGCGCCGCGCCGCCGGCAACGTCGGCCGACGCTGTGGATAAAGGACTGGTTTCGGGCGTGTAGCCGGTAACCGGCGGCGCCGGCGGCGGCGCGAAGTCGGGACCGACCGCGCAGGCCGACAGCGCCAATAGCAACAGGGTCGCGGCGCCGCGCATCGGCTTGGGAGCGCCGAATTCGCTGGCCTGACAACCCCTTCGCACACGTATGGACGGACGGCTTCGCGCCGCAAACTGACTGGTCTCGAACACCTGCCAACCCTCAAACGGGTCAGCCTAGTTATTTACTATCCAGTTAGTCAATAACTTGACTTTTCGCGGCTGCTGCGCCTAGCTGGTCAAATGACCGCGATCCTCGAAGTGCGGACTGAAACGCGGCGCCGCCGCAAAGCGGAGCGTCCACAGGAAATCATTGAAGCCGCCTTCGCCGAATTCTCGCGCAACGGTTATGCCACGACCACGCTCGATCAGATCGCCGAGCGCGCCGGCGTCACCAAGGGCACCATCTACGTCTATTTCGAGAACAAAGAGCACCTGTTCATTTCCATGGTGCGCGATTTCACGAAAACGACGATGGAAATGGTGCAAGGCATGTTCGAAACCCACGAGGGCTCGACCGCCGACCTGCTACGCGCGCAGTTCAGTTTCATCTACGAGCACATCGTCGAGGATCGACGCCGCCGCGAAGTGTTGCGCATGCTGATCGCCGAAGCGCCGCGCTTTCCCGAACTCGCCGACCGCTATCACGCGGAAATCCTGCGGCCGTGCCTGGATATGCTCAAACAGGCTATACAGCGCGGCATGGATCGCGGCGAGTTTCGAAAATCCTCGATCATCAATCATCCGCAGGTGGTGATCGCGCCGATCGCCTTGGTCGATCTGTGGATGATGATGTTCGACGACCGCCAGCCGCTCGACCTGAAAGCCTATTTCAACGCGCACCTTGATTTGGTGCTCAATGGGCTATCGGCGAAGTAGCGGCCGCGCCGTGCTCAGCGCCGCCGGAACTGATTGCGCTGCGGCGGCCGGTTGACCGACCCGGCGCGCTCGTCCTTGTGACGGAATATCAAGCGCCCCTTCTCCAGGTCGTAGGGCGACACTTCGACTGTCACCCGATCGCCGGCCAGCGTCTTGATCCGGTTCTTTTTCATCCGGCCGGCGGTATAGGCGATGAGCTGATGGCCGTTCTCGAGCTGAACGCGATAGCGCGCGTCAGGCAGGATTTCGGTCACCAGGCCTTCGAATTCCAGAAGCTCTTCCTTGGGCACGTCACGATCCTCTCGAACGGCCGGTCGATCGCGGCGTGTCGCGCGCTTCGCCACGCCTTGCCGGCTCGTGGCGATGCAGGAAAGCGACCGACGCGATTCCCGGGTCTCTGGATTGCTGATGGTCTCTAGGTTGCTGATGGTCTCTGGACTGCTGATGATCTCGTGATGGCTGGTGATTGCGTTGCGGTTTGCGGCCGCCGTTGCCGCGGTGCCAATGCCGCTGTTTGCCGTCGCCGGATGGACGGACGGGCGCATTGCTGACGACCGCCGGCTCGCCCCGTTGCGAGCGTTTATCGCTTGACGGTATCGACATACGGATCAGTTTTTCGATGTCGCGCAGGAATGCCCTCTCCTCGCCATCGCACAGCGAGATCGCGATACCGCCGGCGCCGGCGCGCGCGGTGCGGCCGATGCGATGCACATAGGTTTCCGGCACGTTCGGCAAATCGAAATTCACCACATGACTGATGCCGTCGACATCGATGCCGCGCGCGGCGATATCGGTCGCCACGAGGGTTTTGACCTTGCCGTTGCGGAAGGCCGCGAGTACGCGCTCGCGCTGGCCTTGCGACTTGTTGCCGTGGATCGCCTCGGCCGCGATGCCCGACTGCACCAGCTTACGCACCACTTTGTCGGCGCCATGCTTGGTGCGGGTAAAGACCAGGACGCGGTCGACCGGTTCGGCCCGCAACACGTCGACGAGGATCGCGGGCTTCGCGGCGCGGTCGACGAAAACGATGCGCTGCTCGATGCGCTCCACCGTGGTGGCCGCCGGCGTGACCGCGACCTTGACGGGGTCGCGCAGCATGTGCCCGGCGAGCTCGGCGATGGCGCGGGGCATGGTCGCGGAAAACATCAGCGTCTGGCGCTGCGCCGGAAGCTTGGCGACGATCCTGCGGATGTCGTTGATGAAACCCATGTCGAGCATGCGGTCGGCTTCGTCGAGCACGAAACATTCGACGTCGCCGAGGCGAAGCGCGTTGCTCTGGACCAGATCCAAGAGCCGCCCCGGCGTGGCGACGAGAACATCGAGGCCATCAAGCAGCGAACGGACTTGTCCGCCCATCGGCACGCCGCCGATCGCGAGCGCGCTCTTGATGCGCAGATGCCGGCCATAGGCCCGGAAGCTGTCAAGGATTTGCCCCGACAGTTCGCGCGTCGGGCTGAGCACCAGGACCCGGCAGCTTTTGCGCACCGGCGAGCGCGGATGTTCGGCGAGACGATGCAGGATCGGCAAGGCGAATGCGGCGGTCTTGCCGGTGCCGGTTTGTGCAATTCCGATCACGTCGCGGCCCGACATGACGATCGGTATGGTTTGTTCCTGGATCGGGGTTGGGTTTTCGTATTTTTCTTCTGCAAGTGCGCGCGTCAGCGCGGTATGAAGATGAAAGTTGTTAAAATCGGTCAATGAATAGGCTTTCTGTTGTGTGTGCGGTCAGCCGCTGCGCCAAGCGCTGCGGCCCGCACTGCGGGAGAAACAAGACACCCCGCGCGATCTGGGCTGCCGATGAAGGTGAATGGAGCGAGCCAGAAGCCGTTTGCCAAAAGGCGCTAGCAAAATGGCGTTAAACGGAGTCCCGTACACGCGGCTCGCCGCTGGCCGAATCGGCCGCTGTGCTTATATGCGCCCTCGATGTGTCCGTTTCAAGGCCAATAACGCGTCCGCGCGGAGCCGGAAACACCGGTGCAGGAGCAACGGCGGCCGTTAACGTTTGCCCGACTTGGCTTTGGCGGCGGCTACCGTCTTGATTTTGGCGGCCGGGACGGTCGCGGCGACGGCTTCTTTGTCGGCCGCTTCTTTGGCCAACCGAAGCGCCTTCAGGCGTGACATTTTTTCGCGAACAATGCGGCTATTGGTCTGATATTCGAGCATCGCCTTGGCGCCCTCTTTGGCGCGCTCTTCCTTCTTGAAATTCGCTTCGGCGCGGGCTCTGACCTCGGTGGACCGGGCCTCGCTTGTCTTGGTTGGCAATGTCCTCTCCTTTGGCGCGGGGGCCGCGCGGATACACCCTATACACGCCGTTTCTTAATAACGGGGTCGCAGAACTGGCGCTAACAATTATGTATGTATCGGTTCCACAAAGCGAAACCCGCGTCTCGCCACGAGTTCGTAGTCAACAAACCGATTATCTTGAGAATTTCTTGTACTTGATTCGCTGCGGGATGATCGAGTCCGTTCCCAGCCGCCGCATCTTGTCTTTCTCATAATCCTGGAAATTGCCCTCGAACCATTCGACATGACTTTCGCCTTCGAAGGCGAGGATGTGGGTGGCAATGCGGTCGAGAAACCAGCGGTCATGGCTGATGATGACAGCGCAGCCGGCAAAATCCTCCAGCGCCTCCTCGAGCGCGCGCAGCGTATCGAC
>Ga0181525_10002849_pt1 | contig 13908 bp, 9 predicted proteins | sample PEATcosm2014_Bin_48_FD_121100 | JGI IMG/M metagenome (GOLD analysis project Ga0181525, IMG submission 121100) | Peatland microbial communities from MTU Mesocosm Facility, Houghton, MI, USA - PEATcosm2014_Bin06_10_metaG | ecosystem: Environmental > Terrestrial > Soil > Wetlands > Peat | place...
ACGTTCGACGAGACCCCAGCCGGTTCCCCTGAGGCCGTGCGCGCCTGGTTCTATCCCGGCGATACGTACGGCCACCAATTTGTGTATCCGAAGCCGAAGGCGGTTGCCTTGGCGAAAGCTAACAACACTCCCGTACCATCCATGCCCGCCGAATTCGCCGCGAACACTACGCAACCCGCCGCCAGCGTGAAAGCTCCTCAAGTAGTGGCCATGAGCCAGGCTCCTTTGAAAGCCCAAAAGCCGAATGAAGAGGAGGTTGAAATTGCGGAGGTGTTTGTTGCACCGGATCAAGCGCAACAACTACCGGCAACATTGCCGACCACCGGCAGCGCTATGCCTCTGATCGGACTTATCGGTCTGTTATCACTCGCAACGGCCCTTGGTCTGCGATTCTCGGCGGCGAAATCAAAGTAGCTCCAACCGGGGCTGTCGCTTTATTCAGAGGAGTTCTCTACGAAAGACAAACTTGCGGCGCGCCGCCCAGCCACTACAGCGACGCGCAGCGACCTCTCCGCCGAAGCCGTCAAAAACATTGGCGGCGCTCTCACTGCGCTGCTGGGCGATGTTTTTTGCGCTCTATGTGAAGACGGAGAACCTTCATTGGCACATGAGCGGACACACTTTCGGGACTACCTTCTCTTGCTTGATGACCATCCGGCACATTAGCCGCTTGCAACGCCTCAGCGACAACAGCGCCGAGCATGTCGATCACCTCGACATGCTCGCCGAATTGCGCGAAGCTCACAACCTTTGGGATGAAGAAAACGATGTCCCTACCGCAAGCCTGCAGGAGACTAGGATGGAGGCGGCGGAACGGCGATTCTGGGACGAGAGTTTGAATATTCATTGCTAGCAGAGCCGGAGAAGGCTGAATTAACCTCCAGGCGAACGCGCGTGCGCGGCGATCGTGACGCTTAGCTGACGCCCCTGTCGTTATAGAGGCACCTGGACAAGGAACTGTAAACTGTCAGCCCCGCTGAGCCAAAGAGTTGCAGTGGCTGTAAGAGTGCAAAGGATCTCGTCGGAATGTGATCGTTTCCAAACGCGCCATGATAGCCACAGTCAATAACAGAACTCGCGCTTTCGGCGCAGCAGGATATTTCCTCGGGAGAAGCTAACTATGTGGCTCGTCCGATTAGCGCTGCGAAGGCCATACACATTCGTCATCATCTCAATCCTTATTCTTATTGCCGGCGGTGTCGCGATCGTGACTACGCCGACGGACATTCTGCCCGAAATCAACATCCCCATCGTGAGCATGATCTGGACCTACAACGGTCTGGACGCAGACGACATGTCGAAGCGCATTGTTGGAATATGCGAGCGCGCGCTCTCGACCACTGTCAACAACATTCAGAGCACCCAGTCCCAGTCCTATGGTGGGGTTGGTGTGATCAAGGTCAACTTCCAACCTAACGTTCAGATCGACCTCGCGATTGCGCAGGTAACCGCGCTTGCCCAATCGATCCTTCGTCAGTTGCCGCCCGGAATTCTGCCGCCGCAGATTCTGAAGTACGACGCCTCCAGTGTGCCGATTCTCCAGCTTAGTTTGGGTGGCAAGAATCTTTCGCAGCAGGAGCTCTACGATCTGGGCCAGAATTTTATTCGGTCGCAGGTGGCGACCGTACAGGGCGCGTCCGTACCCCTGCCGTACGGGGGGCAGGCGCGAGCCATCATGGTGGACGCCGAGCCGGAGCAGCTTGTCGCCAGGCGCCTTAGCGTTTCCGATCTCTCAGCCGCCCTGGCTAATCAAAATCTGATTCTTCCCACCGGAACCGAAAAGATGGGCGATCGCGAGTATCTGATCGGCACCAACAGCAGCCCCGCATCGATTGAAGAGCTGAACAAACTGCCGGTCCGATCTGAAAACGGAACAGTCACCTTAATGCGTGACATCGCCTGGATACATAACGGGCACGAACCGCAGACCAGTTTTGTATCGGAAAACGGCACGCCATCGGCCCTGCTCACAGTCATCAAGAACGGGGATTTTTCGACCATCACAATTGTGAACCAGGTGAAGGCGGCTTTGCCGCGCATCAAGGCGATGCTGCCGAGCGCGCTGACCATCACACCGCTGTTCGATCAGTCGCTGATCGTGAAAGCTTCCGTGCGGGATGTGGTGCAAGAAGCCATCACCGCGGCTTTGCTGACTGCGATCATGATCCTGATCTTTCTAGGAAGCTGGCGCAGCACGCTGATTGTATGCACGTCTATCCCGCTGGCAATTCTGTTCTCGATTGCCAGCCTGTCCGCGCTGGGCCAGACCATCAATGTCATGTCGCTGGGAGGACTAGCGCTTGCGGTTGGAATGCTGGTGGACGATGCGACGGTGGAGATTGAGAACACACACCGCAATCTTGGTGCGAAGGACACCCCGCTCGGCGCGGCCATCTTGAATAGCGCTCAGCAGGTCGCCGTTCCGGCGCTTGTCGCGACGATGTGCATCTGCATCGTCTTTGTTCCGGTCACCCTGCTTTCTGGAGCGGCGAAGTTCATTTTTACTCCCCTCGCTCTTGGGGTTGTTTTCGCCATGATCGCGTCTTACCTGTTGTCCCGAACCCTGGTGGCCACCATGATGCATTTCCTGCTCCGGCCCGAAGTGAGTCTCTATCAGGAGGGAGCTGCGCCTTCTCCCCAGAGTCGCAGTTGGATCTGGCGTTTTCATCAGCGATTCGAGCACCGGTTTGACCGTTTCAGGGAGAGATATCGGGCCGCACTCGAATGGGCGTTAGCCCACCGGCCGTCGGTGATCATTACCTTCTTCGCTGCGTCGCTCGCATCACTTGGATTGGTCTTCTTTATCGGCGAGAATTTTTTCCCGTATGTCGATTCCGGGCAGATGCAGTTCCACGTGCGCCCGCCGAGCGGTACCCGAATTGAGGTGGCCCAGCAGATCTTCGCTCGCGTGGATGCGGAGATCCGTCGCGTGATTCCTCCCGATCAGCTACAGCTGGTGGTGGACAACATAGGCCTGCCGCCTGGTGGTATCAATCTGGCTTATACTTCGAGCGACACCACGAGCAACGGCGACGGTGATGTTTTGGTCGCACTTGCCCCGAAGCATCGGCCGACGCAGGAATGGATGAGCATCCTTCGCGACGATCTGAACAAGACCTTTCCGCAAGAAACGTTTTTCTTTGAGCCGGCCGACATCACGAACCAGACGCTCAACTTCGGTCTGCCAGCGCCCATCGATGTCCGCGTGATGGGCAAGGACGCCGCGGAGACGCAGAAGATCGCCGTCGCGTTGAGGAACCAGATCAAAAACGTACCCGGAGCAGCGGACGTTTTCATTCAGCAGGAGTTCAGTGCGCCCGAGGTGGACGTCAACGTGGAGCGGCTGAGAGCACAGGAACTCGGCCTCAGTCAGAAGGACGTAGCCGACGACGTTGTTCTTGCGCTTTCCGGTAGTGGGCAGACGGCGCCTAACTTTTGGATGGATCCGCAAACTGGCGTTGAGTATCCGGTAGTTGTACAGGTTCCGCAATATCGCCTGGACAATTTGGGAACCCTCTCCAACACATCCGTGACCACCGCTGTAAGCGTCCATCACCAGTTGGCGGGGCAGCAGTTGCTGGGGAACGTTTCGCGGTTCAACCGGAGTGTATCGCCGCTCACGGTTTCGCATTTCAACGCTCTCCCCGTCATGGATGTGTACGCGAATACGGAGCAGCGGGATTTGGGCGGCATTGCCCGGGACGTACAGCGGATCATTGACGGCGCTTCGAAGCATCTTTCCGCGGGTACGCGAATTGAGCTAGCCGGGCAAGTGCAAACGATGAACTCGTCGTTCTTGTATCTGGGCTTGGGAATCATCGCGGCGGTTATTTTCGTATACCTGCTGATGGCTCTCAATTTTCAGTCCTGGTCCGATCCTTTCATCATCCTTATGGCGCTCCCAGGAGCCTTCGCCGGCATCGTGTGGATACTTTACCTGACACAGACCACTTTCAGCGTGCCGGCGTTGATGGGAGCGATTATGACCATGGGTGTCGCAACCGCGAACAGCATCTTAGTGGTAACGTTTGCCAACGACGCCCGCGCCGAAGGAAAGAGCGCGATCGAGGCGGCGCTTGAGGCGGGTTACACACGCCTGCGACCCGTCTGCATGACCGCGTTGGCGATGATTTTGGGTATGCTTCCGATGGCGCTCGCGCTCGGCTCGGGTGGCGAACAAAATGCACCGATCGGCCGGGCGGTGATCGGCGGACTGCTTTTCGCAACCATCGGGACGCTTTTTATGGTTCCTGTGATTTACTCCGTCGTGCGGAAGGAGGCCCCCGTCGATTATGACCAACTCATCGAGGACGAGACAAGAGGGCACCTACTGGAGCCGAAACACATCTCGTAGCGTGAGCCGACCTTCTAGGAGACTGCACAATGAATAGCAACCAGCCGCTTGGTCAGATAGAGAATGCACACGTGGCAGGATCCGGGCCCTCGCACCACGGGCACCGCGTCTGGCTGTATCTTCTGATTGCCATCCTCGTGGCCGGGGCGGCGTTGTATTTGGGATGGCTACCTCGCCAGAAGCAAAACAACGAAGTCCAGGCCCGGGCAATACAGCAGACGCAGGCGTTACCGATCGTGCAGGTGGTCACAGCGCGGCAAGTGTCCTCTACCGAGGAAATTACTTTACCTGGCACTGTTGTCCCCGTCTCCACAACTCACATCTATGCTCGTGCTGCCGGATACATCAAAGCTTTCAACGCTGATATCGGTGACACGGTCCACCGAGGCCAGCTCTTAGCGGTTATTGATGCCCCGGACCTCGACGCGACCGTAAGCCAGCAGAAGTCCCTAGTGGAAGTCAGCAAGAATGCCCTTCACTCCGCACAAAGCCAGTACGCCTTACAACAGGCTACCTATGATCGGGTTCACACTCTTGTCTTGCACGGTGTGCTCTCGCAGCAGGATGACGATGTCGCGCTCGCTGCGGTGAAGACCGCATCAGACGGCGTTCAAGCCGCGGAAAATAGCGTCAATGCGGCGAACAGTTCGCTGGCCCATTGGATGGCTCTTGCGTCGTATGAACAGGTCCGCTCGCCAATTGATGGAAAGGTTACAGCGCGCAACATTGAGGTCGGCAGCCTTGTTTCGCCTTCCGGGGCAGGCGAGGGTCTCACGTCAACTCCAAGTGGGGCTTTTACCCAATCCGGCGGACCGTCCACCGGGGGCGCGCAGGGCGGCGAACTTTTTCAGATCGCGAACGTTCACGATCTGCGCGTCTTCGTGAACATTCCCGAGGAGAATGCGATGAGCGTGCAGGCCGGCCAGCAGGCTACGCTCACTTTCTCCGAATTGCCCACCGAGCAATTTCGCGGAAACATCATTCGCAGCAGCGATGCTATCGATCCACAGACTCGAACACTTCTGCTGGAGGTGCGGATCTTGGATCCCCAGCATCGCCTGCGTCCCGGAATGTTTGCTTCTGTGCAGCTTCATTTCAATTCGACTAACGCTGGCATTCTCATTTCCGGAGATAGCGTGATTCCTCGTGCTCAGGGGCAGTTTGTCGCCGTGGTGGAGGACAATGTCATCCAATTGCGACCAGTTCATCTCGGGCGCGATCTGGGAACCCAGATCTATGTGACCAAGGGATTAAAGGATGGCGACCCGGTGATCGTCAACCCGACCGACATCGTCCAGGAGGGCGCTCACGTGCGCGCCGAGCCTGCTCCGAAGGGCCAGGAAAAATGAGGCGAGTAAGACTTTGCCGCATCCCAACGAAAGGTATCTGGGTCTTCGCCGTCCTAGTGGCGCCGGCGATTGGCAGATGTCAAAGTACGCAGGTCGGCGATCTTCGGCCGCCCCAGTCGGGTAATGCCGCGATTGCTTTGCAGGTCAAGGCGGCGTCACAGCAACCGCCCGACGGACCTTTAGAGCTCTCTCTTGAGCAGGCCATTCGCATGGCCTTACAGAATAATCTCGACGTTCAGTTAGAGCAAGTCGACCAGTCTGTGGCAGACTTGAGCCTGAAAAGGACTCAGGGCGGTGGAACATTTCGCCCAATCAATTACAACATCGCGGAAACGCCCGCAGGTGAAATCATACCTGCGATGCCGCTGCTCGCCTCCACCGGGCCGACGATATCTCCGTACGGGATTCAACCGTCAGGTATCAGCGTCTCACCTTCCTATGACATTGGACACGTTCTGCAGCCGCAGCAGTCATTGTCTCTAGCGACGGCGCCGTTCTCGCAAGGAAGTCCGATACCGGCGTTCGATCTGAATCTGTTCGGACAGGTTGGCTGGATTGGGAGGGATCCGGAGAATCTAATCGCGTCGTCGGCATCGGCGACGGCGGCAGACACGGCCACCACCAACAATACGCTGGTGAACACAACTCTGGTGAAGGGTTTCTCTACGGGAACCTCGATTCAACTGGGATTCAACAACCTAGTCCAGTCGTTCTACTCGGGGCAGTCCTCCGCAGACCCTTTTTCACACCCGAATGCAATTGCGCTGATCGCGCAGCCTTTGCTCCGCGGCGCAGGCCGCGCAAATAACACCCGTTACATCACCATCGCGAAGACGAATAAGAATATTGCAGCGGCTATCCTCGAACAGCAGATGATCAGCACCATTGCCGGTGTCGAGAGTCTCTACTACGATCTGGTCAGTCTTCAGAACTCCGTCAAGGTGCAACAAAAGGCTCTGGAGGCCGCGCAGGATCTGCTGAGTAATAACCGGCAGCAGCTGCAGGTCGGGCGCCTGGCGCCGATAGAGGTCACGCGCTCGGAGGCGCTGGTCGAGACGAGCCAACTCGCTCTTACACAAATCATCGCGCTTCGCGATCAACAAGAGAATGTGCTCCGAAGCGTCCTCGCTCCGCAGTCGCTCACCAAACCTGACGGAAACCTGCGCGAGATCGTGGCCACGGATGAACTCTCGGCCCCGACAAATATGACGGCTTCTCCGGTATCGGAGCTTATCAGCCAAGCGTTGGAGCAACGGCCCGATATACGCCAGGCGAAGCTACAAGTCAGCAACGGCGAGCGCGCGGTCGCCGGCTCCGCGAATGCGCGACTGCCCGAGGTCGATCTGTACGGAGCGTTCCAGAGTCGCGGAGTTCTTAGCACGAGCCTGATTCCGACCGGCGGAGATGCGCTTACCGGCGCTCCGCTGGTTGATGCAATACCTACGGGCGGTATCCGTGCTTCGAGAGTCTTCGAAGCGGGAATCCAATTCAATTTTCCGGCGCAGAATCGGGTGGCCGAGGCGGACTTTGCCACAGACCGCGTACAACTGCGAGAACAACGGTTGCGTCTGAACCAGATGCAGGCTCAGGCTGCGGCCGAAGTCAGGAACGCCGTGATCGGTTTGGCGGCCGCGAAGCAGGCGGCCCAGGCAGCAGGGGCCACCACGCGGTTGCAGCAACAGCTCCTAAACGCGGAAATTGAAAAGTTCCGTACAGGCTACTCGACAAACTTCGCTGTGATCCAGCAGCAGACCTATCTGGCGGAAGCTGAAACGACGGAGATCATGGCGCAGGCCGCCTGGAAGAAGAGCGCGACCCAGTTGGAGAGAGCGCTGGGAAACACCTTGAAACGACAAGGCATCACGATCAAGGACGCGCTGCCGGAACCGAAGAATTAAATCGGAGCCTGATGATGAAGAAGCGTGTTCGGCTGCGGTCACCACTGCTCAGCCCGAAGAAGTTTTAGCCCCAAGAACGGCCGTCCGATTGTCGTCGCCCGCGGGTACCCAATCAGCGCGAAAGCCGATTATAAAGAGCGTCGCTCTTATTCGGTCGGATCAATACCGGGCGGCTTGTTCCCGCTGATCGGATAATGGAAACCGGATTTTGAAAAGTTGTACTGGAAGTAGGCGAAGGGATAGCCGTAATCATGGCCGGGTGTCGCCCTTCGTAGAAATTGTCCAGCGAACAGACGACCGTAACCAAAGCCAAAAACAAGCCCTTCACTGTGCCGGTATTCAGCGATCAGATCGAGTTCGTTCCCTATGTGGCGGCTCGCGCCGGGTTGCGCTGGAACCGCTATGGCTCCGCTGCTGGCGTAGAAGTTGTCATTTGCAGTAGCTAGCCAGAAGCCTTCAAATTGCTGTTTGAACTTCCACTTCTTGGGGAGACTTTCTTCTACGCCGAATCGAAATTGGACAAGATTCCGGCGGCCGACCTGATCGATGAATCCCTCTTTGTCGTGATTCGAAGGGTACAACATGTCAAATGTATTCCACTCATGTCCATGCGCATTTTTCGTTCCGGAGGCGTAATTTCCCTCTAGGAAAACTCGCGGCGAGAGTGCCGCCTTAGGAAACGTTTTGCCGATGTCGGCGAAGCCTGCCCAGGCGTCTATCGAGTATGTCCCGAGCGAGCCTTGCTGCCCGTCGAATTCACTGTCGTAGTCAAAATCGTCTGGCAGTTTGCCAAGCCAATGCAGGCCGATGGTGACTTCATTGAGGTGCCCATGACCGACCTCTTCCTGAAGAAGAGGGCTCGCGGGCGCTACACGCCAGAGAACATAGGGCTCGAAGGTTGATTTCGGGATGAACCTGTCCAGGTCTCCGTAGACTGCGTACAAGTTATTGCCTGGGAGAGCGTCATGTAAGTTGTTGTCCCCCGGCACGACCGAGGAGGCAAAGATGCTGACTTTATTATCCGAATGGTGAATGTCCAACCGCGCGACATTAAAGGTACGGCCGACGTTCAGCCAGTTGGATGGTCCGATGACGCGCTCGTCCCCGAATGCAAGAGCCTGGCGCCCAGCCAAGACATCCACCCAACCTTCTGTGGGATTGCCCACCTGCGCATAGCCCTCCCACAGAGTCCAACTGTCCTGATAAGGATTGGCGTTGGAAATGTGGTGATTGAAAAAGATGCGAGAATCCTGCACTTCAGCCCGGAAGCGCAACCACTTCGTGGGTTGGATGTTTACCCAGAACCGGAAGCGTTCGAGGTCGTAAAAATCACGGCTCCCTGTGTAGTTGATTCCCGTCGGACCCTCGACGCGATTCCGAAATTGGCCACCAATGCGGAGCCAATAGGGCAAACGCGCATTGAGTTCCGTAATGGGAAAGAGCGGGTCTGGCTGGTCATTCACGTCCGCTTGTTTGGGAGCAGCATTGGACTGTCCGGCCGTATTTTGGCCAGAACCCCCTTGCGTATTCGCCTGCCCTGCAGCGATGCCCACCCCGGCTGAGAAAACTATTGAGAAACAGATGAATCTTCCCATCGAAATGTCCGCGATCCCGTCAAGCGTTGGACAAGGCGCTAGCGTTAGGAATGCTAAGCTTCGGGTGGCCAAATTTACGCGCGTTCTCTCGCGTCCTTGTTAGAGAGGTTGTCCCGCCCGATCAGTTTGGTCCGCCGTGCGTGGGTGTCGAGCCACGCAGTCGCAATGCCGACGGCCACTCCGGCCGCGGTGTCGACCAGTCGAAAAATAGGCTGTCGCCAGGCGTCGTGCGGGCTCAGTGCCGCGACGACCATAATGACCGCAATCGTGATCCCGGTGGTGATGGTGTCATCCGGGCGGCCCATTGTTGTTACGATGATTGCGCCGATCCCGATCAGCGCGGCCATGCCCCAAACGTGAAACGGGAAGATCAAAAGGTACACCAAACACAACACGAAACCTATGGATGTTGCCGCCATGCGCGATAATGCGGCACGCACGCTCTCCGCATGGCTATATCGATAGACGAATATTGTGGCGACGACGGCCCACATCCCCCCAAGGAGATTGTCATCCCTGGATATAGAGTAGGTGTCGGCAAGGATGTGCGTGATCACCCAATAACTGATTGCGCAGGAAATCGCCAGTATAACGCCGCGGATAATGACTTCCCCAATCTGGAGCGACACACCTTTTGGGGCCGTTTCATCTTGTTGCTGAGTTCTTGCCATAGCCTGAGGTGTGCTCAGCAGAGCGCCGAATTAAGCGCTTGTCTTCTGCGGTTCGAGGGGGTGCGTCATATCCTCCGGCCGGACCCATTCGTCGAACTGTTTGGCGGTCAGGAAACCCAACTTCAGAGCCGCTTCCCGGAGAGTGAGTTCCTCGCGATAGGCTTTGAGCGAAATCTGAGCTGCTTTCTCATAGCCAATGTGAGGATTGAGCGCCGTCACCAGCATGAGCGAGTTGTCCAGGTGCTCGCGGATGCGCTTTTCGTTTGGCTCGATGCCTTTGGCGCATCGATCGTTAAATGAAAGGGCTCCCTCAGCCAATAGTTGAATCGATTGCAGAACGTTGTGCAGGATTACCGGCTTGTAAACATTAAGCTGAAAGTTTCCTTGCGAGCCGGCGAAGGCCACGGCATGATCGTTACCGAACACTTCAACCGCCACCATGGTCAGCGCCTCGCATTGTGTCGGGTTGATCTTGCCGGGCATGATGGATGAGCCCGGCTCGTTTTCAGGAATTCTCATCTCAGCGAAGCCGGCCCGCGGACCGCAGGCGTACCATCGCACGTCGTTGGCGATCTTCATCAGGGCGCCGGCGAGCGTGCGTAACGCCGCACTGACGTTCACCATGGCGTCGTGTGCCGAGAGTGCAGCGAACTTGTTCGGCGCAGAGACGAACGGCTTGCCTGTCTCTTCCGCGATCTTGCGCGCGGCCACCTCGGCGAAGCGAGGATCGGCATTCAACCCCGTCCCGACGGCCGTTCCCCCGATCGCGAGCGCACAAACACCGGGCAAACTCGCGCCGATTGCGTCTAGCGCCTGATCGAGTTGCGCCACCCAACCCGAAATCACTTGGCCCAGCGTCAGTGGTGTGGCGTCCTGGAGGTGAGTCCGGCCCACCATGACCACGCCAGAGAAGGCTTTGGACTTTGTGTCCAAAGTGTCGCGCAGGGTGCGGATAGCGGGCATGAGGCCATTTTCCAACTCCTCGACCGTCGCAATATGCATGGTGGTCGGGAATGTGTCATTGGACGACTGGCTGTGATTCACGTCGTCGTTGGGATGGACGGGCTTCTTCGATCCCACAACTCCACCGGCCAATTGAATTGCACGGTTCGCAATCACTTCGTTGGCGTTCATGTTGGTCTGGGTACCCGATCCGGTCTGGAATACGACCAGAGGAAACTCGCTATCAAGCTTCCCGTCCATGACGTCTTGTGCGGCACGGACGATCAGATCGACTTTTTCGTCCGGTAACTGGCCTAACTCTCTGTTGGCCAGTGCTGCGCACTTCTTAAGGACCCCGAGTGCGCGGATCACGGGTCGGCCCCAGCGGTAACGTTCGATACCAATCGGGAAGTTGCGGTGCGATCTTTCCGTCTGGGCGCCCCACAAGTGGTCCACGGGAACTTCGACATTTCCTAAGGCATCCTCTTCGACTCGATACTTGCGACCATCATTAGAATTGTTCACTGGTTGTTCCTTTCCGTTCCCGTAGCCGCAGGGCGAACACGGCCCGGATGACCGGCAGCACTAGCGCGTCCAGGCCGAGATGTGATTCAAGGACGGCACAAGATGCCCGACGTTACTTCGCGGCGGTTGCAACAGGCGATCGGTTCGGTTCGCCTGCGTCTTCGTGATCCGATACGAAACGGGTATCCGCGCCATCCTTGAAGACCACGTAAGCACGCTTCCACGGCTCATCGTTCGTCAAACGCCACTTATGGCCTGAACCGGTGTGATCCACTGCCAGCAGAACATCACCTGGATGGATCGTGAATGTCTCGCCGCCCACGGTTGTAAATTCAAGTACACCAGCTAACGTAATAACGTATTGAGGGACTGGATCATTGTGCCAGTCAAAAGATGAATGTGGCGGCGTTTCTTTGAATTCGATGGATTCTGCTTCCACCAATTCACCGCCACTCACGCTACCACGTACTACGTGGGAATTTCCGTCAGGACCAGTATAAAGACGATAGGCTCGAATCATACGCTGACGCTCTCCTTTTCTGTGACGTTGTTGATGTTTTCTGTGATGTTGTTGATGTTCAGTACGGCCGCCGTCTCGGCACGCACCCGATGGCAAAGGGCCGGATTCTCGGCAAGGGACTGACCGTACGAGGGAATAAGCTCTTTCAATCTGACGCCCCATCCGCCACGTTTCAATTTCTCCGCGAAGCAACGTTCAATCACCTGAATCATGATCCACACCGCGGTGGAAGCACCTGGCGAAGCACCGAGCATCGCAACGATGGAACCGTCGGCTGCACTGACCAGCTCCGTACCAAATTGCAGGATGCCGCCGTGTGTCGGATCCTTCTTGATGATCTGCACCCGCTGGCCCGCTACCTCGACTTTCCAGTCCTCCTCATGTGCGTCTGGATAGAACTCGCGGAGCGCCGCGAATCGCTTCTCCTCGGACTCGAGAACCTGGCCGATGAGATATTCTGTGAGAGCCATGTTGTCCCGGCCGACGGCCAGCAGCGGCAGTAGATTTTCCGGATCGATGGAGCCGAACAGATCAAGATACGATCCATGCTTTTCAAACTTCGTCGAAAAACCAGCATAAGGCCCAAAAAGCAGAGATACTTTTCCTTCTATGTGGCGTGTGTCGAGATGGGGCACGGACATGGGAGGCGATCCGACCGAGGCTTTGCCATATACCTTGGCATCGTGACGTGAAGTTACCTCAGGATTATCGCAGCGAAGCCAGATTCCGCTCACCGGAAACCCGGCGTAGCCCCGGCCCTCGGGAATCCCGGATTTCTGCAGCAATGGCAGTGATCCGCCGCCGGCCCCGATAAAAACGAATTTGGCTTGGACATCCCGGTGCTCGCCGCTGTTCTCGTCCCTAACGCGCACACTCCACAGATCCCCATCACGGCGCAGATCCTGCACTCGACTGAAAAAGTGAATTGAGAATCCATCCTGGCCCTTTAAGTATTTAAGGAGATACTTAGTGAGTGCGCCATAATCCACGTCAGTGCCAGTCAGCATTCGAGTCGCGGCAACTTCCTCGTTTGGATCGCGGCATTCCATGACGAGAGGAAGCCACTCCTCAATCTGCTTCTTGTCGTCGGAAAATTCCATTCCGTGGTACAAGGGATGGGCAGAGAGCGCCTCGAAGCGTTTCTTAAGAAACGCGCGATTCTCCGACCCGCGCACAAAACTGAAGTGGGGTACCGGGTGAATAAAGGACTGCGGATCTTTGATCGCTCCTTTTTTCACCAAATATGCCCAGAGCTGGCGGGAAAGATCGAACTCCGCGTTGACCTGCAGAGCCTTTGAAATGTCGATGCTTCCGTCACTTTTCTGTGGGGTGTAGTTCAATTCGCAGAGGGCTGCATGGCCGGTCCCGGCATTGCTCCATGCATTCGAGCTTTCCTGCGCCTCGCTGCCGAGGACTTCGTAGATCGCGATTTTCAGGCTGCGGTCAAGTTCTTTTAAGATTACGGCCAGCGTAGCGCTCATTATCCCCGCACCGACAAGAACCACATCAGGTTGGTTCGTGGCTGGGATCGGTGTTGTCATAGTATTCACTCCTGTGGGTTCGCTCATTTCACGATCTCAATTGCACGTCGCCCGCCACTGACAAACGACAGCAGTAAGAACTCATTAACAAAGGCAGGGGAATTACGCTGACCTCGAACCGTGTCACTGTGGTGCCATCGTGGACTTTATGTCGACACGTCTTCCACTCCCCGAGTTCTATAACCCGTTCTGAGTTCGCGAAGTCAGCATTGGCGCGGCACATGCACATGCCTGACTGCCGAGAAGCTCTCGACACAAGCGATATGCCCGAACTTGCTCACCACACGATGTACCAGGTCTCGACCGCAACGGCCCTCGTTCAGGGGATCTATCAGGGCGCCGTACGGATCGGCGACCTGCGGGAACGCGGCGATCTGGGATTGGGGACATTTGAGGATCTGGACGGCGAGATGGTGATCGTCGATGGACACTTCTTCCAAGTAAGATGTGACGGTTCCGTGCGGGAAGTCGACGATGCGGCGCTGAGCCCCTTCGTGGTGATCACCCAGTTTG
>Ga0181525_10002850_pt1 | contig 13904 bp, 12 predicted proteins | sample PEATcosm2014_Bin_48_FD_121100 | JGI IMG/M metagenome (GOLD analysis project Ga0181525, IMG submission 121100) | Peatland microbial communities from MTU Mesocosm Facility, Houghton, MI, USA - PEATcosm2014_Bin06_10_metaG | ecosystem: Environmental > Terrestrial > Soil > Wetlands > Peat | place...
GGCCCACACCATGGTGCGTCCGCGATTGCCATGATGGACCCAGTCGGTGGAATCGGGACGGTAGCGGCCCTTGGGCCGCTGTATCTGGCGCTCGCTCAAATGCAGGGGGCGGGAGCTTCGCGTACGCTCAGCCTCCCGCCTGCCGCATTTTCAATCACCTTCAGTCGTTGCAACTCTTTCTGACTCATCGTCACCATCCTGGGAGGGTGACAGAATCTCGTAGCAGTTATGGGGTGACATTATCTTGGAGCATTTACAACAATCAGAGACTGGCTTGACGCACTACGGGGGAGCGGATACTATCGGGCCGGAAACCGAAGCCAGCAGTTCCGCAGCAGTGCCATGGAGCGACTTGAACGACTTCGCCGTGAGCTTTCTTCCAGCCACACCTCTAAGTTTGGTTGGAGGATCAGTGCCGCCCTTTTCTGCTTCGCCTTCGTCATCTGTGTCGTAGCGATACTGGCAGCAAGGCTCCACAACTTTGACCTGTCATCCTTGCTATTGGGGGTCGCTTTGGCGGCGTTCTGCGGCGTCGCCTTCTTCCTCTCCAGGTTCTTGTCGCAAGCGCGGGAACAGGAACGGCTGGTTTCCAGCGCGCTTGATACCACAGAAGTGTCTCTTTTGGAGAGTGAAGAGCGGTTCCGGCAGATGGCCGACAACATCCAGGAAATCTTCTGGATGATCGATGCAGAGACCAAGGAAACCCTTTATGTAAATCCAGCGTACGAGACCATCACCGGACGCTCCCGCAAATCACTTAGAGATGACCCGCTCTCCTACCAGGAGATCATCCATCCGGATGACCGCGTCCATGTGCTTCTCGCGCTTGAATCGGCCCCGCAGACCGGAGACTTTGACAAACGGTTCCGCATCCTTTCGCCAAGTAGCGTAGAACGCTGGGTATGGGTACGGGGATTCCCGGTGCGGGATGACAAAGGCAAGATCCGCTGGCTTGTCGGAACCGCACTCGACATTACGACCCAGAAACAGGCAGAGGAGGAGGTCGCGAGGAACTTGTCTTTGGCCAAGTCCGCGTGGTTGGAGGCGGACGCAATGCGCAAAGCCACGCTGGCACTGACTCAAGACCTCAGGATGGACAGTGTTTTAGATACTTTACTTCAATCGCTCCTGGAACTGGTCCCCTACGAGTCCGCGCAGATATTGCTTCTCGAATCTGATTCCCGTTTGTTCGTGGCGCGGGAAGCCCCTCGCCCCGATCCTGCGAAACAGGGAGTGAAATGTCCGTTAACCCTCAACGTAACCGAATTTCCGCTTGTGCAGCGAGTAGTCGTAAATCAGAACGGCCTCGTGCTCTCCGATACCAGGCAGGAACAGGAATGGCGCCCTCTCCAGGGCTCCGGCCCTCTGCGCTCCTGGCTTTGCGTTCCTTTGGTAGCTTCGCGTCAGACCCTGGGGCTGCTTTCCCTGGGACACTCCGCTCACGGCAGCTTTACCCACGAACATCTCCGTCTGGCTAAGTCGCTCGCCATTCCAGCGGCAGCCGCGATCCAGAACGCACGTCTCTACGAGTGCGCCAAAATCTATGGTACCGAGCTTGAGAAACGGACCTCCGATCTCAATGAAGCCCAGAGCGCACTTCAGCGTCTCCAGGGCGGTCGTGCTTCCTAGATAATCGCCAAGATCAAGCGTTTCGGCCATCAAGGACTGCCGCCTCTGCTCTGCTCCGGAGATAGACGTTGTTGCCAATTCAAACCACGAGCGACAGAAACGCCTCCTTCCGCTCAATGCCTAGGATCCGCCAGCCCAGTCGATCCGCGTGTATGCAACAGCGCAAAACCCTTACGGGGAGCGCGCTCTGGCTGGAATTACGACCGGAAAAAAGAAAATTGCCGCCAATGACGGCTCCTGGTTAAGGATATATCCCATCCTTCCGGCAATTGTGGAGAAGTATCCGAACCACGAGGTCGAGCCGATGCAGCCGTCGTGGAGTCTTTTGGAGGACGTTGCTATGTCCGGCCCTCGATTCAATTGCCTGTTTCGATCAGGATCGCCACACTCGGGGCCCCGACCCCACCCTCGTTCCCGCCGTAATCGACTTCCGCCACAATCAGGTCCGTTGGTGCAGTATGAGCAATCCTGAAATTCCGCTTTGGTGGGATAGAGACGTCGATCATACCGGGAGGTCAATTCGACCCGACGTCCGGTCCGCCGCGCACGGAATCTGGAGTTGCGCCTGGAGGCGGGCAGAATCCCTCAACTGCGATTGCAGTCAGGCCGCAGAGCTCATGGAAAGCACTGTCTCTCAGGTGTCACGGTATCTTGATCGCGGGGGTGTCCTGGCTTTCTCGCGGGAGATTGATGGCCTCCTCATGATCGCATTCCAGAGAACTCTCTATCGTCGTGCGGCCAAGCTCAGGCGAATTGAAACTTTTGGCGGTCCGGGAGAGCTGTCCGACCGCGCTGTTGATCGGAAGTGGGCCGGCCAAGTCCACGCTCAGTTGGAGCTCGAACAAATCGTGCGGCTGTTGAGCGAGAGAAGCCGGACAGTCCTGGCCTTGCGCTACGCCGGCTATACCTGGAAGGAAGCGGCAGAACTGCTGAGCGTTTCTGTTCCTGCCTTGCGTAGTGCTTTTTGGCGAGACATCGCCCGGGTAAAGAGCGAACTAAACAACCACCGCTCGGCGGTGCCTGCTGACCAGGTTAACCGCCAGCAAGAGATTGTCTCGAGCAACAATCCAGAGTACTAATCACGCGGTCGTTGCGAGGCCATCATTGTACTGTTCGTCATCAATGTCTGAGTGGGGTGGGTTGCTCATCTGCTGGTCGTAAGCAGCCCTTTCCTTCTTGCTATCCCTCACCGCCAATAATTCGGCATGGCTCGACGGAAACACAAAGTCCTTAACAAAATTGAGCCTCTCAACATTCAACCTTCGCCCCACGACCTCTCTGCTGTGTGCCTCGCAGAACTCGGAAAAGTCGTCTGCATCGATGATCTCCCTTTGTAGTTTTCCGCTCTGCACGGTACGACATTTCAACCAGCCGAGAGTAATCCATCGCTCGACTTCATCAGGCCGGATATGCAGCGCTTGCGAGAGAGTGTATATGGTGAACCAGTCCTGACCCATCCTGGCGCTCGCACCAAGACGGTACAGCATGGATCGGATGGAAGCTGGCGATCGCCGCATGGCTATCGCAACCTCTGGGAGCGATTGCACAGCGATCAAGTCCAGCAACCTCTTTTGCGCATGCTCAGGCCATGGGCAATACGCCCGTTTGCCACCAACACCCGCCTGACGCGCAAAGCGCGAGCAGGCATCTCTCGGGTTACCGGAGACTTTCACCAACTTTGTGACTAGTACGCGGAGCTGATTACCGGCATCCTGCCCGCGCGGCTTTGCCCGCTGGGCATTCAAGTGGATTCTCACTAATTCCCGGGCTTCCTTCGACCAGCGGAAGGTGCGGCGCCTCCTGCCAGCGTTATCTTCGTCCATCATGCAAATGCTTTCGGCTGAGATTTCGGAGCGTTCCCCTTGCCTATATATGGCCGCGTCGGGAGAAAGTATCGCGTTCGCGAAAAAGAGTTTTTTGTCAGATTCACGAATTCAACTAGATTTCGTTTGAGGGAAGGCCGTATAAGGAGGGCATGTGACGCATTTGGTCGCTATCGAGACCACGCGCGCCAGGAAATCACGAGAGAGGATTACCGTGGGGCTCAAGGACGAGCTTGACGATTTGATCAGCGCATTTGATCGTGCGGTTCATGAGGACCATCCCAATCCCGAACGTGTCGGTTGTCCGGGGCGTCCGGCCCTAGCAACGCTGGCAAAGCAATCGACTATCCTCCGGCCTGACTCAAGCTTTGAACACATTCGGAATTGTGCAGCCTGCCTGGACGAGTTGAAAGGACTGCGACAGGCGAACAAAAAAGCGCAATGAGAAGAATTGTGCTACGCAGCGTTCATCACTTGGAGACTTGGAACTCAATAACATCGAATGTAGAAAACCTGTTCTGCACGTTCTCCGATAAAGCTTGTGCCTCTGTTTTACCAGGTACTTCCGTGTATTCCATTAAGCCGGCGGCATTGAATCGCTCGTCTATTCCCATGTGGTCCGGAAACTCCTTGCCATCTTCAAGCCAGACCTTTCCAATGCGCGACCCCCCGGAGGAAGGCTTAGTTTTCTCGCCGCGGTTGCGACCAAGAACGCAGTATCGTAAGCTTTTGCGCCAAATATACAGGTTTTGGGTTCTCTGTTCACCGCCGTCCGCGGTATCCCTGTCTCATTTACGCGAGACGACTTGGTTCGGATTCCACGAGGTGTGTAGAAAACTCTCGCGCCTATCCCCTGCCTGATGTGTTTTCCAGATTGCTGTTGACTGGCGATTTCGCCTATGACTGACCCTGGTAGCAACGCGCCGGTGCGGTGGGACAAAGAAGTGGGTGCCGCGGGCCGGCCAATCCGGCTGGACGTGCGCACGGCTGCACACCAGATTTGGGACGCTGCCCGCAAACAGGCTCAACACCTTTGGGGCGGCGCGAGCGAAGCGCCTGAACTGATGGAGAACGCTGTGGCTCAGGTGTCACGGTACCTTGATCGAAGCGGCGCCGACCTCTTCACGCAGAACACGGCAGGAATTCTCATGTGTGCTATTTGCCGATCACTTCGACGCTACGCGAGGAAACTCAGGCGGTTGGAACTTGTCGGTGGAAGCAGCGAATTGTCAGAACGGCGAATTGCTCCCGACTGGACGGCTCTGGTGGAACTCCGGTTGGATTTGGAGAGATTGACCCGCAGTCTCAACGATAAGAGTCGAACCATGCTCAACTCCCGCCGCCTCCACCACTATCTCGTTTATTATCAATTGCTTACAGGCGAGTTTTAATTTCGTACAATAGTCTTCTGCAGAGGCGGGTTCTCCGCCGGGCTTCTCTCACGGTTTTCCTTCTCTCCCTTTGCGAACCAATCGAACGACCGATTATTCCTGGAATCCTGGCGGGCTCAAGCCATAACCACCGCATTAGGTTATTGCCCCATGCAGAAGTTGGAGGAGCGCGCAGTGCGTTCCAAAGGCCCGCGCTTGACTCGGTGGTTTCCGGCTGATTCCATAGGGGCCTGAAATGCCGGGTGGTTATCGAAATGGGATGTGAGCGATAAAACGTAGAACTTCTTGGGGATCGTTAGAACAAGAATTTGAGCGCCACCTGAATCACCCTCGGGCTTACATCCGACTGGACTTGCCCGAACGTAGGCGATTCAATGTCACTGACGGGCAAGCGGAAATTTGTATGGTTCAGCAGATTGAACAATTCACCGCGGAATTGAAGCTCTTTCGATTCTGTCAGACGAATATTCTTGAAGGCCGAGGCGTCCCAGTTCACATAACCCGGGCCCTGGACTACGTTGCGGCCTTCGTCCCCGAAGACTTCGAACCGGCCCAGGGGATCCGGCTGGAGTTGCTGGAAGGCGCTGACGCTGAACCACTCCTGCGGCGTGCGCGGACCAGAGTTTGGGTTGCCAATGAGATTGGGGCGGTTCGCCGAAAATCCTGTGATCTCCGGCGCCTGCCCTTGCAGCGAAGGGTCGCCCGAGTCGTACACTGTAAACGGGCCGCCACTCATGGCTGTCACAATTCCATTCAACTGCCAGTTGCCGAGAATGTGCCCATACCAGGTACTGGAGTGCTGCAAGAATGGAAGGCTCCACTGGTAACTCAACACGAAGCGATGGTGGGAATCGAACATGGACCGGCCGCGCTCGGCCGCAAGATCAAATGGATTCTGCGCCAGATCGTTTTCTCCCGCTACGTCCTGTGCTGCCGACCCCGTAATGTTGAAGGAAGAAACGTCGTCGATCGAATGCGACCAGGTGTAGGACGCAAGGAAGGAGAGCCCGTGGCTAAAGCGTTTGCGCAGGCTGGCTTCCAAGGCGTTGTAGCTAGAGTTTGCGATGCCGGCGATCTCGCCGACCGAACTGTAGGTGCAATTTCCCGTAGGATCCGCCAGCGTACATCCAGAATAGAGACGACGGTAGTTCACATTGTTTTCGGTGGAATTCAAACACGGTGGGTTTTGCGGCGCACAGAAAGCGGCTGAATTACTCATGCCAGGAACGAATACTGGCGGATTGCCTTCGATGAATCGCGGCAGCCTCACACCAGTCGTCCCCACGTATCCGACCTGGAGCAGCCAATCCTGGCCAAACGACCGTTGAATATTCAGATTCCAATCTTGCGCGTAGGGCAGATGCAGATTGCGCGCAATTACCAACAGCGTCATGGGCTCGGGGAAAGGGACTCCGAAAGGATCGGGGGCATAAAAGGGATTGGCAAATGAGTTCACCGGGAAACTAATCTGCTGAGTTTTCAAATAAGGAGGAGCACTGACCGGATCCTGCAGCGGTCCGCCCTCGCCATTGTAAAACGGCTCGTAGAAAGTTCCGTAGGCAGCACTGACCACCGTTTTGGAGTCTCCGCGTGGGTCCCATGCAACGCCAATCCGCGGTGCGAAGGCCGTCTTCTCCGTTGGAATCAAGCCCGCGGGCACGCCCCGATCGCCGGGATAAAGCAGTCCTGCAGGAGCGTTCGGCAAGACTGTCGATTGCGCTCCCGGAACGAAGAGATTGACCATGTTGTTGTTCTCGGTCGAGGGGACGGGCAGTTCGTATCGAAGTCCCAGGTTCAATGTCAGACGAGAATTGACCTTGTAAGTATCCTGGCCGTAAGCGTCCAGAGCGCGGTCACGGATTTCACGACTGAAATCACCGCCGCCCTGCAGAAAGACCACCGGATCGCCGGACAGAAAGCTGGCGAATCCGTCGCTGTACGGGAAGTTGGCGAACACAAAGAATCCGTTGGTGGCGATACCCTGTAAGGCATTGATCTGATCCCGCCGGTAGCCTCCGCCAAATTTCAGCTCGTGGCGGCCATGAACCCAACTCAGGGAACCGGAGTAGCTGAACGTATTCTGATAGGTGTTGCGGGGTCCCGTGATGGGGTCGCCCACCGAAGCGTATCCGCTGACTTGAATGAACGGAGGGCCGGCAGCCGAAGGCAGAGTCGGATCGTACTGAAAGCCCAAGTCCGACGGCGACTCGTGATTCAGATGCTGGTCAAGCAGGAACTTGTTGCGGAGGAACGAAAAGCGCGCAACACCGATAGTGTTGGACGAAAACACGTGGGTCTCCTGCGCGACAAAGTTCTGGGCGCGGTCATACTCGCCCACGGGAAAACCTGGCACGTTCGCCCCCACCGGCGAAAGCGGATCTGTCGTGGGGCCGCTGCTGTACATGTAGCGTAAATTCAATGTATCTACGTGGGAAAGGTAATGATCGACGCGCACCCCGAATTGATCGTTATTCTCGCTCAGTGTTTGAGTCGCGATGAATCCATTTTCTCCAACGTTCGGCAACGGAAAAAGCGGCAAGACGTTCGCCGCAGTCGGATCGATGGAGGGCAACTGGTTGTTCGGGATGGGAACGGGCGCCGGGCCCATGGCGAAGTTAAGTAGCTGCCCGTTGAAGTCGGGCGCGTTCGTTGTGGTGTTGGTGCAGATCCCGCCCACAAATGCGTCCCCGGGGATAGAGGTGCACAACTGTGCGAAGTTACCCCCTCTTTCTGGGACCGAAGGTACGGTTGCCGGCACGGTCTCACCCTGCCGGTTGCGGAAGCCTTCGTAATATCCGAAGAAGAAGGTCTTGTCCTTAAGGATCGGTCCACCAAACGTGGCGCCAAACTGGTTTTGTTTCAAGGGCTGCACGCTCTGGGTGAAGTAGTCGGACGAATCCATGGCGTTGTTGCGCAGGAACTCCCAGGCGGCACCGTGATATGAATTGGACCCTGACCGCGTAACGATATTCGTCGTGGAGCCGGTGTTGCGTCCGAACTCCGCATTCGCGTTATGGCTAAGAATCTTGAACTCGGCGATCGCGTCGATCGGAGGTTTGACCACGAATCCGCCGTCCACCGAGCTCACATTGTCGGCGCCGTCGATCATGAAGTTGTTCGATTCCGGTCGCTGGCCGTCCACGGCGTAGCCCTGATTCTGTCGCGCCGGACCGCCAGCTTCGAGTAATCCCGGCGTCAGGGGCACGACGCCGGGCTGGAGTAGCCCCAGCTGAGAAAAATTGCGCCCGTCCAGCGGGAGGTCGAGGATTTCCTGCTCCATCACGGTTTCGCCGAGGCTGCTGACCGTGCTCTGCACCAAGGCCGCATTCGCGTTCACTTCCACCTGCTGCGTCTCCGACCCGAGCTTAAGATGAATGCCGACAGTCGCGGTCTGGTTCACGTCCAGTGAGATGCCTTGCTGCAGGTACTTCTGAAAACCTTTCGCCTGAACCTCTAACTGGTAATGCCCGATCGGGAGTTCGACCAGCACGTACTCTCCCTGACGATCTGTGACCGCAACCCGGGTCAAACCGGTTTCGATCTGCTTCGCAGTAACAGTGGCGGACTGGACAATCGCGTCGCTCGGATCGCTCACAATTCCGCGAATGCTTCCGGTAATTTGCTGTCCGGCTAGATTCAAACTCGTAAGCAGGGCCATCAGGAACAACGTCAGCGTCTTCGCGCTATGCATACCTTTCCCCATTCGTTCCTCAAGAATCCGCGATTAGAGTCGCAAAAAAATGTTCTCGCCCTCGCGTTGGAGAACGCGTGAGAGAACTCGCCACAGATTGAAGTGGGGCGATTATAGGGACGCGCGTAAGCCAGTCAATAACCTGAAAGCAGTACGGGTCTCGGCTGTCACTGGAAAAAACAGTTGTGTTTTTGAAACTAGGTTGAGAAATATCCCGTTGTTCTGAGGCAGTGAAAACGCCTGGACCAGGCGCAGCCAGGTGAGTGCCGATTACTAGTTGCGATTTCTAGCATTTTTATACTATTGCCCCCTAAACCATTCACAGTTAAGGTCTCAAAGCGAAATCGTGATCGTCGTTCTTGAGGCTGAGGCATGAGAGCACTGGAAGGATTGTCCGAAAAAACTTCTTTGGCGGTGAAGCGGTTCCCTTTCGAGATAGCCGCCGCCCAGCCCAGATCGTCGACTTTTCAACTAGCCAACCTGCTCGAACAATTTCATTGTGCAACTCGCGATGCGAACAAGCTGGTTCTTGGCCGCTCCTCGGATGATCTGACCAACAGGTTGGAGTCAAGTTCGTGGTCGGTGACGGAATGCCTGGACCATCTGGCGCGGACTACGCTCTCGTTTCTGCCGGCCCTCTCACGGGCGATTGCAACCGCTCCCAAACTCGACACGAACCGCCCCCTCCGGACTGGGACGATCGCTTCGCTGTTGATTCGTAATCTGGAACCACCTTATCGTCTCCGATACAAAGTCATCCCCGAATTGGTGCCGCAGGAAATAGATTTTGAGGCGGCATGGTCGAACTTTGAGAAGTCGCAATCCCAGCTTTCGGAAGCCGTGCAGTCTGCCGCCGGGTTGGCCATCGACAAGGTGAAAGTGCAGTGTCCGGTGTCCGCGCGGATAACCTATAACGTGTATGGGGCCTTCCGCATGCTGGCCGCTCACGAACGCCGCCACCTGTGGCAGCTGCAGCAGGTTCTTAGAGCGCTCGACGGAAAACGGCGCTGAAGCGTGCGGTGCTCGGGCGGCGCGCGAACACACTCCTCCAGTGAGCGCGCGGATCCTGCAACAATACTCCAACCACCGCAGTCAGGAATGAACGAATGACCCCTGATGCCCCCACCAGCGCTTGCGACGTAGTTGTTGTCGGAGGAGGTTTGGCCGGAAAGGCGGCATCTCTTCAACTCGCGCGATCCGGCCTGAGCGTCACCTGCATTGAGCCGGCGGAAGGCGGCGGGCAAGCAGTCGGGGAATCGCTGGACTGGTCCGCTCCCGACCTGCTGAAGGCGCTGGGCCTGCCGATGGAGCAGTTGGTGAGCCGGCGGATCGCTACCTGGAAGCGTCACGTAACGTTGCAGCTCCGCGACGGCTGCGCTGAGCAATACATTCCCTCCGACTGGCTGGCACGCGCGCCTTTCCACGTCGAACTCCGGACGCTGCATGTGGATCGAATGCGGCTCGACGAAGAGTTGTTGAGTCTGGCCGCAGCGCACGCCGTCGCGTTTGTACATGACAAAGTTGTCAGCGTGGAGCGGAAAGGAAGGAGGATTCTTTCTGTCAAAACCGCTGGCGGCTCGACCTTCGCTGCTAAATGGTTCATCGATTCTTCGGGATTTTCAGCTCCCATCCTGGCTCGCGAATTCAAACTGCGTGCAATCGAATTCGGGCCGCCCAAGGTCGCGTTTTGGACGTACTTTACGGTGAAGCAAGCTGTGGAAGGAACCACGTTGTACATGGATCCCGAGCCGGCGGAATATCTGGACTGGGTGTGGGAAATTCCGATCCGCCCCGACACTGTAAGTGTGGGATATTTGACCACCGGAGCGGCAATCAAGGTGAAACGCGAGCAGGGACTTTCCGTGGATGAGATTTTTCAAGAGCAATTGAAGAAGCATCCGCACTTTCAGCCAATGTTGACCGCCGGACCGATTGGTCCGCTGAATGTAACTTCCTTTCGCTGCCGGGCGCACAAAGGAGTGGCCGGACCAAACTGGCTGATCGCCGGCGAAGCTGCGTCGATGGTCGATCCCATCACGGCGAATGGAGTTACCGCCGCGCTCAGGCATGCGACGGAAGCGGCGTCGCTGATCCTGAAATTTCGCAAGCGCGGTGAAGTGCCGGCTCTGTCCAGAGCTTTGTACAGCAGCCGAATCCTGCAACTCGCGAAATTCTTCAACAGTGGAATCGAGAGAATCGTCTACGAACCGGGCGTGCGAAATTACCTTGGGCTACAACGCGCGGGAACGGTCTATACGGGAGCGGCGTGGACGATGAATCTGGTTTATAACCGTCTCCGACCGAGAGGCATGGTTTCCACGTTTCTGTTTAACTCTGCGATTGGCTTCTTTCGCTGGAGCGCATGGGTTTTCAATCAATTTTGCCGCCAATTCAAGAGCGCATCGGGTACAGCGGGGTCGGACGGTCCTGCAGGCGCCGACTATAGTTCGTGCCCGACGCCACGAGGTTGAAAGGTAAAGGCAATGGAGAAGAACGAAAGAGACGGCAGCCAGATTTCAGGCAACGGGCCACGTACTCAGGCTGAGAAGCCAGCCACGAAAATCAGGATCATCGAAGACGCGGAAGCCACCGGAGAAACCGCTGCGGCTTATGACTTTTGGCGAGCCGGGTCTGGGCGACAGCAAGTTCCCGGCATCATCAAGTGCTTCGGCGCGCGTCCCGATTTTCTGCGCCGGGTGATTGAATTCGGAAATACAATCCACTTCTCGGAAGGGCATCTCTCACGGCGATACAAAGAATTAATCGCGAGCTATGTCTCCTATTTGAATCGTTGTCCCTATTGACTGGACAGCCACGCCTACTTCCTGCGTGTCCAGGGAGCACCTGATCAATGTGTGAAAGCCATCGCCGAAGGCGAACTTGATGAAGCGGGCCTTACTCCGGCGGAGCGCGCGTTGCTGGATTACGTCAAGCTGATCACCGATGCTGCCTATCGCTCGACCGCCGAAGATGTGCAGAAACTTCGAGACGCAGGCTGGAAAGAAGATCAGATTGCTGAAGCTGTCTACATCACCGCAATGTTCGCATTTTTCAACCGCGTGGCGGACGCATTCGGCGTTCCTTCTCAGGACTACCTCGGAACCGGGAAATTGACACCTTGAATGCCGCCGAAGAGCGCCAACGACATTCTGGCCTACTGCGTCTCGAACGCGAACGAATTGGAATAGCGAGGAAGCAGGAGATTCGTCGCGGCTGCCAGGCCCAGCGCCGCCGCAAGAAGAGTCAATAAAGAAGCGTAGGAGCCGGTTGCATCGAATGCGCGCCCCAGAATCACAGGACCGATGGCTCCGGCAGCCGCGTAAAAAGTCCAGGTGAGGCCGTAAAGAGTGGAAAACGCGCGCAGCCCAAAATAGCGCGTCAGAAGGTAAGGTGTAATGGCGGCTTCGCCTCCAGCGCCGACACCAATCAGGACAACGGCAACGCAGGCCGCAGGAAAACTGGCCGCCCGAGCGAGAAGGAAAATTCCCAGCGCAGTAATGAGGTTGATGACCAGCGCGACACGCGGCCCGAAAAATCGATCCAGCAACCATCCCACCACAATCCTGCCAAGCAAACTTGATCCACCGAGTATGGACGCGCACAGTGCCGCATTTCCGGCAGTCAGACCTCGATCGGTCAACAATGCGGACAGGTGAGTGATTGCTCCGTTCATACTGATCGAGCTTACGAAAAGAATGGCAGTGATAATCCAGAAGGCAAAAGAACGCAGGCCCTGTGGCCACGTCATTCCACGATGTGCGACCGGAGCGACATGGTTTCCGATTGCCCCACGTTCCCGGATGTAGCGCCAACTGAGAGGCAGGCCGAGTAATAATGCAATGCCGCCGAGAGACGCGTAGGCGGCGCGCCAGCCGGATCGGCTGATTATGGATTGAGCGATGACGGGTAAAATCATGGAGCCCGAACCCGCCCCAGCCATTACGAAGGCCAGAGCCATCCCCAAACGTCGGTGAAACCAGGTAGAAATCGATCGCGAATACGCCAGATGAGCGGCGCCGTTTCCGACGACTCCGAGCACAAAGCAAGTCACGTAAAACTGCGCCAATCCGGCATGCAACAGAGACAGCGACGCGATGGTGCACCCATACACCGTCATGCAAGTAAGAATGATGCGGCGAGGGCCAAAGCGATCGATCCAGCGGCCAAGCAATGGGGAAATGACGCCCAGCGTGACCGCAGCGATGGCGAAGCCGCTTGAAATGGCTTCGCGACTCCAGCCGAATTCAGCCGCCAGCGGTTTTACAAAAACAGAGAAGGTGTAGACGAATAGCGAGCCAAAGCCCGCCATCACGCCGAGACACGCCGCAATGACCACGCGCCAGCCGTAATAGCCAGAATCAGATTCACCGAGGCCGCGTGTCATTTCGACGCGTTGCATCGTATCCATGTATGTGCTTTGAGGGCGAGTGGTCAACTTTAACGCTTTCTTTGCAGCGCCGACACGTCCGAGACGCTTTAGTGGAACTTAACTACAACGCAATCAAGAAGTGCGGAGGCGCAAATAGTACAGGACTTGTTGGTGGCCATCTCTAGTCTTTTTGCACTATTGCCGTTATCTAACGTTCATCAGTAAGGTTTCAGCCACTCAGAAATGCTGTTGGATTCAGCTTTCCTTAGGGCTAAATTTCTAACTCAGATGGGGAATCGCGAAGCAGATCCATGCCGATACCGACCGAACCGATTGGAAGCAGTGGTGCAGAAAGAGTGTGCCTAGTTTTCACCCCAACCTGGAACATCGCCCGGAGGGTAGGACAAACCTGCACTGAACCGAGTTTTCAGAGGGGAGCTTATGAATCGGCGTAACTTTCTCCAATCGACCGGCGCACTCTGCGCTGGGTTGGCAGTCACAAAATCAATCACAGCCTTTGCCGACACACTACAGTCGAGCAGCAACTGGCGGACCTTCCAGGTCACCACGAGGGTAGAAGTATTGAAGCCAAGTGGAGTAACTCACATCTGGCTGCCATCCGCGCTGATTCGTGATACGCCACTTCAGAGAACACATGCCAACAAGTTCAGCGCCGAAGGCGGGTCGGCTAACTTCAGCAAGGATAAGCCGAACGCACTCGGCCTCGTGTCGGCGACATACCCGGCTGACGCAAAGCCCGTGCTGACGCTGACTAGCCAGGTTTCGCTGAAGAACTACGCCGTCGATCTCTCGGCGCCCGGCAGAGCGCCACACGTCTCAAAAGAAGAACTCGACTATTTTCTTCAGCCCAGCCGTTATGTGCCTACTGACGGCATTGTGAGAGAGACCGCGCTCAAGGCGACCGCCGGCACGACCACTGACAGGGAGAAGGCTCGCGCTATTTACGAGTGGGTGGTGGACAACACCTTCCGCGATCCGAA
>Ga0181525_10002851_pt1 | contig 13899 bp, 11 predicted proteins | sample PEATcosm2014_Bin_48_FD_121100 | JGI IMG/M metagenome (GOLD analysis project Ga0181525, IMG submission 121100) | Peatland microbial communities from MTU Mesocosm Facility, Houghton, MI, USA - PEATcosm2014_Bin06_10_metaG | ecosystem: Environmental > Terrestrial > Soil > Wetlands > Peat | place...
CCCTTGCGGTTGGAGGCGATGAGGAAATCGAGCGCCGGAACGATGCCGCCGAGGCCTATGCCGGGCGCTTCCATTTCGCGCGGCGCGTAAACGCCGGTCGCGATCAGCACGGCATCATGGGTTGCGCGCAGATCTTCGAGGTTTGCATCGCGGCCGAGTTCGAAGCCCAGACGAAACGCGATGCCGCCTTCCGCGAGACGTTGCACGCGCCGCGCGACGACGTCCTTCTCCAGTTTGAAATTGGGGATCCCGTAAACGAGAAGTCCGCCCGCCCGGTCGTGCCGGTCATAGACGGTGACGCGAAACCCTTTGCGGCGGAGTTCTTCGGCGGCCGCGAGACCTGCGGGGCCCGCGCCGACAATCGCGATATGCTCGTGGCGGACATGGCGCGGCTTCAACGGCTTCACCCAGCCTTCTCGCCAGGCGGTGTCGGTCAGGTATTTTTCGATGGCGCCGATCGTCACCGTGCCGTGGCCCGATTGTTCGATGACGCAGTTGCCTTCGCAGAGCCTGTCCTGCGGGCAGATGCGCCCGCACACCTCCGGCATGTTGTTGGTGGCCTGCGAGAGTTCGTAAGCCTCTTCGAGGCGTCCCTCCGCGGTCAGCTTCAGCCAGTCCGGAATGTTGTTCTGGAGCGGGCAGTGCACCTGGCAGAAGGGCACGCCGCATTGCGAGCAGCGCGAGGCCTGCGCCGCCGCTTTTTCCGCGATGTACTCCGCGTAGATCTCATGGAAGTCGCCGGCGCGCGATTCCGCCGGCCGCTTGGGCGGCGTTTCCTGGTCGAGCGCAACGAAGCGCAACATTCTTTCGGCCACGGCGGTGTCTCGCAACAAAGAGTTCGGCGCTTCGTTGCGATACGGCATTCTCGCAGGCATTTCCACCGGAAAATGACATATAAGACAGCATAGCTGTCTCACAATATAGTTAACATTTGCGAATTCTGGCCCGCAGTCGTGAAGAAATTACAACATAGACAGATATACTGACCTAATTTCGAGCGACAGTAGGCGCGCGAATCCGACGCCGGCTTTTCATCACGGCGATTCGATGAGGTCAGGGAAGGGCGGCGGTTTTCTGGATGCGTTCCACGTTGACCGGCTGGAATTGCCCCTGCGGCCGGAAACGCCAGATGTAGGTCGGCAGGATCGCTTCAACTGAATCGGGCTCCATACCGAGATCGTGGAGACCGAGCGCGCCTTTGGTCATCACGTTATCCGTCTTCAAAAGACGGACCTGATCGGGCGTGATGGGCGGCCACGGCGTCAGATTGGCAAAGCTGGCGCCCAGCGATGCAAGCCCGAAGGGTATCGATACGAGCGGGACCTTGCGATAGGTCTCGCGGAGCATCAGCTCCATCATCTCCTTGAAGGAATAGACCGTCGGCCCGACCAGCTCATAGGTCCGTCCGCGCGCACTCGCGGGATCGATCACCGCTTTCGCGACCGCGCTCGCCGTGTCGCCGACATAGACCGGCTGGAATTTCGAGTGACCGCCGCCGATCAGCGGCAGGAAGGGAACAAGCGGCCACATCCGCGCCATGCCGGCGAAGCGGTTGAAGAAATCGTCTTCAGGGCCGAACAGGAGAGACGGACGGAAGATGGTGGCGGCGGGAAAGGCTTCGCGCACGCGCAATTCGCCTTCGGCTTTGGTGCGGGCGTAGAGCGAAGACGAATTCTGCGAAGCGCCGAGCGCCGAGACGTGGACGAAGGTCTGAGCGCCCGCATTCATCGCGGCCTTGGCAAGCGCCTCGGGCGCGTCGCGGTGGATGCGCTGGAAACGCTGGCGCCCGCTCGGACGCAGAATGCCGACAAGATTGATCACGGCCTCGGCGCCGGACACGGTCCGCGCCACATGATCGGCATCGAGGATATTGGCTTTGACGACCTGGATCTGACCGACCTGGCCCATCGGCACGAGATAATTGCCGAGATTGGGATGGCGCACGCCGACGCGGATGCGATAGCCCGCCTTCGCCAGGGAGCGGACGACATAGCGGCCCAAAAAGCCCGAGCCGCCGAAGACCGCGATTAGCGAAGGTTTCATGACACGCCACACCGAGAAATATCAGCCCACGCTTCTTTAGCGAAGCCGGGCCCTTCCGGGAAGTCCGCGCGATGCCGCGCTCATTCCTTGACGTAGGCGCGCTCGCCCGTCTCGGGCTGGATATAGACGGTGACCGTCCGGCCCGTCTCCTCGTCCACGAAACGTTCCGTCGTCCGCTCCCAGCCCGGCCCCGGCCGTCCGGAGACGAGCCGCTTGTAGCGGACACGCTCAAGCACAATGGCGGCGACCAGAAAGGCACCCCAGAAGATAAAGACGAAGCTCGACGCGATAATCCCCGATGCCAGCGCGGCTGCGCCCAGGACCGCGACCAGGACGCCCAGGGTGATCATCCCCTTACGCATCCCCGGGCTCGAGGATCACGGCGGTGCCATAGGCCACGATCTCGCTCATGGCCTGGCCGATTTCGGACGAGTCGAAGCGCATCATGATGACGCCGTTGCCGCCCATGGCGGTCGCGTTCTTCACCAGGCGATCGACCGCCTGGCGGCGGGTTTCCTCGAGCAGCTGGGTGTATTCGTGGATCTCGCCGCCCACGATCGAGCGCAGGCTCGCGATGACATTGCCCGCGATACCGCGGGAGCGGACGACAACGCCGAAGACCTGGCCCAAAGTCTGTTTGACGTGATAGCCGGCAACGCGTTCCGTAGTGGCGACGATCATCGATCAGTACTCCTGTTGGGAGATAAGTTGGCGAACTCTCATGTGGACCGATCATAGCAGGATCGTGGTACCGTAAAATCCGTTCGGGGGAGGGGAAATCATGCGGAAAACGGCACTGATTTCGGCTGCGGTGTTGACGGCCGTGGCGTCAGCGAGCGCCCAGGAATTCAAAAAGGTGGAAGGTCTGTTGCCGAATCGCGCGGAGTTCGACACGCACAACGGCGAGGCTGAGAAGTGGCATGCGGAGGTCGGCTGCAAGGCGAACACGCTTCACGCGCAGATAATGTTCAAGCGGGTCGGTGAGCCCTTCACGATATGGGCACCTGCTGTCGTGGTCCTTCTCAAGCACGGCGACGCAGTCGCAAAAAACACCTTCGTGAGGCTTTCGATTAGCGCGCCGACGTTTAAGCCGCCATTCCGCGCGCAATTGGTCGTCGGCACAGTGGGGCCGCATCCCAGACTCGAGTATAGGCCGCATATGGAGCAAGTTCAGAATTATGCAGCGGCTTTCACCGGCGATCAGGCCATCCCGCTTTCGATCACTTGGTCGGCGGACGGAGAGGTCGCTGCGACTGTCGCCGGAGAGGTTCAAAGGGTCAGCCTTCATGGTCCGATCGATTACATCGAGGTTGCGGGTTCGTCGGGAGCTGGTGTGCTGGACCCGCTGGAAATCGGGATTGTCGGCGACTTGGGGTGCAAACCGCCGTCCAGCGTCCCGCTGGCTGCAGCTCCCGCCGGATGAAGGTCTCGCGTTGACAGGAAAGGGCCGCCCCCCTAATTATCCCGCCCCCAACCGTGCCCAGATGGCGGAATTGGTAGACGCACTAGTTTCAGGTACTAGCGCTTCACGGCGTGGAGGTTCGAGTCCTCTTCTGGGCACCAGTACACAGTCCGACACGGTTCGCAGCCGTTCACGGACGCCAAGCTTTTCCAGCTTTATCAACGCTTTTCGTGCACTGCCGTCCGACAACGTGCGCATGCAGCCGAAAATCGTGACGGCATCGCAGTTGTTTTCCGATAGGGTCGCCGTGGGATGCTTTGCAAGCTCAAACAAAAATCGGCATCGCCACGGGCTGAGAATCCGGCGGTAAGATCTTTAGTCGTGACGCGATGCTCTTGTTGGACTTGCTAACATCCAAGAGGACGCAATGACAATCGCTTCGCAAGATGGCCCTCCCTCTCGCCGGATCATCGGAATCGCTCAACTGGATGCCGCGATCTTTGCTGCTACACCGCTGGTCGTTTGCCGAAATCGCGCGGGAGAGAGGCTGTCGATCCTCAAGCCTTCGTGCGACACGTCTTCTGGCAGCGCCCGGTTGGTCGCGAGGGCGGCTGCTACCCGCGCAAGCGCGGGCGCGGTTTGAATTCCATACCCACCCTGCCCAGCGCACCAAAAAAAGGCCGGCAACTCGGAATCGAATCCAACCACGGGATTGCGATCCGGGACGAAGGTGCGAAGACCAGCCCAACTATGGCTTATTCTATGGACTTCGATATCCAAAGCGGTCTGAACACGATCTACGCCGATCGCAATGTCCAGTTGATCTGGAAAGACGTCTCTCGGCGTGTCCGGGATTTCATCGGCGGGCGATAGAAGGAGCTTTCCAGCGTCGGGTTTGAAATAGAATTCCTCGTCGATGTCGATAACCGCAGGCCAATGTCGAATCGATACCTCGCGCGGCACGTCTACCAGCATCGCGGTTCGACGATACGGAGTCAGTCCGACGGGCTGCGCACCACATAGGATCGCGAATTCGTCCGCCCATGCTCCTGCCGTATTTACGACGACGGCGGCCGAAAATGATCCCAACTGGGTGACGAGGGTCCACTTGCCGTTGCGATACGTGGCAGACAGGACGCGAGCGCTTGCGACGAGATTTGTTCCTGCGGCTTTCGCGCCCCGCAAAAATCCTTGATGCAAAGCATTGACATCGATGTCCATCGCATCCCGGTCGAGTAGGGCGGCTGCCACGTACTCTTTGCGAAGGAGCGGCACAAAGGTGCGGGCTTCTTCGGCGTTTATGATCGCCGCATCTCCGCCGGACCCGCGGATTTGGTCCGCCATCAGTTCCATCCCGAACAATTGGTCGGCTCGCGCGGGATACAGACAGCCGCGCTCGCCCAGCAGCGGCTGATCGCAGAAGCCCGTAGGGGGGGCATCAAAAAAAGCACGGCTCGCGCGGGTGATCGCTCGAATTTCGGGACCGCCATAGGTGGGCGCGAACAGGGCAGCTGACCGACCGGTGGTGTGGTAACCGGCAACGTCTTCGGCTTCGAGCAAGAGCACCTTCGCGTGTCGCGACAGCTCGTAAGCCAATGAGGCACCTGCGATTCCCGCCCCGACGATCAGAAAATCATAGTCCATGTGATGCATGTCGAATTTGTCCACGTCTGTGGTCTATAGTCTCCACCATCCAAATTGTCTACGAAAAGAGACAAAATTCTCTTGACAGGAAAATTCGCGAAGTTGATAGAATTATGTCATCACAGCGGAGGGGTGCGATGACATTGGGGATATATGGCCGGCCGAAGACGGCCATTGGGATTTCGGCGCTGCTATTATCAACGACAGCGCTTTGGAGCGGGGCAGCGTTTGCGCAAGCCGCCCCGACCGACACCGGCACGACGGGCAATGTCGAAACGGTCGTCGTCACGGCCGAAAAGCGCGCTGTGAACATTCAATCGGTTCCCGCGTCAGTGAGCGCCATCCAGGGCGATGAACTCACGAAGCTTGGACTGAAAGATCTTCAGGACTACGCCAACTACGTACCAGGCCTCGAAATTCACGACACGGGTTCGCCGGGACAGGGCAGCGTCACGCTTCGGGGAATTTCGTCGGGCCTCGGTGGGCAGGGTTCCCTTATCGGCTATTACATCGACGATACGCCGATGGGGTCGAGCGGAAACTACGCCGATGCCAGCGAGTTCTCGCTCGATCTGCTTCCCTATGATCTGCAGCGGCTCGAAGTGCTGCGAGGGCCGCAGGGGACGCTCTACGGCGCCGGTTCGATGGGTGGTTTGATCAAATACGTTCTGAACCAAGCGGACCCATCCGGATTTACGGCGCAGGCCGGCGCGGAAGTCAGCTCAATCGACCATTCCGGCGAACCAAGCTACGCATTCCGTGGCGCGGTCAACGTCCCCGTTTCGGACACCGTCGCTTTTCGCGTGAGCGGTTTCGATCAGGTGGATCAGGGCTACACTAACGACGTCCGCTTGGGGCTGACCGACGTCAATGAGAACCGGCAGTATGGTGGCCGCGCAGCGATAACGTGGCTCGCGAGCCCTGACATCACCGTTCACCTGAACGCGATTTGGTACCGTCAGAACTCCGACGACAACAACAACGTTCGCCTGGATGATCTGGTCAAATATACCGACGGAAAGGGAACTGTATGGTATTCGGGTACGCCTGTGCTCGGCGCGTATTCGCAGACAGACTACTTCCGTCAACCGTTCTCGAAAGACATCGACTACTACTCGGGCTCCGTCGATTGGAATCTTCACTGGGCGACGCTGACATCGGCGACGAGTTATTCCCAGACCACAACGCGTCAGCCTACCGATCGAGGCGACAGCTATAGCTTGGCTCCCGGCGCTTTGCTCGGATACCTCAACTACGACTTCGGCCTCGATAAGTTCACCCAAGAGTTGCGCCTGGCTTCGCCAACTGGTGACACCATCGAGTGGCTCGTGGGTGGCTATTACACGCACGAAAATTCGAGCTTCAATCAAAACTTGTACGAACTCCCCGTTGGCGGGCCTTATGACACCAGCGGTCCCGGATTTGAAAACGTTTCGCTTCCGCTTTCCTATAAGGAATATGCGGCGTTCGGAGATCTCACTGTCCACATCACAGACAAGTTCGATGTCACGGGTGGAGTACGGTACTCCCACAACGACCAGAGCTTTGATGAAAGCGTGTACTATCCAAGTATTCCGCTCAACTTGGGGAATAAGGCGGATTTCGGTCAATCCGATGTGACATGGCAAGGCAACGCTCGTTACCACTTCAGCGACGACACAATGGGATATGTACGCGTCGCTTCAGGATATCGCCCGGGTGGTCCGAACGTGTCCGTCGTAGGCGCCAATCCGCCGCCTGCAATGTCGGATACGCTTATCAGCACGGAAGTCGGTCTGAAGAGCACCTTCCTCGATGGAAAAGCGCTCATCGACGTCTCGGCGTTCAATATCGAATGGGCCAAGTTCCAGACGAACGTAACGGTAGCCGGACAATCGTATCTCGGGAACGCGGGACACGCATACAGCCGAGGATTCGAAGCAGAAGGCTCCTACAGTCCGTTCGATGGCTTCCGCATCGGCTACGAGGCTGCCTACACCAAGGCTGAAATCACCAGCGCGGGTCCGAGCGCGTTCCTCACGGGCTATCAACTTCCCGGCGTGCCGCTTTTCTCTGGCGGCGTAAACGCGCAGTACATCTGGCAAGTGTTCGGCGACTGGCAGGGGGACGTTGGCGCGAGCCTGCATTACACCGGTGCGGAGATCAATGACGCGCCGACCACGACAAGCCTCAATACCCGCGATCCCGCTTATTCGCGCGTGGATCTACGAGCGGGCATTGAGAATGATCGGTTCGACATCAACCTGTACGTTCACAATCTGTTTGATCATACGGCCTATCTCGAGCAGGGCGCTGTTGCTAATGCCATCCTTGCTCCTACCACTCCGCTTTATATGAGTGCCTTCGTCTTGCAGCCGCGCACCATAGGACTGTCGATCGACACTAAGTTCTAGGGTTGCAGGGGTCTCGCGCGTCTACCCCCTTGGTGGCGCGCGGGACTTCTGTGCGGCCGGGAGTGGGTTGGTCAGAATTCTCGCTCCTAAATATGTCGAAGTCGCTGCATGGATTTGCCAGAGGCGAAGCCCCGTGGTCTTCGGCGCTGATCAAGGCCAAGCCAGCCGATTATTCCGTAAAGAGCGCGCGATTTCTCATCTTGTGCTTAAAGAGGCCCCGGTAGAGACTGCGGCGTATGGCGAGTCGGTCGGAAAACAGGCGCGACCGAAGATGGGCATTCGCATTCAACAGAAGGGCACGATGGTGAACAAAGGCAGTACCCTTGGTGGCCTCATCCGCATCCTACGCCAAAAGCACGGCTGGACCCTTCGCCAGATGAGCGAAAAAACGGGCATTCCGCTGTCGACCTTGGCAAAAGTTGAGGCCGACAAGTTGTCGCTCACCTACGACAAGCTGCAACAGTTCACGTCACGGCTCGGTCTTAGCATGACGGAATTTCTGGTGTTGGCGGAAGCTCCCGCCGGCGGTTCTCCGCCGCGCGTTTTCACCGCGCGCAGAAGCCTCACCGAGGGTGACAATTCAATTCGCATAGCCACGCCGAACTACGATTACGAATATCTTTGCGCGGATCTTCGCGAAAAACGCATGGTACCGATCGTCGTGCGCATCCGAGCCAATGACATCAAGAAATTCGGCGATCTCGTGATGCATCAAGGCGAGGAATTCATCTTCGTGTTGGAGGGAACGATCGAGGTCCACATGCAGTTCTATAGCCCGGTGACGGTTAAAGAAGGGCAGGGCATCTATCTCGATAGCTCGATGGGCCACGCATACGTCACAAAAGATTGTGAAAGCGCGCTCGTGCTCGCGGTCTGCTCGAGCGAAGATTCCAACCTTGCGGGGGAGCTTATCAGTCTCGCAGAGAACGAAGCGAAGCAGACGGCATAGAGGCTGGACTTAACTCGTTCTGCGGGTTCGCGTCGGCCTCTTCGGAGCCGAAGCGATTTCTGCAAAGAGCTCCCGGAGTTCGGGCTCAGACAACGTGAATACCTGCAGGATTTTGCAGGGCTCTGGTTGGACGGCGATGTACGCATGGGCCATGCCGCAATCGAAATAAATCGAATCTCCCTCATTGAGCCTGGTGGGAGAATAGATCTCCGACAGGAAGTCCAATGCACCCTCAAGCACATAGAGGAACCCTTCACCGGCGGAACGCCGCAGGCCGCCGAATTCCTCTAGGCTTTGGGCACGGAGTTCTCCGATGACGGGCACAAAGCGCTTGTTGAGCAAGTCTGCTGCCACGCATCGGTGCGCGCCATCTTTGGTGACCCGGATTTCGCCGGCTTCGGCGCGCGCGATCGACCGTCGACCACCGGCCGCGCACGCGGGGCTTCCCGAAGCGGTCGGTTGAAAAAGTTGAGCAACGTCCATCCCAAACGCCTGGCTCATTCGAACCAACTTCTCGAGCGTAAGCGTCGCTTTTCCATTCTCGATTTTGGAAAGAGTTGAGATGGGCAGGTTCGAGCGTTTACTCGCTTCAGCCAGAGTCCAGCCGCGCTCTTGGCGCAATTTTCTGATTGTGAGCCCTGGCACTGGTTGTTGCTTCAAGGGACAGCGCCTGCCTTCCATTCGAGCCATCCGAGCGTTCGGTCGCGAGGACCGAGTTGGTCAGCATCCGTCGACAATGCGTTTCCTAAAGGAATCCGCGGCATAGGATCCGAGGACCGTCACCCGGTTCGAAAAGAAGCTGAGCTCCTCGAGCGCGAGCCGAACGGGATTCTCATCGGGATGTCCGTCGATATCGGCGTAAAACTGGGTGGCATTGAAAGTCCCACCCATCTGATAGCTTTCCAGCTTGGTCATATTGACACCGTTCGTCGCAAAACCCCCGAGCGCTTTGAACAACGCTGCAGGCACATTGCGGACGCGGAACACCAGCGTTGTTACAACAGGCGCTTGTCCATCAACCGTCTCGTTCGGACTCCTCGCCATGATCAAAAAGCGCGTCGCGTTGTGCGCTTCGTCTTCCACATTGGCCTGCAGGACGCTGAGGCCGTATATCTCCCCAGCCAAACTCGAAGCGACGGCCGCCACCGAGGGATCGCCCAATTCGCTGACATAACGAGCGGAGCCGGCCGTGTCGAACCAATCCTGAGTTTTCAAACCGCGATCTTTGATCAGCTTTCGGCACTGACCGAGTGCGGGGCTTTGGCTGACGACGATCTTTAAATCTTCGACCGTCGCTCCTTCGACGCCCAGCAGCTGAAGATGGATCGGGAGAAAATATTCACCGACAATGTGCAACCCAGCGTCGGGAAGAATGTGATAGACGTCGGAAATCCGCCCGTGGAGCGAGTTTTCGACTGGAATGATTGCCAGATCTGTCTCCCCGTCCTGAAGCGCGGCAACGGTCTCGCCAAAGGTTGATTTCGGCACGGCCTCGCAGTGTGGAAGAGCTTCGCGCGCCGCCTGGTTTCCGAACGCTCCGCGCTCGCCTTGGAAGGCGACACGGTTTGCCCCTGAGATTATCCCGTTCACGGTGCAGGACCTCGCGCTCGGAGGAACTCAGGCCTCACAAGTGCCGTCACGATGATCGGAATGATAAAGATCGCGATGATCACCCACGACATTAGGCGATAGCCCTTGGCGATCAAATCTACGAGCCCTATGCCCTGCGCGACAAATATCGAGATCGTAAGAATCGCCAGTGTAGAGACTATCCGCACGATCAAATTGGGTTCAACGTCGCGCTGCGTTCGGATGGCATGACGTATGCGCTCCATGACGGCATGAACGCACCCGCATCCACTTTCCAGCAACGCGAAGAATATCATGCCTTGAAAGAGTAGTCGCACGATGGGCATTTGGAGTTTGACGAGAAGAAAGTCTGAGGGAAGTGCACTCGCTCCGACTTCCGGATACCAGGCTATCATCGACAGAAAGAAAAAGAGGCCCGGAAGCATCGCCAGCGGGCCGGCAATAATCCCGGCGATTGCAGCATCGCGCCGGCTCGTCAAGTGTCGGAGCACAGGAAGGATAACAACGGCCGCAACCGAGTTGTAACCGGCATATGTGATACCGCCGACCAGCCAGTCGTCTTTTATCCCACCGACGTGGATCTTCGAAACGATCTGCGAACCGAATTTGGAGATGCTCAACGCGAGGAAGATCGCATAGGTGAGGTAGAGAAGAACGGAGACGTATTTGAAGAGCGGTTCGACGGCTTCGGAGCCAATCGCGACGAAAACCGCGATGGCTGCGAGCAGGATCAGTGTGCCGGCAAGTGTGGGCCAACCGAACAACGCCTGTCCTATAGCCCCGCTGGCGGCTCCGAAGACCGAGAGGATGAGCAACACAAAAAGTATGTAGGTGATTTCAAAGCCGATCCAGGCTCTGCCGAGAAGTCGTCCGAAGAATTCGCGGTAGTCGAGCAGTCGATAGTAGTGAGCGTAAGTGAAGGTCAGGACGCAGACGAGGCTCCAAACAAGCGTCGCGACCAACATGCCGAGCAGGCCGCCCGCTGGTCCGCTCGGCAAGAAGAACTCCGCCAGTTCGCGTCCTGTGGCGTAGCCCCCGCCGATCACGACGGCTTTGAAGGCCAGTCCCGGCAGTATGAAACGCTGCAGCCAGCTCGGCCGGGTTGTTGTGGTGCTCACTTAGTAATTGAGCCCGATATGCGTCAGATTGAAAGCTACAGCGAACCAAAGCACACAACCGGCTGCCAGGAAGAGGACGGTGCGCCAGATCCACGCGAAGATACCACGCCTAGCTTCCAACCCCGTCCACACGAACCACGCAGCCGCCAGACAGAGAAGCGGCGGCGTGATGATCGTCGCAACCTCGAGGCCATAGACCCATCCAGCCAGCGGCGCGAACGTCAGCGTCAGCAACACGGACATCCAGACGCCAATGATGAACAGCGTCGCGAGCGCAAGCCACGAGGTCGCGAGATAGGCGTTTCGTTCCGGTCCTGCCAATTGGCGATCGGCGGTGTAATAACGACGAGTAAGCCATCCGAAGGGAAGCGAAAGCACAGCGATCAGCAGGACGACGAGGCTCGCGATCAACGCGGGTTGCAGCCACTCCGTCGATTTGTACCAGGGCACGCGGTCGTAGACCTGGAAGGGGGAAACGGCGTCGACCGATATCCGGACGACCTTGCCATCGCGTACTTGCGCGGCCAACCGTTCGCTGCCGAAGCGGTCTTTCCAAACGAAAGGTGCTATTTCGACCCAATCACGCGCGGCGCCGTCTGCGCCGACAAATTCAAATCCTGGGACCTGCAATTCCCCCTGCGCGCCCAAGCTGACTGTCGTCTGCGTGAAGAAGTTGAGCGCGGCACGGGGTCCGGACTCCGAACGGCGAGACGAGACATATACACCGGTCATCGCCTTGGCGTCTGCAGGCCTTGGCTTGAATTGTGACGGGGGGGAAACGGGCTGCGGAAAGAAGCGGTCCATGAAGTTGGCGATCAGCGCAGCGCGCAACGTGACTGGCGTTGCGCCGCGACCGTTACTGTTCACAGAAAAGAAGATGCCCACATGCTGATCCCTGATGAGCCAGAGATCACTGTGGAACGGCGGGAGGTCTCCGCCATGCCCAATGATAGAGTGGCCGTTCAAATCGGATTCGTAAAAGCCGAGATCCATACGATCGAGCGGCGGAAGCATCGTCAGCGCCGTCGTATGCATTTCCTTCGATGTCGCGGGATTGAGCAACGGATTATTGGCTTCATCGAGATGCGCCATCATAAAGTGTGCCATGTCATCGGCGGTGGATGTCCCGCTGCCGGCGGGACGAAACGTCACCGTCGCAAACGGTCCGGGCGGCTTGGACCGTACCGAATATCCCTTGGACATCAGAGGAGCCAGATTCGCAGGCAGCGGTTCGCTCATCGTCGAATGGAGCATGCCCAGCGGACGAAAGATGTGATGCTCGATATACTGGTCGTAGGGCTCGCCAGAAACGCGCTCGACGATGTAGCCTGCGAGCATGGCGCCGTAATTCGAGTAGGCCGGTGTCGTACCGGGCGCAAAGATCCGCTTGGGAATCCAGTGTTTCACGACCTTTTCGAGCGGCGGAGTGTTACGGTCATATGTCAGCAGGCCGCTGAGCGCTTCTTCGAAGCCGGCGGTATGCGTCATGATCTCGCGCATTGTGACGGGCTGCCCGTCGTAGGGCGGAATGCGGAAGTCGAGATAGGTGTTGACGTCGGCGTCCAGGTCGATCTTTCCCGCCTGCACGAGTTGCATCACGGCGGTCCAAGTGAAGAGCTTTGATGTCGAACCCGGACGGAATAAAGTCGTGCGTGGATCAACCGGCTGCTTCTTCGCGACGTCGGAATAGCCGTAGCCTCTCTCCGTCAGTATTTCGCCGTCCTTGACGATGACGATGACGGCGCCCGCCACACCTCCCGACTGGATCGCGTAAGGCATGAAGCCGTCGAGCCAGGCATCGGCATTTGCCTTCGTCAGGGGAACGCCTGCTGCGCTCGGCGTCGCCGGCTCGGCATAGACGGCGGCGCAACCCATAGCGACCCCCGCCAAGGCGCTCAAAAATACAGAAACCAGCCGTTTCATAATCCCACCCTCGATTGCTGTTCAGGTTATTTTGTCTCTGTACAGAGAATTGTCAAATAGACGTGTCCAGCGGAGCGGCATGCGTGGCAGGCGGCCTTCGAAACTAGTGGAGTCGATCAGGTTGGTTGCAACGCGGCCACGGCCAATGCGCCGGCGCGGTAGCGCCAAACAATGAGCGCCACGATTGCTACGACTGCCGGAACCGCTATGCCGAACTCATCGATGGCATAGCGTGTGATGGCACCGTGCGGTGCCGTAAGGGGCGTGAAAAAGGCTTGAATGAAAAGGTTATGGCTGCCGTGAAAGATCGCGCAAGGCCACACGCTGTTCGAGCGCAGCCTGAGCCAGGTGAGTATAACGCTCAGACCGACCACCATCACGGCAAAGCAGGGGAGCGCGAACCACCATGGATTTCCGCTGTTGTAGTCCGCGAACAACAGGATAGGCATGTGCCACGCCGTCCAAATGATGCCCGTGATCACTGCGCCCCAAGTGAATCCCATCTGCCGGACCATGCGTGGCGCCAGAAAACCACGCCATCCGATCTCTTCGCCCAGTGCGTGCGCGGTTCCGGAAACTATGGCGGTCGTGGCCATCAGGACGAAATAGAGGACAACGAACGTCGCCGGATCGCTGACCTGCCAGCCAAGTCGCGCCGAAAGTTTTGCTATGACAGTCAGATTTGGAAATGATCCAAAGCCCAGTCCCCAAACGAGCCCATATGCAACCGCAGCATAAGCCAAAGGGATCAAATAACCCGCGATTGCGTATCTTCCCCCGATCGACGATAAGCCGAGTGAACCGATATCAAGGCGGCGCGCGGTGATCGTGACGAAA
>Ga0181525_10002853_pt1 | contig 13884 bp, 10 predicted proteins | sample PEATcosm2014_Bin_48_FD_121100 | JGI IMG/M metagenome (GOLD analysis project Ga0181525, IMG submission 121100) | Peatland microbial communities from MTU Mesocosm Facility, Houghton, MI, USA - PEATcosm2014_Bin06_10_metaG | ecosystem: Environmental > Terrestrial > Soil > Wetlands > Peat | place...
AGGGCATCGTCGATGACCGCGCCGAAGATGATGTTGGCGTCGACCGCGGCCGAGTTGGCCACCAGCTGCGCGGCCTCGTTGATCTCGAACAGGCCGAGGTCGGAACCGCCCTGGATGGACAGCAGCACGCCGTGCGCGCCGTCGATGCTCGCCTCGAGCAGCGGGCTTGAGATCGCCATCTCGGCTGCGGCCACCGCGCGGTCGTCGCCGCGCGAGGATCCGGTGCCCATCAGCGCCGAGCCGGCCCCCGACATCACTGACTTGACGTCGGCGAAGTCCAGGTTGATCAGCCCGGGCGTGGTGATGAGGTCGGTGATGCCCTGGACACCGGACAGCAGTACCTGGTCGGCGGCCTTGAAAGCGTCCAGGACGCTCACGTGCCGGTCGGAGATTGACAGCAGGCGGTCGTTGGGGATGACGATCAGCGTGTCGACCTCGTTGCGCAGCCGTTCGATGCCGAGCTCGGCCTGCACGATGCGGCGCTTGCCTTCGAACCCGAACGGCCTGGTGACCACGCCGATGGTAAGCGCGCCGAGCGAGCGGGCCAGGTTCGCGACCACGGGCGCGCCGCCGGTGCCGGTGCCGCCGCCCTCGCCGGCCGTGACGAAGACCATGTCGGCGCCCTTGAGCACCTCCTCGATCTCCTCCCGGTGATCTTCGGCGGCCCTGCAGCCGACGTCCGGGTTAGCTCCGGCGCCCAGCCCTCTGGTGAGCTCGCGGCCGACGTCCAGCTTGACGTCGGCGTCGCTCATGAGCAGCGCCTGGGCGTCGGTATTGATCGCGATGAACTCGACGCCCCTGAGCCCCTCTTCGATCATCCGATTGACGGCGTTGACGCCGCCACCGCCTATTCCGACGACCTTGATGACCGCGAGATAGTTCTGCGGTGCTGCCACGAGGAGGATACCTTTCCGCTTGTTTTGCTGTGCTCGCTTTTACTGCCGACCATTCCGGGCGGCATCTATTTCCGCCGGACATGGCCCCAGGCTCGGGAAACTCTGCCCCAGTGGCGCTGCGGAATTCACCGCCTGGGCATCGTCCGTCATCGTAAGCTTTCACCTTCAGGTAAAGATTTAAAGTTTTTACCGTCCGCACGATTGATAGGGACAGTAGGGTGGGAAGGCAGCCTGGTCAACTAACGCAACCGCGTGTCGCGTCACTTCGTCAGCGCGCTTCCCGGTGCGCTCACGTCGTAGTACTGCGCGTGAGTCCGCAGGAGAATCGCGAGCTCTTCCGCCTTCGCGCCGGCCCGGTCGGTGCCGCCCCACAGCACGGTCACGCCGCCGGGCAGGCCCAGCGTCACCTGGTCCGGGCTTGGCGCGCTGACCGTGAGGACTGTCACCCGCAGGCTTTGCGGCAGTTCGGCGAGCACGGCGGCGGCGGCGCTGACGTCCGGGCTACCGCGCAGCGAGGTGGCCGAGGCCATCTGGTAGAGCGGCAAGCCGAACGGATGGCTGGCGACCCACTCGACCACCACTCCGTGCGGGTCGATGAGGTCGAAGCCGCCGCCTGGACCTGCCACCGCAAGCGCGGGCGTCCGCTCGCGCACCGCGATGACCACCCGGTCCGGCCACGACCTGGTGACCTTCGCGCTCAGCACCTGGGTGATGGTTTCTACCCGCGCCGCGACCTGGGCGGTATTCACCCGGATCAGCGGTGTGCCGAGCTGTATCGCGGCGGCGTCGAGGACCTGGGCCTTCGGCACCAGGTGGGTCCCCGTGACGACCACGGAGCGGACGGCGAGCAGCCGGGAGCCGAACAGCGTCCAGGCTCCCGCGGCCAGCACGCCGGTCAGCGCCAGGGCGAAGAAGACCGTCCGCCACGGTCGGCGCGGTGCTAGCCGACGCGGGCCCAGCGGGCGGCGGGGCCTGCGCGGCGCCCGGGCCTGCGGCGAGAGGCCGACCGGTGCGCTCACCCGCCTCGCCGCCCCCGGAGCGCCTCGACGAGCCGCGGCCCGAGCATGGTGACGTCCCCGGCTCCCATGGTCAGCACCACGTCGCCTGGCCTGGCGGTCGCCGCGATCGCGGCGACCGCCTCCGCGCGATCGGGCACGAAGCGCGCCCGGCCGCCGGGGACGGCGTCGGTCACCAGGGCGCCGGTGACCCCAGGCTCGGGGTCCTCGCGGGCGGCGTAGACGTCGAGCACCACCACCTCGTCGGCCAGCCCGAGCGCGGCGCCGAAGTCGTCGGCGAAGATCCTGGTCCGGCTGAACAGGTGCGGCTGGAAGATCGCGATGACCCGCCCGGCGGCCGTCGGGCCGCTGCCATCGCTGGCCACCAGGTCCTGCGCGGCCCGCAGGTCGGCGGCGAGCTCGGTCGGGTGGTGCGCGTAGCTGTCCAGCACCCGAACCCCGGCCACTTCTCCCTTGACCTCCAGCCGGCGCCGGGCACCGCGGTAGCACGCGATGGCCGCGGACACCCGCGGCGGCGCGAAGCCTAGCTCGACGGCGGCGGCGAAGGCAGCGGTCGCGTTCAGCGCATTGTGGTGCCCGGGTACTCCCACGGTCATCTGGGCATGGACCTCACCGAACAGGCTGGCCTGCGCCGCGACCGCGAAGCTGACCGTCATCCCGCGCGAGGCGACGTCGGTGAGCCGGTAATCCGCGCCTGCCGACTCGCCGTAGGTGCGCAGGCGCGCGGGCCCCAGGGTCGCGAGGCGGGCCGCGACGCGCTCGGCGCCGGGGTCGTCCGCGCACGTCAGCACCAGGCCGGAGACATTGCGGCCGAACGTGGTGAACGCCGCCTCGATGTCCGCGAGGCTGGCGTAGTTGTCCAGGTGGTCGGCCTCCACGTTGGTGATGATCGCGACGTCGGGCGCCAGGACGAGGAACGACCCGTCGCTCTCGTCCGCCTCCGCGACGAAGTCGGTGCCCGCGCCGTCTTCCGCGCCGAGACCGGTTTCCGTGAGTATGCCGCCGATGACGTACCCGGGGCGGGCGTCGCACTCACGCAGCACCGTGGTGAGCATGGAGGTGGTGGTGGTCTTCCCGTGCGTGCCGGCCACCGCGATTACCCGCCGCCCTGCCATGACCGAGGCGAGGGCGTTGGCCCGGTGCAGCACCCGCATGCCCCGCCGGGTGGCCTCGACCAGCTCTGGGTTGTCCGCGCGGATGGCGGTGGACAGCACGAGCGTGTCACCTGAGCCCAATGTGCCCAGGTTGCCCGCCGCGTGCCCCACGTGCACGTCGGCGCCGAGCGCGTGCAGCTCGTCGAGGAGTGCCGAGGGCGCGGCGTCGCTGCCGGACACGGCCATGCCCCTGGACAGCATGATCCGGGCGATACCCGACATGCCCGCGCCACCGATGCCGATGAAGTGCACGCGGCCCAGGCCGGCGGCCGGCACCGGGTCACCCGGCGTCAGTAGCCGGCTGCGTGAATGGGTCGGCACCCGTGCCCTCCACAATCTCGAAGACCGCCTCGGCGAGCAGCCGGTCCGCGTCGGCGCGCCCGAGCGCCGCGGCGGCTTCCGACATGTCCGCGACCTGGTCGATGTTGACCAGCACGGGCAGCAGCGTGTCGCGGACCCAGTCGGCCGTCAGCTCGTCGTCGGCGACCAGCATGCCGCCGCCATGCTGCACGATCGGAAGCGCGTTCAGCCGCTGCTCGCCGTTGCCGATCGGCAGCGGCACGTACGCCGCGGGCAGGCCCACCGCGGTGAGCTCGGCGCAGGTCATCGCGCCGGCCCGGCACAACGCGAAGTCCGCCGCGGCGTAGGCGAGATCCATCCTGTCGATGAAGGTCGTGGCCACGTAGGGCACGCCGGCCGAGGTGGCGGGCGCCTCCGCGCCGTTGCGCGGGCCGATGATGTGCAGCACCTGGACCCCGGCCTCGCGGAGCCAGCTGGCCGCGCCGAACACCGCGGCGTTCAGCGAACGCGCGCCCTGCGAGCCGCCGGTCACCAGCAGCACGGGAAGGTCGGGACGCAGGCCGAAGTGGGACCGCGCCTTGTCGCCGAGCGCGAGCCTGTCCAGCCCGGCGATCTCCCGCCTGATCGGGATGCCGATGTATTTCGCGTTCCTGAGCACGGCGTCCGGATGGCCGGTGAAGACGTGCGTGGTGAACCTGGCGCCGATCTTGTTGGCAAGCCCGGGCCTCGGGTTCGCCTCATGCACGACGATCGGCACCTTGCGCCGCCGTGCCGCCAGGTAGGCCGGGGTGGCGACGTACCCGCCGAAGCCGACGACAACCTGCGCGCGGGTGCGGTCGAGCACGGCGGCGGCCGCGTTGACGGCGCCCGCCATCCTGCTGGGCACCGTGAGCAGCCTCGGCGTCACCGTCCTCGGCAGCGGCACGGCCGGGATGAGCTCCAGCGGATACCCCCGCAGCGGTATCAGCCGGGTTTCCAGGCCGCGTTCGGTGCCCAGGCACGTCACCTCGGTACCGGGATCGATGCGCCGCAGCGCATCCGCCAGCGCCATGGCTGGCTCGATGTGACCGGCAGAGCCACCGCCGGCGAGCAATACCCTCATGTCTCGTCCCTGAACTGCTGCGAACTGCTGCCGCTTCATCGTCGGCGCTTTGCTAGACCGAGCCAGCTTAGAGGGCGCCACGGCCAGCCGGGGCCACGTGCGGCCAAAGCTTCCCGCGCACCTGGCTCGAGCCTGGCGAAGGACATCAGCATGCCCAGCGCCACCAGCGTCACGAGCAGCGAGGACAGGCCAGCGGAGACCAGCGGCAGCGGCACTCCGGTGATGGGCACGACGCCGATCACCGCGCCGATGTTGACGATGGCCTGCACCACGATCCAGGCAGTGATCGCGGTCGCGGCCAGGCGGCAGAACACGTCGGGCACCCGCCGTGCGATCCGCAGCCCGGCAAAGGCCAGGCCGCCGTAGAGAAACGTCACGCACAGCGTGCCGAGCAGCCCGAGTTCCTGGCCGATGATGGCGAAGATGAAGTCGTCGGTCGACTCAGGCACCCAGCCCCACTTCTCCGTGCTGGCGCCCAGCCCGACGCCGAAGACGCCGCCGGAGCCGACCGCGTACTGGCCCTGGATCTGCTGCATGTCCTTGCCGGTGGGGCCGCCCTGCTGATCCAGGAAGCCGGTGATGCGCTCGAAGCGGTACTTCTCCGAGATGATCATGAGCGCGATGGCCAGGCCCATCAGGATCAGCATGCCGAAGAACACGCGGCCCGGCGTGCCGATGACCCATAGCAGCGCGAGGAAGATGACCAGCAGGATGAAGGTGGTGCCCAGGTCGTCGCCCGTCATTACGAGCATGGCCAGCAGCCCCGCGCCCGGCATCAGCGGCACGAGCATGTGCCGCCAGTCGGCCAGCTGGCCCAGCTTCTCCTTGCGGGCGAGCAGGTCGGCGCCCCACACCGCCAGCGCGAGCTTGGCCAGCTCGGACGGCTGGATCTGGAAGCCGCCGATGGCGATCCACCGGGACGCGCCGTTCTGCGCGACGCCGATGCCGCGGATCAGCGTGAGCGCGAGGCCGACCGCGGAGACCGCGAGCAACGGGTAGGCGAAGGCCCGGAACACCCGCGGCGACGAGTGCGCCACCAACCACATGAGCGGCAGGCCGATGGCGGCGCCGAGCAGTTGCTTGGAGAAGTCCGTGTACGGCGCGAGCCCGTTGAGGAGGTCGAAGACGGACGCCGTCGACTCCACCATGACAAGGCCAAGCACGAGCAGCAGGATCGTGATGCCAAGAACCAGGTAATAGGACGTCAGCGGCCGGTCAAGCAGTGCGCGCCAGGCGCCGACCCGGTCCCTGACGTAGCCCCATCCGCCCGGGCCTACATCAGGGCCGCGCAGCGGCAGCGCCTCGGCGCCCTCGAGCCCGTCCGCGACTTCCTGATACATGGTTCAAGTCTGTGCGCTGGCTCGCGGCAAGACCCGGATATCCGGCGCGTGTCGCCGGGATTTCAGCTCCGGTACCAGCTGCGGCCGCCATCTGACGTGCGCCAGGTGGCGTTGCCGAGGATCAGCCAGCCGTGGCTAGGGTCGGTGAAGTCGAGCAGCGGCTCCGCTGTCGAGCTTGACGGGATGACCAGCCCGATGTCGGAGTGCTGCCAGCTACCGCCGCCGTCGGTCGTCCGGTACAGCGCGAGGATCGTCAGGTCCGGGTCGCCGCTCGGGTAGTCGAGCCCCCAGACGAAGCCGGTGCCGTGGCCGAGGAACTGCACGTTGTCCGCGGGCAGCGAAGCGGGGAGCAGGCGCAGCCCGCCGCCGGTGCTCACCTCGGCCACCCGCTGTGCGTAGCTGGCCGTGGTGACGACGAGCCAACCCGTCCAGCCCGCGGACCCGCCGGCGTAGCTAAAGCTGGCAGGGCCTCCCAGCGCGTCGCGGCCCAGTGGCAGCAGGCCGCCGCGGTGCCAGATGAAGCCCCAGTCGTCGGTCGTCCACACCCGCAGCTGGCCGACGCCGCCGCTGCCTGGTTCCCACGGAGTGCCGCCCGCCGTGGTCAGCAGCAGGCCCTGGCCGGTGGCGTCGATCCAGGGTCCTTCGACGCTGGTGCTTGCTCCGACGGGCAGGCCGCCAGCGGGGGCCCAGCTAGCGCCGCCGTCGTAACTGCGAAAAAGCTGCCAGGGCGAGGAGGCGTCCGGGGAGTAGGTAATCGCGACCCCGTCGCTGGCGGACCAGAAGTCAAGCCTGGTCAGCACGCCCGGCAGATCGGCGGCCTGGCTCCAGCTGCGCCCGCCGTCGGCCGAGCGCAGCACGGCGCCCGCGTCGGCCTGGTCCTGGGCGGCGATCGCGGTGGCCGGGCCGAGGACGTCCACCTGGCCGGCCGGGGCGGGTGCGGGCACCAGCTGGGTCCACCGCGCCCCGCCGTCGAAGGTCACGGACAGCACGCCCTGGTCGCTGATCGCGTAGGCTTCCCGCCCGCTGACCGCGTCCAGCGCGTCTACCTGCGTCAGCTGCCACGGCGTGAGCGGCTGCCAGCTGCCCTGGCCGTAGCGGTACATCAGGCCGAACGGCGGCGCGCAGGCGGCGCCGTTGCGCCCGGCCGCGGCCCAGGCCGAGCCGTCGGGAGCGGCGGAGAACGCGATGCCGTCGAGGCCGCAGTCGTCGGGGTAGCTGTCGGCGAGGTTCACCATGCTCCAGCTCCGGCCCCCATTGCCGCTGCTGAGCAGATCCGCCACGCCGCAGCCGTGCATGGCGCAGCTGAGCTGGTCGAAGACGCTGGCCCAGGTGAGTCCGGCCGAGGTGGCGGCGAGGGTGACCTTGATGGCCGGGCTGAGCTGGCCCAGGTCGCTCACGGCGCCGAGCCTGGTCCAGTGGCGGCCGCCGTCGGTGCTGGTCAGGAACCTGATGCCGGGCTCGGGCTGGTTCCCGGCTCCGTCCATCGCCGCCGGGTATGTCTGCGCTGCCCACAGCTGCCCGGTCGGGGCCGCGGTGGCGAATACCGGGCCCGCGCCGGTCAGCACGGAGGTCCAGCGGATCCCGCCGTCGCGGCTGACAAGCACCCGGCCGGGGCAGCGTGATAGCCCGGGGTTGGCGAGGCAGGCATCCGAGGTGGCCACGCCGAGACTGTCGGAGACGAACTGGATCAGGTTCACCGCCGCGGGCAGCGTGGTGAGCAGGCGCCAGTGCCGGCCGCCGTCGGCGGTGCCGAGCAGCTCGCGGCCGCACGACGGCTTAGGCCCGGGGCAGGCGATGAGCGCCCAGGCGTGCGCCGGGTCGGTCGCGCTGATCGCCAGCGGGCTGCCGCCGCCGGCCCACTGGACCTGCCAGCTCGCGCCAGCGTTGGCGGTATGCCACACCTGCGCCCGGGCCGGGCCCGTACCGGAGCCGTTGGCGGCGGGAGTACCGAGCAGCCAGCCCGCCGAGGCGTCAGGGAAGGCCACGGCGGTAACCGTAGGTGACGTACCGATCGAGAGGGTGCCGGTGGCAGCCGGCCCGGTCGCGGCGGCCGGCCGGGCGGACGCCGCCGTGGCCGAGGTGACCGGGGCGAGGGCCATGACCACCAGGCCGCAGGCCGCGATCGCGGCCGCAAGCGCATACCGTGAACGTCGCAGCATCGCCGCATCCCCGCCCTTCTCACGCAGAACCGCACGGTTCCAGATGGTTAGACGCCGACTGTCAGCAGATCGTTGGATTTTTCCTCATTCGGCAGTGGCGGGATGGGAGCCGACCCGCTGATCTGGCATGATGGTTGTCAATGAACAGGTCAGATTCTGCTCGCTTCCCGGTGACCGTGACCCGGCTTCCCGTCACGCGCTGCAAGATATGCAGCCGCACCCTCGCCTACCGGCCCGGCCAGGCCAGCGCCGTGCTGACCCAGCACTACCAGCGGATGCACCCGGAAGCTCTCGCCGAGGCCGCCGACGGGGTATCGCCGTCGGAGCGCGGCGAGGGTACGCTGCGGTTACCGCGCTGCGAGTCTCCCCGGGCAGTCCCCCGCCGCCGAGCGTGGGGAAGTTGCGGATGTGACGCATGATCTCCGGTCGGCCCCTCGGCTTGGTGGCGTTGATCGCGTGGCTGATCACTATGAGTATCGGCGTCTACATGCTGCACACCTGGGTAGTGCGCGGCGGCCTGCGTCACCAGCGCACGACGGGGGTGGGCGTGCCGCCCGCCGTGCTGTTCGGGCACGCGGGAGCCGCGCTGACCGGGCTAGCGGTCTGGCTGAGCTACCTGGCCAGCGGCTGGCGCCCGCTGGCTTGGGCGGGCGTGGGCCTGATCGGCATCGCGATCACCCTCGGCATCTGCACCGTGACCCTTTGGACTCCGTACCCGGTCCTCGCGGAGGAAGCGGAGGAATCCTTCGCGGTGGTAACCGGCCCGGGCGCGGCACCTGGTGAGCCCGCGGAGACGTTCCGGGTGACCGATGAGATGATCGCGCGCCTGCTCGCCGAGCCCTTCCCGGTCCGGCGGCGGCGCCGGCTGCAGCTGCTCCCGCTCATTCCCGCCTGCCATGGCTTCGCCGCCATTGCCACCTTCATGCTGGCCCTGCTTACCGCGGCGAGCCCGCGGTAAGGCAGGCTGGAAGCATGGCAGATGAGCTGACAATGATGGCGGTGCACGCGCATCCCGACGACGAGGCATCAAGCACGGGGGGCGTGCTGGCCGCATATTCCGCCCAGGGCATCCGTACGGTGGTGGTGACGTGCACCAACGGCGAGTTCGGCGACGCCCCCGGCGGGGTCAAGCCCGGGCAGGACGGGCACGACGAGCAGGAGGTGGCCCGCCACCGGCTTGCTGAGCTGCGGGAATCCTGCTCGATTCTGGGCGTGACCAACCTGGAACTGCTCGGTTACCACGATTCCGGCATGCCGGACTGGGACTACAAGGACCGGCCGGACGCGTTCTGCAACATCCCCGAGGCGGACGTGGCGGCGCGGATCAGCGGCCTGATCGAGCTGTACCAGCCGCAAGTGCTGATCACCTACGACGACGAGGGCCCGTACCAGCACCCGGACCACTTGCACGCCAGCAGGTCCGCGCAGGCGGCGTTCGCGAAGAGCGGAACGGTCGCCAAGCTGTACCTGTCGGCGATGCGCGGCAGCGACTGGCGGAAGATCCACGAGGCGCTGCGCGAACTCGGCGAGGAGGTGCCGAACTTCGAGGACGTGGACCCGGACGTGATCCGGCGGGGCATGGCCTCCGAGGAGCGCATCACCACCACGATCGACATCCGGTCGGTGCTCCCCCGCAAGCGGGAGGCGCTGTTCGCGCACGGCAGCCAGATCTCCGAGTCCTGGTTCAGCAAGATCCCGCCCCAGATCGCGGAGGCCACCTTCGGCCGGGAGAGCTTCATCAGGGCCGCGGACAGCACCGGCGCGCCGCTGCCCGAGGACGACCTGTTCGCCGGGCTCCGGCCGTGACCGCCGAACCCTACGCCGCGGCCGCCGCGGACCTGGTCGCACGGTCCGCGGCGGCCTACGCCTCGGCCGTGCCGACGCAGCCGGCCGACGACGGGTTCTTCGGGCCGACCAGCGTAACCTGGCGGGTCGGCGGCGACCTTTCCGCGCCGGTGGCCGGGCTTCGCTCGCTGCTCGTGCAGGCGCTGCACCCGCTGGCCATGGCCGGCGTCGACCAGCACAGCGGCTGGCGGCGGGACCCGGTCGGCAGGCTGGCGGCTACCTCGGCGTACACGACGATCGTGACCTACGGCGACCGGGCCAGTGCCGAACGGGTAGCCGGGCAGGTACGGGCGATCCATGAGCATGTCCGCGGCGTCGACACGGTCACCGGGAAGCCGTACGCCGCTGGCGACCCGGCGCTGCTGTTGTGGGTGCACGCGGCCTTGGTGGACTCCGCCCTGGTGGCCTGCGAACTATTCGGCACGCCGCTGACCGAGGAGGACGCGGACGCCTACGTGCGCGAGATGACGATCGCTGCCGAGCTGCTCGGTGTGCCGCACGAACAAGTCCCTGCCAGCGTGGCCGAGTTGCGGCAGTACCTGGAGGAGGTCCGCCCCGAGCTGCGTCGCACGCCGGCCGCCGCGGAATCGATGGGCTACCTGCTCGACACGAAGGGCCTTGGCGAGGAGATCGCCGAGCTGTGGCAGGACGTCAGGGACGCGGCTGTAGCCTCACTGCCCGACTGGGCGCGGGAGGAGTACGGCTACCCCGCGCCCGCGCCGCTGACCGATGCCCGCCGCGAGGAGATCCGCCAGGTGCTCGGCGTGCTCGACGCGGTGTTCCTCGGCGAGCCCGGCGTGCTCGAGGCCAGGCAGCGGCTCACCGTCAGGATGCGTTCGGCTACGGCGGCCGGTCGAGGGAACAGTTGACGGCACGCAGACGATTGCGGGTCAGGCGAGGGCTGGCCGCGCTGCGGCTGGCGGCGCGCGGCGGCGCGCGGTACACCGTCAGCGCCCCCCGGCTGTTCGCCGCGGCCGGTGAGCACCGGGAGCGGCTGCGCAACGACCTGGCGCTGCGGACCGCGCAGGACGTCACCGACACCCTGGGCACGATGAAGGGCGTGCTGATGAAGCTCGGCCAGATGGCCAGCTACGTTGACGACGGGCTGTCACCGGCGGCGAGGCGCACGCTCAGCCGGCTGCAGGACAGCGTGCCGCCGATGAGCCCCGGGCTTGCCGCGCAGGTCGTCACCGAGGAGCTGGGCCTGCCGCCGGAGCGCGCGTTCGCGACCTGGGATCCGCAGCCCATCGCCGCCGCGTCCATCGGGCAGGTGCACCGCGCGATCAGCCACGACGGCCGCGCGGTCGCGGTGAAGGTGCAGTACCCGGGCATCGCCGAGACCATCGAGGCCGACCTCGGCAACGTGGCCCTGCTGCGCCGGATGCTGCGGATCGTCGCGCCGAAGCAGGACGTCGCCGCGCTGCTCGCGGAGCTGCGGGAACGGATCACCGAGGAACTCGACTACCGCTCCGAAGCGCGCAACCAGCAGCTGTTCGCGGACTACTACCGCGGCCACCCCACGATCAAGGTGCCGGAGATCGTGCCGGAGCTGTCCACCCGCCGGGTCGTGACCAGCGAGCTTGCCGACGGCGCGAGGTTCGCCGAGCTGGCCACCTGGTCCCAGGCCGAGCGTGACCTGGCGGCGGAGACGATCTACCGCTTCGTGTTCCGCAGCCTGTACGAGGCGCACGCCTTCAACGGCGACCCGCACCCCGGCAACTACCTGTTCGGCGGCGGCGGCCGGGTGACCTTCCTTGACTTCGGTCTGGTCAAGCACTTCACCGACGACGAAATGCAACCGCTGGTGTCGATGGTCAGGCACCTGTGCGTCGAGCGCGATCCGGAGGGCTTCCGCCGGGCCATGGAGCAGGCCGGTTTCCTGACCCCGGGCGCGCCGCTGCCCACCGATCAGGTCGTCGAGCACATGGCCGTGTTCTACGACACCGTCCGCGAGCGCGGGCCTCGGACCATGACCGGGGAGTACGCCTCCGCGGTCACCAGGCGGTTCTTCGACTTCCGCAGCCCGCTGGCCGCCTACGCGGCCATCCCGAGGTCGTACGTGATACTGCAGCGGATCAACCTCGGGCTGTTCGCCCTCCTCGGCGAGCTGTCCGCGACCGCGGACTGGCGCGGCATCGCCGAGGAGATCTGGCCGTTCGTGCAGGGTCCCGCCAGCACGCCGATGGGGGCTGCCGAAGCCACCTGGAAGGCAGCGCGGAAGGTTCCCGCGCACCACTGACCGTTCTGGATAAAGATCTTTTATTTTTTACCGAACGAACGGGCGATCACAGGATCGGGAACGGGAACAGGTCGAACGGCCTCAGGTACCGGGTGGGGCTGAAGCTGGCAAACTCTGGCGCGGTCGGAACGATGTCGGTGCTGCTGAGGGCGTAGATGTTGAAGTTCGGTCCCAGCGCGGCGGCCTCGGCGTTCAGCTCGGCCGGGGACGGTACGTTCCAGTGCCCGGTGGACATGCGGTTCAGCAGCACCTTCATCGACGTGACGATCTCGGCCGGGGTGAATGCGCAGTGCCCTGCGCGACTGACGAACAGCTGCTGGAGCAGGGCGCCGCGGCCGTCCCTGTCTACGACGCTGCGGTAGGCCTGCTCGTTCTCCGGCACGACCAAGCCGTCGCCGATCGTGTGCATGGTGAGGGTGGGCACCGAGATCTCGCCGTTGTAGGCGACGTTCTGCGCCAGGTACGTCACCGCGAACGGATCGGCGCTGATCCGGGGGGCGCTGTTCAGCGTCTGCAGATCCTTGCTCAGGCTGAGCCCGGCCTTAGCGTACAGCGCCTGGACCTCGGCCAGGTCGGCGGACTTGGACAGGTCGGCGGCGTAGTTCACACCGGTGTTCCACGACGGGTTGCCGCCCGCCACGTCCTCAAGCTGGGAACGGAAGTCCAGGACGAACGGGAACGTCACCTCGGTGTCCCACAGGTACTGGTTGACCTCTTGCGCGGAGTAGTCGGTCGCGCCAGGTTCTGGCGACAGCGGGGTGAACCAGCCGGGGGTGTCACCGAGCGCCGCGGCCAGGGCGATCCTGGCCTGGCCCTGGGGCGTCTGCTGGGCGGCCGCGATGGCCTCTTCGCCGGCCGTGAGGTTGCCGGCCGCGTCGGCGTCGGAGATGTGGACGATCTTCACGTTGGGAGCGATCAGCTGCTGGAACGCGAAGGCGGCGTCCAGCGCGGTGTTCCAGGTCGCCACGCCGCCGGATAGCACGCCGCACAGCGGCAGGGCCGCGCTGAACAGGCTCGGGTCATCCTGGATCAGGCCGGCGGTGATCATCCCGCCGAGCGAGGCGCCCCAGGCGATCGTGTGGCTGGGCCTGCCGTAGGTCTGGTCGAAGGTATTAACGGTGGCGACCTGGTCGGTGAGCGCTGACTTGACGGCCCAGCCGGTGATCGCGTAGGAAGACCCGGCGATCGCGTAGCCGTTGCCGAGCAGCCAGCTCTGGGTCACAGGGTCGCTCACGTCCTGGGCCGGGTTCGCCTCGCCCGGGACGACGTAACCGTGGCTGTAGAGGAACAGCGTGCCGTTCCAGGCGCCGGACGGACACTGGATCAGGTACGTCGAGCCGTCGCTGAAAGCGCCGGCCTTCGTGGTCACCGCGCCGGTACCGCCGCACGTACTGGGGGCGGCGGCCGCGGGGGTTGCGCTAGCGGCGGCCAGCCCGCCGATGACCAGGCCCGCTGCGAGGGCCATCCCTGCCAGTCTCTTCATCCGCGCCATTGTGCCACGCTCCCGAGTGGTAGATCCCAGCCGGGACGTAACTTACCGGTAACCTCGGGCGAGTGGGGGATCGCGGCTCAAGTTGAGCGAAAGTGTTATATGCCTCGGCAGAACAGGGTGACCCCGTACGGGGAGCTGATCGCGGTCCCTGACCGCGGCATGTTCTGGGGCAACCGGGGCGTGCTGCACGACGATCAGGGCAGGCTGGTCCGCTACTCACGGGGCCGGGCCTGGCTGATCTGCGTGCTGGAATTCAAGGGGCGGCGCAGGACGCTGATGACGCCTGGCCGGCTGACCGAGCTGTTCTTCCTTGACGAGCCGACCGCGCTTGCGGCCGGGCA
>Ga0181525_10002854_pt1 | contig 13881 bp, 8 predicted proteins | sample PEATcosm2014_Bin_48_FD_121100 | JGI IMG/M metagenome (GOLD analysis project Ga0181525, IMG submission 121100) | Peatland microbial communities from MTU Mesocosm Facility, Houghton, MI, USA - PEATcosm2014_Bin06_10_metaG | ecosystem: Environmental > Terrestrial > Soil > Wetlands > Peat | place...
CGGCCCGCTGCAGGTAAATGTCGCCAAACCTTCCGGAGTTGAACGGCCGGGCAGCATTATAGGCGTCAATGGAAGGCCATCCCGTCTGGTAGGGCGCGGCGTTCTGGTCTACAAAGTACCAACCGTTCCTGCCTTCCGCCCCGAGGTAAGAGAAGGTGATCACAGAAGTGTGCGAGAGCTCCTGCTGCACGTCCAACAGGTAACGGTGGATGTAAGGCGTGCGAAACGACTGACCCCGGTCGGCGTAAAACAGCGTCTGATAAGCGCCGTCTCCGTAATAGCCCTGCCCTGGACCGGTAGACACGGGAAAAGTTCCCAGAGGCACTTGCGGCGATGGCTGAAAGACGGTCGACGCGGCCGCTTGTTGGGGCGTGGAGTTATCAATCTCACTGCCCACAAAGCCGCCGGGCACGCCCCCGTAAAGGGCTCCAGTCAGAACATTCGATATCTGGCTCGCACCGGAGTTGTAGTAGAGGCCGTATCCCGCACGCACCACCAGCGTTGGGCGAAGCTGCATCGCCACGCTGAGTCTCGGGGCAAAGTCGTGCTTGGGAGCCGAGGCATAATGCTCGGGCAAGCCCGGCGTGATCCCGGGTATGGAGATCGTGTCGGTCGACGGCTCGTAGAGGCCGCAGCAAGTTTTGTTGGTGGCAAAAATGGGAATAGGCAGCTCGTAGCGCAGTCCGTAGGAGACCGTCAGTCGCTGCGAAACCTTTAGCTTGTCGTTGAAATAGCCCCCGTAGTAAGGGACGACCACATTTGGTTCCGGCGCGAACGGCCCGCCGGAGCTGTAGTCGAAGCGCTGATGGATGGCCGAAGGTAAACCCAGTAAGACTTCGGCGAAAGCGTCGCCGCCAGTTCCCTGGTTCGCCGTGAACAGCTGCGGACCGTTGCCGCAGTATGCGCCCGGGGCCGGGGCACAGCCATAAGCAACGTAGCGGACGCTGTCGAAGTCCTCTTCCCCTTTGCGGAGGTAGGTAAAGCCGAACGTCATGGTGTGACGGCCGCGAATCCAGCTGACGTTGTCGGAAAATTGCCGGGTGTTATTGGAGGCGAGAAAGTATTCGTCATACCCCGCGGTTGGCTGGTTTACACCACCACCGGAGAACACGCCGTAGTTGTAGATATTCAGGCCGAGGATGCCGGTGTTGCCCCCGCCGCCCGTACCGGTATTTTGAAAGATCGAGTTGAGCGGGTTCGAGGAGCCATTGTTGAAGGCGATTTCCGATGGGCTCAACGTCAGCAAAGCACCGCTTCCGATGGCAAAGACAAACTCGTTGGTCAAGTGAGAGGTGAACACATGAGCTTCATCGATGGTCACGACGTGGGATTTGTCGCTAACGTCCGAAATACTCAGGTTCGGAATCAGGCCGCCACTGTTGTTGGGTATGCCGCTGTATTGGGACCAGGCCACAAACACGCTATCTTTCGAGGAGATGCGCCAATCGAAGCGGCTATCCCAGTGATAGGGGTCGACTTCCTGCGTCGACGGAAACTGGTAGTTAGAGCCGCCGTTCGCCAGGGTTGGCGCTGTATTCGCATGCGGAAAAAGGTTGATGATGCCTGAGATTTGCTTGCTCGCCGTCGCCGGATTGTAAAGCCCCGCCGTAACCAGGTTGTTGAAGGGTATGGCGTTGCCGGTGTACGGATTGTAAAGCTGCCCCGACGGGTTGGAACACACTCCGTTGCTGTCGAAGGTGCCGGCATTGATCGGGCCGGTGCAGTCTACTCCAAAATCTCCCCCCCGTTGCGCCTCGGAGGGCACGATGGCGAGGTTATTCCCTCCGGCGAGTGAATGCGGATTGCGCTCGTAGTTGACGAAGAAAAAAGCCCGGTCCTTCAGATTGAGAATCTTCGGGATGTAGATCGGGCCGCCCAGGCCACCGCCATACTGGTTAAACCGGAACGCGCTTTTGGTAAGCAGCCCTTCCGCTTTGTTGATCGGAACCAGCGCATTCAAAGCATCGTTTTCGAAGAAATCATAGACTTCGCCATGGAAAACGTTCGTCCCCGCTTTCGTGGTTGCATTGAGGTTGGTAAAATCGCGGCCATATTGGGCGGAAAAATCTGCGACGCCGACCTTCACCTCGCCGATCGCTTCCGCAGAGGGCTGGAAGCTGCTGCCGCTTTCATAGTTCTCGTTGGCGTTCACGCCGTTGACGTAGTACCCATTGTCGCGCGAACCCTCGGTGTTGCCCCCCGCGGTGTAATCCGCCCCGCCCGAGCTGTACGATGCCCCGACTTCGAAGGTCCCGCCCAAATTGATATTCACCCGGGGCGAGGTGCTGACTCCGGCCGTCAACTCGGTCAGCGACGTCCAGTTCCGGCCGTTCATCGGGACGCTCGCGATTTGTTCCTGGGGAATGTTCTGATCGAGGTCGGCGGATTCGGTCTCGAGCAGCGGCGCCGAGGAACCGGTTACGGTGACCTGCTCGGAAACCGAGGCCAGTTGGAGTCGGACGTCATATCGGACTTCGGATTGAGGCGACACCGGCAAAGGCGCCGAGACTAATCTCCTGAACCCGGAGAGTTCAACCGAAACCTGGAAGTTCCCCGGCAAGAGCTGGGAAAACTCGTAATGGCCGCTCGAGTCGGTGGTGGCCAAGGCTTGCTGATTGCGGCCGAGGTCGAGGAGCGTAACCGAGGCGTTGGGAACGACGGCGCCGGAGGCTTCCGTGACCACGCCGCTGATGGCGCCGCGCTGGGAAAATTGAGCGTACGAGGCCGGAGGCATGACGAACAGGGTGCACAGCAGAGTGATGAACCACGACAAGGGGGCTCGCATACTGTTTCTCCTGGGACGGTGCGCTGGGCGCCACGACGGCGGGGCAGCCCATAATTTGAAACGTTTCAAATCTTGGAACTGAGAAAATTTACTCCAGCTTGCTTTCCACTGTCAACCTTTAAAACCAGACTGTCGGGGGAAAATCTGAGAGCGATGCTCTTACTTGCGCGCCAGCGCGCCACGTTTGCCGAGCCTAGCTGCCCGGGTCAACCCAATCGTTGCCGCCACCGCCACCCGCGGCGAGGCAACAGAATTACGCCTTTTCAGTTCCGTCGGCAAAAGTACTTTTTTGGCTGCGGAACGCATTCCGTCGACCCTCTGCAGGAGAAGCCGGGCGGCGGTGGCGCCCACCTGGTACCCTGGCTGATACACAGAGGTTAGGGAAGGGTCGGTGAACTTGGTGAACTCGAGGCTGTCGAAACCGGCAATCGAGAGGTCTTCGGGACAGTGCAGGCCCAGTTCGCGAGCCGCCTCGAGAACGCCAAAGGCCATGAGGTCGTTGCAGGCGAAAATGGCGGTCGGGCGCGGGAGCATTCGCAGGAGTCGAAGCGCGGACTGATATCCGCTCGCCGTGTCGAAGCGCGCTTCCTGCACATACTCCGGCTGAATTTCGATGCGGGCTTCTTTCAGCGCACGAGTAAAACCTTTCAAGCGTTCCGCCGCATTGGTCAATTTGAGAGGACCGGCGATCACCGCCAAACGGCGGTGCCCCATCTCAATCAAATGGCGCGTGGCCTGATAAGCGCCCTCCGCATTGGCCACCAGCACGGCATCGCCCTTCCAACCATCGGGCACGCGGTCAATGCAAACCACGGGGACCGAAGCCGATGCGTAGGCCCGGAGGTGGCCGGCGATGTCCGCGCCTGCAGCCGGAATGATGAGCAGGCCGGCGATCTGATAGGAGCGCAAGTCGCGAACGTAGGACGCTTCCTTCGAGGGATCATTGTCAGCATTGCAGAGGATCACCCGGAAAGAACGCTTGTAGGCCACGTCCTCGACGCCCCGAACCACTCCCGGAAAAAAGGGATTCGTAATATCCGGAATCACCATTCCGAGCATGTTGGTCCGGTTTCTCCGGAGCCCCTGCGCCAATGCGCTCGGCTGGTAGCCCATATTGCGAATTGCCTCGAGCACACGCTCCCGCAGCTTGGGCCGGACAGTGGCGGTTCCATTGATTACGTGCGAGACCGTGCCGATCGAAACGCCAGCCCGTTCGGCGATCTGTCGCATTGTCACAGGTTCTGTCATGGCACTGAAGCACGGGGAACTAGGTTTCCTCGGTGGTGCGGATCGCCGGCATCGGATGATTGCGCGTCTTATTGCGCGTCCACCACGCAACGGAACCCGATTCCCCCCGAGCGATCCATGCTACCGGACATCAGCAGGAGTTTGCCGTGTTCATTCAGTTTGTATGCCTGAGGGAAGTACCAGATCGAGCCTTGGGGCTGATAATAGCTGCCGCCGCGGAGGATGCCACCGCGGGTGTGTTCGTCGACAAACTCCTCCGTCCACTGCCAGACATTCCCGACCATATCCATAACACCGAACGGACTTGTCCCTTTTGGATGGGCGTCAACCGCATCCGGACCTCTCATCGTGCGCGATTTGTCGGGCGCCGGCACAGCGCTGTTATCCCAGTCGTTGCCCCACGGATAGAGCCTGCCGTCCGTGCTTTGCGCCGCGTACTGCCACTCCCACTCATGCGGCAGGCGTTTTCCGGCCCAACTCGCGTACGCCCGCGCATCTGCCTGCGAGACCCAGGTCACCGGTTTGTTCTCCCAACCTTGCGGGTAGCTTCCGTCCTTCCAATCACGCAGAAAGTTCAGATCGTCTTTGGGGTGATAGTGGGTTGAATCCACGAACTTCTTGAATGCCACATTTGTGACCGGAAATCTGTCGATATAAAAAGAATTTACGTGCATGGGATGCTCGTGAAATCGCCGGGGTGATTCCTCCCACGGATACTGTACATCGACTCCCGCGTCGTTGAATCCTTCAATCTCAACTCCGGATACCCTGAAAACAAAATCGGCCCCGGGAATCTTGATCATCCCGTCAGGTGCACTGGCTGCCGCTTTGGTCGCCTGAATCGGAACGATCTGTTGGGGCAAGACCTTCCATTGGTGCGAATAGCTGGCCAGTGGCGTCGTTGTCAGCTCTTTCATTCTTGACATCGACGCCAGCACCTTCTGGTCGGGCGCGGTCTTGGTCGCGAGAACCGCGCCATATCCCTTTGCTTCGATCGAAAAAGCTAGTACGGTTCTCCCGCCCGGCATGATTTGGCCCTTGAGTTCCACGCCGTGATAGAGATCAAAATAACGAAGGCCTGGCTCGGCCGGAGCTTCCATCTGATTGCCTTCAACGTCGTATTCGTTGCGGTTCACGATCGTCCAAACTGTTTCGTCGCCGAGCGGCCAGCGGCTGGCAAATATTCCGTAGCGAAGCATGGGTGACATAGGTTCCCAGTCTTTGCTGATGAGGAACGGCGCCACGCCGCGCTCGATCGCGGCGACTCGGCGAGTGGCTTCGGCATCCCGCGGAGTGATTCCGTTCCAGATGCCCCAGATGTTCTCCCAACTCTCCCAGCCGATTCCATTGAAGAATGCGAACTGCAGGTCGTCGGTCTTGTCGCGATTCCAGCGGTGCGAGATGTTCACCATGTGCCGGGTTTCAAGCCACTTATATTTGTCGACGAGCGGAGTGAAAGGAAACTGGTATTGTCCCCACGTCATCACGTCCCACGCCAAGGCTTCGTCGGCCGGGCTTCCCTCGGGTTCAAACGCAAGGCGATGGCCGGTCTTATCCGCGGCGAGCGAAAATGCCAAGGGAACTCCGTCCTGGGTATCGCCGTTGATACCATCGGCTCCGACCTCCGCCATCAGACTGGCGATCGCCTCCGGCCAAGGCAGGCCCGGATCCCGCGTTCCCTCGTCCCACATCATCATTGGAAACAGCACGCGCACGCCGCGGCGATGGAAGTCAGCGATCATTTGTCTGACCCCCGCAACTCCTCCCGGCATGCTGCGGATCAAGTCATGTTGATTGCGATTATCGATCCCCATGTTTGGATAGGTCGGCCAGATCAGGACCGCGTCGATCCCTCCGTATCGCTTTTCAAGATCGTCGAGGTAGCGATCCACCGTGTACCTGCCCGCAACCGGATCATAAAAGTACCGGTCCTGAACCATCATCTGCGGCTGGATGAAGCTGGACTGCGTCCATTTCAAATCAGCCAGATCGTACCTGGCGCCGTCATAACCAATGCGAATCCGGCGTTCGTTTCTCCAGTGCGCGATGTCGGCAAGCCACGCCTCGTGTTCCGTCTGACTACAGGGCTTCGAGCCACCCTCCCACAGTCCCTTCATGGTGAGGCACTCCGGCACCGGAATCTGCTGGTTGGCGGGCTTGAAGCGCGAATCCTGCGCCAAGGAAAGTGCGCTCGCGATGACAACGAAAACTGCGGTTTGCGGGAGTAAGGACCTCATGGAGTGGCCATCCGTTCGGTGTTATCAAATTCCGCCCGTCAATATAAAACGTTTCAAGTTTGTTGTCCATCGCCAGCTTCGTTGCTGAACGCCATCAAAATGGGAGCTGGCCCGCGACATCCATACGAATAAGAGGGTCTACTGCAAGGCGACGAACGGTGCCGATCTTCGGGAGGCGGGAAAGCGCTTGCTCCTGTTGCAATCGCGCCCTGCAACTGGCGCAAGTTTCAAGGTGTGCGCGGAGCTCGGCTGCCTCTGGGCCGCCCGGTTCATCGTCGAGATGGCGACATGATTCGCCTGATTCTCAACACAGCTCCTCCCAACGACCGCGAGGTCGCGAAGACTCTGGCCAAGGCCACCGGACGGTGCTGTTGTTCTACTTCGGCTACTCCGGCCTCTTCACGCTTGTCGACGACAATGATTGGTCCTACGACCGAACTGAACGGTGGCTTCGCAATCAGGGACCTCAAGACCTGCTGCAGAGTCCTTTCACGTTCTGATCGCTCCGGCCGCCGCCCATTTCGCGTTTTTCTTCTACCCGCCCTGCTACGCTCTTCATTTTCCAGATAATAAGAATTAACCGGGAACCGGGGCAAAAGTCGAAGGGTTTGGTGCTCGGGCTGCAGTGGATGTTTCCCAAACAGGTTCGAGGGAGAACTTCGCAACACATTTTGTGCAAACCAATTCACCGTACTGTTAGCATGGGTTCACAGAACGGGCGGATATTCCGGAGTTTGTGGGGTTCGCCCGCTGCGGCAATGGCACTCAAACTGCATGTATTTTCATCGCGGTGGAGTGTCTCAGGAGCCCAGGACTGCTGCCGCAGGTAGGAGTTGTGCGTGATCGAGCCCGGTAAGGGAAGCGACCGACCGCTGGTACGGCGGAGGAGAACTCGGCGTCATCGGCGTAACCGTTTGATTCGCAGGGTTCTTGCGATTGGGCTGGCGCTTTTCACCATCTCCTTTTCGGCTCTCGCGTTGCATTACTTCAGTCCTTCCTTGTTTCATTCCCAACAATCTGTGCCGCGCGGTTTCGTTCGAGCGGAGCTCAGCCGGGAGCAGGTGGCGACGTTAAACGAATCCCTTGCGCAGGTCGAGCCCACGCGTCCGGTCTACCCATACTCGGTGGTGCCGGGGGGAGTCGAGGACGCCAAGGAATTGAAGTGGGTGGCGGAACACGATCCAATCGTGGCCGCGCACTACGCCGGATTTAACTACGAGCGCGCGCAGGTGGTTCGCGTGACGCTGGCCAGAACGGTTTACGTGTCCTACCGGATCGGCAATCACATTTACTGGACGCGCCGAAGAGTTAAGTTGCATAAGGGCGAAAAATTGATCACTGACGGTCGGATGACGGCACGCAGCCGTTGCGCCAACCGGGTCGAGGACGTTCCGCAGCAAGCCGCCTCGGAGTCCGAGCCTCCGGCGCTGAAGTTTGACGAACCGGAGATGCCGGGCCAGGGCACTGCCATGCAAGGTCCTCCCGTGCTATTCCAGTCGGCGTTGCTCGACCGGTCCGGGGCACCTGGGCTTGGAGCTGCGCCGCCGTTGGGCTTATACAGCCCGTTTGGGGGTGGGAGCTATATACCGATCTCGACTCCGCCTTTGCCAACCAACGTTTGCGGCCCGGAGAAGAAGAAGGGCAGCGGTGGAAACGAAGGAACCGGCAACGGAAAGAAACGCAAAAACCCCTGCGGCGTGAATACCGGAGTGGTCCCCGAACCGGGCACCTGGTTGATGATGGTCTCCGGCCTGATTGGCATTTACGGGCTCACCCGGCGCAAGTTCGCGCGGGCGTAAGTTGGCAAAAAAACTGACGCTTCGCCTTCGACGCTCGGCGGTGATTTCCCAGGATTGATTCCCGAGCGTAGCTTGTTCGTTTGGGTTGGAACCAAGGTTCTAATCCTTGCGCGCAGCCGTCCCCGCGCATCTGCCTGCTAGAATCGCTCTAGCGCTCAGCCAACATAATTAAATGGAACGAATGCAGCCCTCCCTGAAAATCGCTGCCGGCCTGCTGACGTGCGCCGCGATGTGTCTCTCTTCTCCGGTCGCCGGTCGGGCCCAGGCGCCGTCGTCGGTCCGCAAGGTGCAAATTCTCCCCAACCAGAATCTGGTCGAAATCGAAATTGAAGCAAGCGACAGGCTGGTGCCGCAGACACAGATGCTGACCGGACCCGATCGTCTGGTGGTGGATTTTGCCAACGCGGTTCCGGGCGCGCAACTGCGCAATCAGAACGTGAATCGCGGAGAAGTGAAGAGCGTGCGCGTAGGGCTATTTTCTTCGAAGCCGCCGGTCACGCGGGTGGTGCTGGATTTGAACGGTCCGCAGCGTTACCAGGTTTTTCCCGACGGACGTACAGTGATTGTGAAGGTGGGAGGAACGGCCGGGAGCGAGGCGGCGCTCCGCCCGGCAACTTCGGAACGCTCAGCGGGATTCGGGCTGGTGAATACAACTTATCCGGTGCAGGGGGTGCGGATTGTCCCGCCGCCGCCGCCGCCGGTGAAGGCGCCGCTGACAGTTTTATTTCACGACGGGCAGTTGACGATCAACTCCAGCAACGCCAACCTTTCTGAAGTTCTTTTCGCGGTCCACCAGCGCACCGGGGCGGACATTCCAATTCCAGCCGGCGCAGAGCAGGAACAGGTGAGGGGCGACCTGGGTCCGGCGCCTGCTCCGGAAGTGCTGGCTCACCTGTTGAATGGAACGCGATTCAATTTTCTGATTCTGAGTTCTTCAAACAAGCCGGGCGCGCTCGATCGCGTCATCCTCACGCCGCGCAACGATGCGCTGATGCCGATGGCACCGATCGCCGCGCCTTCGCAGGCACGGGCGATGCTTCAATCGTCCAACGATGACGCCGACTCCGAACCCCAGTCGGCAGGGCCTCCGCCAGTTCCAATTCCGCCCCAGGCTGTGCCTCCCGAAGCCAAGGTCCCGCAGAGCAACGACGTTCCCGACTAGATGTGACGGATTACGGCGGTGTGACCAGACGCACCGGCACGGGAGAGCTGCCATAAAGAGCCGGTGTTCCGCTAGGAACGGCATTGCCGCAACCGGCGACGTTCAGCACGGTCACGTTCAGATACCCGTTAGCGGGGTTGACAAAATTAACGAAAACCTGCAGAAAACCTACGATGGTGACGCTGGCCTTCGAAGCTACGAACACCATGGGAACGCTGGTATCGACGATCGGCAAGCTCACAATGGAGGGACTGCTGGTAATCAGATTGCCATTGGCGTTCAGTGGGTTACCGGTGCCGGCCTTGATTTGGTAGGGATAAACGCCAACGTTGAGTTGATCGGTTGTTCCTGACGACTCGTTGATCAGGCATTGCGTCGCAACAGCAGTATCTCCAGTGGGTCCGCTGGGATTTTCGGTGAGGTCGACCTGGTTCGGGGTGAACGTGGTCGCGTACGCGACGCCGCACTGGTAGGCCGTGGTCTGATCGCATCCCGCCACGGCGTCCTGATAAGGGTTAGCATTAGCGCAGCTGGGCACCGCTGCGGATGTGCCCGGAACTCCGGGCAGGTATTGCAAATTGCCCCCTGTGCCTGTAAAGGGATTCACTGGAGGGCCGGCCGGTGGGCCGCACGGGGCGGGGTTGCCGGCGCAATCGGGAATCAAGTTGATGGCTTCACCGATGGTCGCCGTTCCAGCACCCACGTTAATCCCTGGGCTTTGAATTGTGCCGTCGGCCGTGCTTACAAACGGCGTGCCGGGGTGGGCCGGATCGCTATTCGGAACCATCCACGGCTTCACGCACCGCGGTTGAACCGGGACCACCGTGCCTCCCGCGAAGACGTCCGAGCCCGACGGGTTAAAAGCCTCCGCGGTGGCGGTAGCACTTACGCTTCTGCCGCTCGCACCCCAGATCCGGGAAAAATAGGTAGGCAGGTTCGCCTGGGTTACTTTCACCGTGACCATGGGGTTCACGCCGAAGGTTCCGGGAGGGGGGCAGCTGCTTCCATCACTGGCGAGGTATGTGACGCTAACCGTGGTGGGGGCGGCTCCGCCGATGAGGTTCTGATTGGCAACCGTCGTGGCCGTCGTGGTTGCTGCCGTACAAACCGCGCCCCACTGACCACTGAGGTTTGCGGGGTCGCCGGTAATGCCGCTTAGGGAGATAAATCTGGCTGCGGCCAGAGCTGCCGCATCGGCGGTACGCTGCGCTTCGGCGTTTGCCTGGTAGAGTGTGCCGATGTCAATCGATAAGCCCGCCATGGCGATGATGGCCACAATGGCGAGGGCGACCAGCGCGATGGTTACGCCGCGTTCGCCCTGGCGATCGTTATAAGGAGAGCCGAAGTGGGGCCACCCCCCATCGGCTGTCCGGCATGCCGAGCGTGCACTGCTCGGGCTGCAACGCCGCGCTGCGCTTGGCTGGACAGCCGAGGCGGCTGTCCCCACAAGTTTCTGCGGTTCGCTTTTGCGGCGTCGTTTGATCAGCGGTGGCAGCATGCAAAGTCCCTCAGTTCTCGTTGAATGCGGTCGCTGTCGTGGTAATAGTTGTTGGGCCGATGAAGGTGCCACCCACCAGACCGGAAACGCTGTTGAAGCGCCACTTGTAGGGATACTTAAGCGTCACGCAGGTGTTGATCACACTGAGGGCGCCTTGCGCCACGGTGCACCCTCGCTGGATGGTGAGCACGAGGCCGGTTCCGCCGGGACACCCCGTAAGAGCGGGCGAAGTCCAGGTAAGCGTTGGGGTGAGTGCAGGCGTGGTTCCCGCCAAACCGCAGTCGTTGATGTTTTCCGATAATAAATAGTTATCGACCACCTGGTAAGCATCGCTTACGGACGCGGGGACAGTGGTCGAAGGATCGCCCAGATCGGTGGCCGGATCAGCGGCAGCGATGCGGGCGCCTTCTCTGGCCGCGTTGGTCAGCTTCTGTTTGAGGGTGATGGCTCCGCTGAAATCAAAGATCCCTACCACGAATAGCACGAGCAGCGGTAAAGAGAGAGCGAATTCCACGATTTGCGATGCGCGGTCGTCCCGGCAATCCCGCCACAGCACGGCGACTCGACTCGGCAGGTGAAACGTCCGCGTCACTGCGTTTCCATCCGCATCTGCGCCTGGGCCGGCAGCTTCAGGTTTTGCAAATTGATTGGCGTGCACGGGTTCGGGTACGTCCAGCACGGCAGATTGAACTGGACAGGATATCTGTAGCCGAAGCTGACGGACGTGCCACAGGTTCCGGCCCCGCCCGTAACGCCCGAGGCAATGTTGTAGGACAGTTGCACCTTGGGCTGAACGCATACATTGCTGCCGGCAACGGTGGTGCAAGCGACAGGGGTGCAAGAGGAAGTTGTGCTTCCGCACGGGCACAAAGCGGGAACGGGCGAGGGCAACTGCACCTGATTCGGGTTCAGGTGGGCAGCAGAGAGCGCGCTGTTGACCGCGTTGACCGCATTCTGTGCGGGCGAATTGACCGTGGAGCAGGTCGCGCAGACCGGAGCCACGGCTGCGCGCGCGCCCAGCCGAGCCGCGTGGGTGGCCGCGCCATAGATGCGGAACGCTTGTCCGAACCAGAAAATCGCGATCACTGCCACAAAAAGCATGGGCAGGATCATGGCACTCTCGGCGATCTCCGAGCCGCGAGTGTCGCGGGCGGCGTTGCGCCAGGTTGTGCATTGCGATTGCGATTTCGGCATCCTAATGTGCTCCCCGCATCTTCCAGGCCCAGATGCTATACAACACAGTGGTTAAGGCTAATGCTACTCCATACGGAACCTTGAGGGACTGCGGATTATCGAGAGAAACCTCCGCATCCGGCATACGAAAGGCCAGCATCGACGCGAGCAGCCGGCCGATGTTGCGCATCGTCTGCCTCAACCGGCCCTTATAGATCACCAGGGCGAGCGCCATGATCCCGGCCATGAAAATCGAACCCATCAGCAAATCTATCAGCGCTCCCGGCCCCACAAACGCACCCAACGCGCCCGCCAGCTTCCAATCGCCCGCGCCCAGGCTGCGGAGCAGAACAAAGGGCAGGAGCACCAGAAGGCCCAAAGCGGCGCCCAGCAGGGAGGATTTCAATCCCAGCCAGCCTCCGAACGCAGCGTTGGCCGCAATTCCGACCGCAAGTCCGGGCACGGTAAGCCAGTTGGGGATGCGGCGGGTGCGCCAATCGGTCCAACCGGCAACCAGCGCCAAAAGGACTGCCAGTCCCAGCAATATCGCGTTCAAACGGTCCTCGACATAGCGGGGAACGCCCGCCTGCCGCGCGCCTTGTGTCGAAGTTTTTGCAAAGGCGCCATTTCTGATAGCTCGGGCTCTGAGAGCTCGGGTTGCTGCGGAGGAAGTCGCTGAAAAGCGCTTAAAGCCAGGTCCTCCACCAAGCACCCTACTGCGGCGGATTTTCCCATAGCGATTTATCGAAGTCAATGAAGACCATCGAAGGATCCGGCCGCTCGTAACCTCACAAAAGTAAGGCCCGGAGCGCGTCCGGGCCTTCGGCAAACTGTTTCATTTTAGCGGTTGAATGCGCCAGGGCCGTTATGTTCGGCGACGGTGCGTTTGGCGGTATCGGCGAGGGCCTTGGCCTGGGGGAGGAGATCCAGCCCTTTCAAAATCTCGGGATCTGATTCCGCTCGCACCTTCATGCCCTCGTCCTGTCCGAAAGCGTCGACGAAGATCTCGGCCTTGATATTCGATTTGATCCAGTCGTTGTTATCGACCAGGTCGGCCTGGGTGTAAGGAATGGATGCCTCGTCGAGCGACTTGTGAAAGTCCTGCAGCAGGGCGTCATCCACTTCAAAGCTCTTCGAGGGATGATGGCTCACCACGTAACGCTTGGCGAAGTTGAAGAACGCATAGTGCTGCAACAACGTGTCCTGGAAATGATTGCTCTTTGCCGGAGGGATGACGACATCGGGCGTAATGCCGCCGCCGCCGTAGACGGTGCGGCCGCTATCGGTGAGCTTTACCTCACGGTTGGCGTTGCTGCCGGAGTCCGACTCGCGGTTGTAATAGTAATCGTAGAGAGAGATGTTGCTGTAATCGCGCTGGATCAGCCGGCCGCTGGGTGTGTAGTAGTGCGCTGTGGTGAGCGCCAAGCCGGTATTTTCCGATAGCGGATATACGGTCTGAACCAGACCTTTGCCGAAGGTCACTTCGCCGGCAATCAAGCCGCGATCGTGGTCCTGAATCGCTCCGGAAACAATCTCTGCCGCGGAAGCGGTCAGGCGGTTTACCAGGACGACGAGAGGATAATCCTTTCCGCCGTTGCCATGCTGCGCGACATAACGCTTTTCGGCGGAAGCGCGTCCATGATGAGAAACGATAAGCTGACCCTTCTTCAGAAACTTGTCAGCTACACCCACACCCTCGCTCAATAAACCTCCGGGATTTCCCCGCAAATCGAGGATCAGACCCTTGAGGTCGCCAAACTCGTCCAGAGCTTTCGAGACCTCTTCTTCAGTGGTTTCGTTGAAGCCGGTCACGTGCAGGTAACCGACGCCGGGACGAATCAGGAAGTGAACGTCGACGCTATAACGAGGGATCTCGTCGCGGATCAGGGTGAACTCCATCGGCTTGTCCACGCCTTCGCGCGAGATGCTGATGTGAACCGTGGTCCCTTTCGGGCCCTTGAGCATGTCGGCCACATCGC
>Ga0181525_10002856_pt1 | contig 13879 bp, 13 predicted proteins | sample PEATcosm2014_Bin_48_FD_121100 | JGI IMG/M metagenome (GOLD analysis project Ga0181525, IMG submission 121100) | Peatland microbial communities from MTU Mesocosm Facility, Houghton, MI, USA - PEATcosm2014_Bin06_10_metaG | ecosystem: Environmental > Terrestrial > Soil > Wetlands > Peat | place...
AACTGGTGAACAAACTCGGGATACATGCGGGCGCTGGCGCTGGCGAGCGGTTGCAGAGCCTTGGGGGTTTCGAGACCGCAATCGACCAGCATGCCGCCGGCGGCGTGGGAGGCTTCGCGTCCTGGTTCGCCGCGCTCGACGACCAGGACACTGGCACCTCGTTTGCGGAGTTCGATCGAGAGCGAGAGGCCGATGATGCCGCCACCGATTACGATCACGTCCCAATTCTTCACCTCCGCATTGTAGAAGAATGAGCCCGGGAGATTCCGCTCCCGGCGGGGACTCGAAGCTCAGTTGTCCGGATGTGGTTACGGAGTGGTTACTTTCGTGACCGTGGGCGCATACCTCTAGTTATACGATCTGCGGGTTGAGACACCTATAATCCGGTCAAACACAAGTGAAGGACGCGAGCCAAACCCGCGGGTATGGTTCGCCAGAGCGCAGCGTTTCAGGTAGTTGCCCCGGATCCCTCGCTGCCGAAGACGCGCTTGCGCCCGGGATGACAATCGAGTGCTATGGCGAAATTGAGTGAAGAACGACCGCAAAGTTCCGCGACCGGATCGGTTTGGATCTATGGTCCATGGCTGGATCTGGTGGTGGGGTGCGGGGCGTGGTCGGCCCCGCTGCTGCTGATTTCGTATTTTGCAATTGCTTCGAGCACGCGGGCGTGGTCCATCGCCTTTTATGGACTGGCGCTTCTCTTTAATTATCCGCATTACATGGCTACGATTTACCGGGCCTACCACCGGGTGGAGGACTTTCAGAAGTATCGGGTGTTCACGGTTTATACGACGGCGTTGATTTTGCTGACGGGCTTGCTTTCACACTTCTGGCTTGGCATTCTCCCCTGGATTTTCACGCTTTATGTGACCTGGAGTCCGTGGCATTACAGCGGACAAAACTACGGACTGTTTACCATGTTTGCGCGGCGCGCGGGAGCGCCTCTCGCGCCGGCGGAGCGGCATGCGTTGTATGGCGCGTTTATCGTCTCTTATCTGATTCTTTTTCTCGGCTTCCATACGGGAGCGTCTTCTGATCCTCTGTTTATTTCGCTGAGGATTCCGGCAGTGGTGGGGCGCTGGGGGCAGGTCGGGCTGGGGGCAGTTTTTGTGGCGCTCTCGGGGTATGGCCTGCGGGGTCTGGTGCGGGCGGCGGGATGGCGCAAGCTGGCGCCGTGCCTGACATTATTCTCGTCGCAGTTCTTATGGTTCCTGCTGCCCACAGCGATGGCGCTCGCCAGCGGAATCGAGATACCGCAGGGGCGCTATAGTTCGGGCGTTCTGGCGGTGATGCACTCGGCGCAGTATCTTTGGATCACGAGTTACTATGCGCGGCGGGAGAGTGGAGGAGCGCAGAACTGGCGTCCGTGGGCTTACTTCGGAGTGCTGGTGGCGGGCGGCATCGCGTTATTTGTTCCGGGTCCGTGGCTGGCGAGCCGAGTCTTCCATCATGATTTCACGGCCAGCTTCCTTATATTCACCGCGCTGGTGAATCTGCACCACTTTATTCTCGACGGCGCGATATGGAAGTTGCGCGACGGCCGCGTCGCGGCGTTGTTGCTTAATTCGAAAGATCGAGTGGCGAACGCGGCTTCCGGCGCGGGAGGCCGTTTGGCAGAAGTGTGGGGATGGTTTACCGGAAGCGAGGCGAGCGCCCGCGGCTTGCGAGTGAGCGCGGCCGTGTTGCTGCTGGCGTGGGCGACGGTTGACCAGGCGCGCTACTATCTGGCGCTGCACTCGGAGAATGCAGGCGATCTGAGGCGGGCCGCGGTGCTCAATTCCTTTGACAGTCCGCTGCAGACGCGGCTGGGAGATCGCGAAATGGAGGATGGTCACCCTCAGCAGGCGGAGGCGGCGTGGAAGAAGGCGATACAAGCGAATCCGCTCGATCCGGCGCCGCGGCAGGAGTTGCTGCGATTCCTGGTGGAACAGAAGCGCTTCGATGAGGCGTCCGCACTGACGGAGTCTTCGCTGCGCTACGCGCCCCGGGACGCCAACCTGCTGGTGGATCGCGGGCTGCTGGCGCTGCGCGGCGGTCATGCCGATCAGGCGGCGGAGAGCTGGAAGCGGGCGATTGCCATCGATCCTGAACAACTGCTGGCGCATCTTTACCTGGCCAGCGAACTCGATCGCGAAGGCAAGGCGCAGGCTGCGGCGACACAATATAGAATCGCACTGAGCCGAATTGCGCAGCAGCCGGTGGCGAAGCGTCCAGAGCCGGCGAAGACGATTGCGATCGTGTTGCGCATGGCGGACTGCGAGGCGCGCGCCTCCGAGACGACGAAGGCGGCGCAGTCCTACCGAATGGCGGCGAAGATCGCGGCCCAGACCGGACAGAGTAAGCTGGAGAGCATCGCCGACGTGAATGAGGCGGCGCTCGAGGCGGATGCAGGTAAGGTGAGCGAGGCGCTTCCCCTGTATCAACACGCGCTGCAATTGGACGATGCGATTGGCGACCGGAGCTCGAGCGCGGAAGACTGGTTGGCTTACGGGCGTTTTCTGGATCGCGCGGGATTTCCGGTGAGGCTGGCCTACGCGTGCCTGGTGAAAGCCGCGACCCTTGAGGATTTTATTCCGGATGCGTCGCAGAGAAAGTTGCTGGACGATCTCGGCAAGCAGGCCGAAAAGCGAGCCGGAGCTGAGGCGGCGGTGATCCGGCGCGATCCCGAGCCGATTCTGCGGGAAGCTCTGGGGCTTCGCCGATAGGAAATGGAATAGGGACGCGATTGCGATCGAGGCATCCCATGATCTAATTGACACTTCTCACCCTTTCCTACAACAATTGAAGCAACCCAACAACCATGGGATGGCGAACACTTGGAGGAACTATGCCGGACGAAGGCGAACAAATTCAGGTTGAGCACCAGTCAAATACGGGCAAATGGATTCTGGTTTTCGTGGCGGTTCTTTTTGTCGCCGCCTCGGTTTATGGGTATGTGACAACTCAGCAGAAGGTCGACAAGCTGACGAAGGACCTGGGCGATAGCCAGTCGCAGGTTGCAGAACTGCAGAAGCGCATGCAGTCCGCCGAGGCGCAGTCGGAAACTTTGGGTCAGAAGCTCGGCATGACCAAGAAGGAGTTGACGCAGCGTGCAGCCGAGATTCAGGCGCAGCAAAGGGCTGCGGAGTCGCGTCTGGAGAGTGAAGAAAAGGCGGCGAAGGAACAGATCGGCCAGGTGAGCGGGGAAGTGGCCGGGGTAAAAACGGACGTCGGCGGAGTGAGAACCGACGTAGCTTCGACCCGGGCCGATCTGGAAGCGACCAAGGCAAAGCTGCAGAGTGCGGTGGGCGACCTGGGCGTGCAGAGCGGACTGATTGCCACGACGCGCGGCGATCTGGAGATTCTGAAGCACAAGGGGGATCGCAACTATTATGAATTTACTTTGCTCAAGGGAGCGAAGCCGCAGGCGGTGGCGACGGTGAGCCTGCAACTGAAGAAGTCGGATGCCAAGCACGGCAAGTTTTCCATGAATGTGACCTCTGACGATAAGACCATCGAGAAGAAGGATCGCACCGTGGCCGAGCCGATTCAGTTTTATGCAGGCCGCGACCACTTGCTGTTTGAGCTGGTGGTCTGGTCGGTGGACAAGAACAAAGCCACGGGCTATCTGAGCACGCCCAAGGGGGCGCCCACACCAGTGACGGCGAATTGAACGGAGCGCCGTTTCCGGCCGGCGGGCAGGTGCGCTCGAGATCACGGTGCGCACGGGCGTGATTTGGTGGAATCGCTTTCCTCGCTTGCCGGCGCGACCAAGAGTCGCAACCAGGAGTCGCAACCAAGAGTCGCGCCCCTTCCGAACGCGTTCAGCGGCGATCACTCAACCCCACGCACCCTGCTCGGTCAGGCAGTCGAGCGGGCATTCCGTCGAGCGGGTAGCGGGTTGATTTGAAAATCTCATTGCCTCGGCGGCTAAGAGCCGCGATTGCTTTCGCGCACTCGAGCGCCGCGGTTGAAAGCGCGCCCTTTCAAGACAGCTTCCACCTGAGCCGCTACCGGTCGAGCGGCATGAACTTTACACAGACGGGTGCGCCGATTTGTAATTCTTTTTCCGCGGGGGTGAGGCGTCCGCTTTGCTGGTCGATGCGAAAGACCACGACGTTGCCGGAGTGCTCGTTGGCGGCAAACAGCAGTTCGCCTCCGGGAGCGATTTCGAAGTGGCGCGGTTCCTTGCCTTTGGTGGAGGCATACTCGATGGGCGTGAGCGTTCCCTGACCGGCATCGATGGCGAATACCGCGATGCTATCGTGGCCGCGGTTCGAGGCATAGAGAAACTTGCCGGAGGGATGGACCTCGATCTCGGCATCGGAGTTGGTTCCGGTGAAGTCTTTGGGAAGGGTTGAGATGGTTTGCAGGGGATGCAATACGCCGGCGCCTGCGTCGTACCCGAATGCTGAAACTGTCCACCCCATCTCGTTTACCACGTAGGCGAACTTTCCGTTGGGATGAAATGCGAAGTGCCGGGGCCCGGCTCCGGGTGCAACCTTGGCAAAGGCGGGACTGTTCGGGGTGAGCGAACCTTTGGAACTGTCGAATTTGTAGACCAGAGTTTCATCGAGGCCGAGATCATCGACGATGGCGAAGCGATCGTCGGGCGACAGGTCGATGGAGTGAGCGTGCGGAGCTTCCTGGCGCTCCGGATCGGGGCCGTGACCGGTGTGCTGCACAAATGCCGAAGCTTCACCGAGGCGGCCGTCGGCGAGTACGGGAAAGGTCGCGACGCTGCCGCCGGTATAGTTGGCTACGAGAACATACTTACCGGTTTTGTCGACGGTGATGTAACAGGGATCAGCGCCGCGGGATTCGACCTCATTCAACAGGGTTAATTTGCCGGTCGCCTGATCGATCGAGAAGGCGCTGACGGCTCCGCTCTTGTGGCCTTGGTAGTCGCCGACTTCATTCACCGAGTAGAGGAATTTGTGGTTTGGGTGGATGGCGAGAAAGGAGGGGTTCGCGGTCTCGGCCGCCAATCCGAGAGATGTCAGCTCGGCGGTCGCGGCATTGAAACGGTACGCGTAGATGCCCTTGCTGGCGCCTTTGTCGGTATAGGTGCCGATATACACGAGATATTGGCCGGTCGCAGGAGCCGCAGACACGTAGTTGGCCAAGAGCAGGATGGCGAGCCGAAGGGCAATGCTGCGGACGGCGCGGAGAGCGAGATTCATCGGTTTCCTCGAAGTTACTGAAATGATTTCATCACGACTCACTTGGTCAGTATCACGGGCAGCGGCTGATCGTAGGGTTGAACGACTACGCTCACGGATTTGCGGTTATTGAAGGCGTCCAGAGTAACCGGGAAGCTGACGACCACAGTGCGTTTGACTTCCTGGCCGAGTTGCAGCTTGTCTTCGGGAACCAGAGCTGGCAGCGCGTTCACTTTTAGGGCAGGGAAGGCCTGATAGTAGCGATCGAAATCAATGGCGGAGACCGCGTCGGAGGTTTGTTCTCCGGCGGAGGTTACGAGCTTTCCCTGAATGTTGTGGACCCAGAGCGGCTTCTTGCCGGAGTTGCGCAGGGTAAAGGTGAGAGCCGTGAGGACGGCGGTTTGCCCGGGGATGTCTACTGCGACGACGTTGTCGAGCGATCCGGCGGCTTGGGGCTTGGGGCGCTGAAGAAACGAAGCGACACCGGCGAAGACGAGCACTCCGGCCATGGCGAGCAGCAGAATCTTGACCGGCGGCAGGTTTCGTCTGGCGTTGCCAAATTCGTGGTCGATGCCGATGGCCGGGCCGCGCCGGGCGGAGGGCGGAGGGGCAACGGGCGGTTTGGCCGGCTGAGGAGGTGCTGCCGGCTTAGGCGGCTGATCAGGCATGGAGATGTTTGCGCCCCTCGATTCTACTCCGCGAATTCCTGGTCGGCGAACTTGTGCTCCGCGAATCTTACCTTGTGAGATCACTCTGTGAGATGACTGTGTGAAATTACCCTGTGAATTGCGGCGGCTGACGCGTTTCCTTAAGGCCAGTCGTGTTTCATTGCTTTGGCGAAATCCTGCGCGGGCAAGGTATTCAGGACGTTCTCTTTGGTGAGCCAGGCGCGGCGGGCTTGCAGAACGCCGTAGCGGATTTTATCGAGGTGCGAGGTGTGGTGGGAGTCGGTGTTGATGACGATCTTCACGCCGCGCTGTTTGGCCTGGCGAAGGTGAACGTCGTTGAGATCGAGGCGGTCGGGGTAGGAGTTCAACTCCATCGCCACTTTGTGCTTCGCGGCTGCGGTAAGGACTGAGTCCATGTCAAAGTGGTAGGCGTCGCGGCGAAGCTGCAGGCGGCCGGTGGGATGCCCGATGACGGAAGTGTTGGGGTTGGCGACGGCTTTGAGCAGGCGCTCGGTCATTTTCGGGGGCTCCTGGTTGAAGACGGAATGCACGCTGGCGATGACGAGATCCATCTGAGCGAGAACCTCATCGGAAAGATCGAGGTCGCCGTCGGCAAGGATATCGACTTCGATTCCGGCGAAGATGGTTATGCCCTCGATGTTCTTGTTGGCTTCGCGGATGCGCTGGATGTGGGCCAGAGCCCGGATGTCATCAAGACCGTTGGCGAAGGCCAGATTTTTGGAGTGGTCGGTGATCGCCATGTATCGATAGCCGCGGGCTTTGGCGGCTTCGGCCATTTCTTCGATGGTGTTGCGGCCGTCGGTTTCGACGGTGTGCATGTGCACGTCGCCTTGAAGATCATCCAGCGTGATCAGAGCGGGCAACGTGTGTTTTTCCGCGGCATCGATCTCGCCCAGATTTTCGCGAAGTTCCGCTGGGATGTAATCGAGGTTGAGCCGGGCGTAGATCTCTTCTTCGGTTTTTCCGGCGACCGGTTTTTCGGTTTTGAGATCAGCCAGGCTGTACTCGTTGAGGGTGTAACCCATCTTGAGGGCGCGCTGGCGCAGGGCGACGTTGTGGGCTTTTGAGCCCGTGAAATATTGCATGGCAGCGCCGAAAGACTCCGGCGGAAGCAGGCGGACATCGACCTGCATGCCGGTGCGCAGGCGGAAGCTGATCTTGTTGTCGCCCTCGGCGATGATATCCATCAGCGGCGGATATTTGGCGATGTAGTCGACCGCCTTTTGGCGTTCGACCTCGCTGCAGCAGGCGGCTCCGGTGACGAGGATGTCCAGATCGCCGACCGTCTCGCGGCCGCGGCGCAAAGAACCTGCAGGAGTGATTTTGTCGATTCCGGGAAACTTCGCCAGGTAGTCGGTGAGTTTGCCGGCCTCGGCCTCGGCGGCGTCGATGAGAAAGCGTCCGGAGATGCGGCGATAGTCTTCGATCGCTTTCAGAAGTTTTTGCTCGTGCTTCTCGCCCATGCGCGGCAGGATGCGGATCTTGCCTTCGCGGGCCAGCTTTTCCACGCCCTCGACGTCGCTCACCTGGTAGGCGCTCCAGATGAGGGCGATGGTCTTTGGTCCGAGACCCTGAATCTTCAGCAACTGAAGCATTGACGGATGATATTTTTGGAGCAGCTCGGCTTGCATGGTGAGCCGGCCTTCTTGGAACAGCTCCTGCAAGTTCAGCAGCATGCCTTTGCCGATGCCGGGGATGGCCAGCACCTTCTTGGGTTCGGCGATGATGTCTCGCATTTGCTCGGCCAGGTTCTCGATGGCCTGGGCAGCGTTACGGTAGGAGCGGATGCGGAAGGAGTCCTGGCCGTCGATTTCTAGCAGGTCGGCGGTCTCGTAGAGAACCGTGGCGATGGATTTGTTGTCCACGGACTAAAGATTAAACAAGATTGCGGTGCAGTGCCAGCAGGCAACGGATGGAGATCTGACGCGCCCAGGGAACGGAACCCCATCCCCCGTCGCAAAAGCCTTAGCAGCCGAGAGGCGCGGAAAATACTGAGAAGTGACCGGTCAAGCGCTCTTCGAGACGTTGGCAGCCTGCGGTCCCTTGGCACCCTCGGTGATCTCGAACTCTACCGGATCGCCCTCCTGGAGGCTCTTGTAGCCTTCGGAGGTGATGGCGCTGTAGTGAACAAAAACGTCGGGGCCGTCGGCGCGTCCGATGAACCCGTATCCTTTGGCATTATTGAACCACTTCACGGTGCCTTTCAGACGTTCCACATACCCCCTCTTTCTGCACGTCCCGAAGTGTGGGGGGCGCCCAGGGACATGCCCGCTTAGGATGCATTTTGGAGCGATTAGGATGGAGTGTCAAGGCGAAATGGGGCAAAATGGGCGGGGAAAACGCCTTAGGCTTCCGGGATTGGGGTTCGGATGTCTTGCTGCGAGAGCTGTCGAGTCGGCGGACGGCCTGTTCATCAGGACTTGGCGATCGAGTCATCGCCCGATTTGGCGATTGAGAGTCCAAAATGAGAGGCGCCTTGCCCTAATTTCACTTGGAAGTAGCGGGTCGATTTTGAAATTCGCATTCCCTCGGCGGCTTCTAAAAGCCGCGCCCTTTGCCGGTTTCAAGACAAGTTGAAACCGACCCATGACCCGCTTGGACGTCTCACTTGGACGATCTTATTGAGACGATCTTAGTTGAACGATCTTAGTTGAACGATCTTACTTGAACGATCTTACTTGGCTGATCTCACTTGATGGTCGAGCCAGAGGACCGAGGAGATGGTTTTTGCATCGCGAATCGTGCCGTTCATGATCATGCGAATCGCGGTGGAGAGAGGCACCATTCGCAGTTGGATGATCTCGTCGGGCTCGGGTTGGGCTTTACCGACGCGCAAGCCTGTGGCCAGGTAGACCGACATGGTTTCGGCGACGAAGCCGGGGCTGGCGTAGAAATGCAGGATACGGCGCCAGTGGGCGGCGGTGTATCCGGTTTCTTCGAGAAGCTCGCGGCGGGCGGCGGGAAGCGCCTTTTCGCCGGGATCAATGCGGCCGGCCGGCAGCTCCCAAAGATAATCCTGAGCGGCGTGGCGGTACTGGCGCTCCAGCAGCAGGCGCGGCATCGGACCGGAATCGTCGACGGGCAAAACAACCACCGAACCAGTGTGATGGATGACGTCACGCCGTACCTGGACGCCGCCGGGCTCCTGTACGTGGTCGGTGGTGACCCAGAAGACTGGGCCGCGATAGACGGTGTGGGAGGAAATGAGTCGGGCTTTGGTTTGACGCTTGCCGGATTGAGAGGCCGATGATTTCGATTTTGCGGGCCGAGATTTTGGCATGAGAACAATATAGAACAGGCTTCCGCTTTCCGGCTTTGGCTTTCGCCTGGGCAGTGTGTGCGATGGCTTCGCGGCGGAGCGATATGCCGTCTGCTATCCTGCCGGGCATGTCTCGGAAGGTGACGCCTAAGCCGCGTATCGCAATCGTCGGTGCGGGAAATCTGGCGGGGGCGCTGGCGATTTCATTGCATCAAGCGGAATACGTGATTGCGCAGATTATTTCGCGCGGGCGCCGAGCGTCAGTGCAGCGGGCGAGGAAGCTGGCGCGCGAGGTGGGTGCGTCGGTGGTGGCGACCGGGGCGACGCGCAGGATCGGAGGCAGTAATAAGAGTGATCGAAGGGGCGCCGGCGCCATCGATGCCGGAGTCGTTTGGTTTTGCGTGCCGGATGGAGCGATTGCTCGCGCGGCGCGATCACTGGCGGACGCGGCTGACTGGAAGGGTAAAGTGGCGCTGCATTCCAGCGGCGCTCTGACCAGCGATCAACTTGACGCGCTGCGGCAGAGGGGGGCTGCGGTTGCGTCGGTGCATCCTCTGATGACATTTGTGCGGGATTCGCGGCCTGGGCTGGGCGGAGTTCCATTCGCCATCGAAGGAGAGCGGAGAGCGGTGCGGGCGGCTCGGGCGATCGTGAAAGATATGGGAGGAGAGATTTGGCCGATCCGGGTCGACGATAAGGACGCTTACCACGCGTGGGGGACTTTTGCATCACCGTTGCTGACGGCACTGCTTGCGACCAGCGAGCAGGTGGCGGCATGCGCCGGCGTGAAGGCGAAAGCGGCCAAGCGGAGAATGCTTCCGATGCTCAAGCAAACGCTCGCCAACTACGAGGCCTACGGCGCGGCGGGGGCATTCAGTGGACCGATTGTCCGGGGCGACATGGATACGGTTCAGCGCCATCTCCGACTGCTGCGTAGACTGGGTGTGGCGAAGGAGGTCTACGTGGCGCTGGCGCGAGCGGCGCTGGCCTACTTGCCGGCGAAGAATAAGAAAATGCTTGCGGAATGGTTAAGGTCAGTGCGACAGAACAGGGGCGGACGTTAGTTTCTTTTGCCGCCTGAGTTCCGTCTGCTCGGTGCGCGCCGCCAGCACCAGCAAACCCAGCACAACGAAGGGGAAGGCCGCAGCGGTGCGCAGGGGGAGAACGAACACGGCTTTGGAGGAAAACACTTCCGGGCTGAGCATGGGTCGCAAGACAATCAAGCTGAAGGCTGACACCCATGGCCACAACAACACCGCGGTTCCGACCATCAAGAGTGTGCGGAAGATGGGGCTGAAATACTGCTGTCGCCAGCGGCGCGCCAGCAAAAAAATTCCGGGCAAAAGAATCACGTGATCGCAAACCGACTGCCCGGGCAGCAGCGTTATGGTTGTAATGGCGAGCAAGAGGCTGAGCGTGAGCCAGAATTCGCCGGAGCCGGCAGTTGCGCTACGGCCACGCCAGGCCAGCCATAAAGATGCGATCAGCAGAATCGTAATTGCAGCGGTGCCGCCATACGGCCTGAAATTCGATCCCAGAATTTCGCTGGCAAGGGGCGGCATGGAGTAGCGCGGGTAGCCTCGAATGACCCGTAGCCAGGATCGAATCCAGTGCGGCCATACAGCCAGGGATGCCCCCACCAGCAGGAACGTGGTCGCGAGGAAAGCAAGGCAAAAGTGGCGGCGGCGGCGCCAGTCCTGCGCGCTCCAAAGGAATAGATACAGGATCACGAGCAATGTCATGTGCGGCTTGATCGTGGTCAGTGCCATCAGGAAGCCGGCCACGAGCAGGCGTCCGCGCATCAGTGCGAGCAGCGATGCGGCCAGGAGAAATCCCACCACGAGACCCAACTGCCCGGCATAAAGACCTTCAAGTTCGGGATAGCTGCACAGCGTCAGCAGAACGATGATTCCGAGCCACATCGAATTCACGGACCACGACAAGGCTTGCGTCCAGAAAACAACGGCCACGGCGAGAAGAGCAGCGAGCAACGCGACCCAGGCAATCCGAAAGACGCGAAACGGCACACTGCTGGCCGGCCAGAACAAAAGATCGGTAAAGGCGGGGTAGGCGAATGTCCGGTAGTCGTCGGGCGGATCGCCGGCGAACTGAGCGTCTAATGGGCGTCCGAACAGTCCGACTTGAATGTCGCGGGTTAAGCCAGGACCGTAAGGATCGCGACGGCTGCGAATCCACTCCCGTGAGGTCAGCCAGATCGGATAGAAGTCATTGCCCAAGGAGTATTCACCCGCTAAATGCTTGGCGGCGCGCGCGCTCTCGACTCGCGGCATAAACAAACCAAACTGGTAGTAGAGCATGGAGAGTGCGCCGAGCAGAGCCATGCACAGGGCAAGAGCAGCCCGAGAAGGGCGAAGCGTTCCAGAGTTATGAACGGCCATTCGGGGAGAGACTCAGCGAATTAGAGCACGGATTGGGTGTTCGCGCAAAGCTGTGGGAGTTTCAGGCGAAGGAGCACGGCCCCGTTACCTTTTTCGGACTCTTGTTTTGAATATCATCGTTCGATAGTTGAAGTCACTGGGCCTAACGCGGGGTAAATAAGTGGCCGAGTTTTTCTTTCTTGGTCTTCAGATACTCTTCGGCGTGCGGATTGGGCGTGACTTCGCAGGGAACGCGCTCGGCGACCTTCACCCCAGCGCTCTCGAGGGCCTCGACTTTTTCAGGATTATTTGAGAGCAGGCGGACTGCGCGCACGCCGAGAGCCTTGAGGATCTCCGCCGGCAGGGTGAAGTCGCGGTAATCGGCTTTGAAGCCGAGGCGCTCGTTCGCCTCGACCGTGTCCAGCCCGGAATCTTGCAGTTCGTAGGCTTGCAATTTAGCCATGAGGCCGATGCCGCGGCCCTCCTGCTGTTCGTAGATCAGGATTCCGGCGCCTTCATCGCGGATCATGGAAAGAGCCATTTCGATTTGCTGGCCGCAATCGCAACGCAAGGAATGAAACACATCGCCGGTCAAGCATTGCGAGTGAACTCTTACCAGCGGAGGCACGGACTGAACGTCGCCCATCACGAGCGCGACGGCTTCCTCGACCCGGCGGTCTCCGTCGGAGCCGAACTCGCCGCGAAAACCATAGATGCGGAATCGTCCCCAGCGTGTGGGGAAGTCTGCCGAAGCCATCTGACGAATCGCGTTCATAGTCACAGCTTTGATTATAGCGGCCCGGAGGGCCTGAGCGACGGCCACTCTCACCGGCGGTGAGGGTCGAGAAATAGATCCAAGAAATGTTTCGCGGGTGTTGGATTGACCTTAGAGTCCGGTAGAAGGACCTCTCCCGGATCTACCCGCGCGCCCTGAAGTGGAAGATGGCGTCCTGCTTGGAGGCGATGGCAACCCCGTTGTGCGTGGCTGGGTGGAAGTGCCAGCTCTCGAGTGCCGCCAGGAATTTCTCATCGAGTTTCGGACCCATGCTGTGGATCACGATTTTGCGCACGATTTCGCCGCGCTCATCAATCGTGATCTCGACCACCACGTTGCCCTCGGAATCGGGCAGCTCCCAGGGATAAACAACGGGGTCAGCCGTGGAGATAGGCAGGGCGGGACGGATCTCATCGCCGTAAATCGGGCCACCGGGCAGAGTTCCGTAAGAGAGTCCGGCAGGGGCACCGTGGCCAAGGCGGGAGAGCGTGGTTGCCTTTGAACTATCTTCGGCTGTAGATTGCGCGACCGGGGCGCTTGGCAAAGGCAGCTTGGCGAGTGTGGAGTCTTTTCTCCAGACCAGTTTTTCGTGCCCGAGACGCTGGTGACGATAAATCTCTGTCGCGCGATCGGGTGAACTGGTGGTGCTATCGTCGGGGGATTGGGCAGGAAAGTAAAGCGGGGTGAGCACTTTGCCGTTGTGTCCGAGCGCAATGGAAGTGGCGGTCAACAGTTGAGGCTCGGGGGAATGAAGCAGCCACGCGAAGAAGAGCCCGTGCATCGCCAATGATGCAGCGAGGAGGTTGCGCTGAGTTGACGACGCGGGATGTAATTGCCCGAACATTTCCAAGTCAACTATCAGGTTAGACGGACGGAGGGGGGATTCGTCAAGATTCTTCGCAATGGCGATTCTGTTTTTCGCATGGGGTGTAACTAGAAGGGCCGCGTTTGCATCGAAATCGTGCTCCGGAAGCGTGGTGCGGATGGAAGAACGCTGGTAAAATGATCTGGCAAACCCGCGCAATATCCGATCGTGGGGCTATAGCTCAGCTGGGAGAGCGCGTCGTTCGCAACGACGAGGCCGTCGGTTCGATCCCGACTAGCTCCACCAATCTTTTCATCGACTTGCGCGTATTTTTCGCCGTTAGCCGCCATCGAAAACTCGGTTGACTTGGAACGTTTTGGAACGTGAATTGGAACGTGCCCTCTGGCCTTCGTCGGAAGCGGAAAATTCGAGATCCTTCGCGGGGGTCTGCAGTTCCGCTGGGACGGCGCCGCCGTTTGCGAAGGCCGAGAGTTGCTGCAGAGCAGGCCGCTGCGCTGCCGGCACGATCTGGGCGTAGATATCCATCGTGGTCGAAATGCGGGAATGGCGCATTTGACAAAGAGTTCACTGCCAACGCGAGATGTTGGCCCGCGACTGATAGCAGTACAAAAATGAGGCGCAGGTTCCTTGCGATAGCGCGCCGATCCGTCGCGGAGGTCGCCGGCAGCGACGCGGGAGGTCCCTTGTTCCGCACAGCGGAGCCTTCCAGCTGTGTGTGCTACGGATGGGGTGTGATCGCAACGATGGTGAGAACGGGAGTTCGTTTCTTGCCCTTGGCTTCATCGGGGCCGTAGTGCCCAAAAATGCGGTG